>Ga0137409_10008663_pt1 | contig 10380 bp, 8 predicted proteins | sample CZODoug1_16funga_FD_122059 | JGI IMG/M metagenome (GOLD analysis project Ga0137409, IMG submission 122059) | Vadose zone soil fungal communities from Angelo Coast Range Reserve, California, USA - CZODoug1_16fungal (Hybrid Assembly) | ecosystem: Environmental > Terrestrial > Soil > Vadose zone...
TCGGCACGGGTCTCGACAGGATGCGGACGACCACGTTGCGGATCGGCACCATGGCCATGACCGCGAGCCCGCACTACGTGCTGCCGACCCTGTCCGCGCTCGAGCTGGCGCTCCGCGACCTCGGGTACAAGTGCGAGCCCGGCGCGGGCGTGGCCGCCGCCCAGGCGGCCTTCGCCGACGCCGGCTGATCCGCCCGATTTCATGGCACCCGTTACCATCACGATCCCCGACGATTTTCCATCCGTCTTCAACGGCACGTCCGCGCACGAGCGCTGCAAGAAGATCGGCGAGACGAAGGTCTACACCGCCCGCGGCGCCGACGAGGACGCCGAGCTCATCCGACGCATCGACGACGCGCGCATCGCGATCAACATCCGGGCCCACGCGCGCTTCAGCGAGGGCGTGATGGCGGCGTGCCGGAAGCTCGAGATGATCTCGATCTGGGGCACCGGAACGGACAACATCGATCTCGACGCCGCGGGCCGCCACGGGATCACGGTCTGCAACACGCCCGGCGTCAACGCGTTCGCGGTCGCCGAGCATGCGCTGGCGCTCATGCTCGCCGCCGCCCGGCGGATCCCCCGCATCGATCGTGAGGTGCGGGGCGGCGCCTGGCCGCGCGACCTCCTGACCCAGCTGCTCGGCAAGACGCTCGGCGTTTTCGGCACCGGCAAGATCGGCGCCCGCGTGATCACGCTCGGCCGAGCCCTCGGGATGGACGTGCTGGCGTACAGCGCGCGCGGCGCCGCCGCCGCCGTCGCCGAGCTAGGCGCCCGCGCCGCCTCGAAGGAAGACATCCTGCGCCGCGCGGATGTCGTGTCGCTCCACCTGCGCCTGGCCCCCGAGACGCGCGGCTTCCTGGGCCGGCGCGAGTTCTCGATGATGAAGCCGACGACGATCCTGATCAACACCGGACGCGGCGCGCTGGTCGAGCGGGAGGCGCTCCTGGATGCCCTCACCCAGGGAAAGCTCGCCGGCGCCGGCCTCGACGTCTTCCACGACGAGCCGATCAAGCCCGGCGACCCGCTCCTGGCCCTGCCGAGCGTGGTGCTCTCGCCGCACAACGCCGGACAAACCCCCGAAGTCATCCGCGACGGGCTCTTGCGCGCGATCGAGAACGTCGAGAACTATCTGGCCGGGAAGCCCACGGACGTCGTCGTCGCCCCGGTCAAAGCGCGGCGCTGAGGCGCCCGCCAGAGGGAGCCATCCCATGGCCGTGACGTCGCTCGAGATCACGCGGCGCTCGATCGTGCTGGAGGGCCGGCCGTTCGGTGAAGCGGGCGCCTACGAGAAGATCGCCGGTGTGCTGCGCTTGGGCGTCGATCCCGGCCACCAGGCGAACCAGGCCGTCACGGATCTGGCCCTGGCGCCGCGCAACGGCGCCGGGCTCGTCGAGTCCGCCGCGGACTTCTATCTGCTGCGGCCCGTCGATCCGTCGCGCGGCAACCGCCGGCTCCTTCTCGACATCCCGAACCGCGGCCGCAAGGTCGCGCTGGGGATGTTCAACAGCACCATCCGCGTGCCCGACCCGACGAGCGCGGAGGAGTTCGGCAACGGGTTCCTGATGCGGCACGGCTACACGGTCGCGTGGTGCGGCTGGCAGCACGACGTCCCGCGCCAGGATGGTCTCCTCGCGCTCACCGTGCCGGTGGCCCGCGGTGACGACGGGCCGATCAGCGGTCCGGTGCTCTGCGAGTGGCGACCCAACGCGCGCGTCGAGACCTTGCCGATGGCCGACCGATACCACATCGCCCAGCCGACTGCCGACCTCGACGATCCGGCGGCGCGCCTGACCGTCCGCGAGCACGCCGGCGCGCCGGCGGTCGCCATCGCGCGGTCGGCGTGGCGGTTCGCCGACGCCACGCACATCTCGCTCTCCGGTGGGTTCGAGCCGGGGAAGATCTACGAGCTCGTCTACCGGGCCGAGAACCCGCCCCTCGTCGGCCTCGGGCTCCTCGCCGTGCGCGACACGGCAGCCTGGCTTCGGTCGGGCCCGGCGAGCGCCGGCAATCCGTGTGCCGGCGAGCTCGAGCGCGCCTACGTGATCGGCGTGTCGCAGACCGGCCGATTCCTGCGCCACCTGCTCTATCTGGGCCTGAACGAGGACGAAGCCGGACGCAAGGTGTTCGACGGCGTCATCGCCCACATCGCGGGCGCTAGGCGCGGCGAGTTCAATCAGCGCTTCGGTCAGCCGTCCTTGAACGCGACGTGCTCCGTCGGGAGCCTGTTCCCGTTCACCGACACCTCCGCGCTCGATCGCGTGACCGGAACGCGCGGCGCGCAGCTCGCCCGCCTCGAGGCGCGCGACACCGTACCGAAGATCGTCGCCGTCAATACGTCGGCCGAGTACTGGCGCGGCGACGCCTCGCTCGTCCATGCCGACGTCGAGGGCGCCCGCGACGTGGAGCCGCATCCAGCGACGCGACTCTATCTCTTCGCCGGCTGCCAGCACACGCCCGGCACGTTGCCGCCGCCCGAGGCGGATCCCAACACCGGCTCGCGCGGACTGCACACGTTCAATGTCGTGGACTACGCGCCGCTCCTGCGCGCGGTGCTGGCGAACCTCGACCGCTGGGTCACCGACGGCGTCGAGCCGCCGCCGAGCGCCGTGCCGCGCCTCGCCGACGGCACCGGGGTCCCCGCCGAGGCCACTCGGCCGAGCTTCACGCGGATCCCGGGGGCGCGTTTTCCCGATCGCATCGAGCGGCCGCGGCGGCTCGATTTCGGTCCGGACGTCGCGCGGGGCATCGTCCACGAGCTGCCGCCGAAGATCGGCGCACCGTTCGTGACCTTCGTGCCGTCGGTCGACGACGACGGCAACGACATTCCCGGCGTCCGGCCGGTCGAGCTCGGAGCGCCGCTCGCGACCTTCACGGGCTGGAATCCGCGTCACCCCGACCAGGGGGTGCCGGGAGATCTCATGAGCATGCTCGGTTCGACGCTCCCGTTCGCGGTGACGCGGGCGGCGCGCGAGGCGAGCGGCGATCCGCGCCCGTCGCTCGAGGAGCGCTACGGGTCGCGCGGGGCCTACCTCGCGCGGGCGCGCGAAGCGGCCGTCCGGCTCGCGGCCGAGCGGCACATGCTCGGCGAGGACGTCGATGCGGTGGTCGAGCGCGCCGGACGGCTCTGGGACTTCATCGTCCGCGCTTGAACCACTCGTAGATCTCCTCGCCGGTCGTCATCCAGACGCCCTTCTTGCGTCCGATGTAGTCGTAGATCGCCTCGAAGTACTTGATCCGGTGCGGCACCCCGTGGATGTAGGGGTGCACGGCGATCGCCATGACCCGCGGCTGCTTGGCCCCCTCCAGGTAGAGCCGGTCGAACTGGTCGCGCACGCGCTCGAGCCAGGCGCCGGATTCGTGATGCTGGATCAGCATCATGGGGATGTCGTTGAGCTCGAGCGTGTACGGCACCGAGACGAGCGGGCCCGCCGTCGTCTTGATCTCGTAGGGCTGGTCGTCGTTGACCCAGTCGGACACGTACTCGATGCCCTCCTCGGCCAGGATGTCGAGCGTCTCCCACGTCTCGGTCAGCCCCGGCCCGAGCCATCCCTTGGGCTTCTTGCCGGTGAAGTCCGACATCAGGCGGATGGCCGTCCGGATCGCATCGCGCTGGTCGGGGATCAGGTGCATCGCGCCCTGCTTCACGCCGTGGCCCATGAACTCCCAGCCGGCATCTTTCATCGCGCGGGCGACCGGCTCGTAGGCGCGGCACACGTTCGCGTTGATCGCCGTCGTCGCGCGGATCTTCCGCTTCACGAGCGCGTCGAGCATCCGCCAGAAGCCGACGCGCATCCCGTAGTCGTGCCACGCCCAGTTGGGCACGTCGGGCACGGTCGTGACGCCCTGAGGCGCCGAGAGCACGCCGCGGGGCATCGGCTTCTCGATGTCCCACTCTTCCACGTTCACGATGGTCCACACCGCGATGCGCGCCCCCCGCGGGAGCTTCCATGGGCGCCGGCCCACGATCGGGGAATAGTCGAAACGCTCGTGCGGGAGTCTCACGCGGGACCTCCTATGGGCTGAGTGCGCCTATAGTACAATCACCAGCCGTGACGCGCGCCCCCGCGGTCGAAATCCAGGTCGCCTGACCGTTGGAATTCTGGATCAGCCAGCTGTTCAACGGCATCTCGTACGGCGCGCTGCTCTTCCTTCTGGCCGGCGGCCTCTCGCTCATCTTCGGCATGATGCGCATCGTCAACATGACCCACGGCTCGTACTATCTGCTCGGCGGCTACGTCGCCCTCACGGTGATCTGGCGTACCGGCAGCTTCGCGCTCGCGGTCGTGCTGGGGGCGCTGACGATCTCGCTGGTCGGCATCGCGGAGTGGAACGCGTTCCTGAAGCGCCTGAGCGGCCAGGAGCTCGGCCAGGTGCTGACGACGATGGGGTTCGCGCTCATCTTCCAGGACCTGGCGCTGATCCTCTGGGGCGGCGATCCCTACACGATCCCCGTCCCGGCGTTTCTGTCCGGCTCCCTCGTCGTCGGCCAGATCTACTTCCCGGTCTACCGCATCTTCATCATCGTCGTCGCGGTGGCCATCGCCCTGATCCTCTGGCTCACGCTCGAGTGGACGCGGATCGGCGCGATGATCCGGGCGACGGTCGACGACCCGGAGATGGCCCGCGGCGTCGGCATCAACGTCTATCTGATCTCGATGGCGGTGTTCGCCCTCGGCGCAACGCTCGCCGCGCTGGCCGGCGTGGTGGCCGGCGGATTCGTCGGGGTCTATCCGGGCGCCGACTTCGAGATCCTCCCGTACGCGTTCGTCGTCGTGATCGTCGGCGGCATGGGGAGCCTGAAGGGCGCCCTGATCGGGAGCCTCATGGTCGGCCTGCTCGACAACTTCGGCAAGGCCCTCTTTCCCGAGCTCTCCTACTTCACGCTCTTCGCGCCGATGGCCGCGATCCTGGCCGTGCGACCGACGGGGCTCTTCGGTCGCGCCTGATGCGGATCGCGCTGCCACCCGGAGCTCTGAGGATCGCGCTCGGCGTCGCGTTCGCGGCGCTGCTGGTGGCCCCGCCCCTCGTGTCGTCGTTCCTGCTGGCGCTCCTCACCCAGGCGGTCATCTACGCCGTGCTGGCGATGAGCCTCGACATCATCCTGGGCTACATCGGCCTGGCCTCGCTCGGCCATGCGGCCTACCTCGGCCTCGGCGCCTACAGCGTCGGGATCCTGGCGACACGGCACGGCGCGCCGTTCTGGGTCACGCTCGTCGTCGGCGTGCTCCTGGCCACGGCGGTCGCCTCGATCTTCGGCCTGCTCGCCCTGCGCGCGACCGGCGTCTACTTCCTCATGATCACCCTGGCGCTCGGGATGGTGGTGTGGGGATTGGCCCACCGGTGGGTCACCATGACCCAGGGGGACAACGGCATCGCCGGCGTCCCGCGCCCCGACCTCGGACTGCCGTGGTCGTTCTCGCGCGGGATCCCCTTCTACTATCTGGCCCTCGCCGGCTTCCTGCTCGCGCTGGTCGTGCTCCGGACCATCGTGCGCTCACCGTTCGGGCAGACGCTCGTCGGGATTCGCGAGAGCGAGTCGCGCATGCGCACGCTCGGCTATCACGTGTGGCTGCACAAGTATCTCGGCTTCGTGATCGCCGGCGCCGTCGGCGGCTTCGCCGGCGTGCTGTGGGCCTACTACAACGGCTTCGTGAGCCCGGCCGACCTCGAGCTCGCCACGTCGGTCGAGATCCTCCTGATGGTCGCGCTGGGCGGCCGCGGCACCTTGATCGGGCCGGCGCTGGGCGCGGTGCTCATCGTCGGCCTGAAGAATCTCGTATCGGTCTACACGCATCGCTGGCTCCTGATCCTCGGGGGCGTCTACATCGGCACGATCGTGTACGCGCCCGAGGGGATCGTGGGGGCGCTCAGACAGTGGACGAAAGGAGAACGCGTGATGGGCAAGAAGGCGATCGTCTCTCTCGTGCTGGCGGTCCTGGTCGGGCTCGCCGCGCCGGGATCGGTGTGGGCGCAGAAGGGGCCGATCAAGATCGGCGTGATCACGGCCATGACCGGCGGCGCCGCGCAGATCGGCAAGGACATGACCAACGGGATCTCGATGTGGCTCGACGAGAACGGCGGCATGATCGCCGGCCGCAAGGTCGAGGTGATCGTCGAGGACAGCCAGGGCCAGCCCAACGTCGCGCTGACCAAGCTGCAGAAGCTCGTCGAGAGCGATCACGTCCACGTGCTCGTCGGCGAGATCTTCGCCCACATCGGGTACGCGATGGCGCCCAAGGTCGACGAGTACAAGATCCCCATGCTCTATCCGGTCATCGCCGCCGACGACCTCACCCAGCGCAAGCCTGCGAAATGGGTCGTGCGCACGGGCTGGGCCTCGAGCCAGCCGAACCATCCCTTCGGGGAGTACGCGGCCAAGACGCTCGGTTACAAGCGCGTCGTCACCGTGGCCATCGACTACGCGTTCGGCTGGGAGCAGGTGGGCGGCTTCCAGAAGACGTTCGAGGAAAACGGCGGCCAGATCGTGCAGAAGCTCTGGGCCCCGCTCAACACCACGGACTTCGCGCCGTACCTCTCCCAGATCCGCCGCGACGCCGACGCGGTGTTCGCGCTGATGGTGTCGATCTCGGCCTCGCGCTTTCCCAAGCAGTACCAGGACGCGGGGCTCAAGGCGAAGCTGCCGCTGATCGGCGGCGGCACGACGTTCGACGAGTTCGTGCTGCCCTCGCTGGGTGACGAGGCGATCGGCGGCATGAGCCCGCTCATCTACAGCGCCGCGCTCGACACGCCGGTGAACCGGAAGTTCGTCGCGGACTATCGCAAGAAATACGGCAAGGTCCCCTCGTACTTCTCGGAGACCTGCTACACGAGCACGCGGTGGATCAACGAGGCCGCCAAGGCGGTCGGTGGCGACGTGGAGAACCGCGAGAAGTTCCTGGAGGCGCTGCGCAAGGTGGAGATTCCCGACGCGCCGCGCGGTCCGGTGAAGCTGGACTCCTACGGCAACCCGATCCAGAACATCTACATCCGCAAGGTCGAGCGGAAGGACGGCGAGCTCTGGAACACGGTCGTCTTCACCTACCCGGCCGTGTCCCAGTTCTGGAAGTACAAGCCCGAGGAGTTCTTGAAGCAGCCCGTCTACGATCGCAACTTCCCGGCCTGCAAGTTCTGCTGATGGTCGAGCCCGCCGCCGCCGCGCTGCAGCTCACCGGACTCTCGAAGGAGTTCGGTGGGCTCCGCGCGGTCGACGGCGTGAGCCTGACGGTCGGCGCGGGCGAGCGCCGCGCGATCATCGGGCCGAACGGCGCGGGCAAGACGACGCTGTTCAGCCTGATCAGCGGCGAGACCCGGCCGAGCGACGGCCACATCGCGCTGTTCGGCCGCGACGTCACGCGCTACGCGCCGCACCGGCGGGCGAGCCTCGGCCTGGCCCGCACGTATCAGATCACGAACCTCTTCCCTCGCCTCACCGCCCTCGAGAACTGCCTGCTGGCGGTCCAGGCGCTCACGCCGGCCAAGTTCCACCTCCATCGCGGCCTCGACCGCTACCCCCTCTTCTTCGAGCGCGCCCGCCGCGTGCTCGACGCGGTCGGCCTCGCGGACAAGGAAGGCGAGGCGGTGCGCAACCTCTCGCACGGCGAGCAGCGCCAGCTCGAGATCGCTCTGGCGCTGGCCGGCTCGCCGAAGCTCTTGCTGCTCGACGAGCCCACCGCCGGTCTCTCGCCCGCCGAGTCGCTCGCGATGACGGCGCTGCTGAAGGACCTCGATCCGGCGATCACCCTGCTGGTGATCGAGCACGATATGGACGTCGCCTTCGCGCTCACCGACCGCATCACGGTCCTGCACTACGGAAAAGTCGTCGCCGACGGCCTCGCCCGCGAGGTCAAGGCGAACGCGCTGGTGCAGGAGATCTATCTGGGAGCCCCCTGATGCTCGAGGTCCGCGACATCCACACCTACTACGGGGACAGCCACGTGCTGCAGGGGGTGTCCCTGAGCATGTCGCGGGGCCAGGTCGTGGGTGTCCTCGGGCGAAACGGCATGGGCAAGACCACGCTGATCCGGTCGATCATCGGCTTCACGACGCCGCGGCGCGGACGGATCGTGTTCAAGGACCGGGACATCACGGCATGGCCGTCGAATCACGCCGTGGCCCTCGGCCTCGGCCTGGTGCCGCAGGGCCGGCGAGTCTTCCCCTCGCTGACGGTCATGGAGAACCTCGAGGTCGCCGTGAAGGGCGACCACGGCCGGTGGACGATTTCCCGGGTGCTCGAGCTCTTTCCCCGGCTGCGCGAGCGGGGTGCCCACCGGGCGGGCAAGCTCTCGGGCGGCGAGCAGCAGATGCTGGCCATCGCCCGGGCGTTGATGACCAACCCGGAGCTCCTCCTGATGGACGAGCCCACCGAGGGGCTCGCGCCGCTCCTGGTGCGGGAGGTCGGACGGGTCATCGAAAGTCTGAAGGCCGAGGGGCTATCGATCTTGCTCGTCGAGCAAAACCTTCCGCTGGCGCTTCGTGTCGTCGACCACGTCCACGTCTTGTCGCGCGGCCGGGTCGTGCACTCGAGCTCGCCGGAGGCGCTGTGGCGAGACGAGGAGATCAAGGCGCGCTACCTCGGATTGTGAGGGCAACGTGATCCAGCACATCGCGATCATCGGTGTGGGGCTCCTCGGGTCGGCCGTGGCCTCGCGTCTCCTCGCCGGCGGCTTCGCCGTGACCGGCTACGACAGCCGGCCCGAGCAGCTGACGGCGCTCGGCCCGCGCGGGCTCCGGGGCGCGTCCAGTCTGAAGGAGGCCGCGACCGGCGCCGACGCGGTCTTCACGATCCTGCCGTCTCTCGAGACGGTCGAGGCGGCGATCCTCGGTCCCGGAGGGCTGCTGGCCGGTCTGGCTCGCTCGGCGACCCTGATCCAGATGAGCACGATCTCCCCCACCCTGACGCGACGGCTCGGCGAGGCGGCCGCCTCCGCGGAGGTCGGGTTCCTCGACGCGCCGATGAGCGGGACGAGCGCGATGGTGGAGCGCGGGGACTGTACGATCTTCGCGGGGGGCGATGCCTCGCGGATCGAGGCGTGCCGCCCGGTCTTCGCGGCTGTCGCGAAGCGCACCGTCCACGTCGGGCCGATCGGCAGCGCCTCGCTCGCCAAGCTCGCGACGAACCTGCTGGTCGCCCTGAATACGGCCGCGGTGGCGGAGGCGCTCGTGCTCGGCGTGAAGGGCGCAGGCGAGGCCGGCGCCATCGGCTCATGCCCTGCGGTCATGAATGCCATCGTCGACGCCCTCTGGCGCGCCTACGGCATCCGCCACGTCGACATGCCGGCGACGCCGGAAAAGATCTGGGCCGCCATTGCGGAAGGGCGGCGGGTCCACACGCTGTGAGAACCCGCGGGTACTCCAGCACGCACTCACTGTTTCCATTGATGAAAATTGGGTTCGTTCCGCCGGGACCTATATACGTGCTTCGTGGCGACCAGCAAGCGCGCGGCAGCGATCACATCGATTCCCCCGAGTTCGAGCCGGCAATTCAAGAATCCGGAAGGCGCTGCCGATGGCGTAGCGCTGTTAGCGACGCTGACGGACATCGGCCACGGCGGTTCGATCGATATGATCGATGGGGTCGGGATCTGCCTCGCGGCGATCAAGTCTTTGAATACGCGTCTGGACGTGCTGGATTGCGGATTCCCTCCGGCCGCGCTCTAACACTCGATCGCTTAAAGCCTGTCCGACCTTCGGCATCATCCAACGCCGGCCTTGGCGCCGGCCGCAGGCACGCATTTTTTTGCGGTCGACGATGGCGGCGTGCTGTTTTGCGAACCGGCCCAGCGATTCTATGACTTGAATACCACGGCGGCCCTGTGCTGGCTCGCCATATCCGAGGGGCTGCCCGAGAGCGCCATCATCGATGAGCTCGTGGCCGCCGGCGCACCGTCGGGCGAGGCCCGGTCGTGGTGGGAGCAGTCGCGGGCCATGTTCGCGGCGGAGGGCATTCTGGCCGGCGCCGCAGCGCCTGCGCGCGACGAAAAAGATCGGCGACACTGGAATTTTCCTGGGTCATCGGTCGCAAAGTTGCCTATTAGTCTGGAATGCTTTCGGACAATACCTTACACGCGGCGCGCCGCAGGCACAACCTCACGCCCCGTTCAATTCCTTCGCGAATCGAGTAAACTGCGCAGCAATGTCTGAACGATTAATTTCAACTCCAACCAGGGCTATTGATGAAAAAAATCTCGCGAGCGCGTGTGACTTCTGCGGCCGCTTGCGCGGTTCGCAGGATCTTACAACGACGGCCGGCGCCGATATCACCTACACGATTGCCTGGTCAGTCACGGGCAACACCCCAGCCACCAACGCCATCGTCACTGACCCGATCCCGGCCAACACGACCTTCGTCTCGGCTGACAACGGCGGAACATTCAGCGCC
>Ga0137409_10008664_pt1 | contig 10380 bp, 8 predicted proteins | sample CZODoug1_16funga_FD_122059 | JGI IMG/M metagenome (GOLD analysis project Ga0137409, IMG submission 122059) | Vadose zone soil fungal communities from Angelo Coast Range Reserve, California, USA - CZODoug1_16fungal (Hybrid Assembly) | ecosystem: Environmental > Terrestrial > Soil > Vadose zone...
TCGCCCAGGCGTCGGATCTGGCCATCTTGTAACACGCGGAGCAGCTTGACTTGCAGCGAGGACGGCATCTCCCCCAGCTCGTCCAGGAAAAGGGTCCCGCCGTCCGCCGCCTCGAAGAGCCCGATCCGGTCCTCGTTGGCGCCGGTGAAGGCGCCCTTCTTGTAACCGAAGAGCTCGCTTTCGAGCAGGTTCTCGGGCATCGCGCCGCAGTTCACCGCCACGAACTGCTTCTCGCGGCGCAGGCCGTTCATGTGGATGGCGCGGGCGATCAGCTCCTTCCCCGTGCCGGTCTCGCCCTGGATCAGGACCGAGACCTGCGTCGGGATCACGCGCTCCAGGAGCTCGATGACCCGGAGCATCTTGGGGCTCCGGCCCACCAGCAGCCCGTAGCGGAAATCCTCTTTGAGTGCGCGCCGTAGATTCTGGTTTTCGATCTCGAGGCGGCTCTTGGAGTCCTTCAGCGCCTCGTGCATGCGCGCGTTTTCTAGAGCTACCGAGCAGAGGGCGCCGAATCCCTCGAGGAGCGTGATGCTGTCGGGCGTGAACTCGTGCGTGATGGAGTGGGAGTCGATGTAGAGCACGCCCAGAACGCGTCCGCTGCTCAGAATCGGGAGCGCCACCACGGTGCGGAGCGAGAGCTCGCGAACGCTCTTCCGGTCCTGGAAGAGCGACGAGCCCACGGCGTCGGGCACCCACACGGTCTCGCGCCGGTGCGCCGCTTCCTCCGCGATGCCCCAGGAAATCTGGAACTCGTCCGAGGGAAGGGTGCTCTCGTCCTTGTTGCGCGCGACGGAGAAGTGGAGCTTTCCGTCGTCGCCCATGAGCATGAGGAAGCCACGATCCGCGTCCGCGATCTGGATCACCGCGTCCACGACGCGGAGCAGGAGCTCGTTTAAGTCGAGCGTCCCCGTGACGGAGCGCGCGGCCTGGAGCACATGGTTGATTCGGTCGAGGTCGGAGACGGTGCGTGATCGGGAAGGAGAGCGCGGTTCTTGGAGGAGTTCACGTTCCCACGCCGTCAAGCCCCTGCTGAGCCGTTCAAGAGGGTCGATCTCGGGCATTTCGGACGCGCTGGGATCCCTGGGCTGAGATGGATCTGGACGCTGCGTCATGGTTCCCCACCCTTTGGTTTGGACCGGCCTGCAAGGTTGCGCCCTACTCCTTGCGCCATAGCAGAATACAAGTGTAAAACTGGTTTGTCAAGTGACGAACTATGGGGTGGGACTGATATGTCGCAGCAGGGTGCCGAAAGCGGCATACGCAAGCGCAGAAACGCATAGGACGGCGACGATTGGCAGGGCGTCGGAACGGCCCCAAACCCACACCCCGAGGAGGGCATTGACGGAGGTCGCGAGGGTCACGACGCCGATCGCGCCCCACTTGCCGAACAGCTTCCCGAGGCGATGTGTCGTGTGATCGATACTGCCTACGTAAAACGGACGATGACCGGAAATCCGGTCCCAGACGACGAATGTGGCGTCGAAGATGGGATACGCGAGGATCAGGAGCACGGCGGCGACGTGCTGCCACGTGAAGGATGATTCGAGCGACTGCAGCGCCAGAGCGGCCAGCGCGAATCCCAGGAGGTGGCTCCCCGCGTCGCCGAGGAAGATGCGCGCCGGCGGCGCGTTGTAGACGAGGAATCCCGCGCACGCGCCGATCAGCCCCCACGCGAGCGCCAGGTGCACCGGGGCTCCGTGGATGAGGGCCAGCGCCGCGAATCCCCCCGCGGTCACCGGGATGATCGAGCCAAGGATCCCGTCCATGTTGTCGAGGAAGTTGACCGCGTTCAGGAGCGTCGCGATGGCCAGGACCGCGAGGATTCCGAGGATCGGATTCCCGCGCAACGCCGGCACGTCGGTCCCCCACCACACCAGGCACGCCGCCGCGGCGAACTGACCGATGAGCTTTCCACGCGGGCCGAGGGGTCTCTTGTCGTCGATGAGCCCCAGGGTGAGCGCGATCAGAGCGCCTGTGACGAGGCCCCAGGAGGGAGCCCCGATGACGCTTCGTCGAAGGACGATGGAGAGGAGCGGCGAGAGCACGAGTGCCGCCGCGATGGCGACGCCGCCCAGGAGCGGCGTGGTGCGCGCGTGCGCCTTGCGCGGGTCCGGGTGATCCACGTAGCCCGTGACGCGCGCGAGGCGCTGGGTGAGCGGCGTGAGCGCGAGGGCCGAGAAGAAAGCGAAGCCGGCGACTTCGAGGAGGGGGATCGTGATCACGCCTTGGCTTGGGTCCGTCGCGCGTTGCCCGCTTCCTCGAACGCCCGGACCGCGTGATCCCATGTGAATCGCCCGCGGACCCAGTCGCGGCCGCGGCGGCCCAGGTCGAACGCTCCGGCCGGATCGCGGAGAAGCGCCACGACGTGCGCCGCGATCTCCTCGGCGGTGGCTCCCACGCGAAGAAGGTCGTGCGGAACGGGCTCCAGCCCTTCGCGCACGAGCGGCGTCGTCACGACGGGCAGGCCGGCGTCCAGCGCCCGGAGCACCTTGGTCTGGACGCCCGCGGCGAAGCGCAGGGGCGCCACGAATACGGTGGCGCGCGCGAACGCCTCGGAAGGATGTGCGAGATACCCAAGATTCCTGATCCCGGGACCACGCGCCGAACGCCCCAGTGATTGCGATCCCTGGCCCGCGATCTCGAGCACGGCTTCGGGCACCGAGGCACGCACGATCGGGAGGATCGTCTCCGCGAGATATCGCGCCGCGTCCCGGTTGTGGGCGATCTTCTGGTACCCGAAGAAGAGCAGCGTCAAAGGCTCCCGCGTGACCTCTTCCCGCCCGGCGCCCGTACCGTTCTCCTCGATCCCGATGGGCACGACCTCGATGCGCGCGCCCGGAGCCATGGAGGCGAGGGTGCGCGACTCGGCTTCGCTGATGACCCAGCAGCGGTCGAAGCAGGGCGCCACTTCCCCTTCGTAGCGCGCGATGCGATCGCCCTCGACCGCGTAGAGCCAGCGGTCAGGGCCGCGCCGAAACGGAAGCGATCGCCGAATCTCCGAGCTGATCACATCGGTGAGATCCAGCACCCACGCCGCGGGGTGTTGGTCCATGGAATCGATCGCGTAGGGCGCCATACGAAAGAGGTGGGTGTAGACCACGTCGGGCCGGACGCGCGCGAGCGCCTCGCGGAGCGCCCCGGACATTCGGGGAGAATCGTAGTACGCAACCTGGAGCGGACGCCGTCCCGCGACGGCGGTCATGGCCTGCAGCGCGGAGACCGCCGCCGGAAGCGCGACCGCGCGGGAAGAAGTCAGGTGTCGCGTCAGCTCCGGAGGAACGCGCGGCGCGCCGGCCGTGGCGTCGAAGGTGAGGAGATGGGTCTCATGCCCCGCTCGGGCCAGGGCGCGGATGAAATGAAACGTGCGGGACCGGTCTCCTCCGATGGCTGGATACGGCATCCGCGACGTGAGAAAGAGGACGCGCACGGTTGCGAGTATACTGCACGCTCATGTCCGCCGCACGTCTGGCCCTGTGGAGAACGCGCTCCCTTCGCTTCCTCATGGGAGCGAGCGCCACCATCCTCAGCGGGCTGACCGGCATCCTCCGGAACAAATGGATCGCGCAGCATCTCGAGGCGTCGGGGATCGGCATTCTGGCCCAAGTCGTCTCGAGCCAGATGTGGCTCGGAAGCGTCGGGGGCATGTCTCTGGTGCTCCCGGTCACGCGATCCGTGGGCGCCGCGACGGCATCGGGCGATTGGGCCGGGGCGCGAAGAGTCGTCTGGGCCGCGATGGCCATGCTCACCATGAGCGCGTCCATCGTGATCGCGCTCGGCCTCTTCTTCGCTCCTCTGATCTCGAGCGCGCTGCTGGGCTCGCCCCGCTACGCGGGCCTGATCCGGATCAGCATGATCGGGGTCGCCGGGGTCGCCTTCCAGCAGCTCGTCGTGGGGATCTTCGCGGGGCGCTCCGATCTCAAGGGTCCCCTCGCGTTCTCCGCGGTGGGGGGCCTCGGGTCCGTGGCCGCGACCCTCTACCTCGTCCCTCGCGCCGGACTCGCAGGCGCGGTGCTCGCGGTGTCCCTTCTGTTTCCGCTCGGATGCCTGGGCGCCATCCTGCTTCGCCGGAAGGAGCACGCCTTGCTCTTGACCCGGCCACGGGAGCGGGCGCTGACCGCCGGAATGGCCCGCGGTCTTCTGACGGTCGCGAGCTCGGGCCTGGTGGCGGCCCTTGTGGAACAGGGCGTTTTTCTGACGATCCGATCGCATTACGTCCGGACGTTCGGGATCGAAGCGAACGGCTTCTTGCAGGCAGGGCTCGCCATCTCGCAGCAGGTGGGATCGCTCTTCTACGCCTACCTCGCGAGCTACGCGTTCGGGAAGATCAGCGGGGTCTCCGGCGCGGAGGCCACGCGCGACTACACACGCAAGCACTGGAGCGCGATCATGCTGCTCGCCGCCGCCGCACTTCTGGTCACGAGCCTCGGCGCCAGCCCGCTGCTTCGCCTCTTGTACTCCCACCGCTTCGATCCCGCGCAGCCGTTGATCGCGTGGGCGGTTGTCGGCGAATACGGGCGAATCGGCCTCCTCACGTGGGCCCTGGGCTCCCTCCCCCTGGGCGGCCCGCGCCTCTGGCTTCCACTGGCGCTCCTCTTTCCGGCCACGCTCGGGGTCGCGTACGCGGTTTCCGTCGCGTCCGGCGCCGGAATCCTGAGCATGCCCAAGGCGTATGCGATCTCGGGCCTCGCGGCGCCACTGGTCGGGGGCATGATCATGTCCCGTCGCGGCGTGACGCTCCGTGTCCGCGACCTCGCGATCTTCCTCGGAGGCGCGGGTGCCTTGGTCCTGCTAGCGTGGCGCTCCTAGTGCGCGCTCTGGTCCCGGAACACCCGCAGCACCGTGAGGAAGAGAATCTTCACGTCGAAGCCCATCGACCAGTTCTTGATGTAGTAGAGGTCGTACTCGATGCGCCGGTCCAGCGGCGTGTCGCCTCGCAGCCCGTTCACCTGGGCCCAGCCGGTGATGCCGGCCTTCACGTGGTGGCGCAGCATGTAGCGCGGGATCGAGGCGCGGAACTGCTTCACGAAGACCGGCCGCTCGGGCCGTGGTCCCACCAGGCTCATGTGCCCCACGAGCACGTTCCAGAGCTGGGGAAGCTCGTCCAGCGAGAGACGTCTCAAGACCGAGCCCAGGCGCGTGCGCCGCGGATCGCCGGGTCGGCTCCATTCCGCCTGGCCGCCGGACTCGGCATCGGCGCGCATGGTCCGGAACTTGTACATCTGGAAGCGCCGCCCGCTCAAGCCCACGCGCTCCTGTGCATAGAACACAGGTCCCGGTGAGTCCACCTTCACGAGGATCGCGAGAAGCAGCAAGAGTGGCGCGAGAACGATCAGGCCGATCAGCGCGAAGACGAAATCGAACGCGCGCTTCACGACGGCGTTCCAGCCCTGGCCCGGGCTCTCGGTGACGAGGATGATCGGCGTGCCGTCGAAATCCTCCACGCTTGCGTTGAGCGTGAACGTCCGCGCGAGGTCGGGCACGAGTCGCACCGCGGCCGTGGAGTCGTTCAGCTGCTCCAGCGCCTCCAGCTCCGCCTCGTGCTCGGAGCGGTTGAGCGCCAGGTAGACCAGCTCCGCACCGGTCCGCTCCACGAGTCCGGTCAGGTCCGCGACCGTGCCGATCACCTTCGCGGACCCGATCGTCTTCCCCACGTCCTCGCGGCCCGCCGCCACGATCCCCTCGACCGCGAATCCGTAATCGGGCTCGGCGATCATCTTCCGCTCCAGCTCCGCGGCCAGATCCCCCGTCCCCACGATGAGGACGTGGCGGAGATTGCGGCGATTCCGGCGCATGGCCCGGACCACCATCCGCCCCGTGGCGTGCGTGCCGCAGAGAACCACGGTCGCGATGCCCGCGAAGAGGAGGAGGACCGTGCGGCTCAGCTCCCCGCGCCAGGCGTAGGAAATGAGCCCCGCCGCCGCGGTCACCGCCACCATGCCCTGGACCAGCGCCAGCATTTCTGGTAGAAGGCGCACCGTGCGCGCGGAGCGGTAGAGGTGGAGCGATCGGAGGATCAGGAGCGCGACCGGCGTGAGCACCGCCCCGAACCAGAGATAGAGCTGGATCGAGGGGACGCCCAGGGGTGACGCGATGCCCAGCCCGTAGAATCGCAGCCAGTACGCGGCGAGCCACGAGGCGGCGATCAGGACGCCGTCGAGGAGGAAGAGGCCTGTGGCGAAGAGCTGACGGTTCTTGGTGAACATGGGTGGGACCCGCGCGATGGTAGCAGGGCGCCTCCCCTGATACAATCCGGGCCGCCTTGAAGCCTCTCCACCTGCACGCCCTCGTCTGGAAAGCCCGAGCGCGAATCTTTGGTCCCGGGATCGCGCGGAACGTCGAGCGTACGAATCACACCCGCTGGTGCCTCCTCTCGGCCCGTGTCGCTCCCTTCCGCATGCCCCGGCGGCCCGCGACGCACCAGAACGAATGGCAGTTCCGCGAGCTGGCCCGCGCGGTTTCGGAGATGGGCTACAACGTGGACGCGATCGAGTTCAACGAGCGGCGGCCGCTCGTGCGGAGAGACTACGACCTCGTGATCGACATTCACCCCCGGGAACACCCGATCTACGAAGGCCACCTCGCGAAAGGCGCGCGAAGGATCGCCTTCATCACCGGGAGCAATCCAACGTTCAGCAACGCCGCGGAGCGCGCGCGTCTTGCAGATCTGATGGGTCGCCGCGGGGTCGGTCTCATGCCTCGGCGCACGGTCCCGCCGTTTCCCAAGGCGGTGCTCGAGTCCTTCGACTCGATGATCACGTTCGCGGGGCGGGACGCGCTCGCGACCTATTCGGATTTTTCACTCCCGCCCGTCTACCCGCTCGTGAACAGCGGCTACGACGACGTCCAGCCGACGGAGCCGGAACGGCGCGATCCGACCCGCTTCCTCTTCATGGGGAGCGTCGGGCAGGTTCACAAGGGACTGGATCTCCTCCTCGAGATCTTCGCGAAGGAGCGCGATCTCTCGCTCGTCGTTTGCAGCATGTACGAGGGGGAGCGTGACTTTGCCCGCGCGTACCGGGACGAGCTCTCGAAGACCCCGAACATCCACGGCGCCGGTTTCATGGACCTCAAGTCGGCGGCGTTCCGGGAGCTTCAAGCCTCGTGCGGGGCGATGATCCTGCCGTCGTGCTCCGAGGGCCAGTCCGGCTGCGTGACGGCGGCGCTGAGCTTCGGAATCCCATGCATCGCGAGCGGCATCTGCGGGGTGGACGAGCCGGAGATCGAAGTTCTATCGGACTGCTCGCTCGAGAGCATCCGCGGGGCGGTGCGCGCGTGGGCCGGGCAGTCGCGCGCCGCGCTCGGGGAACGAAGCGCACGGAGCCTCGCTCTGATGCGGCGGAAGTACCGGCCCGCGGACTATGCCCGCTCGGTCCGGGAAGCCCTCCGCGCCACCCTCGGAATCAGATAGGCCTGCGGGCCACGATGGCCTGCATGTGCGGATGGGTGAACGCGCGGCGGGAGAGCCAGCGGTTGATCCTCCGCGCCGGCCCGCGCGGCCTGAACCCCCAATCCTTCCAGCCGACGAGAAGGCGCATGGGATTCAGGTCATGATAGACGCCGTCCATGGTTCCCACCGGCGCGTGCTCGACGATCTCGAAGCCGGCCTTCTCGACTTCCGCTCGGAACTCTCCGGTGCTCATCCGATATTCGAAGAAGTCGCCCCAGGCCGGAAAGACGTGGAAGCGGTAGCGGCGATCGATCCGTGACAAGGGCTTCGGCGTGCCTCTGAGAATTCGGAGCGCCAAAGCCTTTGGAGCCTGAGTCACCTCGTCCCACCAGACCGCGTTCTTCAGCCGCCGAATGGTGTTCCAGACCGGAACGCTGATGTAGGCCTTGCCGCCGGGCTTCAGGACGCGCAGGAGCTCCCGAAGGGGGCGCTCGGGCCCGTCGATCCAGTGCTCGACGACCCCGAACGAGAGGGCGCCGTCGAAACTTCCGTCTCGAAAGGGAGAGCGCTCGCAATCCCCCTCGATGATGTCCAGATCCGGCCAGTGCCGTTTCACCATCGCCACGGTTTCGCGCGAATACTCGAGCCCGACCATGGCTCGGCCACGGTCCTGAAGGAAGCGGACCCAGCGTCCGGCGCCGCAGCCGGACTCGAGAAGGCGGGCGCCTGCCGGGAAATGGCGGTCGAGGATCGGAGCCGCCTCGTCCCGCGCGCAGCTCTCCACCAACGCCTGCATCTCGGCTTCCTGCCACTTGAAAATGACGGTCACGGGTGGCTCCTTCGAAAGGTACACTGGCGGCCGTGGAGGATACACGATGAGCTGCCGGTTCTGCGGCGGGGAGACCAAGCCCCTCTTCGAGCGGGATGTGCTCCGGGTTCATCGCGTCGGCTATCACCAGTGCGGGGTCTGCGGGCTCACTCAAACCGACGCGCCCACGTGGCTCGACGAGGCCTACGTGGACGCGATCCATCCCACCGACACCGGCATCCTCGCGCGGAACCTGGGCGCGCGCCGCATCGTCGCGACCTTCCTCCATCTCTCCGGGGTGAAGACCGAGCCCTGCCTCGACTACGCCGGCGGGTTCGGCATCTTCACCCGGCTCATGCGGGACGCGGGGTTCGAGTTCTTCTGGATGGATCCCTACGCCAAGAACGCGCTCGCCCGCGGGTTCGAATGGACGCCCGAGCGCGGCGCGCCGCGCGTCGTCACCGCGTTCGAGGTCCTGGAACATCTGGTGCACCCCCTTGCGGAATTCAAGAAGATCGCTGCGCTGAATGCGGAGTGGATCATCACCAGCACGGAGCTCCACCCGGGATCATGCCCCGCCAAGGACTGGCCCTACCTCTCCGTCGAGAGCGGGCAGCACGTCGCGTTCTACCGCCCCGACACGCTGGAACGGCTGGGACGGGAAAGCGGCTATCCGCACGTGATGGCGGGGCCGTTCTTCCAGATCTTCGCGCGGAAGCCCTTCCCCGCCTGGAAGTGGCAGACCGCCGTGGAGCTGGGACGCATCGTCTTCCCCTTCGTGAAGAAGCTCCGGCCCAGCCTCACGGTCTCGGATTGCGAGCGCGTCCGCTCGCATCTACGAGAGGAATGACGCGCCCCGTCCTCTTCACCGGAGACATCTTTCGCCTGCAGCCACGGGGCGGCATCACACGGTATTTCGACGAGCTGATCCCGAGGCTTACGCGGCCATCGCGCGTCGTGGCGGGACTCCATCAGTCGCGCGCGATCCCGGCCGCGCGCGTGGAAGGCGCGTTCTACATGCCGGGTTTTCGCCTGAGTCCGCGGCCTCGCGCGGTGGTCAATCGTTGGGTGGACAGCGCGCGCATCCGGCGCGATTCGGACGAGATCCTTCATCCCACGTATTACCGTGATCCCAAGGGACTCCCTTCCCTTCCGATGGTGCTCACGGTCTACGACATGGCGCACGAACGGTTCCCCACGCTGTTTCGCCAGCGCTGGTGGAGTTCCCGGGACCCGGCACGCTGGAAGAAGGCGATCGCGAATCGCGCGGACCGGATCGTGTGCATCTCCGAGTCCACGCGGCGCGACCTCATGGAGTATCTCGGCGTGGACGAGCGGAAGACGCGGGTGATCCATTGTGGCGCCACCGACTGGAGCCGGGTGACGGCGGAGGAAGTCCTGGGGATCCGGCAGCCCTTCTTCCTCTGGGTCGGGGAGCGGCACACGTACAAGAATTTCGCGGCCACCCACGATGCATGGGCGGCTTCGAAGGCCGCGGGGGAGACGTCGATTCTCTGCGTGGGCGGCGGACCGCTGCGTCCGGGCCCGCGGGCGGATCGCGTCCATCAGCGATCGCTCAGCGACGCGGAGCTCAAGTGGGCGTACGAGCACGCGACCGGGCTTCTGTACACCTCGCGATGCGAGGGCTTCGGGCTGCCCCTGGTGGAAGCCATGTCCCTGGGATGTCCGGTCGTGGCCTCGAACGTCTCGTCAATGCCCGAGGTGGCGGGCGATGACGCGGTCTACGTGAACCCCGACGACGTCGAGAGCATCCGCGCGGGCATCGAGCAAGTATGGCGAGCCCGGCGCGATCCCTCCCTGGTGGAGCGTCTCAAGGCGCGCGCTTCGCATTTTTCGTGGGACCGCTGCGCCGAGGCCCACGAGGCCGTCTACCGGGAGCTGGATTGAACGTTCTCACCGTGGTCACCGTGTGTCGTAATGCCCTTCCCCTGTTACGCCCCACCGTCGAGAGCGTGTTCGAGCAGCGCACCCCCTTGGTCGAGTACTGGATCGTGGACGGCGCCTCGACGGACGGCACGCGGGAGTACCTCGAGACCCTCTCCGCGAGCGGCGTGCGCTGGGTCTCGGAGCCGGATCGCGGAATCGCGGACGCCATGAACAAGGGCGCGCGACTCGCCACCGGGCGCTGGGTAGCCCATCTCCACGCGGGGGATCGCTACCTCCC
>Ga0137409_10008666_pt1 | contig 10379 bp, 12 predicted proteins | sample CZODoug1_16funga_FD_122059 | JGI IMG/M metagenome (GOLD analysis project Ga0137409, IMG submission 122059) | Vadose zone soil fungal communities from Angelo Coast Range Reserve, California, USA - CZODoug1_16fungal (Hybrid Assembly) | ecosystem: Environmental > Terrestrial > Soil > Vadose zone...
TATCCAGATCTCCACCGAGGATCGCTTTCGTGGGCGCATCATGAGCCTCTATACACTCATGTTCGTGGGCACGGCTCCAATCGGCGCGCTCGTGTCCGGCTCGATCGCTCAGCGGTTCAGTGCGCCGATCGCCACGTCCGTGAGCGCGCTCGTGCTTCTTGGCGGGGCACTCTGGATGCTGCGCCGCCTCCGCCTGCTCGCGCTGCGCGAGGCGGTGCCGACCGCGACGGTGCCCGCGGCCACGGAGAAGGTGGGGTAGGATTGCAGTCGGCGGCACGATGGGATTTCCAAGTGACATCGGTCCATAATAGCGTTGGGACAACCGGAACCAAGACAGGTCCGGACCCGACCACACGGGGGGCCTTAGGTGCAAATCGGCATCGATAGCTTTGCAGCGGCATACGACGAGAGCAGTCTGGCGGTCAGCGCGGCGGACCGCCTGCTGAACTTGGTCGAGCAGATCGAGCATGCCGAGCAGGCGGGATTGGACGTATTCGGAATCGGCGAACACCATCGTCGCGAATATCTCGACTCCGCCCCGGCCATGATTCTGGCGGCGGCGGCGGCGCGAACGCAACGCATCCGTCTCACGAGTGCCGTCGCGGTTCTGAGCGCCATCGATCCGGTACGGCTGTTTCAGAGCTTCGCCACGCTCGATCTCCTTTCCCGAGGCCGGGCGGAAATGGTCGTCGGCCGGGGTTCCTTCATCGACGCGTTTCCATTGTTCGGCCTGCGCTTGGACGACTACGACTCGCTCTTTGCCGAGAACCTTGGGTTGCTCCTGAAGATTCGCGAGAACGAGCACGTCACGTGGAAGGGCAAACACCGTCCGGCTCTGACAGGCCAGGGCGTCTATCCCCGGCCTGTGCAGAATCCCCTGCCGATTTGGGTCGGGGTTGGCGGGACGCCGCAATCGTTCGCTCGCGCCGGCGCGCTCGGGCTGCCTCTGATGGTCGCCATCATCGGCGGTGAACCGCGGCGATTCCGGCCGCTCATCGATCTCTACCGAGAGGCCGGAATCCAAGCGGGCCACCCTCCCGATCGGTTGAAGGTCGGAGTCCATTCGTTGGGCTATGTGGCCAAGACATCAAAAGAGGCGGCCGACGATTTCTTTCCCGGCTACGCCCTCGCGGTCGCCAGTGTCGCGAAGGAGCGCGGATGGGGACCAGTCACCCGAGCCGGTTTCGACGCTCAGCTTGGCCCCCAGGGGGCGTTGCTGATCGGCAGCCCCGATGAAGTGTTGGAAAAGATCCTTCGGCACAGCGAAGCGTTGGGCGGCATCTCCCGCATTACCTTCCAGATGAACGCGTCTTCCTTGCCTCACGCGAAGCTCATGCGAGCCATCGAAGCGATCGGCGCGCACGTCGCGCCAGGACTGCACAGCCATGTCTGACGCTCGTGTGCCACCCCCCGTGGCCGACCGGAGGCTCCGCGTCTTGGTGTTTGCGGCCTCGCTCCGAAAGGATTCCGTGAATGCGATATTGGCGCGACTGGCGGCGCGGCACGCGTCGCGCCACGGCGCCGTGGTCGACCTGGCCTCGATGCGAGAGTTCGATGGTCCGTCCTACGACCCGGAGATCGACGCTAGCGGTGACATCCCGGCGGGCGCGCTTGAGTTGAATCGCCGGCTCACGGCAAACGACGCGTTCGTGATCGCCTCACCGGAATACAACGGATCGATGCCCGGGCTGCTGAAGAATGCGATCGACTGGGCTTCCCGGTTCCGGCCTCAGCCGTTTCATGAGCGTCACGGGCTGCTGATGTCGGCATCGCCGTCGATGGGCGGCGGGAACCGTGGACTTTGGGCGCTGCGCATTCCACTGGAGCATCTGGGCGCCAGGATTTTCCCCGACATGTTCTCGCTGGCGGCGGCGCATACGGCGATTTCGGAAGAAGCCATCGCCGACGCCAGGCTGCAGCAACGGTTCGAGCAGAACCTGAAGGCGTTCCTGGATCTGGCGGAGGCCGCTAAGAACTACCCGTGCATGAAGAAGGCGTGGGTCGAGTTCCTCGGTGAGCCACCCGATATGCCGGCAGACCGCATGGAGTGATTTGCTCGGGGAATCACCCGAAAACTCGCCGGTTGACAGCCGCTCCCATGATCTCCATCCTTTGCAGGACAAAGTACTTCGTGATGTGCCGCCGCTCGCGGCGCCCAGGTCAGGATGCCCAAACGGGAGGGTCCGTGGCATGCGGGTGAACGTGCTGCTGAAGGCGGTAATCGTAGGGATCGTGGCGGGAGCCTTCATCGTGCCGCTCGCCATGATTTGGGGCGTCGTGAGGGACCGGTCCCGCTATCGCGAGACCGTAACGGCCGAAGTCGCAAAGAGCACCGCCCAGAGTCAGACACTCGTGGGTCCCCTGGTCGTCGTGCGCTATCGCGAGCGTGTGCCGGCGGCTGTGAAGGGTGAGGCCGAGCAGGTTCGGGAGCGCGTCGAGGTACTGCTGCCGGATTCGCTGTCGATCCGTTCCAAGGTACGTGTCGAGATGCGGCACCGAGGGATACACCGCGTGCCTGTGTTCCGCGCGGCTACCGGGCTCACCGCTGGCTTCACGCTCCCGCCACGGCTCGGCATCTCGGATAAACGCCAGTTGCTGGCGGAGCCGAGAGCCGAGGTGGTGTTTGGTGTCTCCGATCCGCGCGGCATCCGCGCCGTACCGGAAGTTAGGCTCGACGGCGCGACCCTCGTGGCGCGGCCGGGCGCTGGGCTGGACTGGCTCGAGAATGGGTTCAGCGTGCCGCTTCCCCCCGGTGCCGCCGGACGCCGCGTGGTAGACGTAAACCTCGAGCTGATGGGTACCGACCGCCTGATGTTTCTTCCGATCGGCGCCGTCACCGACGTCGAGCTGTCGTCCGACTGGCCGCACCCGAGCTTCGTGGGCGCCTTCCTACCTGACGACCGCACTGTTTCAGCGCGAGGCTTCCAGGCGCGTTGGAAGCTATCTCGCTTCGCGACCGGAATCGACGATGCGATGGCACGTATCCGAGACAGCATGAGTCGTGGCGTTTCCGGCGGGGCGCCGGCATTCCTTGGCACCGACCTCGGTGTTCGCTTCGTTCAGCCGGTGGACGTGTATTCACAGTCTGAGCGCGCGGTAAAGTACGGCTTCCTGTTTGTCTTCCTGACCTTCGTGGCATTCTTTCTATTTGAGGTGCTACGCGGGATGGCGATACATCCGATCCAGTACGCCCTTTGCGGCGCCGCCCTCGCTCTATTCTTCCTGCTGCTTGTCTCGCTCTCGGAGCATCTGCCGTTCGCGGCCGCCTACCTTGTGGCGAGCGGCGCATGCGTCGGGCTCGTCGCCTTCTATGTGGGGCATGTTCTACGGAGCGCGGGGCGGGGAGTTTTGTTCGGGATGCTGCTCGGGGCGCTGTACGGCTTCCTCTACGTGATACTGCAGTCGGAGGACTACGCATTGCTCCTTGGTGCCCTCCTCCTATTTGTCGTACTCGGGATCGTGATGATCATGACGCGGCGCGTCGACTGGTATCGCGTTACGGAGGAGTCACCGACCGCGCGCTGATGCCTGGCGAGCATGCGTCCCACCAGACCCGTCAGGAGTACGGGCAGACCGGAACCCGGTCATGGCTTGAAGTAGAGTCGCCGGTTCGCGTAGTCGAGCACGGCGCGGTGTTCCTTCATCCAATCGAACGCGCGGTGATCCCTTGGCCTAACCGGTAGAGCGAACCCCACAACTATTCCGCGATGAGTCGAACGCGCTCTCCCATACGCTCGAAGGTGCGGGCATAGAGCTTCGTGCGACCGAGTACTTTCGCGGACGTAATGCGATTCCGATAGGTCTTCCAATGACGGCCGCGGCGATTCACCTCAGCAGCGAGCTCACCCGTCGTCATCCACCGGTTCCCGTTGCTCCGCAGAATCGAAACGAGCTCGTCCTGGAGGGTGACTTGCCCCGGCGCCTTCACGCAGATCTCGTGCACGAGGACAGCGGTTGCATGGAGCGTTTCCACGGTTGCCCAGGGCTTTGACGCCAGCGTGAGGAAGAGATTCGCCACGGCGTCACCGCCGGGTCGATCCGGAATCCAGGCGTGCACCAGATCGCCCGTTTCACGCTCGTGGAAGGTCACCGCATTGTTCTCCTCGTCGTAGGCGACGTGGATCGGGCTCGTGGATTCGGTCGGGGACCATTCAACTCCTTCGACGACGAGGCAGTTCTCGGTAGGCATGGCGGGTCCTCCTGCGGCGGGATCGTCAGCAAGGCCCCCGATGAGGTCGGGGGAGCTACGACTCCAATCGTCTCGGTGTCCGGGGATCTTTACGGTCCAAGCGGTGGAGGCGCGGGTTTTCGGCCAAGTCGCACAACGTCAACGAGTACGAAGCGCCTCCGCGAGTTACCCTCGTGGGGGAGCTCAAGCGGTGGAACCCTCCCGCGCACCCCTGTGCCCCGGCAATCCCCACCTAATTCTCTTGGAAGACGCCGTTTGTAACACGCCTTCGCCTCGGCGCGCTGATAGGCTCACACGCCACCGCTCCAGATGTTGCAGCGCGCTTGGGACGAGTCATGACCGCTTGGGAATCCCTTTCCAAACTGGACCGCGACGACGGATCGGATACGCCTCACGCGCGAGCCGACGCGCTTCTGCTTTGCGGCCAAGCAAACCCTAGTGACCAAATCGGGAAGCACGCCGCATGGCTGCCGTGGCTGCAAACCCTTGCTCAAGTCATGAAGACGAATCGTCGTTTGAGTTCACCCCTAAGTCGAGGAGGACAGTCCGCGATGAGAGCTACCAGAACAAACCGTCTCCTCTGGATCTGCGCTCTCAGCCTGGCCGTGGGCGCACCGCTCCTAGCGCCGGCGCCGGCCACGGCAACGGAAGACACATCCATCCGGCCGTTCCGGGTGCATATGCCAAATGAAGCGCTCACCGATCTCCGTCGTCGGCTCCAAGCGACGCGCTGGCCCGACAAGGAAACCGTCCCCGATCAGGCGCAGGGCGCGCCGCTGGCCAGGCTGCAGGCCCTGGTCCAGTACTGGGGCAGCGGCTACGAATGGCGCAAGGCTGAAGCGAAGCTGAATGCGTTGCCGCAGTTCACGACGAACATCGACGGGGTGGACATTCATTTCATCCAGGTCAAGTCGAAGGAAAAGAACGCGCTGCCAGTGCTCATCACGCACGGTTGGCCGGGCTCGGTGTTCGAGTTCCTGGGGACCATCGGTCCGCTTACTGATCCGATCGCGCACGGAGGCACTGCCGCGGACGCCTTCGATGTCGTGATCCCGTCGATTCCCGGCTACGGCTTTTCGGGCAGACCGACCACCGCGGGCTGGGGCCCTGAGCACGTGGCGCGAGTCTGGGCCGAGTTGATGAAGCGCCTCGGATACACGCGCTACGTCGCGCAGGGTGGCGACTGGGGTGCTGTCATCTCCACCGAGTTTGCGCGCCAGGCGCCCGCAGGATTGCTGGGCACTCATCTCAACCTCCCTGCGACGGTACCGCCCGAGGTGACAGCGGCGCTGGTCAGCGGCGCTCCGCCGCCAGCGGGACTATCCGAACAGGAGATCACGGTGTTCAACGCGCTCCGGAAGTACGGTATGAGCGGGAGCTCCAGCTACTTTGCGATGCTGACCGCGCGGCCACAGGCGATGGGGTATGGCCTGAACGACTCGCCGGTTGGCATGGCGGCGTTCATGCTCGTGCATCCAGGGTTCGCGAAGTGGACGTATGGCGATGACGACGCCACAAAGACGCCGACGAAAGATCAGGTCCTCGACGACTTCACGCTGTACTGGCTGACCAACACTTCGACGTCGGCGGGCCGGCTGTACTGGGAGAACGTGGGACGCAACCCCACGCAGTCAGCCGCGTGGAAGACTACCGAGCTCTCGCTGCCGGTGGCCATCACGGTATTTCCAGAGGACGTCTATCGGCCACCGGAGTCATGGTCCCGCCGCGCTTACAAGAACCTGATCTACTTCCACGAGGTGGACCGTGGCGGCCACTTCGCCGCGTGGGAGCAACCGGAGCTTTTCGCTGCCGAGCTGCGCGCGGCGTTCCAGTCGCTGCGCTCGAGCAACCAGGCAGGCCGGTAGCCTCGCAACAAGGAGAGGAGATCCTTCGATCGCTCCGCTAGAACTGGCCACTGTCCTTGGAGGCACCGTATGTCAGAGATACCCAATTTCACTCGCCGTGGCTTTTTTGGTGCTGCGGCGGCAATCGTTGCTGCGGCGTCGTCCGGTCTGCCCATTTTTTCCAGGAGGTTGGAAGCCATGGCTGAAACTCTGACTAAGGATAAAGTCGATATCCGTTCGTTCAAGGTGACCTTCCCGGAAGCACAGATCACCGACTTGCGCGCGCGCGTGAAGGCGACCAAGTGGCCCGAGCGGGAAACGGTCACGGATGCAACGCAGGGCGTCCAGCTGGCGACGATGCAGGCACTCGCGAAGTATTGGGCGACCGAACACGACTGGAGCAAGGCTCAGGCGAGACTGAACTCATTCCCACAATTCATCACCGAGATCGATGGGCTGGACATCCATTTCATTCACGCCCGATCCAAGCATGACAACGCGATGCCGCTCATCATCACGCACGGGTGGCCCGGCTCGGTCATCGAGCAGCTGAAGGTCCTTGAGCCGCTGACCAATCCCACGGCCCATGGCGGAACCGCGGCGGATGCCTTCCATGTGGTGGTTCCCTCGCTGCCGGGCTACGGGTTTTCCGGGAAGCCGAAGCAAGGTGGGATCAGCAATCGGCGTATTGCCGGGATCATCGCGCAGCTGATGGCACGTCTCGGGTACACCCGTTACGGCGCTCAAGGCGGCGACTGGGGCGGCGTCATCGTCAAGACAACTCGGCCTCGTCGATCCGGAACACCTGATCGGCCTGCACAGCAACATGTGCGTGGCCAGCGCTCCGCCCGGCGCTGATCCGAATGCTGGCGTGCCGCCGGAGGAATTGAAGCGCGTCGAGGCGGCGCGGGCGAGAAGCGCGAACGAGACGGCCTACAGCCAGCTCCACGGCACCAAACCGCAGACGCTCGCGTACTCGTTGAACGATTCGCCCGCAGGGCTGGCCGCATGGATCGTCGAGAAGTTCAGGACGTGGTCCGATTCGGGCGGGGATGTCGAGAAACATTTTACGAAGGACGAGCTCCTCACGAACATCACAATCTATTGGGCAACCGAAACCGGCCCATCGTCGGTCCGGCTCTATTACGAGAATCGCAGGGATCCCGGGCTCCAGAGCCGCGTCAAGGCGCCGTTCGCCTGCGCCGTGTTCCCGTTCGAAATGTTTGCGATCGCTCCTCGCCAGTGGGTCGAGGCGAGTTACAACCTCGTTCAATACACCGTGATGCCGCGCGGTGGACATTTCGCCGCGATGGAAGAGCCGCAACTGCTCGTTGAAGACGTGAGAAAGTTCTTTAGAGGCCTTCGTTAGTGGTACATACTTTCCGCCACTCATGACCATGCAGAAACTCGTGACGATGGCTCTGGCGGCGCTGGTCACCAGCGCGCCGATACTCGTCGCTCAACGCGGTCGCCAGGCCGAAATCAAGGGTCCGTCTGGGCCGAGTCCCTACGACATTGTCCGCGGCTGGCAGAAACCCTTTGCCCAGGGCGGGTTCGCGTTCGGCGGCAACTCGGGCGTATTCGCGGAATCGCCGAACCGCATCTTCGTCGCGCAACGTGGCGAGACGAAGTTGCCCGATCCGGTTCCTCCGGCGTTTACAGACTTCGCGGGCTCTATCGGCATCAACGTGCTCAATGACACCGCTCGCCGCGTGTGGCGCAACTGCCTCTACACGCTCGACGGTGAAGGCAAAGTGAAGGAACTCTGGACGCAGTGGGATCGTTTGTGCGAGGGCTCGCCTGGGCCGGGACCGCATCGAATCCGCATCAGCCCGTACGATCCCGAACATCGTGTGTGGCTCATCAACGAAACGTTCCAGCAGATTTATGTCCTCTCCAACGACGGCAGCACATTGTTGAAAACGCTGGGCGAGAAGAACGTGCCGGGAACCGATGGCACGCACTTCGGAAAGCCTCAGGATGTCGCGTTCCTCCCGGACGGCAGAATTCTCGTCGCAGACGGCCTGGACAATCATCGCGTGATGATCCTCGACCGCGACGCGAAGTACCTCTCGGAATTCGGCGGGTTTGGTAAGGGCCCCGGCCAGTTCACTGGCGTGCATGCGCTCGCGGTCGGTCCGCGCGGCGTCATCTTCGCTCTGGATCGCTCGGGCGGCCGAATCAACGTCTTCAGGACGACCGCCGATCCGGCGAAGGTCGAGTTCGTCGACGCGTGGGCCGGTCTCAGACTGCCGTTGGACATCATCGTGAACGAGGAGAGCCTCTGGATCACCGATCTGGGACCTCTTCGCTTCATCAAACTCGATTTCAAGGGCAATCACCTCTACACATGGAAGGTGCCGAGCGAGTTGCCGGACGGTTATCTTGAGGTGCACTCGATTTCGGTCGACTCGGCCGGCAATCTGTACGGCGGGGACAACCAGTACGGCCGCACGCAGAAGTTCGTGCCCAAGCGCGGGGCGGACCCGGCGTTGCTCGTCGGCCAGCCATGGGTCGCGCGCTAACGGCCCGAACTCGAGTTCGAAATCCCTGCGCGCGAAAAGGGCCGCGTGCCCGCAGAGAGACAATCCATCAAGGAAGGATCGATTATGAATGCCGGATCCGCGCGTATGCTCGCCTGCGCTTCAGCAATTCCCGTGATCGCCGTGGCGGGCCTGACCAGCACGCCTTCGGCGCGTTCCGCAGTGGGCGATCAGGCGAGTTCGACTCCAGCTCCTCTGCTGGCGGAACAGGCCTTCAAAAACATTCAAGCGCTCAAAGGAATTTCCGCGGCCGACTTCATGGGCACGATGGGCATCATGACGGCCGCTGTCCCTACCTGTGCATGGCGAATTCCAAAATGCTGAGGAAATTAGCGATTCGCTAAGCACAGCCGGTGTATGCCGCAGATCAGCGCGAAAGAACGGAGCAAGACCCTTAACCGTGGCCAGCATGAGCGATCGTGCAGCGCTATCGACCAGAGAATCCAATCAGTCCCGGACGATTGGGGTTTTGGCGAATGACAGCTCGTGTTCAATTGCGGGTCGCCCGAGAGGCTCTCCTGATCTTGGATGTCCGTGGAGCGCGACTGGTCGACGGCCTCGCCTTGCGCGCCTCGGCCTGACTCACGAGCGGGTATTTCTCAGGGTGCTCGATGGATTCCACGGCGAGGTCGATATCGAGGTCCGGCCAATACAGATGATGCGGACTCGGCAGCTGCACGTTGGTAATCGCTCGAATGGACGCGTCCCGAAACCACGGAAACTGCTGGAACGCGACGAACAACTCCTGGTCGTCGATGATCAGCCAGAACCCGTGGGGTGATACGTTGGTCACTTCAGCCGGGGAAGTGCTTCGCCCAAGCGCGTCGGATTTCATGAAGATGCTCCTCGACCAGATTCCTGGCCTCTGCCAACTGCTTGGGCTTCAGCCCGTAGTTGGCGTGAAGCGCGACCATTGGTTCAATCCAGAACTTCGCCTCACCCGCCGCATGCTGGACATGCACATGGGCTCTCGGCTCCTCGCGCGAGAAGAAATAGAAGCGATAGCCACGGATCCGGAGAACCGTCGGACTCATGCGACCAAGAATATCCCAGTTGCCAAGCCACAATTCAATATTGCTCCACAGACAACTGTACCGAGAACTGTACGCGTGGTGTCCCACGTCTCAGCCGAAGCGGCGTCGCGTTCGACAGTTCGCGCGGTCGTGTAGACTCCCGCCGTGGTGGTCAACGCCGGTCTTGGTTATTGCTACTGGCCGGGCCGTGGAACGACCAGTGGCGTGAAGCCCTCGGGTATCGGATCGAGGAAAAGGGGATTCTCCGAGCGCAGCTGCCCGCACGGCGACTCCGTCTGACCGACGCGGACCGGCACCGGTTGCGTGATGCAGGAACCCGCGCGGAACCGCGCAATCTTGGCGGCCGCGGGACATGCAATCCCACCGGCGGCTCAGGCGCGACCCTGTCGTGCCGTATGCGGCGCGTGACAAACCGGAGCCTGGGCTTTCTTCGCGTAAACGATGCGGTGCCAGCCCCAGCGCCGGCCCAGCGCCCTGCGCATTTTTTTCGGCAGGAGGCTGCCCAGCACGCCCCAGTGCCGGTGATCGAAAAAATACGCCTCGTTGTTCTCGATGCGGAATGCGTTGAAGAGCCGCGCCGCCTCCGCCGCATCGTAGACCCGGCAGTAGGGATAGTCCGGACCGTTGGTATTGCGGCTCAGCCACTCCTGGTCGGTCATGCGCCTGTTCTGCCTGCGCAACTGTTTGTGCCGCTCCAGTTTCCCGCGCGGGAATCCCAGCCACTTGAGCAACGTGATCGCGCCCGGCAACGACAGCATGCGCAGGCCGA
>Ga0137409_10008667_pt1 | contig 10378 bp, 7 predicted proteins | sample CZODoug1_16funga_FD_122059 | JGI IMG/M metagenome (GOLD analysis project Ga0137409, IMG submission 122059) | Vadose zone soil fungal communities from Angelo Coast Range Reserve, California, USA - CZODoug1_16fungal (Hybrid Assembly) | ecosystem: Environmental > Terrestrial > Soil > Vadose zone...
AAGTCCCCGCTGCTCCAGGTCGTGGACACGAGGTCCGAGCAGATCGTCAAGGAGATCCCCTTCAGCGCGCCCGTGCGGCCGTTCACGGTGAACGGGGCTCAGACGCGCGCCTATGTCTGCGTCAACGAGCTGCTCGGCTTCGAGATCGGGGATCCGCAGACGGGAACGTTCCTCCACCGCCTGCAGGTGCCCGGCTTCAAGAAGGGCCCCGTGAAGCGGCACGGCTGTCCGAGCCACGGCATCGGCCTGACCCCGGATGAGAAGGAGGTCTGGGTCGTCGACGGCTTCAACAAGGCGGTGCACATCTACGACAATATGGCGATGCCGCCGAAGTACGTCCAATCGATCACCGGCCTGATCGACGACCCGGGCTGGGTGACGTTCACGATCGCGGGCGATTATGCCTATCCCTCGACGGGCGAGGTGATCGACCCCAAGACGAAGAAGACGCTGACGCACCTGAAGGACGAGCAGGGCCGCGACGTCCAGAGCGAGAAGCTGCTCGAGATCGACTGGGCGGGCGCCGAGCCCGTCCGCAACGGGGACCAGTTCGGCCTCGGCCGCGTGCGATGACTCCTTCTTGAAGTGCCTGCCCGCCAGGTCGCGCAGGCTCCGGCGCCAGACGCCCCATTCGTGGCCGCCGGCGGTCTCAAACCACGCGTGGGTCACCTCCGCCTTCTCCAGCCCGACCGCCGCCGTGCAACGCGTCGGAGAAGAAGCTGCTCGCCTCGGGCGGGGCTGTTTGGTATAAATCGCTCCTCTTCTCCGGACCCGGAATTCAAAGGAGCGCGCGTGGCCCACTTCATCATGCAGATGCAGAACCTGAACAAGATGATCGAGAACAAGGTCATCATTCAGGACCTCAGCCTCTCGTTCTACTACGGGGCCAAGATCGGCATCCTGGGCACCAACGGCGCCGGCAAGTCGACCCTGCTGCGCGTCATGGCCGGCGTCGACAAGGACGTCGACGGCAAGTTCTACTGGCAGCCCGGCATCAAAATCGGCTTCGTCCCGCAGGAGCCGCTGCTCGACGAGGCGCTCAGCGTCCGCCAGGTGGTGGAGGAGGGCATCGCCGACCAGCTGAAGCTCGTGAAGGACTTCGAGGCGGTCACGGCGCTGCTGGAGACGAAGCTCGACGACGACGCGATGCAGTCGGCGCTCGACAAGATGACCGCGCTGCAGGAGAAGATCGACCACACGAACGCCTGGGAGACGGACCGCCAGCTCGAGATCGCGGCGGACGCGCTGGAGCTGCCGCCCTGGGACGCTCCGGTGGGCCGGCTGTCCGGCGGCGAGCGCCGCCGCGTCGCGCTCTGCAAGACGCTGCTCTCGGCGCCCGACATGCTGCTCCTCGACGAGCCGACGAACCACCTGGACGCCAATACGGTCGCGTGGCTGGAGCGGACGCTGCGTGACTTCAAAGGCAGCGTCATCGCGGTGACGCACGACCGTTACTTCCTCGACAACGTGGCGAGCTGGATCCTCGAGATGGACCGCGGCCGCGGGTTCCCGTTCGAGGGGAACTACTCGAAGTGGCTGATCGCGAAACAGAAGCGCAGCGAACTCGAGGGGAAGCAGAAGCAGGCCCGCGACAAGACCCTGGCCCGCGAACTCGAGTGGATCCAGCAGTCGCCGCGCGCGCGCCAGGCCAAGCCCAAGGCCCGCATCGCGGCGTACGAGAAACTCGCCGAAGAAGCCCAGAAGCTGCGGGAGGAGACAATCGAGCTGCAGATCCCGCCCGGTCCGAAGCTCGGCAGCAAGGTGCTCGAGATCAAGGGGCTGAGGAAGGCCTACGGCGACAACCTGCTGATCGACGGTCTCGACCTGACCCTGCCGCCCGGCGGCATCATCGGCGTCATCGGTCCCAACGGCGCCGGCAAGACGACGCTCTTCAAGATGATCACGGGGGCGGAGAAGCCCGACGCGGGCACGCTCGAGATCGGCCCGTCGGTGAAGATGGGGGTGGTCGACCAGACGCGCGAAACGCTGAACGACGCGCGCACCGTCTACGAGGAGATCACGGGCGGACAGGACGAGATCCCCTTCGGCAAGGAGCGGATCAACGGCCGCTCCTACGTGTTCCGCTTCGGCTTCCGCGGTCCCGACCAGCAGAAGCTGGTCGGCGTCCTGTCAGGCGGTGAACGCAACCGCGTCCTGCTGGCGAAGACGCTGAACCAGGGGGCGAACGTGCTCCTGCTGGACGAGCCGAGCAACGACCTCGACGTCGACACCCTCCGCCTGCTCGAGGACGCGCTGCTGGAGTTCAACGGCTGCGCCGTGGTGATCAGCCACGACCGCTGGTTTCTCGATCGCATCGCGACCCACATCCTCGCGTTCGAGGGGGAGGGGAAGGTGCGCTGGTTCGAGGGCAACCACCAGGCCTATATGGAGAAGCGGCGGCAGGAGCTCGGCCAGGCGGCCGACCAGCCGCACCGGATCAAGTACAAGCCGCTCCCCCAGTAGCCTACTTCTTCTCGAAGTAGTGGATGTCGCGCGGTCCGTTCCCGAGCCGCGTCAGGACCACTTCCTCCGGCACCTTGCCCCAGTGCGCGGTCTTGCCGGGGATGATGAAGTAGCCGCCGGCGGTCACCGACTTCCCGTGCGCGTCGTCGATCGCCTCCCCTTCGCCGGTGATCATGTTGCCGGCGAGGATCGTGACCGCTTCGTCGGCCGTGTGCCAGTGGGGCGGATTGACCAGGCCCTTCGGGAACTTGAGCAGGATGATGTAGGGGCCGACCTTGGGATCGCCGTACTGGAGCACCGTCTTCACGCCGGCCACCATCCCGGGCGCGTCCTCCCAGGGGACGTCCTTCGCCTGGACGATCTTGATCGGCGCCTCGCTCGGCGGCTTGTCGCCGGGTTTCAGGTTCGTCAGCTCGCGGGGTCCCGGGCAGAAGCGGACGATCACGGCCTCCTTCGTGCACTTCGCCCAGTGGGCCGTATTCGCGGGGATGGTGACGTAGCCGCCGGCGGACACCTCCACGCCCTTGGATTCCTCGATCACGTCGCCCTGGCCGAAGATGACCGAGCCCGAGGCGATGGTCGCGAACTCGTCGTGCTTGTGGTAGTGCAGCGGCACGGTGTAGCCCGCGGGAAACTTGATGAGGGCCTGATAGGGTCCGGTCGCCGGATCCCCCCAGGGGATCGCGGTCATCAACCCGGTGGAAAGCCCGGGCGCCTGCTGCCAGGCGATGTCGTCCTTCTTGACGGCGACGACCTTTTCCTTGTCCTGGAGGGCGGCGACGGCGAGCGGCGACAGCAGCATCAGGATCGCGGCGATTGGTTTCATGTCCATCCTCCCTGCAAGCGGTCCCATGGTAGTGGGGAAGGAGGCCGAACGCAATCCATGGAAGATTACTTCCGGGGCAGGGAAAGGAGGTGTCGCTTCGCGGCCTCGTCCGGAGATCCTCCGCTGCGCCCGTTGCGCGCGGCCTCCCCGGCCTCCGCAGCCGTCTCCGAGACTTTCTTCTCCGGCATCCCTCCCGTGAACACGTTGGTGTAGACCGCCTGCTTGGCGACGTTGTCGACGATCGTCATCTCCAGCGTCTCCTGGTAGCCGGTGGCGCCCGACGCATATCGCGCCACCGGGGTTCTGAACCGCCGCAGCCAGACCAGGGTCCCGACCTCCTCCTTGCTTGCCGGGAAAAGCTCCCGGGGCAGGCGGTATTCCCAGCCCGCGATGCATTTGTTGTCCATGTCGAGGACCAGCACCCTGCCCCGGACGACGGGCTCGCCCAGGGCAACGGGATAGTTGTTCCGGTTCGTGAACTCCTCCAGGACGCCCGGCTGTCCCAGCCAGTTCACGGTGGGCACCGGAGGACGTTTCGAGCAGGAGGCCAGAAGAAGCAGAACGCAGATCCATCGCACGGATCTATTCTAACCGGGGGCCCGGCGCTATGCTGAGGGAGTGAGCCGCGTGGACGACCTGATGAAGCGCATGCGGGAGCGGGGCTGGAAGCCCGGCGGGCCCGCCGGGAACGACGCCGTCGCGCGCATCGAGAAGGAATTCGACGTCACGTTTCCCCCCGATTACCGTGCTTATCTCGTCGAAGCAGGGGGAGGGGAAGCGACGGCGCCCGAGGCCTTCACCGGCCTCCTGCCCGTCAATCTCCTCGCCCTGTTCAACCGCAGCTACCGGATTCCATGGAACTTCCCCGGACTTTTCGCCATCGGCAACGACGGCTTTCTCGTCTACGTCCTCGACTACCGTGCGGGCGCGCCGACGGTCGCCAGCATCGGGATGTCGAGCTCCGTGTGGGAGGACGTGGTGACGGAAACCGACACGTTCGCGGAGTGGCTGGAGCGCCGGATCCCCTAAGGGGTCAGCAGATCGCCGGCCGCGGCCTGATCGAGGACCCAGGTGCCGCGGCGCGCGAGCTGGGCGGGGGTGCTTTTCACGTCGGGGGGGCCGCTCAGAGCCCGGGCGACCACCGGGGCCTTCTCCGCCCCGGCCGCGATCATCACGATCGTCCGTGCCCGCTCGATCACCGTGCGCGTGATCGTCATCCGCTCCGGAGGGGGCTTCGGCGCCGTGACGGAAATCACCCGCTGCTCGACTTCATCCAGGGAGGACGAACCGGGGAACAGCGAGGCCGTATGCCCGTCCGGCCCCATGCCGAGCACGAGGACGTCGATCGGATCGGGAAGCTTGCGCCCATATCGTTTCGCCGCCTGGTCGCGGTCGGGCGCGTCGGCGGGCATGCGGAACATCTGCCCGAGCAGTTCGGGATGCTTCTTCAGGAGGGTCTCCTTCGCGAGCCGGTAGTTGCTTTCGGCGTGATCGATCGGCACCGCGCGCTCGTCGGCGAAATAGATCTCCAGCTGGGACCAGGGAACTTTCGCGGCCAGGTCCGAGGAGCCGAGCTCCTCGTACACCGGACCGGGAGTCGAGCCGCCGGACAGCGCGAGGGAGCAGAAGCCCCGGGCCTGGACGGCCGCGTGGATCTTCTTCGCGATCAGCTCGGCGCCGAGGCGGCGAAGTTCGTCGCGGTTCTTCGCCACCAGGAGCTTGATCCTCGACCGCGTCGTCATGCGAGCGGCCTCCATCGGCGGCCGTCGCGCTTGAGCAGCAGGTCCGCCTCCCTCGGGCCGGAGCCTCCCAGCGGGTACCCGGGGAGCGGGTCCTTGCGGGCGGCCCAGGCCTCGAGGATCGGCGTCACGATCGCCCAGGCCTGCTCGTCGCCGTCGCGCCGCGAGAAGAGCGTATGGTCGCCGCGCATGGCGTCGAGCAGCAGCCGCTCGTACGCCTCCCAGGGCGCCTTCTGGAACGAGTCGGCATAGTTGAAATCCATCGTCACGCTGCCGACGGAGAGATCCTCGCCGGGCACTTTGCAGCCGAAGCTGAGGCCGATGCCCTCGTGCGGCTGGATGCGCAGCGTCAGGATGTTGGGCTCGATCTTCTGGCAGACCTCTTCGCTTCCGAAAAGGCAGAAGGGGATGGTCTGGAAGTGGATCGAGACCTCCGTGTTGCGGACCTTCAGGCCCTTGCCCGCCCGGATGTAGATCGGGACGCCCTGCCATCGCCAGTTGTCGATCGCCAGCTTGAGCGCGACGTAGGTCGGCATCCGCGAGTCCGGCGCGACGCCTTCGGTCTGCCGGTAGCCCTCATACTGGGCTGCGACGACGTTCTCGGTGACGTCGTCCCGCGTGAACGGCCGGATCGACCGCAGCAGCTTGTATTTCTCATCGCGGATGTCGTCGGCCTTGAAGGTCGCGGGGCCCTCCATCGTGCAGAGCGCGAGGACCTGGAGGAGGTGGTTCTGGACGACGTCGCGCAGCACGCCCGTCGCGTCGTAGAACTTGCCCCGGCGCTCGACGCCAATGTCCTCCGACATCGTGATCTGCACGTGGTCGATGTGCTTGCGGTTCCAGAGCGGCTCGAAGATCGAGTTGCCGAAGCGGAAGACGAGAATGTTCTGGACCGTCTCCTTGCCGAGATAATGGTCGCTGCGAAAGGTCTGCTCCTCCTCGAGGATGCCGGCGAGCGTGCGGTTGAGCTCCCGGGCCGTGGGCAGGTCGCGGCCGAAGGGCTTTTCGATGACGACGCGCGACCAGGGCAGGCCTCCCGGCGGGTGCAGCAGGCCGGCGTCTTTGAGGTTGCGGAGAATGACGGGGAAGACGCCCGGGGGGACGGCGAGATAGTACAGGCGGTTTCCGTGGAGGCCGTACTTCTTCTCCGCCTCCTCGATCGACTTCCGCAGCTTCTGATAGTCGGCCGGATCGTTCACGTTGGCGGCGACGGTCTCGAGCGGCGCCGAAAACTTTGTCCAGACGGCTTCGTCGACGGGCTTGGAGCGCGAATACTTCCCCACGGACTCCTTCAGCTGCGCGCGGAGATCGTCGACGGATCCCACCGACGTGCTCGTCCCGATGAGGACGTATCTCTGCGGGAGATCGCCCTCGCGGGACAGATTGTAGAGCGCGGGGCCGAGCTTGCGCTGGGTCAGGTCGCCGGTGACGCCGAAGATGACGATGACGCAGGGATCCGGCGGCCTCGAGCGGACGACGGCCGGACTGACTCCCGGGTTGACGCGGACCGAAGTTCCATCCATGGCCATTCCCTTGTACCAGGGGGAACGGGGCGGTCAACACATTATTCCGGGACTCAGCGCAGCGTTGATGATGCGCGGGACTATTTTGCTCCGGCCCGGCAGGCGGCGATCGCGTCCCGGAGCTCGCGCTCGAGGCCGGGCTGCAGACGGAGGACATGCTCGTAGTCCGTCAGCGCGGCCTGGAAATCCGCGACCGGATCCAGCCGGCGCGTCGCTTTCAGCGTCCCCCGGCGTCGGTGCGCGTCGGCCCGGAAGCGGAGCGCGGCGAGATGGTCGGGCGAGAAGAAGAGCACCTTGTTGAAGTCGCCGATCGCCTCCTGATAGTGGATCATCGGCACCGGCCGGGAGGACGCCGACAGCGTCCGCGCCCGCCCCTGCCAGATCCACGCGTCGGTGGCGAGCGGGTTGGCGTCGATCGCCGCCTTCGCGTCCGCGAGCCCCGCCTGAAAGTCGGCGTCGCCCTCCTGTCCCGCCGACTCCTTCCATTCGCCGCGGCGGACGAGGGCCTGGGCGCGGACGATGCGGGCTCCGGGGTCGGTCCTGGCCGCGTCATCGAGGTCCCGCAGCGAGGACTCGAAGAGCGGGGCGGGATCCTTCCCCTGGCGCGCGAGCCCGGACGCGAGAAGCATCCGGGCTTCGCCCCGGCCGATGAGGCCGGCGGCGCTCTTCGGGTTCCTGGCCAGGACGGTCCCGTAGAACCCCATCGCCGCCTCGCAGCGCTTCGCCGCATCCTCGCCGGGGAGTGCGGCCAGCAGGAGCTCGACCTGGCCGCGCTTCGTCGGAGCCTCGATGCCCGTGGGGATTTTCTGGATGGCCACGTCGAGGTCGGCGGCCGCCTTGCGCAGGATCTCCGTGGCATCCCTGCCCCTCAGCGTGCTGAAATTCGCCCACGCGATCTGGACGCTGCCGCGGCCCAGCCAGGTCTCTCCGCGGCCGGGGTTGATCCGCAGCGCCGCCTCGAAGTCCGACAGGGCTTCGCGATACAGGGGCTCGGGATCCTCCCGCCTCAGGCCCAGCTGCACCGCCCAGGGGATGCGCGCCATCGCGCGCCAGAAATACGGCTCGTCGGCCCGGGGATTCCGGCGGATCGCCTCGCTGAGATCGGCGATGGCTTCCTTGCAGGCGGGGATCGGATCCTCGAGGTGGAACATCTTGCCCGCGGAAAGCGCCGCCCGGACGACGCCACGCCACATCCATGTCTCGGGGGCCCCGGCGTTCAGCTCCAGCGCGCGTCCGAGATCTTCCGACGCCACCTGGAACTGACGGGTCGCGTCCTCCACCCTCGTCCAGCCGATCGAGAGCCCGAGCAGGAAGTGCGCCATGCCGCGATCGCGCAGGGCGGCGTCGAGGCGCGGATCCTTCTCGAGCGCCAGCGTGAAGTCGCCGACGGCGGCGATCAGCGTCTCCGAGGGGTCGTCGCCCCGCTGGAACTTCTGCTGGCCCCAGCGGAGCCGGCATTCGCCGCGGCCCTGCAGATGGGTCAGGCAGCCCTTGTCGTGTTCGATGCCGCCGGTCCAGACGCCGACGGCGCGGTCGAAGCGGCCCTCCAGCTGCTCCAGCAGGGCGAGGGCCTCGACGGCCTCCTCGAGCGACGGCGACTTCGCGAGCGCCTCCTGGAGCCGCGCGCGCGAGCGGCCGGCCAGCCCGCGGGCGCAGGCGAATTCGGCCGCGCTGAGTTCGCCCGGTGAGGAGGTCTCCAGCGCCTGCAGATCCTCGTCGAGACGCCGGCGCAGCTCCTGCGCGGCGGGGTCGCTTTTCCCCAGCTGCTCGCCGGAAGGGACCGCGATATCGTCGGCCCGCACCTTTGCGGAGCGGTCCTGGATCAGCTTCTCCCCCAGGCCGCGCCAGGCACGCTCGGTCAGGTCGTCCTCGCGGCGCCGGAGCAGCCTCGACGTGAGCACGAGGCGCTCGTAGCGGGCGCGGTCGCAGCCGGAGTCCCGCTGGAGCGCGAGCTCCTGGTCGGCGAGGGCCGCGGCGTCGTCCATGAGCGCGCGGTGCATGCGCCCGCGGAGCGCGAGGGGCTCGGCGAGGTCCGGATACTCCTTCGCCGCCGCCGTGCAGGCTTCGAGCGCGTCCCGCGCGAAGCTCTTCATCCGGGCCAGGTCCCCCGAGCGCCGCAGCTCGAGGGTCGCGCGGAGCGACGTCTCCATCCGCTCCTTCAGCTGGCGCACCGCTTCGCCGCGCTCGCGCCGCCCCCAGGCGGTCAGAAGGGAGATCACGATCAGCACCGCGGCGGCCGCCGTGCCCACGAGGGTCGCGGCCCTCTTCCGTCGGAGGACCTTCCTCCAGAGCCGGGTCAGCACCCCCGACGGACGGACGGAGATCGACTTCCCGGCCATGAAGCGCTCGAGGTCGTTGGCGAACGCCTCCGCGGTCGCGTAACGCCGCTTCGACTCCTTCTCGAGCGCCTTCAGGCAGATCACCTCGACGTCCGCCTCCACGGCGGCGACCAGGCGGCTCGGCGCGACCGGTTCGTCGCTGGCGATCTTGCGAAGCAGCGCGACCGGCGACTCGGCCCGGTACGGCCGCTGGCCCGTCAGAATCTCGTACAGCATGACGCCGAGCGCGTGGATGTCCGTCCCGGGTCCGATGTCCTCGGCCCGGTCCTCGGCCTGCTCGGGCGCCATATACTCCGGGGTGCCGACGATGAAGCGGGCCTGCGTCAGCCGGGTCTGGAACGACGCGGCGCGCGCGATGCCGAAGTCGCCCAGGAACGCGCGGCCGGACTTGTCGATGATCACGTTGGCGGGCTTGAGGTCGCGGTGGACGACGCCCTGCGCGTGGGCGTGGGCGACGGCCCGGGCGACGTCCTCGAGGATGCGCAGCAGCACCTTCCGTTCGGTCTTCTTCTCCTCGAGCAGCTCGGCGAGGGTGCGGCCCTCGATGAACTCCATCGCGATGAAGGGGAGGGGCGGTCCCGAGCGCTGCTTCGTCTCGCCGACTTCGTGGACGGTGATGATGCCGGGGTGCCGCAGCTGCGCGGCGATGGCGGCCTCGCGCCGCAGCCGCTCGGCGGCGGTCGGATCGGCCGCGTCGTCTTTCAGGACCTTGAGCGCGACGCGGCGGTGCAGGTCGGGGTCCTGCGCCTCGTAGACGACGCCCATCCCGCCGCGGCCGATCTCGCGGATGAGGGAGTATTTGCCGATGACCGCGCCCGCGGGCAGCTGCGGGGGAGGCTCGGGCTTCTTTTGGCCGGCCAGCGCGCGGAGCAGCTGCTCGCCGCTGATGTATTTGTGGCGGAGCAGCAGCTCCCCCAGCAGGACGTGCGGCTCGATTTTCTTCTGCTCCTCGAGACATTCCTCGAGCTGCTCCTCGGTGATGTAGCCGCGCGAGACCGCGATCTCCCCCAGCGGGGAGTCCGGGCCGGGCAGGTCGACGGAGCCGTCGTCCAGGAAGCGACGGACCTCGTCCAGCGGTTTTTCGGCGGAGCTGCTCATCCCCGGACGAGCTTCTCGAATTCGGTCATCGCCTCGTCCTCCGACGCCGAGTAATCCCGGATGCGGTCGAGCACGATCTCCCGGAGCATGGCGCGGCAGCGGGCGAGCCGCTTGCGGACGTCCGATTCGCGGAGCTTGAGCTTCTCGCCCACCTCGGCGTAGGTCTTGCCGGACGACTCGCCCAGGATGAACTGCGTGGTCTCCGAGGAGTCGCCCGATCCGTCCTCCGGGAGACAGTACAGGCGGAACACGTCGAAGAGATTCGCCGATCCCTCCTTCTTCAGGCGGATCTCGAGATCGCGGATGGATTCGCGCAGGACGGTCTGCATCCATTCGCGATCGAAGGCGTTCTCCGGATCGACGGTGGGAAGGGCGTCGCGACGACGTTTG
>Ga0137409_10008668_pt1 | contig 10378 bp, 8 predicted proteins | sample CZODoug1_16funga_FD_122059 | JGI IMG/M metagenome (GOLD analysis project Ga0137409, IMG submission 122059) | Vadose zone soil fungal communities from Angelo Coast Range Reserve, California, USA - CZODoug1_16fungal (Hybrid Assembly) | ecosystem: Environmental > Terrestrial > Soil > Vadose zone...
TCCGGACCTGTGCAGATATACTCGGCTGTCGCCGACGCTGCCGATCACCGCGAGTTTGCCGGTCACATAAACTGCGACAATGGTGCTGCCCATTCCGGCGAGCTCCTCCGATCGCGCGGCGATTCGAATATCTCGATTCGCCAGCCGGACCGCATTCATCATTCGGTTTTGAAGTCGATCCAGGTTGTTCAGGTACCCGAATGGAAAATCCGAATCGGTGAAAGACTGATTCCTCGAAAAATACTCCTGAATCGTGTCTACCGCGAGCCGGGACGCTTCTTCCCCTCCACGCTCTCCGCCCATGCCGTCCGCCACAATGAATAGCTGCCGAGTCATATCGACCAGAATGCTGTCTTCATTGTGTTCTCGGACACAACCGACGTCTGTACAGCCAGAAGCCTCAATCATGCGCGGTAACAGTACTAATATTTCACAACGAGAGGGGACATTTTTCGCCACGAGTGATCATCCGTCAAGTAATATCTACCGTAATTCCATGAAAATATGTCCCAAATGCCAAAGGACCTACGATAACAGCTCCGAATCCTGCTTTGACGACGGAGCAGCCCTGGATTTAATGCGGCAGCCCAGGCTGGCGAAGAGTGTCGGCAGTTATCGATTGCTTGGGGAAATTGGTCGCGGCGGAATGGGAACAGTCTATCGGGCCACGCGCAGCGATGACGAGTATCACCGGCAGGTCGCGATCAAAGGAGATCGGAAGTCCGGATTTGCCGAGGATCGCATCGATGTAGTCGCGCTGGCGCGGCGTGCGCCCGTGGAGATCGCGGCGGCGCGTGTGCAGTCCTGGTGCTGCGTCAGTGCCGGGCGTTGTGCTCGGCACGCGCGCGCTGCCGCGCATCTCGACGAAATAGAGCTGGATATCTTCGACCGAAATCGGCCGCTGCGCGCGCGCCAGGAAATGTTCAAGAACCGCAATCGCCTGCTGCGCGCGTGCGGCGTCGCCGGTGATGCGGAACTGATGGCCGCGCCGGCGGATTGCGACATCGAGTTCCGTCTCCAGTTGCCGCAAATTGGCATCGAGTGGCCCGGTGACGTTGGCAAGCTCGGAGTTGTCGGCGTTGGTCGCGAAAGTCAAGATCTTCGCGGCGGCGCGCCTTGCTAGGTGATCCGCAACCTGCGCCGCGCCCTCGGCCGCTTCATGTGTCGCCTCGTAGGTCGCTCGGAGCGCCGGCTTTGCCTTGGCACGCGACGACGCCCCGGCGGCGCCGCGTAACGAGGAACGTGATGAACGGCTCATCGAACTGCGCGACTGGGCTTCTGCCGCGGGCGCCCGCGCCGAGCGTGGCGATCAGGGCTGTTGCAAGCGCTGTCTGATCGCACGACGGGCCCACCCACAAAGCCAAGCGCGATCGCGGAGCGCCTCTGAATCGCAACTGCAAACACGCGGCGGATCGCGCTGTTCGCTGCAACGACGGCGGCAAAGACAGTGACAATCACAGCACGGCCGACGGACGCACCGGCGCACCCTGCGCCAGCAACTCCCCGCGCAGACTGTGCGGGTGCGCGTCCGTGATGCGAATGTCGAGCATGCGTCCGACCAGGTCCGGCGCGCCGGCAAAGTTCACGATCCGGTTGTTGCCGGTGCGGCCCATCAACTCGGCATCGTCCTTGCGCGACGCGCCGGCGACCAGGATGCGCTGGGTCGAGCCGACCATCGCGCGGCTGATGCGCTGCTGGTTGCCGTTGAGTTTGGCCTGCAGGCGCGCCAGACGCTCGAGTTTGACTTGAGGCGCAGTGTCGTCGGCTAGATCGGCGGCCGGCGTGCCGGGTCGCCGGCTATAGACAAATGAAAAGCTGGCATCGAAATTCAATTCGTCCACCAGCGCCAGCGTGCGCGCGAAGTCATCCTCCGTCTCGCCCGGAAAGCCGACGATGAAATCCGACGACAGCGAGATCTTCGGTCGCGCCGCGCGCAGGCGGCGAATGATCGATTTGTATTCGAGGATCGTGTAGCCGCGCTTCATCGCCGCCAGCACGCGGTCGGAGCCGGCCTGCACGGGCAGATGCACGTGGTCCACGAGCTTGGGCAGGCGCACATGGGCGTCGATCAGGCGCGTCGTGAATTCCTTCGGGTGGGAGGTCGTATAGCGAATCCGCTCGATGCCGGGAATTTCGTGCACGTGCTCGAGCAGCAGTGCGAAGTCGGCGATCTCGCTTTCCGCCGGTGTGTTCGCTTGCGCAGCCGCATCAGCGCCGTCAACGCGAGCGCCGACGCTTCCTCGGTACGCGTTGACGTTTTGCCCGAGCAGCGTCACCTCGATCACGCCGTGCGCGGCAAGGTCAGCGATCTCGGTCAGGACGTCAGGCAGCGGCCGCGAAAACTCCTCGCCGCGGGTGTACGGCACGACGCAGAAGCTGCAATATTTGCTGCAGCCTTCCATGATCGAGACGAACGCGCTCGCGCCCTCGATCCGCGGCGGCGGCAGATGGTCGAACTTTTCGATCTCCGGAAACGAAATGTCGACCTGCGCGCGGCCGCTCGCGCGCCGCTGCTCGATCAGCTGTGGCAGGCGATGCAGCGTCTGCGGCCCGAACACGACGTCGACATAGGGCGCGCGTTCGATGATCGCCGCGCCTTCCTGGCTGGCGACACAGCCGCCGACGCCGATGATCAAATCCGGATTGCGGCGCTTCAGGTGCTTGACCCGGCCGAGATCGGAAAACACTTTCTCCTGCGCTTTCTCGCGCACCGAGCAGGTGTTGAAGAGGATCACGTCCGCTTGCTCGGGATCATCGGTCGGCGCCAGCCCGTGAGCCGCATCGAGCACGTCGGCCATCTTGGCCGAGTCGTACTCGTTCATCTGGCAACCGAACGTGCGGATATAGAGTTTCTTGCGTGTGTTCGCAGTCATGTTCGCGGGAACGGTTTAGAGCCGTGGGCGAAGCCGGCGGTGGACGCCGAGCAGGTACTCTTTGGCGCGGATTGAATCTCGCGCCCCAAGACCGAAAAGGATTGTAGTCGCGAGCGCCGCGAAAATATCGTGTGTAGCGCGCTGCGATGCGTGAGGTCTTGGCGGCCGCCTCGTAGCGCTTGCAGGCGCGCACCGGTCAACACGCTCTCGCGTTGCTATTTGTTCATGCCGGACGGATCGGTGCCCTGCGCAGCGCTGCCCGCGGCGCCCGACATAAGCCAGATCGTCTGCACCTGTCCGGCCCCGTTCAGCAGATAACGCACACGCGTATCGGGCGGCACCGCGTTGGGCGTCACGGTGATATTGCCGCTCGTGAAAATGCGCGCGCCCGGCGCGGCGCGCAGCTCGTGCCCGTCGATCGAGATCACAGGCCATTGCACGATCGTCAAGCGGCCATTGCTGGCTTCGGTGGGAATGCGCGGCTGCGCCGACGCGGGCGTCAGCACGACGAGGGCAAGAAGGCCTGCAGCGAACCGGGAGAAACGACGACGAAACATGGCGCGGGGGCGAGGAATTTGGTGGCGGATCAGGGACTCGAACCCCGGACACAAGGATTATGATTCCTCTGCTCTAACCAGCTGAGCTAATCCGCCTGGGGACGTACGCATCGATCAAGTGCCGCCTGCAGCAGCGCAGCAATCAAGCGATACGGACAAAGGGCGCGAATTATCTTCGACCTGTGGGCCCCGGGTCAACTCGGAAGTTTGCGACCCTCGCCGTCCTTTGCGCGGGATTCGTCGCCACCTATTGTTGCCGCAACTGACGAGTTAGTGGAACCCGCCGTGACCGCGGGTGAGGGTGCATGCCAACAAAGACCGTGACTTGACGCTTGCCTTGATCACCGGCGACCGATGAGATTTGGATAGTCGTTGGCGCACGGTTTGCCACGAGGTTGCGATGAACGGCAAGTCCTATCCGAGCGAGCGCAAATGAGGCGTGCCACCCGCGTGCGACGGCGCTCCTCACGCAATCTGCAGCGTCGGCGGAGTGCCGGCTGTATGCGAAAACTCGATGCTGATCAGCGTCCCCGGGAAGGACGCGCTCGACGAGCGCGGGTTTTCGCCGATGCGCAATAGCGCTTCGTGCTGGGTCACGATTTCACGCACGATCGCGAGGCCCAGCCCGCTGCCGTCGGCCGCCGTGCCCAGCACGCGATAGAAGCGATCAAACACGCGATGCCGCTCGGCCTCGGCAATGCCGGTGCCGGTGTCCTCGACTTCCAGAAAGACGCTTGTTCCCGCGCGCACGCGCACGGTCACCGAACCGGACGGCGGCGTGTAGCGCAGCGCATTGTCGATCAGGTTTTTCAGCAGTTCGCGCAACAGCATGGGTGCGCCGATGACTCGCGCCGGCCGATCCGACCCGCAGTCAATCGTTTCAAAGCCGAGGTCGATGCGGCGGGCGAGCGCCTGCGGCACCCAGCCGCGCACCAGGTCGCGCGCCAGTGCCGCGAGGTCGATTGCTTCGAATGCGGTCGGATCGGTGGCCTGATGTTCGGCCCGCGCCAGTGCCAACAGTTGATTGATCAAATGCGTGGCGCGCTCGGTGGCGGCAGCGATCTGCTGCAGGCTGCGCTTCAATTCATGCGGATCGGTTTCGCGCAGCGCAAGCTCGGCTTGCGTGCGCAGGCCCGCGAGCGGCGTCTTCATCTGGTGCGCAGCATCGGCAATGAAACGCTTGTGCGAAGCCAGCGTCTGTTCGAGACGCGCGAGCAGATCGTTGAACGCTTCCACCAACGGCGACAATTCCTCCGGCGCAGCGTGCGGGTCGATCGGCGCCAGATCATCTGGGCGACGCGCGCGAATGCGCGCCTGCAGCGCCGACAGCGGTTTCAGGCCGCGCGTGAGCCCGAACCACACCAGCGCCACTGCAATCGGCAAAGTCGCGAATTGCGGCACGATCACACCGCGAATGATTTCGTTGGCGAGTTGTGCGCGCTTGTCGAGCACTTCCGCGACCTGCACCAGAACCGGCGGCTGCGCCGGTCCGTTCGGGCCTGGCGGACGCACCCACGCGAACGCGACCCGCACGTCATTGCCGTGCGCCATGTCGTCGCGCAGGCGGACGTTGCCGGGCGTGCCGCCCCCGTCGCTCGTGGGCGATGGTAATTCGGCATCGCCTGCCACCAGCCGCCCGCCGGCCGCGACGATTTTGAACATCACGGAATCCGGCAGCTCCTCCCGCAGCAGATCGCCCGCCGGCAGCGGCAGTTGCAGCGTGACCTCGCCACGCTCGACGCGCAGGCGATTGGCCAGCAGATCCACACTTTGTTCCAGGTTGCGATCGAACGGCGCATTGGCGATGTTCTGCGCCACGATGTAGGTGATCGTTACCGACAGCGGCCACAGCAGCAGCAGCGGCGCCAGCATCCAATCAAGGATTTCGCCGAAGAGAGAACGCTGCTCGCCCAGCCGCCGCGACGCTCGCGGCGCTGCTTCTGGTGCCCGCGCCGGCCGATTCCAGGCCAGCGTCTGGGCCGAGGTTTCAGTCGCGGCGGCGCCGGCGTCGCGCGGCCCATCTTCCGCGCCGATCGCACCGGCGTCGGCGCCGCTGCCAGGGCGGGTCTCGTCAGGCATCGCGATTCAGGTGCAATACAAGACGCTGCTCAAGCACCGGCGACGCTGCCGTTGGCGTGCTGCGCACCGTCGACCGCGGACTCGCTGCGCTCGAGGCAATAACCGAGGCCGCGCACGGTCGCGATACGGATGCCGCCTGGTTCGAGTTTCTTGCGCAGGCGATGTACGTAGACCTCGATCGCGTTGGTGCTGACCTCTTCGCCCCATTCGCACAGGCGGTCGACCAGTTGTTCCTTGTTCACGAGGCGCCCGGGCCGCTGCAAAAGGATTTCGAGCAAGCCGATTTCCCGCGCCGACAAGTCGAGCGGCGCGTCATGCACGGCCGCGACGCGCCCGACCGTATCGAGCGTCAGCGCGCCGTGTCGCAGAACGCTCTGGCCGGCGCCCGCGGCGCGGCGGGTCAGGGCGCGTACGCGCGCTTCCAGCTCCGAGAGCGCAAAGGGCTTGGCCATGTAATCGTCGGCACCGAGGTCCAGTCCCTTGACCCGTTGCTCGACGCTGTCGGCCGCGGTGAGAATCAGCACCGGCACATTGCTCTTACGCGCGCGCAGGCGCTGCAAAACTTCCAGGCCCGGCATGCGCGGCAGGCCCAGATCGAGTATCAGCAGATCAAAACCTTGCGCGGTGAGCGCGGCATCGGCCTCGCTGCCGCTGCGCACGCCATCCACCGCATAGCCGCCGGCGCGCAGCGAGCGGGACAAGCCGTCGGCCAATACCGGATCGTCTTCTGCGATCAGAATTCGCATGGCGAGTTGCCGTTCCGGAGCGCGCGATCGAAAGTAGGCCAGGGAGCAGATGATTCGCCGCGAGTCTACTGGCTGGCAGGAGAGCGAGATAAGAAACGAGATCGGACACCGCGAACGACCTCGACCAAGTCGGCCGCGGTCATGGTCCGACGGGTCCGTGGCCCATCAGCGGTATCGTCATTGCGAGCCGCGAAGCAGGGCGTGTGCCGGCAGACGTTCATGCGGTTTGTCCGCTCGTTGCCGATTTCGCGCAGGCGATGGACTCGACCCAATAAGGTCGATTTCAATCGGCGTCGATTCATGACTGCCGGTGGCAGCGCGCGCATATCCGCGGCAGAATCGCCGGTATCGGCACGGATCGGGGCCGACCGCGGCCGGCGCGGTCCGCGGCAAAGACGTGACCGCCTTTGGCTTGACGACGCTACTGAATGAATTTACAGTGGTACTGGCAATGTTTTCAGTAGCCGTATTCAGTGCGTAAATCAGGTGCGCGGCATGTGTCGCGTTCCGAACCAGGCCGGAGGCGATGATGGATGACGGTAGGAGCATGATGGTGACCGATAGCAAGGAGCGGCAGAAGGCACTTGCGGCCGCGCTGGCGCAGATTGAAAAGCAGTTCGGCAAGGGCTCGATCATGCGCCTGGCCGACGGCGAGGTTGAGCGCGACATCGACGTCGTGTCCACCGGTTCGCTCGGCCTGGATATCGCTCTGGGTGTCGGCGGCCTGCCGCGCGGGCGCGTGGTCGAGATCTATGGCCCGGAATCATCGGGCAAGACCACGCTCACGCTGCAGGTCATTGCTGAAATGCAAAAAGCCGGCGGCACCTGCGCGTTCATCGACGCGGAACACGCGCTCGACGTGCAATACGCCTCCAAGCTGGGCGTCAACCTGCCGGAATTGCTGATTTCGCAACCGGATACGGGCGAGCAGGCGCTGGAAATCTGCGAGGCGCTGGTTCGTTCGGGCAGCGTTGATCTGATTGCGATCGACTCGGTGGCCGCGCTCACGCCCAAGGCCGAAATCGAGGGCGAAATGGGCGACTCTCTGCCCGGCCTGCAAGCCCGCCTGATGAGTCAGGCGCTGCGCAAGCTCACGGCCACCATCAAGCGCACCAATTGCCTCGTGATCTTCATCAACCAGATCCGGATGAAGATCGGCGTGATGTTCGGCAATCCCGAAACCACGACCGGTGGCAATGCGCTCAAGTTCTACGCCTCGGTGCGGCTCGATATCCGCCGCGTCGGCTCCATTAAGAAAGGCGAAGAGGTGATCGGCTCCGAGACCAAGGTCAAGGTGGTCAAGAACAAGGTCGCGCCGCCGTTCCGGCAGGCCGACTTCGACATCCTCTATGGCGAAGGCATTTCCCGGCACGGCGAAATCATCGACCTGGGATCGGCGCACAACATCGTCGAAAAATCCGGCGCCTGGTATAGCTACAACGGCGATCGCATCGGCCAGGGCAAGGACAACGCCCGCGAGTTCCTGCGCGAGCATTCGGATATGGCGCTCGAAATCGAAAACAAGATCCGCGAAAAGCTCGGCATTGCACTGCGCGGAGTGCCGGTGGCTGAACAGAAAAAAAAGAGTGAATCGAATCCTGACGCCGCCAAGCGGACTCCTGTCGTTTAAGCACGGTGCGCACGCTCGATCACAATGGCCGGTGGCCTCGCGCCACCGGCTAGAAACTGGGTCATGGGATTTGCCGCAAAACGCCCGCGCTCGCTCCGTGCGCGGGCGTTTGCGCTTCTGGCGCGTCGCGAGTTCAGCCGGGCGGAGTTGCGGCGGCGCCTCGCTCCATTTTCTGAAAACCCTGCCGAGGTCGAGCAACTGCTCGACGAATTTGTCGCTGCGGGCCATCTGTCCGAACAGCGCTTCGCCGACTCGACCGTGCGCCGGCGCGGCGAACGCTACGGCGCTGCGCGTGTCGTGCGCGAACTTCAATCGCATCACCTGCCTGCCGACGTACTCGCGAATGCATGCGGTCAACTCAGGCAAACGGAACTGCGGCGCGCCCACGCACTGTGGAGCAAGCGCTTTGCCGCGCGGCCCGCGAGTCTCGCCGAGAGGGCCAGGCAGTCGCGCTTTCTTGCCGCGCGCGGATTTTCCGGCGACACGATCCGCTTGGTACTCGGCGGCCATGTGGAGATCGATGAGGTCACGGATGTGGCCAGCGCGGAATCCCCCGACGAGGTGTGATTCGGGCGGTGGATCGTCACGATGCAATGTTGCGAGTTAAGGATGTCTTGAAAATTCCCGCGATGCACGACGCGCAACGCGTGCGACGTGGCTCAGTAGCCGCGCCATTCTGAAAGCCCTGTGCTGCGCGCTGCCGCGGGAGCGGCACATCATTTTCATGCCGCGCGCCGCGGACGCAGACGCACGAGTCTGCTGTGATAAATTGCCCTGCTTGATCGCGCGGGTATCGGTGACGCCGCGTGACAAATCACCCGCGTGATCTTCGCAGGCGTGCCGCCCACATTTCCCCGCATGATTTCGCGTCGCCACGTCCATACCCGCTCGATCCGCGTTGACGCCTACGCGCGCGACGACGGCTTGTGGGATCTCGAGGCGCGACTGATCGATACCAAGGCCCGTGACTTCAAGCTCGCCACGGGCGTGCGCACGGCAGGCGACCCGGTGCACGACATGGCGCTGCGCGTGACGATCGACGCGCAACTGTTGATCGTTGACGCGAACGCGCAGTCGCCGGCGGTGCCGTATCCGGGACATTGCGACACTATTGGCCCCGCCTACCGCAAGCTGATCGGCTTGAACTTGCTGCGCGACTTCCATCGGGGCGTGCGCAAGGCGCTGGGCGGAACGCATGGCTGCACACACTTGACCGAACTCGCGGCGGTACTGCCGACAGCCGCCGTGCAGGCTTTCTCCGGCGAGGTCTACAACACGCGCGACACAGCACAGGGTGAACGCGGCGAAGAGCGCAAACCGTTTCAGATCGATCGCTGCCACGCGCTGCGCAGCGACGGCGCGGCCGTTGCCAGGTTTTATCCGCGCTGGTCAACGGCGACATCCGGCCATGACGCGGAAGAAAACGCCGCCGGTTGACCGCTCGTTCGCCACCTCCTTCGCGCGGTCCTCTCCCGATCCCTGTGCGATTCATGCTCGCCGCGTGGCTTGACTCAATTCGAATTCCCGACAACGACAGAACTTCTCGGCCGATCGAATCTGCAATTGAGTTTCGCAACTCCCGCCTCGTATTACCTGTGAAGAAAAAATGAAAATCCACGAATACCAGGGCAAGGAAATTCTGCGCAAATACGGGGTCGCGGTGCCGCGCGGCGTGCCATGTTTTTCGGTCGACGAAGCGACCGCTGCAGCCAAGACGCTCGGCGGCTCGGTCTGGGTGGTCAAGGCGCAGATCCACGCCGGCGGCCGCGGCAAGGGTGGCGGAGTGAAGCTCGCGCGCTCCGTGCCGGAAGTGACCGCGAACGCGCGCACGATCCTGGGCATGATGTTGAAGACGCATCAGACCGGGCCGGAAGGACAAAAGGTGCGCCGCCTGCTGATCGAAGAAGGCGCCGATATCAAGAAGGAGCTCTACGTCGCGGTGATCGTTGACCGCGCGACCCAGCGCGTGTGCCTGATGGCTTCGAGCGAAGGCGGCATGGACATCGAGGAGGTCGCCGCGCATGCGCCGGAGAAAATCCACAAGGTCATCATCGACCCGGCGACCGGATTGAAAGACGCGGACGCCGACGATATCGCCGCCAAGATCGGCGTGCCGCTCGCGAGTGCGCCCGCGGCGCGCATCGCGCTGCGGGGGCTTTATCGCGCCTTCTGGGACAACGATGCGTCGCTCGCGGAAATCAATCCGCTGATCCTTACCGGCGACGGCCGCGTCATTGCGCTCGACGCCAAGATGAATTTCGACAGCAACGCGTTGTTCCGCCATCCCGACATCGTCGCGCTGCGCGATCTTGATGAAGAGGATCCGGCCGAGGTCGAAGCCAGCAAGTTCGACTTGTCCTACATCCAGCTCGACGGCGACATCGGCTGCCTGGTCAATGGCGCGGGCCTGGCGATGGCGACCATGGACACGATCAAGCTCTTTGGCGGCAGCCCCGCGAACTTTCTCGATGTCGGTGGCGGCGCCACGGCGGA
>Ga0137409_10008669_pt1 | contig 10377 bp, 7 predicted proteins | sample CZODoug1_16funga_FD_122059 | JGI IMG/M metagenome (GOLD analysis project Ga0137409, IMG submission 122059) | Vadose zone soil fungal communities from Angelo Coast Range Reserve, California, USA - CZODoug1_16fungal (Hybrid Assembly) | ecosystem: Environmental > Terrestrial > Soil > Vadose zone...
CTGTACCGTCCGTGCGTTGCCGCAGCGTGTCTTGCCGTGCTCGCGGCAGCGGGCAACACGCTCGCGCAGAATTATCCGGCCAAACCCGTCCGCATGATCGTTCCGTTCCCGCCGGGCGGCTCGAACGATATTCTCGGACGCACGCTCGCGCTGAAGCTCGCCGAGACGCTGAAGCAGCAAGTCATCGTCGAGAACCGCGGCGGCGCGGGCGGCTCGATCGGCGCGGAGGCCGCCGCAAGATCGCCCGCCGATGGTTACACCATTCTCATCGGGCACGTCGGCACGCTCGCGGTCAACGCCGGGCTTTACCCTAAGCTCGGCTATGACCCGGTCCGAAGCTTTGCGCCGATAACGCTCATAGCAAATGTACCGAATGTCCTCGTCGTGCACCCTTCCGTGCCCGCAAATACTGCCGCGGAACTCGTCGCCTACACGCGAGCAAACCCCGGAAAGCTCTATTACAGCTCGGCAGGAAACGGCAGCGCGGCCCACATCACCATGGAGTATTTCAAGCTCCAGACCCGGGCCGACATCGCTCACGTGCCCTACAAGGGCACCGGCCCTTCGGTCACCGACCTGATCGCCGGTCAGGTTTCGATGACGATTACTGGCATCCCGCCGGTGATCTCCCACATCCGGGCCGGAAAGCTTCGCGCGCTGGGCGTGTCCAGCCTGCAGCGCGTCGACGCGTTGCCGCAGACTCCAACCATCTCCGAATCGGGGGTCAAGGGGTTCGACGCGGTGCAGTGGTACGGTATCGTCGCTCCGGCGGGAACACCGCGCGAGATCGTGATGAAGCTGAACGCCGACATCCGGGGAATCATGCAGTCGCCGGAAATGCGCGAGCGCCTCAATACCGAGGGCGCGATCGCGACGACGAGCACGCCGGAGGAATTCGCCGCGCACATCCGCTCGGAGATCGCGCGCTGGGGCGCCGTCATCAAGAAAGCCGGCATCCAGGCCGACTGACAGGCCGGAATCGGCATGCCGCTTAGATGCACGCGGCTTTCAAGCCGACCTGGCCAGAGAGCGCGCCGTCGCAGTGATGGCTTTTGCCATCGCTCCGGCGACCTGCGTGAGTGGAGTATCGGCCCGCGTAAACATGCCGACGATGAACGATGGCATCGGTTCGGTCACCGGGATTTCACGTAGAAAATCGCGCAGGATCGACTCGCCCAGCGCTTGGCGCGACAGGAAACCCAGCATGTCGGTTTTCGCGATCAGCCCGATCGCGGTGTTGTAGGACTCGCACTGGATCACCTGCTGAGGGACGGACAATCCAGCCTGCGAGAACACGCGGTCGAGCGGCCCGCCGGCGGCGGCCGGGAGGAGCGAGACCCAATTCGCCTCGGCAAGCTGGGCGAGCGAGTCTGCCTTTTCCAGCGGATGGCCCCTGCGGGCCACGACCACGAAGTCGTGGCGGAACAGCGGGCGAAACGCCAGCGCGGAGTCGAGCTTGACAACGGCCCGCCGGCAGATCGCGAAGTCGAGCGTTTCGTCCCGCACAAGCGGAAGCAGCAGTTGGGGAAGGCCTTCGGCGATGTGAACCCGGGTTTGCGGAAACTGTTGCCGGAAGCGGTTGATGGCCTCGGGCACCAATATGGTCGACGTCGGCGAGACACCGAACGCCACCGAGCCCGCCTTTTGGTCCAGTCGGTCGAGCTCTTCTCCGGCCTTGCGCAACTCGGCCTGTGCAGCCCGTGCCCGGGCAAGGAAGGCTCGTCCGGGCTGAGTCAGCACCACACCCGTCGGGGTCCGCTGGAGGAGCCGGGCGTGCAGCTCGCCTTCCAGGCCCCGCACGCTTCGGGTGATCGCCGGTTGCGACACGCCCAGCTTCCGCGCCGCAGCACGAATGCCGCCGGACTCCACGACGGCGACGAAATCTCGGATCTGGCTCAGCCGCATGGTGATAACCATTCTGTATCGCGCGGACGACTTTGTCATCTTACCCGCGAGGGACGCATCGTGTTTATATGTTCGTTTGGCTGAGCGCCAATTTCTACCGCTCCGTATCCGAATACGGTGCGCGGAGAAGTTCCTACGCATTACTGGATAAGGGGGTAAGGAACCATGAAAAGCAAGCTTGTTGCACCGCTATCATTGGCGGCGGCAGTTGCAGTTCTGTTTTCTCTCCAGATCGAGATGGCATCGTCGCAGTTGGCCGCTCCGTCGTTCAAGGCTCAGGATCCCGGAGTGCGCGGCGGGGCGCCGGGCGCGGGTGGCCCCATAGCCGGGTTGAGCGGTACCGAATCCGCGTTTTTCACCAGGAGCCGCGATACGTTCCAGGAAGTGGACGGTGTTGCCCAGGGCCTGGGTCCGAGGATGAATCTCGACCAATGCTCCGGCTGTCATCTGCAGCCGGCGGTCGGGGGGACCAGCCCGTCCGTGAACCCGCAGGTGGCATTCGCCGGCAGGGACGGCGGAACCGATTTCGTGCCCTCCTTTGTCAAAGCGAACGGGCCGGTACGCGAGGCGAGGTTCGTGAGGAATCCCGACGGAACGGCGGACGGCGGCGTGCATGCTCTCTTCACCATTACCGGCCGGACCGGCGCAAACGGCTGCACGCTCGCGCAGCCGAACTTCAACCAGGAGCTGCAGAACAACAACGTCATCTTCCGCATTCCCACGCCGGTATTCGGCGCGGGCCTGATCGAGCAGATTCCGGACAGTGCGATCCTCGCCAACATGTCGAGCAACGGCAGTCAAAAGAGCGCGCTGGGAATCAAGGGCAAGGCGAATTTCCACGTCGCCGGGCGCACGATCACCGGCATGGCGAATCACAACGGCAACGACGGCACGATCGCGCGGTTCGGATGGAAGGCGCAGAACAAGTCGCTGCTCCTGTTCTCCGGCGAGGCGTACAACGTCGAGCAGGGCGTCACCAACGAGCTGTTTCAGACCGAGCGGGATGAAACTCCGAGCTGCCAGTTCGCGACGGTTCCGAACAGCATCACCGATACGACTGCCCCCGCCGCTCTTGACGCGATAAGCGACATCGAAAAGTTCTCGTTCTTCATGCGTTTCCTCGCGCCGCCGACGCCTTCTCCCGATACGCCGGGAGGAGCCGCCTCCATCGCGAACGGCAGGAACCTGTTCAGCAGCACCGGTTGCGCGCTTTGTCACACGCCCACGCTGACGACCGGCAATTCCGCGGTCGCGGCGCTGCGCAACCAGCCGGCGAATCTGTTCTCCGACGTGCTGGTCCACGACATGGGTGACGGGCTGGCCGATGGAGTCTCTCAGGGACAGGCGGGCCCCAGAGAGTTCCGGAGCGCGCCGCTCTGGGGCTTGGGACAGCGCATTTTCTTCCTGCATGACGGAAGGACCTCGGATTTAGTGCAGGCGATCCAGGCGCACTCGAGCTCGGGCTCCGAAGCGAACGGTGTGATAGGTAACTTCAATAACCTCAAGGAAAGCGCCAAGCAGGACATCCTCAACTTCCTGCGGTCGCTGTAGCCCGTCCGGCTGATAAGCCCGCGTCGAGCTGAGGCTTGACGCGGGTTTTTTATTCCTAGAGCGGCCTCCTGATCAACCGGCCGAGCTCGCCGATCACTCCGCGCCGGAAGGTGAGCACGCAGATCACGAAGATCACGCCCTGAACGACCGTCACCCAGGAGCCGATCTGGGCGAGGTAGTTCTCCATCGAAATGATGATCAGCGCACCCACCACCGGCCCGAACACGGTCCCAAGCCCCCCGAGCAGCACCATCAGCACCACCTCGCCCGACATGGTCCAGTGCACGTCGGTGAGCGAAGCGAGTTCGAACACCAGAACCTTGGTCGCTCCGGCGAGGCCCGCGAGCGTCGCCGAGAGCACGTAGGCGAGCAGCTTGTAGCGGTTGACGTCGTAGCCGAGCGAAAGCGCCCTCGGCTCGTTTTCGCGGATTGCCTTCAGCACCTGCCCGAACGGGGAGTGCACGGCGCGGTGGATGAGAAGAAATCCGCCGACGAACACCGCGAACACCAGCGAATACATCGCCCACACGCTGTTGAGATCGAGCACGCCGAAGAGCTTGCCGCGCGGCACGGCCTGGATGCCGTCCTCGCCGCCTGTAAACGGCGCCTGCAAGTAGAAAAAATACATCATCTGCGCGAGCGCGAGCGTGATCATCGCGAAGTAGATGCCCTGCCGGCGGATCGCGAGCAGCCCGGTGACGAGGCCGAGCAACGCGGAACACGCCGTGCCGAAGAGAATCGCGAACTCGGGTGGGAAGCCCCATACCTTGGCCGCGTGCGCCGAGGCATAGCCGGCCGTGCCGAGAAACATCGCGTGACCGAAAGACAAGAGGCCCCCGTAGCCGATCAGGAGGTTGAAGGCGCAGGCGAACAGCGCGAAGCACATCACCTTCATGAGGAACACGGGATACGCGACGAGCGGCGCAAGCGCGAAGAACGCGATCATCACGACGGTGGCGATGCGCTGATGCGCAAGCCCTTCGGCGCGCGATACGGCGCTCGGCGCAAGTTCGTGCACGACCGACATGATCCTAGAACGCCCTCACCGCTGGGTGCCGAAGAGGCCTGCAGGCTTGATCATCAGCACGATCGCCATGATGATGAAGATCACCGTGTTCGACGCCTCGGGATAGAACACCTTGGTCAGGCCCTCGATCAGCCCGAGCGCAAAGCCGGTCACGATCGAGCCCATGATCGAGCCCATGCCTCCGATCACGACCACCGCGAAGACGACGATGATCAGGTCCGCCCCCATGAGCGGATTGACCTGGTAGATCGGCGCCGCCATCACGCCCGCGAACGCGGCGAGCGCGACGCCGAAACCGTAGGTGAGCGTGATCATCCTCGGCACGTTGATGCCGAAAGCCTGCACCAGCGCCGGGTTCTCGGTCGCCGCGCGCAGGTACGAGCCGAGCTGGGTTCTCTCGATCACGAACCACGTCGCGAGGCACATCACGATCGATGCGACGATGACCCAGGCCCGGTAGTTCGGCAGGAACATGAAACCCAGATTGCGCCCGCCGGAAAGCTCCTGAGGCATCGCATAGGGAATTCCCGAGGTGCCGTACTCGTTGCGGAACAGCCCCTGGATGATGAGCGCGAGCCCGAACGTGAGCAGCAGCCCGTACAGGTGGTCGAGCTTGTAGAGCCTCGCGAGCATGAGCCGCTCGATGATCATGCCGACAAGACCCACGGCGAGCGGCGCGGTCGCGAGCGCCCACCAGTAGCCGATGCCGAGCTTGGTGAACAGGAAATAGGCGCAGAACGCGCCCATCATGTACTGGGCGCCGTGGGTGAAGTTGATGATGTTGAGCAGCCCGAAAATCACCGCGAGCCCGAGCGAGAGCAGCGCATAGAACGAGCCGTTGATCAGCCCGATCAGCAGCTGCCCGAACAGCGCTTGCGTCGGTACGCCGAAGATTTCCACGATCGGTCAGGACGCGGCCGCTCTAACGCGTCCGCGTTGGCGTCACTTGACCAGCGGGCACCCGCCTTCGCTCATCGGCCTGAACGCCTGATCCGCCGGAATGGTGGCCCGGATCTTGTAGTAGTCGTAGGGACCTTTGGACTCCGAAGGTTTTTTCACCTCGACTAGATAAGCGGGATGAAGCTTTCGGCCGTCGGCGCGCACCGTGCCCTTGCCGAAGAGCGGATCATCGGTCGGCAGCTCTTTCATCTTGGCGATCACTTTGGTGCCGTCATCGGTTTTGCCGGCCTCGACCGCCTTGAGATAATGCGTGATCGTCGAATACACGCCCGCCTGCACCATGGTCGGATACTTGCCGCTGTTCGCCGCGGCGAAACGTTTGGCGAAGGCGCGGGTCTGATCATTCAAGTCCCAGTAAAAGGTCTCGGTGAAAATCAGTCCTTGCGCCTTGTCCAGGCCCAGGCCGTGTATGTCGCTGATGAACACCAGCATGCCGGCGAGGCTCTGTCCGCCCTTGACGATCCCGAACTCGGCGGCCTGCTTGATCGCGTTGGTGGTGTCGCCCCCGGCGTTGGCGAGGCCGACGATCTTGGCCTTGGAAGCCTGCGCCTGGAGCAGGAAAGAGGAGAAATCCTGGGCGTTGAGCGGATGCCGCACCTTGCCGAGCACCTTGCCGCCGTTCTTCAGCACCACCGCCTCGGTATCGCGCTCCAGCGCCAGCCCGAAAGCGTAGTCTGCGGTGATGAAATACCAGGTGTCGCCGCCGGTTTTCACGATGGCGTTGCCCGTGCCGTTGGCGAGCATCCAGGTGTCGTAGGTCCAGTGGATGGTGTTCGGCGAGCACGCTTTGCCCGTGAGGTCGGAGGTCGCCGCGCCGGAGACGAGGAACGCCCTGCCTTTTTCGCGCGTGATCTGGTTGATCGCAAGCGCGATCGAAGAAGTCGGCACGTCGACGATGACGTCCACCTTGTCGACGTCGTACCACTGGCGCGCAATGCTCGAACCCACGTCAGGCTTGTTCAGGTGGTCCGCCGAGAGTATCTCCACCTTCATGCCTTTCCGGGCGGCGCCGAAATCCTCGACCGCCATGCGAGCCGCCACCGTCGATCCGGATCCGGCGATATCCGAGTAAAGGCTGGACATATCGGACAACACGCCGATCTTGACGATGCCGTCGGAGATCTGCGCCTGTGCGTGCGAAGCGGCAAACGCGAGCGATACCGCCGCGAATAGGCTGCGTTTGGAAAACATTGGGGGCTCCTCTTTCTCTTTGGGTTGATCGGAATCGGGCTACACGCCCAGGTATTCGTGCACCTTCTTGAGGCTGGACTCTAGCTCGGCGTTCGGGATCATGTCCACCACCCGGCCGCCCTCCATGACGTAATGGCGGTCGGCAACGCGCGAGGCAAAACGAAAATTCTGCTCGACCAGGAGGATGGTAAACCCTTCCGCCTTGAGTCGCGAGATGGTGTGGCCGATCTGCTGCACGATCACCGGGGCGAGGCCCTCGGTCGGCTCGTCGAGCAGCAGCAGCCGCGCCCCGGTGCGCAGAATGCGGCCGATCGCGAGCATCTGCTGCTCGCCGCCGGAGAGCTTGGTGCCCTGGCTCGAGAGCCGCTCCTTCAGGTTCGGAAAGAGCTCGAAAACCTGCTCCACCGTGAGGCCGCCCGGGCGGACCGTCGGCGGGAGCAGCAGGTTCTCATGGACATTCAGGCTCGCGAAGATGCCGCGCTCCTCGGGGCAGAACGCGACGCCGAGCCGCGCGATGCGGTCGGAAGAGAGCGCGATCGCCTCGGTGCCTTCGAACCTGACCGAGCCCTTGCGGCGCGCCACCATTCCCATGATCGATTTCAGCGTGGTGGTCTTGCCCGCGCCGTTGCGGCCGAGCAGCGTCACCACCTCGCCGCGCGGCACGTCGAACTCGACGCCGTGGAGAATGTGCGACTCGCCGTACCAGGCGTTCAGGTCCCGGACCGAGAGCAGGGGCGCGTCAGGCATGCTCGGATCCAAGGTAGGCCTTGATCACTTCGGGATGAGCGGACACCGACCGGTAGTCACCCTCTGCGATGATCTCGCCGCGCGAGAGGACCGTGATGTGATCCGAGAGATTCGCGACGACGCTCAAGTTGTGCTCGACCATGAGCACCGTGCGGTCTGCGGCTACGCGCCGGATGAGCGCCGCGATGCGCTCCACGTCCGCGTGCGCCATGCCGGCGGTCGGCTCGTCGAGGAGCATCATTTCCGGATCCAGCGCGAGCGTGGTCGCGATCTCGAGCGCGCGCTTGCGCCCGTAGGGCAGCTCCACGGCGATGGATTCCTCGAACGCCGACAGGCCGACCGCGTCGAGCAGCTCCCGCGCGCGCGAATTCAGGCCGCGCAAGCTCCGGTCCGTTCGCCAGAAATCGAACGAGCGGCCGCGCTTGCGCTGGAGCGCGATGCGCACGTTCTCCAGGACCGTGAGATGCGGAAACACCGCCGAAATCTGGAATGACCGGACCAGCCCCAGCCGCGCGATTGCGGCGGGGCTCGAGCCCGTGATCTCCCTTCCGTTGTAGAAGATCTGCCCGCGGGTCGGCGAAAGAAAGTGCGTGAGCAGATTGAAGCAGGTGGTCTTGCCCGCGCCGTTGGGGCCGATCAGCGCGTGGATGCGTCCGCGCCTCACCTTGAGGCTGACGGCGCTGACGGCGACGAAGCCCTTGAACTCCTTGGTCAGACCGCGCGTTTCGAGAATGATGTCTTCCGCCACGGATGCGGCTAGCAGCCTGTGTGGTCGGTCGGAGCGAGAAGGGGCAGGCGCATCGGGAGAGTGCCGGCATTATAACCACGCCGCGCGCGCCGCAAGGCGTGAAAGCAAATCATGTCGCTGCGCCCGCCTTTCCCGTCAGCAGGCCGAGATCGCCGCCCGCCGCCGCGGTGTTCACCGTAAAAACGCGTTCGGTCGTGAATCGCACGAGGTAATTCGGGCCGCCGGCCTTCGGTCCGGTGCCGGACAGCCCCTCGCCGCCGAACGGCTGCACGCCCACCACCGCGCCGATCATGTTGCGGTTGACATAGAGATTGCCGACCGCCGAGCGCGCGCGAATGTGCTCGGCGCGGGAATCCACGCGGGTGTGCACACCCATCGTAAGGCCGTATCCCATGGCGTTGATCTCCTCGATCACGCGGTCCAGATCGTCGAGCGCGAATCGCACGATGTGAAGGATCGGCCCGAAGCGCTCCCCGGGAATCTCGCGTATCGACCCGATTTCGAACGCCACCGGAGCGACATAGGTACCGCCAGAGGGGACAGGGCCGGACTCGGCGATCAGTTTCGCGCGCGAGCGCAGATCGGAAATGTATTCCGCCAGCTTCCCGCGCGCCTGCCCGTCGATCACCGGGCCGACATCGGTCGCAGGATCGGCGGGATCGCCGATGCGCAACGCGGCCATCGCACCCCGCAGCATGTCGAGTACCGCGGGCGCGATTTCCTCCTGCAGGTACAGGACGCGCAGCGAGCTGCAGCGCTGGCCGGCGGAACGGAAGGCGCTCGCCACCACTGCATCCACGACCTGCTCGGGCAGCGCAGTGGAGTCCACGATCATGGCATTCAGTCCGCCGGTTTCGGCGATCAGCGGCGCGATCGGGCCCTCGCGTTCCGCGAGAACGCGCTGAATGGCGCGGGCGGTGACGGTGGAGCCGGTGAAGGCGACGCCCGCGATCCTCGCATCGGCGACGAGAGCCCGCCCGATGCCGCCATCGCCGGGCAGAAGATGAAAGGCGCCGGGCGGGATCCCGGCTTTCAGGATCAGCTCGGCGACGCGGTATGCGGTGAGCGGCGTCTGCTGCGCCGGCTTCGCGACCACCGTGTTGCCGGCGACCAGCGCGGCCGCGACCTGCCCCGTGAAAATCGCGACCGGAAAGTTCCAGGGGCTGATGCAGGCGAACACGCCGCGCCCGTGCAGCGTCAGCACGTTGCTCTCGCCGACCGGGCCGGGCAGCGCCATCGGGCTGCCGAGCCGCTCGCGCGCTTCTTGCGCGTAGTAGCGGCAGAAATCCACCGCTTCGCGCACGTCCGCCATTGCGTCGGGCAAGGTCTTCCCCGCCTCCCAGACGCACAGGGCCATCAGTCCGGCCATATCGGCTTCCAGCAGATCGGCCAGCCGATCGAGGGCTGCGGCGCGCTCGGGCACGCTCACCGTGGACCAGGCGACCCGCGCCGCGTGCGCGCAGGCGACCGCGGACCGCGCCGTGTCCGGCGTCGCTTCGCTCACCTCGCCAATGGTCACGTCGGGCCGCGCCGGCGACACCGCCGCATGCGCGGGACCCGGCTGGCGCTTGCCGTTCACGAGAGATCCCGCCGTCCATGTACACCGCGCCACATTCACCGATTCCGCCCATGCGGCGAGGGTGGCGGAATCCCCGAGGTCATAGCCCTTTGCAATGCGTCGTTGCGGCATGTGCAGCTCCGTTGGTAAGGGAATCTCGCGCGGGCGCGGGCCCGCGTCGAGAAATTCGAAACCGGCGCGCAGCAGATCGTCGGATCGTTTCGCGCGCGCCGCCTGGCGCACATAGGAAGCGCTCGCCGAGTTTTCGAGCAGGCGGCGCACGAGATAGGCAAGCAGTTCGCGCCTCTCCCCGACCGGTGCATACGTGCGCACCGGCATATCCGGGCGCGTGGCCGCGAGCGCGCGGTACAGCGCTCCTCCCATTCCGTGGAGGCGCTGGCACTCGAACCGCGCAGGCGCAGCGGAGGCGCCGCGGGGCCCATCGGCAAGCGCGAGCACGCACGCGAGCGACACCGGGTTATGCGTGGCGAACTGCGGATAGACGCTGTCCGTTCCGGACAAAAGACGCCGGGCGCAGGCGAGATAGGACAGGTCGGTGAGCCGCTTGTCGGTGAATACCGGATAGCGCGCAAGGCCCAGCTCTTGCGCCCGCTTGACCTCGGCGTCCCAATAGGCGCCCTTCACCAGCCGCACGGCGATCGGCATGCCGCCGCGCTTGCGGCGGCGACC
>Ga0137409_10008671_pt1 | contig 10375 bp, 13 predicted proteins | sample CZODoug1_16funga_FD_122059 | JGI IMG/M metagenome (GOLD analysis project Ga0137409, IMG submission 122059) | Vadose zone soil fungal communities from Angelo Coast Range Reserve, California, USA - CZODoug1_16fungal (Hybrid Assembly) | ecosystem: Environmental > Terrestrial > Soil > Vadose zone...
CGGGGCGTAGCGCAGCCCGGTTAGCGCGCCTGGTTCGGGACCAGGAGGTCGGTGGTTCAAATCCACTCGCCCCGACTGATAACCAAATGTTCGATAGCCATTTAGAGCTGTCGAGCATTTTGCTTCTGAAGAACTCCCCCTGATTCACTCCCCCTAATTGCCGTTACAAGGGCCCGAAGGAGAGGAAAAACAAACGATCGCCGCGATGCCTACAACGACTGCGGACAGGCCGGCCAACAGCCCGATCGTTTTGGGAGCACTCAACCTCGGGGTCGCAACCTGCGTGACGTCCGAGACCGCGACGCGGGAGAGCACTGTGTTGTGGATCCCCATCAGGCTATCGCCCGCGGCGATTCGGAGGTCGTCGAGCTCTATGTGCGAGCCGTTGGTCCGGGTCAGGCGCACGAACCTGGGGTGCTCGGTGGCGATGAACTGTAGCGGGCTGACTCCCTCTTCAACGTGCCAGCTCGTGCACGCCGCGAGATAGCAGAGCAGGAGCGCACAGGCGATTGATCGGCGTACCATGGTTGACTCCCTTGTGGTCCTCCAACATGGACCCTGGTACCTGCAGCCGTTAGGCCGTCGACAAGGAAGGTCTTTGTTTGCGCCAGGATAGGATGCAGATTCATGTCGTCTAGTAGGCGCCAGTAGCTCAGCTGGATAGAGCGTCGGCCTCCGGAGCCGAAGGTCCCGAGTTCGAATCTCGGCTGGCGCATCGCAATCAGAAGCCCCACAGTGGCTTGCGCTGCTGTGGGGCTTCGTGGTGTCAGTACTCTCCGCTCGTCAGATGCTATCGCAAGGTTCGCCCGTTATTGACAGGCGGGCGCGCCTTCCGAGATCGCCGGTGCCAGTGCCGCCGTGTTGAGGAAAATGGCGCACGTCACCAGCGGAGTCTGCAGGTTGGTGTTGGTGATGGTCACGCTCCACCCACCGTTACCGGCTGCGAGGCCGATGGTGCCGAGCGTGTTGCCGGTCGTGACGCAGAAGTTCACCGTGCCTGCCGTGGGCGGCGTGGTGCACGACGTCGTCGCGCTGTACTTGACCGAGTCGGCGAAAAACGCCTCTTCGGCGGTCACCAGGTTCCGAAGGTCCGACTTCATCGAGGCGACATACGCCTTCGCCTTGGTGTTGGCGAACTTCGGGATCGCGATGGCGGCCAAGATGCCGATGATCACCACCACGATCAACAGCTCGATGAGTGTGAAACCCTTGCGGTTCATTTGGACACTCCCCCAGATGGTGATGGGGCGCACCCGCAGCATAGCGGCGAGGCCAGCGGTCGCCTAGGTCATAGATCACAGGGCCTGGGGTTGGTAACCGTCTGAGACGGGCAATTCCCTGCAGGGGTTCGAATCCCGCCTGGCGCATTGAGTCACCCCGCGTACATTAGGCGCCTTCCCGCGTAAGGGCGCTCCCATGATCCTCGGCTTCAGCATCCCGACGTTCTCCCTCATCCACACGGTGCTGAGTCTCGTCGGTATCGTCACCGGCCTGGTCGTGGCAGGAGGGCTCGTTACGGGAACGCGGCTCGAGCGCTGGGCCGCCGTCTTTCTGGTCACCACCGTCCTGGCGAATGCCAGCGGATTCGGCTTTCCCTTCGTGAAGTTGATAGCGTCCCACTTCGTGGGGGCCATATCGCTGGTGGTGCTGCCGGCCGTGATCATCGCGGACTACGTCAAACATTTGGCAGGCCCGTGGCGTACCACCTACGCGGTCGGCGTCGTGCTCGCCACGTACTTGAACGTCTTCGTGCTGGTCGCGCAGCTGTTCAAGCGGATTCCGGTATTGTTCCTGCTCGCGCCGACCCAATCGGAGCCACCGTTCGCCCTCACGCAGCTCCTCGTCTTGGCGCTGTTCGTCTGGCTGGGCGTAGTGGCGGTCAAGGGGTTTCGAGCCGGGCGGTCAGTCCTCTGATCCAGTTTTACGCCTGCGATAGGCCATCACCGCGATGCCGGTCACGAGGAGAAACGCCGCCACCATGAGGATGAGCATCCCGCTCATCAACGCTCCCATGCTCACTCGCGAACCCTTGAGTCCTACGGCCCCTGCACACGCTGCCGCATGAGTCGCAACGCGTCCGGCCAGAAATAGTCCATCATCACGAGCGCGAACACCAGGTAGGGGATCAGGCTCCAGAACAGCGCGGGCCGCTCGTATCTCAAGTGCATGAAGTACATCACGCCCAGCCCGGCCTCGATCAGCGCGAGTCCCAGCAGACAGGCCAGCAGCATTCCCGCCGGCAAGCGCTCGTACGTGAGGAACACCTCGAGTCCCACGATGAGGATCAAACCGATCCAGACGACCACGTACAGGTTCATGGTCGGGCCGCGATGGGGGGGGACGGTGGCAGTCATGGTCCTCAGCGGACGTTCATCAGGTAGACGAGCGGGAAAACGAACATCCAGACCAGATCGACGAAGTGCCAATACAACGCGGTCGTCTCGACGTGGCCGGCGTCAAACCGCCCCCGTCGGAATCCGATCGTGATGACCGCGATGACGATGACGCCGCCGATCACGTGCAGGAGGTGAAGGCCCGTGATGCCGAAGAACGTCGCGCCGAACAGCGGCGCCCCGCCCATGGGGTTCCGGAACAGCCGCCAGCCGTCGCCGATCATGGCGAACCATTCCCGAAGGTGCAGGGCGGCGAATGCGATCCCGAGGAGGATGGTCGCGCCCAGCCAGCGTACGCCGGCGGACGTGCGACCAGCTTGGGCGGCGGCCACGGCTGCCACCATCGTCAGGCTGCTCGTGAGCAACACCACAGTCATGACGATACCGTTCACGATCGTGGGTGAAAACGCGAACGGCTTGGTCCAATCCGGATTCGCGAGACGGAGGTACCCGTAGGCGAACAGGATGGCACCGAAGGTGGCGGCGTCGGCGATGATGAACAGCCAGATCGCCAGCTTCTTGGACTCGATACCGTAGGGAGACCCCTCGCTCGGCGCTCCGTGCTGCGCGCCGACGCTCGTCGCCGAATGGCCCACGTCCCCCTCCCGGTCTAGACCCGAGTTGCCAAGATCACGAGCAGATACAGCCACAGCCCAGCCATGAAGTGCCAGTACAGTGCGGCCGCGCCGAGCGGCGCGGGCCGCACCGGACTCACCGTTGGACGCAGGCGACCCAGCACGTACACCAACCCCCCGAGCCCGCCAACCACGTGCACACCGTGCAGCGCTGTAAAGACGTAAAAGAAGGAGCTGCTCGGGGCGGTCGCGAGAAAGAGCCCCTGGGCAGCGAGTTGGCGCCACGCGATGACCTGCCCGGTGACGAACAGCAGTCCAAGGGCCAGGGTGATGTACAGTCCGGACAACGCTTCGAGCGGCGGGACGAAACTCCCGGTACCGCCGGGGATAGCCGCGATGCGTCGACGCGACCACTCGAGCGTGCCACTACTCGCCAGCAGGACAACTGTGTTGACATAGAGGAGAGATGGCAGCTGGAAGTGCCGCCAGTCCGGCGCGCCGCTCCGCCTCACCACCATCGCGCTCGTCAGAGCCGCAAACGACATGCAGATCGTTCCGATGGCGATCCAGGTACCGGTCCGGGCCGGCTGCGGCGGCGAGGGCTGGGTCGTGGTCCGCGGCATGGCGTTCGGCGGCGGGGGCGCCGGCGGCGACGGACGCAGCGGGGGGAACGCCACCCCGGGGAGTGGCCCGCTCACGCGACTGCGGCGGACTCGGGCGACGCCTGCATGACGTAGTCGCCTGCGGCGCTGTTCCCGCCGTACTCGTTGGGACCGTGATGCACCACGGGAGGCCGACCGCCGAAGTTGTCGAACGGCGGCGGCGACGAGGTCGACCATTCGAGGGTGGTCGCCTCCCACGGATTGTCCGGTGCCTTGGGCCCGCGCAACCGTGTCCAGACCAGGTTGAACAGGAAGATCAGCTGCGCCGCGCCGGTGAACAAAGCGGCGATCGTGATGAACCGATGCAACGGAATCATCGGCTTGAGATAATCGTCCGTGAACGCCGAGTAGCGGCGCACGTTGCCGGCCAGGCCGAGATAGTGCATCGGCATGAAGACGCAGTAGACCCCGATGAACGTGAGCCAGAAATGCCACTTGCCCAGGGTCTCGCTCATCAGGCGCCCGAACATCTTCGGAGCCCAGAAGTACGTCCCGGCGAAGATGCCGAACATGGCGGCGACACCCATGACAAAATGGAAGTGGCCCACCACGAAGTACGTGCCGTGCAAGTACGTATCGATCGAGGGCTGCGCCAGGAAGAAGCCGCTGATTCCGCCGCTCACGAAGACGGAGACGAACCCCAGGCAGAACAGCGCCGGCGTCGTGAACCGCAGCCTGGCGCCATAAATGGTACCGATCCAGAGCAGCGTGACGATCGTGGCGGGAATCGTGATGATCAGGGTCGGCACCGAAAACAGCGTCGCCGAGAAGGGGTTCATGCCACTCAAGAACATGTGATGGCCCCACACCGTGTAGCTCAGGAACGCGATCGCCACCAGACAGGCGATCAGCACCCGCGGTCCCAGCAGCGGCTTCCGGGCAAAGACGGGGAGAATGTGGGAGATGATGCCGAACCCCGGCAGGATCGCGATGTACACCTCGGGGTGTCCGAAGAACCAGAAGAGGTGCTGCCACAGGAGCGGCGAGCCGCCCGAATGCGGCTGCAACCGATCGCTGATCACGAGGCCCGCCGGAATGAAGAAGCTCGTGCCGGCCACCCGGTCGAGGATCAGCAGGATGCAGGCGGGCATCAAGACCGCGAATGCGATGAGACCGATGACCGAGGTGATGAACCACGCCCATGTGGAGTAGGGCATGCGGGCCAGCGACATCCCCTTGGTGCGCAGATCGAGCGTCGTCGTGATGAAGTTCAGCGCCCCAAGCAGCTGCGCCACGCAGAACAGCGTGATCGAGACCGCCCATAAGGTCTGGCCGACCCCCTGGCCCGGACCGGCATCCTTGCCGACCGCGCTGAGCGGGGCATACGCCGTCCACCCGGACAGCGGCGGGCCGTCCCCCACGAAGAAGGCCGCGACCAGCACCAGGAACGCGACGAGTGTGACCCAGAAGGAGGTCATGTTGATGCGCGGGAACGCCATGTCCTCCGCGCCGACCTGAATCGGCAGGAAGTAGTTCCCGAACCCCGCGAACGGCGCCGTCGTCAAGACGAAGAAGACCATGATCGTGCCGTGCATGGTCATCAGCGCGAGGTAGTATTCCGGTGTGATCACGCCGCCGGCGGCCCCGGTCGGCGACACTCTGCCCAGGCCGGGAATGGGGGTCTCCGGCCACGCCAGATGGAACCGCATCAGCCACGAGAGGACCATCCCCGTGCAGACGGCCACCAACGCCAGGTCGAGGTACTGTTTCCCGATCACTTTGTGATCGAGACTGAAGACGTGGGTTCGGAGAAATCCCCGCGGGGGCGCGTGGTGATGAGCTGTGGTCTGGGTCATTGTTCGGCCGCCCGCTCCTTCAGCCATTGGTCGAATTGCGGTTGGGACATCACCTCGACATAGGCGCGCATGTTGTAGTGCCCCAGTCCACACAGCTGCGTACACACGATCTCGTGCTTCCCGGTATCCGTGGCGGTGAAGTGCAGGGGGATCACGAGGCCGGGAACGAAGTCCTGCTGGATCCGCAGCTCGGGTACGTAGAACGCGTGATTGACGTCCTTGGCGCGCAGGGTGAGCAGGACGGGCCGGTTGACCGGGATGCCGAGGGTGGGGACGACGATGTCGTCGCGCGCCGTGGTATCGTTCGCTGGATCCAGCCCGAAGAAGTTGCCGCTCGCTTCGTCGATCCGCTCCGGGTGCACCGCACCGAACCGGCCGTCCGCCCCGGGGTAGCGGAAATAAAACGCAAACTGCTCGGCCTGCACGTCGATCTGCAGCGAGTTGGGATCGGGGGGCGCCTGGTAAATACCGGCCCACACTTTAGAGCCGACGAACGTGAGGGCCAGGATCTCGGCACCGACCAGCACGACCGCCAGCACCACCATGGGTGCGACGCCGCCGGGGAACGCCGTGACCTTCCGCCCGTCGTTTCGGTCGCCGTAGCGCCACGCGAAGACCGCCAGCGCCAATTGCGAGAGCACAAAAAGCGCCCCCGATGTCGCCATCGTCTCGGTCAGCTGACGATCGATGGCTTGCCCGTGGGCGGAAATGTCGACGGGCAACCACCAGATATGGCTGGCGAAGATAGCGGCCGAGACGAGTGTGATGAGGACAACGACGACCGCGAACAGCTTGCCCATGTCGATTCTCAGTAGGCCCGAGCCTTGAACACGAAGTCCACGGTCTTGGTCTCGGTGCCGCTGATGGTCACGTCCTGGGTCTGGGTGCCGAACTGCTCCTGCCACGCCGTGAGCGTGTACTTGCCGGGGGGCAGCCCCTTCACGCTGAACCCGCCGTCTTCGCCCGTGACGGCGTGGTGCGAGGTCGTGAGCACCAGAAACCAGCCGTGCATCCACGGGTGCACGTTGCACTTGACCGGAATGAACTCCGGCTTCTCCCAGGTCGTGTGGATCGGCGGCGCCCCGATCGGCTGCGACTTGTTCCACTCGGGGTTCACCTTGGCGAGCGGGTGAATGTTGTGCGAGGTCTGATCGTCGTTGTAGATCTCGAGCGGCTGGCTCACCTGCATGACCGCGACGTGCGGGATGTACTGGCAGCCTTTCTGGTCATACCGGACCGCTTCGCTCGGCGCCGACGACCCCGGGTCGCCGGCGGAGATGTACACCACCACGTAGCCCAGCGCGTTCCCGGGGCCGGTTACGACGTTCTCGGTAGTGACCGGTGTGGCGTGCTGCTTGGCACAAGACGGCTCCTTGGCCATGTCAATCGGCTTCATCTTCGGCGGCGTGCCCGTGTAGGTCACCTTGCCGCTGATGGCGCCGGCCATCGCCGGAGGCGCGCCACGCGCTCCCAGGGCCGACCCCACGAGGCCCACGGCACCGACCATCCAGAGGTATTGCCTACGCATCGGAAGCCCGTCTTTCATTTGATGGAAGGTTCGTACGCACTACTGCCCACTCCCCTCAGGCCCGATGGGCTTGAGCTCGCCCGCATGAGACGCCAGCCAGGCCTTCCAGATCGCCGCTTCGGGCGTGTCGAGCGGCTGCAGCGTCCGCAGGAAGTGCACCAAGTCCCACGCGTCCGCCGGCTTGATGTCGTCGGCAAACGACGGCATGGGCGTGCCGTCGAGTCCCGTCATGAAAATCCGGTAGAGGTCCCGGTTCGTGACGCCGCACATGAAGCGCGATCCGCTCGAGAAGTCGTACGGGCGGATCGGGTCGTCCTTGTTGTCGGTCAGGGTCTTGGCGGACGGCCCGTCGCCGTGGCCCGCAGGGCCGTGACACTTCCAGCACTCCATCTTCTGGAACAGCTCCCGACCGTGCAGGACGCTCGCGATTGTCGCTGCTGGCTCGGGCGGGATGGTAATCGGTGTGCCCGGTTTGCCGGTCTTCCACTTCGGCGAAAAGGTCTTGATGTACGCGACCAGATCCACCCGGTTGTGGGGCGTCAGCGGGAGCCAGGCGGGCATATTTGTCGTGACGAACCCGCGTGTCATCGCGTCGAACAAATCTTGGTCGGTCGGGAGCGTCCCGGTCGGCGTCGAGCGACACTTGAACACGGCGAGGGTGAAGTCGCGCGGTTTGGGGTCGATCCACTGCGCGTTTTCTCCTCTGGCATCGCCGTCATCGCCGTGGCAGCCGGCGCAGTACCGGGTGTACAGCGGTTTCCCGGCGGCGGCGTGCCCGGTCACGTTGGCGACCTGTGCCTGCTGCGCCGGTGCCGGCGTCACGCCACACAGCAGAAGCAGGGCGCTACAGGCCGACACGAGCGATAGCCATCCAGTTTGCGGTCTCATTGGTGGCCTCCTCTCAGAAGGCGAAGTCGAAGCCGAGCATCACGCTTCGACTCCAGACGGACGTCCCGGGGGTCACCGGATCGACTCCAGAACCGTCCCCGCTCAACGGGACGGTCCCGATCGTCTTCGTCATCGCAAACTCACCATGGATGGCCATCCCGGCGCGACTGAACATGAACGGATAAGCTCGGAAGCCGAGCGCGATGGCGTCGGCGTTGCCCTGCGTCTTGGGAATCGTGGGGTCGCCCTGCTTGGACATCCGCAGCAGCTCGTAACGCCCCTGAACCAGGAGCTGGGGAGTCGCCACGTAATGGGCCTCGAGCAGCGCTGAATTCCAGGTCGGCTTGTCGGTACCGGGTCCCAGCGCCGCGTCGTCAGAGGCGTGTGAGACCAGGGGGATAAGCTCCAGGTTCCCGAGCCACAGCTGGGCGGTCGCCCCGAGCCGGAGGAATGACTTGTTGGCCGAGCCGGTGCCGGGAATCGGGGTGCCGCCGACCGTCTCCATGGCGGTCGGGCGGTGACCCAGATAGCCGAACACGCCGAGCCGCTGCGGCCCCAATCCGCTACCCAGCGCCCACGCCTGACTCAGCGTGAACATGGCGTCCAGACTCTTGCCGCCGGGCAACCCCGGCTGACCGTCGTCGGTCGAGAGCAGGGACACGCTGTAGCGCGTGTAGCTGTTGATCGAGTGACCCGAGAACTCGGCGCCGATCTGGTTGTCTCCAAAGCCGAAGTTGTTCGTGCTGCCGACGGGCAGATAATGGTAGGCGTAGAGAAAGCCGCCGTTGGCCGACAACCACGTGATGCGCTTCTCCGAGAGCAGGTTGTCCAGCTCGAACTTGCCGACCTTCAAGTTGGCCCAGGGCGACTTGCCCAAGTTGTCGAAGCGGACGAACGCCGCCTCGAGCCCGGTGGTGCCGTCGGCGTCCAACGTCGGCACGAGGCCGAACGTGATGTTCTTGTAGAGGGTCCCGAGCAGCAGGAAGTCGACGCCGGAGAGATCAAAGCCGGCCTGGCTGACGGTCTTCCCACCCGGTGCCGCGTCGGTGACCTGGTGTGTGGTGCTCTCGAGGTGCAGCTGCGGCGTGGTGCGCATGGCGATGGGCCAGTAGGCGTTGTTCTGCCAGATCGGCGAATCGCGGTCGTTGCCCAGCTGGTAACCGTTGTCCTTGAATCGCTGCCCGAACGCGCTCAGCTCGGGCCAAACGGTGTGACAGGCGGAACAACGCAATCCGTACTTACGTGCAAACGCGGGGATCGCTTCGGTCTTGTGTACGGCCAGCGAGTAGGCGGTGTACGCTCTGGATCCGCCGCCACTGATTGCCAGGGCGACCACGAGACACCCGCACGTCACCACTCCACTCACGAGCCACGACCCTTGCACACTCCCGGCGCCCCTCAGAAACCCCCTAGCCATCGTGCCTCCCGGTCTCGTGCGGCACTATTCAAAGGAAGGGCTACATTTAGAAGCTGGGCCTATGGGCTGTCGTCCGGCGTGATTGTACGGCTGGAAGGGCTACTGTCAAGAATGGGTCCGGGTTCAGTCCGGAACGTGTCAGCGGGCGACGGGCGCTAGAACCCCACCGCCAATCCCACCCGCGCCACCGTCTCCTGAATCGGCGCGTCGATCTCCCCCGTCCCACCGGGATTCGTCTTGCGGTTGATGCGCTGGAAGGTGTAGGCCGCCGTCCCGTGGAGGCGACCCGCCAGCCGGACGTCCAAGCCGAGCCCCAGGTCGATTGAGAACCCGGCATGGCCGCCACCCGAGAACTTCGGGGCGGCGAGATAATTGGCCCGGAACAGCAGGGTTGCCCCCGGCCCGATCTCATAGAACGACCGCGCTCCGATGCGCACCGCCCCCACCGACTGCGCGTCGAACTCCGGATCCGCGGTGCGCCGGATGAATCCCGCCTCTACGCTCGCATACGGCGCGACGTCATAGGCGACCCAGGCGTTCACCTCGGTGGCCGTGAAGCCGCTGGTCGCGGCGCTCCCGGTGGTGGGGTCGAGCGTCAGGCGCACGACACCCGCCTCGGCCGAGAGCTTGCGGTAGCGAGCGGACAGCGTACCGCCGAGCCCGCTGCCCTGATAGCGCAGGCCCGAGGCCACCTCGCGATAGCTCGCGAGCGCGAACTGCGGCCCGACCGTCACCGCGACGCGCTGGGCCGGGGCCGCCGGCGCAGCCAGGACGAGCAGCGCGACGCCCGCGGCCGCGCGGCTCATCGGGGCCCTGCGCCGCTCGGCTTGGGCAGCGGTACCAGAGTGAGCTGCACCTGCTGGCGCCGGGCCAGGTTTTCCTTCGCGATGTCCTGGTTGCGCCGCGCGATCTGGTCGCGCAGCAGCCGATTGTAGAGGATGTTGGCCGCAGCGGGCCGCGGGGCTGGCTTCCGCAGGGTCATGACGAACCCGGTGACCAGCGCCGCGCCCCCCACCACCGCGAGCTCCCGCTTCGAGCCCGACCCGAGGCTCGAGCTCTCGAGCCCCAGCGTGCCGATCAACGCACCCCCTGTATAGAGGAAGGCGAGCCCCAAGG
>Ga0137409_10008672_pt1 | contig 10375 bp, 10 predicted proteins | sample CZODoug1_16funga_FD_122059 | JGI IMG/M metagenome (GOLD analysis project Ga0137409, IMG submission 122059) | Vadose zone soil fungal communities from Angelo Coast Range Reserve, California, USA - CZODoug1_16fungal (Hybrid Assembly) | ecosystem: Environmental > Terrestrial > Soil > Vadose zone...
GTCCACGACAGATTAATCTGAGAAGAAGAGATCGCCGTCGCTGAAAGTCCTGCGGGCACCGAAGGCGCCGTCGTATCCGCCACATTATTAACAGTCACTGTTACCGCTGTGCTCGTGGTGCTGTTTCCCGCTGCGTCCTTCGCAATGGCCGTCAATGTATGAGAGCCATTGGTTGCCGTCGTGGTGTTCCATGAAACGGAGTAGGGCGATGCAGTGTCCAGGGCGCCGAGGTTGGCGCCGTCCAGTTGGAACTGCACGCTGGCCACGCCTACGTTGTCGCTGGCATTCGCCGTCACTGAAACCGTCCCGCTCACCGTCGCTCCGCTCGCTGGAGCCGTGATCGAAACTGTCGGTGGTGTCGTGTCTGCGATGTTGCTGACCTTCACTGCCACGCCAGCGCTCGTCGTCGTGTTTCCCGCGGCATCGCTTGCCACCGCTGTAAGAATATGATTTCCGTTGGAGAGCGCAGTGGTGTTCAGCGAATAGTTATAAGGTGCAGCCGTGATCGCTGCCCCAGTGTTGGCACTGTCCACCTTAAACTGCACGCTCGTGACGCCGACATTGTCTGTCGCATTTGCCGATGCTGTAGTCACACCGGAAATCGTTGCGTTTGTCGCCGGAGCAGTAACAGAAACCGTTGGCGGGGTCGTATCCCCCGCGGTCGCAAATGTCATGTCTGGGCTCGAGGCGCTCGTGTTGGCCGCGTCTTTCGATCGGACTCGAAAGTGGTACAGCGTTCCTGCACTCAGTCCCGTCACCGCCACCTGGTGGCTCGTGACCATCGAAGTGTTCGTTGTCGTGCTGGATCCGTACGTCGCGGTAGTTCCATAGTCAACTGCGGAACTTGCAGCCAGGCTCGTCGACCAGTTCACTTGGAATCCAGTTGTAGTTGGCGCAGCCGGTTGCACCCCAGAGATTGTCAATGCGGGCGGGGGAGGATTCGTATTGTTCGCCGTCACTAATCCGGAGCAACCGGTTAGACCAATGCTAGAAATGCAAATGAGAAGCAGAGCGTATGGATAAAAATCTTTGTTAAGAAATCTCCTAGCAAAGCGAACTGCACAAGACATCATCTTTCTTCCCCCGGCAGCCCTTCGAGCCGCCCATGCAATTCCCCTACGCCAGATAAGAGTACTCAAGTACTGGAACCCCGCGTAACTGGACAGGAGGCGCAAAAAGGGTCAGTGTTGAGGTCGGTATTCACCCTGTCCCTGAGGGCAATCCTGGATGTAAGAGTTTTCTTATCCTATTTATTTTCAATGTATTACGATGGCTGCCATAAGGACACTACCAGGATGGCAGCCGTCTGCAGTTACACGGTTGTGGAACTTCGTGACTTTCATCTTCGGCGGGGGAGGGCTTTCGTATAGATAAATCCCTGTATCTTGGCGAAGCTTTGAATGAAGTCGCGGTGGTAATTCTCCGTCTGGAGCGCCCACCTCGGCTTCCCTCTCAGCGTGAACTCCATTTCTGATTGCGTTCAGCCGATAATCAATCCACCACTGGCAAACCACTGCAGCGATCGTTACAGAATGTGCGCAAAAAAAAAAGACCGGAAGAGGGAACTTTCTCTTACCGTCCACCTTCCTCACGCTGGAACCAAGGTTAGTTGTACCCAGCGATGTCCACGACGAAGCGCACGGCAGCTCCACTGAACGGCGCCGTGGAGTTCTTCGTCGAGCATCGAGTTATTAGCGCCTCATCCCGCGGAAACACCTCAAGAATTGCGCTCCGAAAAAAAATCCGCTCATGCTTCACTCGCGGAGATGGAAGTATCGCTTTGCACCGCGTTTGAACGTCGGAGTTGGATTGCGACCTTAATCCATACCAGCTGGGGGATTGTGTGGAAGATCTGCTGGGGCCCTTTTGCGGCTTCCCTTTGGCGACAGCCCCGCTTCACGAATTTTGTAAATCAGCGCTCGATAGCTGATGTTCAGCGCCACTGCCGCTTTCCGCCGGTTCCATTTGTTTTCCCGCAGCGCATTGAGTATCAAATTCCCTTCCATTTCGCGGACCGCCTGCTTGGCAATTCGCTTCAGCGGAATCGTGCCGTCAAGTCCGACTCGGTATGCAGCCATTGGCGATCGCCGCGCCGGCCGTTCCGGTTCATCCGTGTCGAGCGAACCCAGAATCGAATAGCGCGCCACCACATTCTCGAGTTCGCGAATGTTTCCTCGCCATTCCCGGTTCGACAAATTCTGGATGTCCTCTTCTGAGAAGGCTGGCGTATCGCGCTCGAACCGCGCATTCAACTGTTCCAGAAAGAACTTTGCCAGCAGCCTGATGTCCTCCTGCCGTTCGCGCAAGCTCGGCAATTGGATACTGATGACGTTGATCCGGTAGAACAAATCGTGCCGAAAGTGTCCGGCATCAATCTCCGCCTGCAAATCTCGATTGGTGGCGCAGATGACCCTGATCTCCGCTTGCCTTTCTTGCTTGTCTCCAATGCGGCTGAAATGGCCATCTTGCAGTAACTGCAAAACCTTCGCCTGCAGTTTCAAATCTAAATCTGCAATCTCATCCAGAAACAGCGTTCCGCGGTTCGCCATTTCCACGTATCCAGGCTTTGAGGTATGTGCATCCGTGAAGGAACCTTTTTCGTAGCCGAACAACTCGCTTTCCAGAAGAGCACCTGGGATCGCCGCGCAGTTGACTTTTACAAATGCCCCCGAGCACATCGCCGATCGGGAGTGAATGTACTGCGCGAGCAAACCCTTTCCGGTACCATTCTCGCCTTGAATCAGGATCGGTACATCGGTTCCTAGAACCTTCTGCACTTTTTGCCGAATCGAGATCATCGAGCCCGTGCGGCCAAAGATAATCTCTTCAGGCGGTAGACCACCTGCCTTTGAAACTGCTGCCCCGTTTGTTGGTTCGGATACTGCCATCCTGTGACCTTTGTGCGTTCGGGTGGGAACTTCCCCCTTTCCCTATGTGCACACAGAGAACCAAATCCCGAAGCTCAAACCCCTGACAGAACTGCGCTTCAAATTTTCTCCATTTCCTATGTAACATAATGATTGTACAGCACTTACTGAGGGTATCCAATTTGACGTTCAGGGGCCAGGAGGGAGTGCATTTTGGTTTCTTGCTTCTACTAATCTGCGGAAAATGCTTTCGCAAAGGTGAAAACTCTTCCCGCAATGTCTCTTTGCGTAAATCAAGAGAGGAAAGACGCCAACTTGTCAATAAATTGTTGAACTGTCGCTACCTGGGAGGAAATATGAACGCTTCCAGTAAATCCCCTCGCGCCTTCTCGTCCGACGCTACCACTCGCAGTATGTCGCTCACCGAGAGCATCCCCCGATAGACTTGTCCTTCATCAACTACCAGCAGATGGAAAATGGTGTTCTGCTCCATCAATCGAAGGCAATCTTCCAGCGTCTTGTCGGGCGTCACCGTTACAAGTTCGCGCGTCATGATATCCGACGCCTTCATCCACGCCGGGCATTTATTCTCCGCCGCGACTTTGTCGGAGACATCGCTGTGTGAAATCACCCCGACGAGTTTGCCGCCGGCGTTCATTACGCCCACCGAACGCACCTGTTTCTCGCGCAGATATTGCGCGGCCTGGTGAACGCTCGTCTCTTCTGTAATGGAGAAGACTTCCTTGCGGGACCCGATGAGATCAGCTACTTTCACTGGACCCTCCGCGGGACGTTCTGGCCGGATATTAGGCCCAACTCACTCTTGATTGCAATAGGAATTCGCGTGGTCTCTGCCACATTGCCTCACGAACTAAGATGAGAACTTCGGATGTTCAGGCTGTAATGGAATTGCACCTGCCCGGGAGATTCTCTTCAGGCTCGCGCCGCTTCCCCGCGAATAATATCGTACCTTTCAATCACCGCGGCGACGCCCATGCGCTCGCCGCCCTCTTCCTCCCGGCGTTCCACTCGTACCACTTTTCCCAGGGCGCGCACAAATACTTCAGTACCATGCGTGATTTCCGCCGGAAGCGTCAGGGTTATGTCCAGTTGCGATCCCGATTCCAAATTTTGGTCCACCACAAAATACAGCCCGCGCGTGGAGATGTCGCGCGTCTTACCCTGTTGCGAATCCGGAATCTTTTCCGCAGGTACTCGGATGATAATCGGCAACGATAGGTCGTATCGTCGAGCTGTACGGCGTTCCGTCATCACCCCATGCCTCCCACTACCGCGCGCAACATTTCCTGACCTGGACAGGCCCATCCACTAACTTATGGAACTTTGATGACGTGCATGTCAGGCAGAACGATTTGCGCTGACCAAGAGCCTTACAGCTTCCCCACCTGGTTCAGAGTCTATACAACGAATGGACCCGTCCGCGCAACCTCACGTCACAGAGGTCAGCCTGGCAGTTTTAGGCGCGCCCCGGTCCGACCACCGATGCCGGCTCTTCTACCCAACCACCGGAGCAGCTACCTTTCTCGTGCGCGGCGTATCTAGATTGAACTGCCGCATCTTATAGAGCAATGCCTTGTAGCTGATCCCCAGCATTTTCGCAGCGTCCTTGCGGCACCAGCGCGTTTTTTCCAGCGCGTCGGCGATCGCTTCCATCTCCGCTTCATCTTTTAGGCCGCGCACCAGCGCTTTCAAACCTTGCTCCTTTGGCGGCGCCGGCTCCTCGCGCGGCGAAGTCCGCTGGCGCGTCGAGGACATCTCCACCAATTCACGCAAGCTGCCTTCATCATCCTCGAGAATCACATAGCGCTTGACGAAATTCTCCAATTCCCGAAGGTTGCCGGGCCATGGATAGTTTACCGCCGCATCCAGCAGGTACTTCGAGGGTCCCGGCGGCGTCTTGCCGAATTTCTCGCTGTACTTCTGCAGGAAATGGCGGAACAACAGCGGAATTTCCGCCGTCCGCTCGCGCAGTGGCGGCACGTTGATCGACAACACATTCAACCGGTAATACAGATCTTCGCGGAATCGTCCGGTCTTCATCGCTTCGTGCACATCCACGTTGGTTGCCGCCAGCACGCGCACATCGGTTTCCACCAGGTGCCGCCCGCCGAGCCGCGAATACTGGTGATCCTGCAAAACGTGCAGGAGTTTCGCCTGCAAGTGCGTGCTCATTTCCGCGATTTCATCCAGGAAGATCGTGCCCTTGTTGGCCATCTCAAATTTGCCCGGCTTGCTGCGCACCGCGCCCGTGAAGGCGCCCTGTTCGAATCCGAAAAGTTCCGATTCCAGCAGCTCTCCCGGCAGCGCCGCGCAATTCACCTTCACGAACGGCTGGTTGCGCCGCTTCGAACGCAAGTGGATCATTCGCGCCACAACTTCTTTGCCCACCCCGCTCTCGCCGCAGATAAAAACCGGCACATCCACTGGCGCAATCTGCAGGATCTGCTGGCGGATTCGCACCATCTGCGGACTCGCGGCCAGAAAACTCAAATCTTCCGTCACTTGATCGCAGTAATCCCGCAGCGCCTGATTCTCCGTCGCCAATTCCTTTTTTTGGCGTGACTTCAGCATCGCCGCATCCAGCTCCGTTTTCTCGAACGGCTTGGTCAGGTAATCATGCGCCCCAATCCGAATGGCTTCGACCACCGTCCCCACTTCGTTCGAACACGAAAGCATGATTACGTTCAAAGTGCGATCGACCTGCATCAACTCCTTCAGCGTTTCGATCCCATTCTTTTCCGGCATCAACACATCCAGAATGATGAAGTCAGGACGGTCTCCCTTATTCACCCTTTCGAGCGCCTCTTTCCCGGAGCTGACGGCTTCCACTTCAAACCCATCCACTTCCAGCAGCGTCTGCAAGTACTTTCGAATGCTCGGCTCGTCATCCACGACGAGGATTTTTTCTTTTACGGCCATTGACTGTCCCCTCTCAACCGCTAAAGCTCAAATTTCCTAGCCCTGATCCATCGGCAACAAAAACGTAAATCGGCTTCCCGTCTTCGTCTCGCTCGCTACCCATATCTTCCCGCGATGCGCCTGGATCAGCCGTTTGGCGATCGCCAGCCCCAAACCCATTCCAGACGTGTTCCTGTCCACGCGCACAAAATCCTCAAAAATTTCTTGATGATGTTCCGCGGCGATGCCCGGCCCCGAATCCGTCACGCTTACTTCCACGCTGTTCGGGCGCGGCAATTTGAACCTGCGCCGCTCTTCTACCGGAGCCATGGCCGCCACACGGCGTTCCCAGAAGTGCGGCGCGGCCCGAAACATTACCGTGCCTCCGCTCGGCGTATGTTTTAGCGCATTATCGAGCAGATTCGCCGCCGCCTGTTGCACCTTCTGATAGTCGAATCGAAATGTCGCGATCGATGGGTCAAAGCTCGCATCCAGTTTCACGCCTTTGCGTTGAAATGCCTCCGACCAGCGCTTCGAAAGCTCGTCCAGGCAATCGCGCAAATCGTTTTCACGAAGCTGCAGCACCAGTTTCCCGCTCTCCAGCGCGGAATAGTTCAGGAACATAGAAACCAGCCGCACCAGCCGCTCGCAACTGTCTTTCGACTCTTCCAGAATGTCCCGTTGCTTGTCCGTCAAGCGGCCCAGAGACCCCGCCAGAAGCAGATCGTAGTAGCCCTTGATCACCGCGAGCGGCGTTTTCAATTCGTGCGCCGCTGACGCCAGAAACACCGTCTTCTGCCGGTTTACTTCCTGCAACTTCAGGTAGGCCGCCAGCAGATTCCGGTATGTGATCTCGCGTTCCTGCAAAAGCTCTTGAACCGTAAGTTGCGTTGCTGGATCCGCCGCCGGCGTCACTTCCGCTCGGTTCTCAATCTCCACTACCAGCCAGTCCGGCTCAGGCATCCACCGGATCTGCACCACGGACTTTGCATCCGCGCGCCGAAACTGCAGGCTCACCTCGTGTTCGCCTTTTTCGATCTCGTCGAAGATCTTCCGCGCATCCACCTTCAGAAAATCATTAAATAGATTCAAACTTGGAGAAATGGCGTGTCCGCTGGATTCCAAAAAGTGCTTTGCTCGGTTGTTTATCAATAAGAAGTTGCCGCTTCGCTCCGCCACCATCAGTGGTCTATCGATCGAATCTAGTAACCCGCGAACAAACTCGAGTGGCAGAGCCGTCCGATTTCCCGCTTCCGACATCGGAGGCAATACAATCCGTCCCGCCATCAATGAGTTCCGCCCTCAGCCAAAGTGGTAAAACTTTTCCCTAATCGCATCGTCACAGAGGGGCCTCCAAGAGTCAATGGTAAAAGCGTTCCATTTGCACATTTGGGGAAAGGAAGTGGATTTCCCGAGCCATGCATCTGCCTCAACAAATTGTTTCCGTTCGGATACACCTGTAATAACATAACAACAAATGGTTTATTCACTCCTACCGCGCTTCCATCTGGCATTCCAGATGCTCTATTCCGTACTAGTTCCTTGGTACCAACCAGGCGAGATCACTTGAAGATTGACTTGCAAAAAAAGGGGCAGCTCGTGGAAACCTCGTCGACCCGACGCTCGCCACGCATTCGCCTGCAGGTACCCGTGTTCCTCAGGGGAACAGATGTGTCGGGAGCCGAATTCGTCGAGCTTACCAAAACCCTTAATATCAGCTCCACTGGCGCTTGTATTGCCTCTACACACATCCTGAGGCCAGAACAGACCGTCCACCTTACGATCCCCACACCAGGGCCCGCTACCTCCAGCATGGTTCCCAGTGAGACGCCACCCATCGTAGCTAAGGTCCTCCGTCAGGAGTCCTCAGGCGAGATGCGCCTTTTTGGCTTGGAATTCCTCCGTCCACTTGAGTAAACTCTGGCAGTTTCTTTCCATACCCCTACGATCCTCTGGGTAATTATGTTACATCAATTTCTCACTTCCCAAATCTCCACACTTTTTCCTACTTGATCTCCCGCTTTTGTAATAGGATACGCCCGCAATTTGGGAGGTTCGATTCCCAGGGGGAGTCGCCCAGGTCCAGTACGAACGGTCTCTTGGTTGCTCCACCCAAATAGATAAAATAAGATACGCTTTCCCCAAACCCCGCGGGGATAGGCAGAGGTTAGGTCTATACCGGATATGCCCAGCCCCGGCGCCCCTGCGCCCCCGCGTTTGCCGATCGAGGATTCTTATTTCGAGCTGCTTGCCGACACGCTCGAGAGTCTCGATTTGCCGGCGCGTGGCCAGTTTCTTCAGCGATATTTCCGTGCGATCGCTCACCTCGATCTGCGCGAAACCCAAAGTGTGGAAATTTGGGATGAGATGCTTTCGCGCCGCCGCGAGCTCGCCGATCTCCTCGGCCGTCCTGTTTCTCTAAAGACTGCGCTCACCGACGTCCTGACGTCCTCCGGCCTTCTACGTGTTCCCATTCTCATTGAGTATGACGAACTCAAACGCCTGGAACTCGACGCGGTTACCGATCCCTTGACCGGTCTCCACAACCGCCGGCTCTTCTCTGAAACCTTTGAGAAAGAACTCAATCGCGCGCGCCGCTACAGCCAACCTCTCGGCTTGGTCACCCTGGACCTGCACCGCTTCAAGGAAGTAAATGATAAGCACGGCCATCCGCGCGGCGATGATGTTTTGGGCGCGGCCGCTGCTACCTTGAAAAAAGCCTTGCGCACTTCCGACTCTGCCTTCCGCATCGGCGGCGACGAATTTGCCCTTTTGCTCCCGCAAACCGATTCCGACCAGGCGCTGGCGTTGTGCCGCCGCGTTCAAATCGTTTTCGCCGAAATGCTTCAGCCGCTCCAACTCGCTGTTACCGTGGGCATGGATCACGGCGTTGCCATTTTCCCTCAAGATGCCGAACAGGCCGACCAACTCATTCGCATCGCCGATGAACGTCTCTATCGACTCAAGCACGCCAACCACACCCAGACCGGCAATGGTTCCCCGGGCAACGAACGTGTGGCTGCACCTGTTCAGGAACCCCCAGTGACTCCCTCACCGGAGCGAGCGGCCCCGGCATCACAACCAATCTCGATCGAAACCCGGCGCGCGCCTGAAAAAACAGAGACCACCATCGAGGCCGCCGCCTCTGCAACCTCCGCCGTTATCTCTGGCGAACTCGCTCCTGCCTCGCGTGCCTTCACCGTGCAGCGCAAGGCCGAGCGCGTCTCCATGACGGGCACCAATGCCTACGCCGTTCTTGGCGATCAGGGCGCACGCCGCGCTCGCGTCCTCGATCTTGGCTTCGGCGGTGTCGCCATCGAACTGGATTCATCCGAGGAACTTCCCGAAAACCTTCTAGCTGTTTTGCACGTCCCGATTCTTCCGCCTGTTCGCGTGAATTTGAAGCCCGTCTGGAAACAACCGACAAGTCAGGGCGGTTTCCGGATCGGCTGCGCTTTCGTTTCCTAGTTTCTTTCCAAGTTTGCTGACATCTGCGATCCATCGTCACGCGCAACCAAGAACTCCTCCGCTTCCGCGCACTCGTCCTGATACAATTCCGCCGCATTTCTTTCCTGAAGGAGTCGCTATGATCCAACCCAAAGCCAGCCATCCTCATTGGCCCGATGCCGTCCAAGATGCCCCAAAGGATTCAAGTGCTCTCAAGCCCTGGTCCTGGGCTCTCGAACGCCTCGAAAAATCACACAACTACTGGATTTCCACGACGCGCCCCGGCGGCCGTCCTCACCTCATGCTGGTCTGGGGAATCTGGTGGCAGGACGCCTTCTGGTTCAGCACCGGTCCGCGCACCCGCAAAGCAAAGAACATCGCTGCGGACCCTCACGTTGTCATCGGCACAGAAAAAGCCGACGAAGCCGTGATCCTCGAAGGCACCGCCGAAGAAATCAAAGACCGTTCCGTCTGGAAACAACTCGTCGAAATCTACAACCGCAAATACGGCGGCGATGTGGGTCCGCTTCTCGAATCTTCCGGAGGCTGTATCTTTCGCGTCAGAGGGCAAATGGCCTTCGGCCAGGACGAGCACGCCGAGAATTTCACCGATTCCGTCACCCGCTGGCAATTCTAAAGAATAGAAGTAGAGCTGGGGCCCACGAATTTGATGGGGGGCCTCGCTCGATTCGATCACGGTTTCGGCTGCCGCGTTCCACATCTCCTGCTGCCTATTCCTTGCAAGCTTTCCCAACGACCCATTTGGAGGAATTTGACACTTCGCGTATGATTAAGAATTGCCTCGCGACCTAGCGACGCGGCTGTAGTCCTCTGGCCTTGCCAGGGAGCCGTGCAGACCGGACGCGACAGAATGGAGCCTCATGAAACCCGGTATTCACCCCGATTATCACGCCGTAACGGTGCATTGCGCCTGCGGCCACAATTTCTCCACTCGTTCGACCATCAAGGGCGACATGCTGAAGGTCGAAATCTGCTCGAATTGCCATCCCTTCTTCACCGGCAAGCAGAAGCTCATTGACACCGCCGGCCGCGTCGAGCGCTTCACCAAGAAGTACGCCGACGCTGCTGCCAAGGTCGAAGCCGCAAAAGTCGAATCCGCCAAGAAGTAAATTTTGGAGTGC
>Ga0137409_10008673_pt1 | contig 10375 bp, 5 predicted proteins | sample CZODoug1_16funga_FD_122059 | JGI IMG/M metagenome (GOLD analysis project Ga0137409, IMG submission 122059) | Vadose zone soil fungal communities from Angelo Coast Range Reserve, California, USA - CZODoug1_16fungal (Hybrid Assembly) | ecosystem: Environmental > Terrestrial > Soil > Vadose zone...
CGGCCTCGACGAGGGTCCGGTGATCTTGCAGAAGGAAACGCCGATCGGCCCCGACGACACGCTCGGCACGATCTACTTCGACCGCCTGTTCCCGATGGGCGTGCAGGCGATGCTCGAGGCGGCCGACCTGGTGATGGCCGGCAAGCACAAGGAAGTGGTGCAGGACGAGTCGCAAGCGACCTACGAGGGCTGGTGCCGCACGGCCGAAGCGAAGATCAACTGGCACAACCACATCGACTTCGTGCACAACACCATCCGCGGCTGCAATCCCGCGCCCGGCGCGTGGACCACGCTGAACGGCAAGAGCGTCCAGATCTTCGACTGCAAGAAGCATCCCGTGCGCACCTTCGGCGCGGTCAAGGGCAAGATTGGCGAAGTGACCGACGTCGGCGACAAGAGCTTCTTCGTCACCGCGCAGGGCGGCAGGATCGAAGTGCTGCGCGCACGCGGCGAGGATGGCAAGAAACTATCCGGCGGGGATTTTGCGCGTGCAGCCGGGCTCGCCCCTGGCAGCATACTCGGAAGCTGAACGCGCAAGATCTGGAAACGGGTTCACGCCAGTTGCTGGGCGCGTGAGAGAGCCGTTGTCAGCGCTCGAATTGCGCGTGGAATGTTACGAGCGCAGGTCGACATCCTGATCCCTGCAGACGTCCGGGTATTCCGGTCGGGATGGACTCTCACAGTCTTCGGCGTATCCCAGGTCCAAACGACCAACGACTGACGATCAACGACGCTGCAACCTGTTGGCGGCGGTATTTCAGTCAGTGAATTATCGATTGGGTCGTTTTGTCAGCAAGTCATTCCTTCTTTTCCCCCGGTCTCGGTCTCTGTTGTAAGCATATGAATTAAATTATGATTTAGACATCCGTTTGCCAAAAAACCATATACTTTCCTGGCAGATATCGTAGAATGAGCGGTTGAGTAGCGGTAACCCACTAGAAAAACACGCAAAAAGGCAGGGAGAGCGGATGAACAAGCTCAGTTTTTGGCGATCCGACTGGTTCCTCGGAGTCGTGGTGGCGGTATTGCTGCTGTTTGTCTCGGGTGGCGATCTCATCCAGAGCCTCGAGCGCAAGGCCTACGACTTGGGTGTACAGGCCACCTCACGCACGGCGTCGGACAAGATTGTGGTGATCGCGATTGACGACACCTCGATCGCCAACATCGGGCGCTGGCCATGGCCGCGCGATGTTCTTGCCAAGATGACCGATCTCCTCGCCGGCGCCAAGTCGAAAGTGATCGGCAGCACGATTCTCCTCGACCAACCCCAGATTGATCCGGGTTACCAGTACATAACCAAACTGCTTGAAATGGCCGAGAAGGGCGCGCCCGCAGCGCAGCAGGGCGCCGCGGTTCCGGTCTCGGCCGTGCCCACGGGCGAGGCAGGGCAGTTTATCGCGCTGCTGAAGGAAGCCGAAGAAACGCTCAACACGGATCGAAAGCTTGCTGAAAGTTACACCAAGGCCGGCAACGTGCTGCAGCCGATGCTGTTCACGCTAGGCGAGCCGCGCGGCAAGCCTGACAGGCCGCTCGCCGATTACGTTCGGAAAAATGCTATTCCGGGAATCAAGGCGACGGATGGTGACCTGCCGCTGCCGACGGTCGCCGTGCAGGTACCCATTGAAATTATCGGGACCAAGGCCGTGGCGCTTGGCCACCTCAATGCCTATCCCGACGTGGACGGCGGCATCCGTACCGAGCCGATGGTACTGCAGTACTTCGATCAGTTTTACCCGTCGTTGTCGCTGATGATTGCGGCGAAAAGCCTCAACCTGGGGGTGACCGATATCAAGGTAAAGCTGGGTGAGAGCGTGTCGCTCGGCAAGCTGGTCATCGGCACCGATCCGGCGCTGCAGATGCATACCTATTTTTACAAGGACCGGGGCGACAAGATGGCCTTCCAGGTCGACTCGTTCTTCGACGTGATCAGCGGCAAGATTCCGGCCGCCAAATACCAGGACAAGATTGTCCTGATTGGGGCGACGGCCGCCGGCCTCGGCGCCGCCCAAGTGACACCGATTTCCCCGTCGACTCCTCCGGTACTGACGTTGGCCCATTCGGTCTCCAGCATACTCGGCGAGCATTTCTTCGTCGCGCCGACTTGGGGGCTGTGGGTCGAGAAGCTGGTATTCCTGCTCATTGCGCTTTATCTGATCTTGCTGTTGCCACGGCTCAAGGCCGGAATGGCGGCGATGCTTACCGCCGCCATATTTGTCGCGCTCATTGCTGCGCATTTTGCGCTGATGGTGACACAGCTCATGTGGATTCAGCTGATGGCCGCGGTGACGCTGCTGGTTATCGGGCACCTCGCGCTCACCACCAAGCGTTTCCTGGTCACCGAGCGCGGCAAGGAGAAGTCCGATATCGATTCAGCGCAGAGCAACCGCATGCTGGGGCTTGCGTACCAGGGACAGGGGCAGCTCGACACGGCCTTCGACTACTTCCGCAAGCTGCCACTCGAGGACGGCATCATGGACCCGCTCTACAACCTGGCGCTGGATTTCGAGCGCAAGCGCCAGTTCAACAAGGCGGAATCGGTGTTTCGCTACATGGCCGACCACAATCCCAAGTTCCGTGACCTGGAACAGCGGCTTACACGGGCCAAAGCAATGTCGGAAACGGTCATTCTCGGCGGCGCTGGCGGCAGTCACCCGGGAGGCACGGTGATTCTGCCCGGCGGCGGCGTGGAAAAACCCATGCTTGGCCGCTATCAGGTTGAAAAGGAGTTGGGCAAGGGCGCGATGGGTATCGTCTACCTCGGCAAGGACCCCAAAATCGGGCGCGTAGTGGCGATCAAGACCATGGCGCTGTCGCAGGAATTCGAGGCAGACGAACTTAAGGAGGTGAAAGAGCGCTTCTTCCGCGAAGCCGAGACGGCGGGGCGCCTCACCCATCCGTATATTGTCACCATCTATGACGCAGGCGAGGAGCACGATCTCGCCTACATCGCGATGGAGTTCCTCAAGGGCAAGGACCTGACCCCCTATATCAAGCCCGAAAACCTCCTGCCACTGGAAAAGACGCTATCAATTGTCGCGCGCGTGGCCGAGGCGCTGTCTTACGCCCACAAGAATAATGTCGTGCATCGCGACATCAAGCCCGCCAACGTCATGTATGAGCTTGAGAGCGACACGGTCAAGGTCACCGATTTCGGCATCGCGCGCATTACCGATTCATCCAAGACCAAGACCGGCATGGTGCTCGGCACCCCGTCCTTCATGTCGCCAGAGCAGCTTGCCGGCAAGAAGATCGAGGGCCGTTCCGATCTGTTCTCGCTGGGGGTTGCACTCTATCAAATGTCGTGCGGGCATTTGCCGTTCCAGGGTGATTCGATGGCCCAGCTCATGTTCAAGATTGCGAACGAAGCGCATGCCGACATTCTTGCGTATAACCCGAAGCTGCCGCCTTGCGTCGCCGAAATCATCGACAAGGCGCTTGCAAAGGATCCGGAGAAACGCTATCAGACAGGCGAGGAATTTGCGCAGGCTCTTCGCGCCTGCGCCGGTAGCGTCGTGACCGCAGGGCCGGCCAGCGTGGATGTCACACTGTAAGCTTGAATATGATCAACATGAGTTCTTTTCTTGAAGTCGCGACCGCAACGCATCAGGGCATGGTGCGATCGCACAACGAAGACAGTATTGCAGCGGATGCGGAAGCCGGACTGGCGGTTCTGGCGGACGGCATGGGCGGCTACAACGCAGGCGAGGTCGCGAGCGGCATCGCCGCTGAATTGATCCGGGTCGAGATGAAGAAATCGCTTGACGGCAAGAGCCCCCGGGAACTGAACGCACAGTACGCCGAGCAACTGATCACCCAGCATGCCAAGCAGGCCAACGAGGCTATCTACCATGCGTCGCAAAGCCAGCCGCAATATTCTGGCATGGGCACGACGCTGGTTGTGGCGTTTTGGCATGACAATCAGATGTCGGTCGGCCATGTGGGTGATTCGCGACTTTACCGGTTGCGTGGAGGGACGCTCGAGCAAATCACGCGCGACCATTCGCTGTTGCAGGAACAGATCGATAGCGGCATGATTACCAAGGAGCAGGCTAGGCATTCGCAGAACAAGAACTTGGTCACGCGCGCTGTCGGAATCGATCCGGAAGTGGAGACGGAGGTGCATACGTACCCTGTGCAACTGGGTGATATCTACCTGTTGTGCTCTGACGGGCTGAACGACATGGTGATCGACGAGGATATCCAGTTGACGCTGGCCTCGTTGCAAGCCAACCTGCCGCTCGCCGCGCAGCAGCTGGTGCAGCAGGCGTGCGACAACGGGGGGCGCGACAACGTTTCGGTGATACTGATTCGGGTGGCAAAGGATTTCTCGGTACGCACTGGCATGCTGGATAGATTGAAGACTTGGTTCAGATAGAAGACGGGGATAACACATGGCGAAGATTATTCTGAGTCTTGAAGGGTCGGTGATCCGAGAGATTCCGCTCGACAAGGACCGCGTGACCATCGGGCGCAAGCCGCAGAACGATATTCAGATCGAGAATCTGGCGGTGAGCGGGGAGCACGCCTGTATCGTCACGATTCTTGCTGACTCCTTCCTGGAGGACTTGGGAAGCACAAACGGTACGCTGGTCAATGGCAACCAGGTCAAAAAGCACATCCTGCAGAACAACGATGTGATCGAGATCGGCAAGTACAAGATGAAGTACGTGATTGATGCGACCGCTGCCGCCAGCGCGCCGGCGGAGGATTTCGAAAAGACAATGGTGATGCGTTCGCCCAAGGCGGCCGCTGCTGCGCCCAAGCCGGCTGTTGCACCAGCGCCTCCTGCGGCCGCGGCACCCGCGCCCAAGCCTGCTGCGCCTGCGCTGGTGCCATCGCCGCCCAAGCCAGCCGCGGCGCCTGCTCCAACGCCGCCCGCGCCGCCCAAGTCGACCGCGGCGCCTGTGCCGACAGCCCCTGCGCCGCCCAAGCCCGCGGCAGCACCTGCTCCGGCCGCTGCTGCGCCCGCCAAGCCGGCGACCCCATCCGAACCGCAGCCGCTCGCGGCATTGCAGATGTTGACCGGAGGAAACGCCGGCAAGGAGATCGAACTCACCAAGAACCTGACGACGCTCGGCAAGCCAGGCGTGCAGGTGGCGGTCATTACGCGGCGCCCGCAGGGCTACTTCATCACCCACGTCGAGGGCACGACCTTTCCAGTGGTCAACGGCAAGGCGCTTGATTCCCAGGCGCGCGCGCTCAACGATCACGACGTCATCGAGCTGGCCGGCGTGAAGATGGAATTTTTCCTCAAGAAGTAGATTACGACCGCCACTCGGCAGACACTGTGATGTGAGGCCGGATATCGGTGCAGTGCCGGTGTCCGGCCTTCGTTTCTGACCATAACCGCGGCCCGGCGCGGCGTGCGCCGGCAGGGACTGCTAACAACGGCAAGGAGGCGGTAATGCGGGGGAATAAGGGATGCTCGCGGCAATAAAGAAGCACCTGGCGAGGATCATCATCGGCCTGATCGTGGTGCTGGTTTTTCTCGTGCACGCCGTCTCGCTGTGGGGGCTCCGGCTGCCTCTGATTGATAGCCTGGAAGCGATTATCTACGACACACGGCTGCAGCTCACCATGCCGGGCGGCGTGGATCCGCGCATTGTGATCCTTGATATCGACGAGAAGAGTCTCGCCGAGAAGGAAAAGGGCGGGGAAGGCCGCTGGCCATGGCCGCGCGATCGCCTGGCATTGCTGCTCGACAAGTTGTTCGACAAGTACCAGATCGCGGTTCTTGGTTTTGACGTGGTGTTTGCCGAGCGCGATGAATCCTCCGGTATCCGCGTGCTCGAGCGCCTGGGCTCTCGTGAACTGCGCGATGTTCAGCAATTCCAATCCGTGCTCAAGCAGATCAAACCCCAGCTCGAATATGACGATATCTTCGCGGGCAGGATGAAGGGGCGAGCGGTGGTGTTGGGCTACATTTTTTCCGGCGAAGAGCAGGGGCTGGCGCCGAAGAAAGGCGTGCTGCCGCAGCCGATTTTCACCGCAAATTCATTTGCCGGAACACCGATTCGGACCACTTCGTGGAACGGCTACACGGCTAACCTCGACGTGCTGGTAGTGAATGCAGCAAATTCCGGTCACTTCAACTCGCACACCGACAATGACGGTATCGTGCGGCGCGTGCCGATGTTGGCGGAGTACGACGGCGCCTATTACGAACCGCTGTCGCTGGCGATGGTGCGCGTGCTCCTCGGCTTGCCGCCGGTCAAGGCGATCTCCCCGTATGAGAAGCTGGCTCCCAAGGGTTATCCCAATCTCGAGATGCTCGAGGCTGGCTCGCTCAAGATCCCGGTGGATGACACCGCGAGCGCGTTGATACCCTACCGCGGCCGCAAGGGTAGCTTCAAGTACTACTCGATCGTGGATGTGATGAACGACCGAATCGAGGCGGCCGCGCTCAAGGGCAAGATCGTGATCGTGGGCACGACCGCACCCGGGCTGCTCGACTTGCGAGCGACCCCGGTTGATTCAGTTTATCCAGGGGTCGAAGTGCACGCGAACCTGATCGCAGGCATGCTCGACGGCAACATCAAACAGCGGCCGCCCTATGTGCTGGGCGCCGAAGTTGTGCTGTTGCTCGCATCGGGCCTGGTGATGGCAATGCTGCTCCCATTGCTTAATCCGCTCAGATCGACGTTGGTGACGCTACTGGTATTAGCGGCGGTACTGGCCAGCAATTTGGTTGTGTTTGAACACGGCAATCTGGTGCTGCCGCTGGCCTCGGGCCTGGTGATGCTATTGATGCTTTTTACGCTCAACATGGCCTACGGGTTTTTCATCGAGGCGCGAGGCGCGCGTCTGATTACGGGGTTGTTCGGTCAGTACGTCCCGCCCGAACTGGTGGAGAAGATGGCCGAGAACCCCGAGCAGTTCAACATGGCGCCGCGCGCAGAGGAACTCTCGGTGTTGTTTTCCGACGTGCGCGGATTCACGACCATTTCGGAAGCCCTGACACCGGAGGATCTCTCCCATTACATCAACGAGTATCTAACCACGATGAGCCTTGTCATACGCGAGCGCCATCGGGGCACGCTGGACAAGTACATCGGCGACGCGGTCATGGCATTCTGGGGCGCGCCGGTGGCCGACAAGGAACATGCGAAAAATGCCGTGCTCGCGGCGCTGGGCATGCAGAGCGAAGCCAAGAAACTGAATGAAAAATTCAAGGAGAAAGGCTGGCCCACCTTCAAAATCGGCATTGGCGTGAACTCGGGCGTGATGCGGGTCGGCGACATGGGCTCAAAGGTGCGCAAGGCCTACACCGTGATGGGCGATGCCGTGAACCTGGGATCCCGTCTCGAAGGCATCACAAAACAGTATGGGGCTGATATTATTATTGGAGAGGGCACGAAAGCGTTGATTTCCGGCTTCATTTGCCGGGAGATCGACCGAGTACGAGTCAAAGGCAAGGACGCAGCGGTCACGATCTTCCAGCCGCTCGGGGTGGAAGGACAGGTTGATCCGGCCAAGCTTGATGAAATGAAGCTGTGGAATCAAGCACTTAAGTACTACAGGACGCAACAATGGGACCACGCGGAATTGCAGCTGCACAATTTGAAGAAAACGACACCGGACAGTGTGCTGTACGATGAATTCCTCGAGCGCGTCAAATACTGGCGGGCAAACCCCCCGGAGGCCAATTGGGATGGCGCCTGGAAATTTGAGACCAAGTGATGAAATTGAGGGTGCTCGGCTGCAGCGGCGGCATCGGCGGGGACCTGCGTACGACTTCGTTGCTGCTCGATCACGACACTTTGATCGACGCCGGCACGGGAGTGAGCGACCTCTCGATCAACGAGCTTGCACAGATCGACCACGTTTTCGTCACGCACTCGCACATGGATCACGTGACGTCGATCCCGTTCATCGTCGATACCGTGGGCTGGATGCGCAACCGGCCGCTAACGGTGCATGCAACGCAGGAGACCCTCGCGATCCTCAGGGATCACCTGTTCAATTGGAAGCTGTGGCCGGATTTTTCCCGGATCCCGAGCGAGCAAAACGCGGTGATGCGTTTCGAGGCGGTGGCCGTGGGAGGCGAGGTCGCCTTGGGCGGGCGCAGGGTCACGCCGCTGCCTGCCAACCACGTGGTGCCGGCGGTGGGGTACCGGCTCGATTCCGGAAAGGCGAGCCTGGTATTCACGGGGGACACGACCACCAACGACGCGCTATGGCCGATAGTGAACGATATTGCCAACCTGAAGTACCTGATTATCGAAACCGCGCTATCGGACCGCGAACGGGAGCTCGCGCGCATATCCAGGCACCTTTGTCCCAGCCTGCTGGCGGAGGAGCTGGCCAAGCTGAAGCTCTCGCCGGAGGTCTATATTACGCACCTGAAGCCGCGCGAATCCGAGCTGATCATGCAGCAGATCGCCGTCACGGTGAAGGGGCACAGGCCGCGGATGCTGCAGAACAACCACGTATTTGAATTCTGAGCGGGCACGTTAAAACGAACAGGGGCAGCGGAGAGTCGTAAATCATCGCAGGGCAGCAACGAACAGGGCGAGGTCGCTATGAGCACGGTACTCCAGAGCAAGCCGGTCAGCCAGGACAATTTGGCCGAAAAACTGCAATTCCAGACGAAGATACAGGCGGTCACTAACAAGATCCACGCGACCAAGAACATCGACGAGATCATCCTCGAGTTGTCGCAGGAGTTGTGCAACCTGTTCAATGCGGACCGGCTGACGATCTACCTCACGAGCGAGGACAAGGGCTCGATCATCTCCAAGGTCAAGACCGGGCTCAACTCGTTCAAGGACATCAAGCTCCCGATCAACGAGCAGTCGGTCGCAGGCTTCGTCGCGTCCAGCAAGCGCGTGATCAACATCCGCGACGTCTACGACGACGCTGAGCTGAAGTCCTACAGCCCGCAGCTCAACTTCCTGAAGGCGGTGGACGCCAAGACGGGCTACCGCACCAAGCAGATGCTGGTCGCGCCGGTGCTGGAGGCCAAGATCAAGGAGTTGATCGGAGTCGTGCAGATCATCAACTCCAAGGCCGGGCAGCCGTTCCCCTCCATGATGGAGGAGGGCGTGGTGCAGCTGTGCGAGACGCTCGCGATCGCGTTCCGCCAGCGCCAGGGCCCGATGATGCAAGTGCGCACCAAGTACGACGGGCTGGTGACCAACGCGGTGATATCGGCGGAGGAGCTGGAGTTGGCGCAACGCTCGGCGCGGCGCAAGAACCTCGATCTCGAGACCGTGCTGGTCGACGAGTTTAAAGTGACCGTCCAGGCGCTGGGAAACGCGCTTTCGGCGTACTTCGGAGTTCCCCACGAGCCGTTCAAGGCGGACCGCATCAAACCGCCCGATCTTCTCAAGAACATGAGCAAGGAATTCTGCCAGACCAACCACTGGATTCCGCTTGAGGACGCCAAGGAGGGGCTGCTGGTGTTGTCCACCGACCCCGAGAAAATCAAGGCGTCAAAGATGGTCAACAACGTCTACCCCAAAAGCAAGATCGTCTACAGGGTCACGACCAGCCGCGAATTCGCCAGTACACTGGACCAGATGTTCGGCGGCGGCGGTACCGGCGCATTGGGCGATACCGGTGACATCGGCGACATACTCGGCTCGATGGACGATGAGGCCGACGTGGTGGTCGAGGGTTCCGAGGACGTGGCGTCGGCGGCCAATGACAACGAGCTGGTCAAGCTGGTCAACAAGATCATCATCGACGCCTACCAGCAGGGTGCCTCGGACATCCATATCGAACCGTACCCGGGCAAGGCCAAGACCGAGATCCGTTTCCGCAAGGACGGCGAGCTGCAGCCGTACATCCAGGTGCCGGCAAGTTACCGTAATTCGCTCGCGGCGCGCTTGAAGATCATGTGCGATCTCGATATTTCCGAACGCAGGAAGCCCCAGGACGGCAAGATCAAGTTCAAGAAGTTCGGCCCGCTCGATATCGAATTGCGGGTCGCGACCATCCCGACGCAGGGCGGCGTGGAAGACATCGTGATGCGGATTCTCGCCGCGGGCGAGCCGCTGCCGCTCGACAAGATGGGCTTCTCCAAGCGCAACCTGACGCTGTGCAAGCAGGAAGTCGACAAGCCTTACGGTCTGTTCTTCGTTTGCGGTCCGACCGGCTCCGGCAAGACCACCACGCTGCATTCGGTGCTGGGCTACCTCAACACGCCGGACATGAAGATCTGGACCGCGGAGGACCCGGTCGAAATCACGCAGAAGGGCCTGCGCCAGGTGCAGATGAATCCGAAGGCGGGACTCACCTTCGCCATTGCCATGAAGGCTTTCCTGCGGGCCGATCCGGACGTGATCATGGTGGGGGAAATGCGGGACAAGGAGACGGTCGGAACCGGCATCGAGGCCTCGCTCACGGGCCACCTGGTGTTCGCCACGCTGCA
>Ga0137409_10008674_pt1 | contig 10375 bp, 3 predicted proteins | sample CZODoug1_16funga_FD_122059 | JGI IMG/M metagenome (GOLD analysis project Ga0137409, IMG submission 122059) | Vadose zone soil fungal communities from Angelo Coast Range Reserve, California, USA - CZODoug1_16fungal (Hybrid Assembly) | ecosystem: Environmental > Terrestrial > Soil > Vadose zone...
CAATGGCTATGAACAGAAGGGCATTGTATTCGATCAGGCCGAGAACCGGACGTTGTCCAACATCTCGCTGAAGATGAGCGTGGGCACGGAGCAGATCGAGGTTGTTGCGACGGAAGAAGCAGTGCCGCTCAGCACGAGCGAAAGCCGCCTCACGCTGAACAATCAGATGGTGAGCGAAATGGCTGTCCAGGGACGCGACGCCGCCGAGCTGTTGAAGATCATGCCCGGCGTTGGTCTGAACACAGGCTTGGGCCAGAAGGCTTGGGATAGTCAAGTAACGGCCACGAACAGCGGTCCTGTCGGATCGTATACGGCGAGCGGCGGACAGCCTTACGGCGGATTGTCGATGACGACCGACGGAGCGCAGATCGTCGATCCGGGCAACCAAGGTACGCAGACTGCCAACATCAACCAGGACATGACGCAGGAAGTCACCATTCTCAACGCGACCTACGGTGCTGATGCGGCCAAAGGGCCGGTGACCTTCCAAGCCATTGGTAAGTCGGGCGGAAAGGACTTTCACGGTACTGGCTATCTGTATACGCGTAATGGCGCTTTTAACTCGGGCGACTGGTGGAACAATCACAACGGCATCAAGCCCGGTCAGGATAGCTTTTACTATCCTGGTGGCAACATCGGGGGCCCGGTGGTCATACCTGGGACCGGGTTCAATAAGAACCGAGACAAGCTGTTTTTCTTTACCGGTTACGAATACATGAAACAGCAGCCGGTTGGGAATCTGTCTCTGAATTATGTTCCTACTCCGGAAATGCTGGGAGGCGCAGATGCGGCGGCCTGCGCGGGCGCTGGCATCGTTGGTCCTTGCGGCAACTTCACGCCGGCGTACCTGGCGTCCCAAGGGCTGGCGAAGGGGAACCATGGGGGTACTGGGCAGGCGCCTTGTGCCGCAGACCAGAGCAGTCAGTGGTGGTACGGCAGTTACTGTAGCGGGGCGGAGGGCCAGATCATGGCCCAGAATGGCGGATATGTTCCGGTCAGCGTCATGGACCCCGACGCGTTAGCGCTGGCAAAGTTGTTCCCGGCTCCAAACCGCACGCCAACGGCGGACCAGCCATACAACTTCCAGTACTTGAACAATGCTCCGGTCAATCGCTGGGAGTACCGTGCCCGTATCGATTACAACGTGAGCCAGAGCACGCGTATTTCTGGAAGCTATACCTGGCAAAACGAGAAAGATGTTAACAACATCGGCGTCTGGTGGTGGCCGAGTAACACGGTCCCGTATCCGACAGGAATGGGTGCGGCGCAGAAATCACGGACTGCGAACGTCAGCGTCACTACGGTTTTCAGCCCAACGCTGACCAACGACTTTACTTTCGGGTGGGCGTACTTCATCAACCCAATTTCACCCAACAGCGCCTCCAAAATGGATCCCGCCAGCGTCGGATACACGGCACATGGTCCGTTTTCCCCGAATATTCAGAAGCAGATTCCCAACCTAACCAGTTGGGGCTGCCAATTGGGAGGCGCCAATGGCTGCTTCCCAATCTTCTACGCCCCGTCGTTCCCGACGACCGGGTGGGCGAACAATGCTTTTGGCAAGGACTCCAAGGTTCCCTCTTTCTCGGATAACGTCTCGAAAGTGTTCGGTAATCACACTATGAAGTTTGGCGCTTATTGGGATCTGAACACGAACAACCAGACGGAAGGTTACGGAACCTGGGCGCAGGGCGCATACGATTTCGACAACTACACCGGGAATACAACCGGAAATACTATGTCGGACTTTGTGTTGGGCCACAGTACCTACGGTCAGATCTCCCACGTGCCAATCAATGATTTTAAGTACCACCAGTTCTCGTTGTATGCACAAGATCAATGGAAAGCAGGGCGCAAGTTAACCTTGACCTACGGTCTCCGTGCGGATCATCTGGGACAATGGTATGTGCAAAACGGATTGGGAATCTCTACCTGGGATCCCTCGCTCTATAGCAACGACACGAGCGCCTCTCCGCAATGGACGGGCTTAACGTGGCATAAACTGAACAGCAAAGTGCCGCTGTCAGGCTGGACTTCGGCGCCGTTCTACTACGCGCCGCGCGTCGGCATCGCCTACGATCTGTTTGGAACGGGTAAGACGGTTCTGCGAGGAGGTTTTGGAGTTTATCGCTGGCAGGTGTCCCAAAACGATATCGGTGGAGGGGTGGATCAGCCCCAAGGTATTATCAGCGCTTCTTGTAGCGGTGCGCTGAATAAAATGGCAGATGCCTCGGCTTGTGCCGCCGCCACGTTCTCACCAGGGCTGGGAGCTAATGGAAACATCAGCGTCCTGCAAAAGGGTGACAACAGGACTCCCTATACGCAGAACTGGACAGTGATTCTGTCGCAGCAAGTGCCCTGGAAGTCGACCCTGGAAATCGAGTATCAGGGCAACCGTACCCGCAACGCGCTAATAGCGGGGAATGGAACCAACGTGCAGTTCTATCCGAACATCAACAAGATCCCGCTGGGTGCCCTGTTTGGAGCGAATCCGGTGACGGGCGAAAACAGGTGGCTTACAAGCTGCGGTACGGATCCGACCAAGTATTCGTGCAACGTGGGCACGGATGGGACATACCAAGCCCAGTTCCGCCCGTACCTCAACTACAACCAGGCCCTGGACGTAAACACGCACGGCAGCTACTCGAACTACAACGCCATGATGGTGAGCTGGCAGAAACAGCGTGGCCCTGTCACCTTCATCGCCAACTACACCTGGAGCAAGATCATGGGTATCCGCGACGGCCAGACCAATAACGGCAACGGGGATGGCCAGATTAACGATGCTTTTAACCTGAGGAACAACTACGCTCCTTTGGGTTACGATCACACCCACATCTTCAACATCGCGTACGTCGTCCACCTTCCCAGCCGGATTCATGGCAATGCGTTCTTAGAAGGGGTTGCGAATGGATGGGAACTCGCTGGGATTTCGCAAGTGCAGAGCGGAGCGCCGATTCAAGCGAATACCAACGGTAGTCTCAACGCGGGCTACAACGGGGTAGGCGATACCCAGGTATTTGGGACCACTGGCCAGCGCTTGCTACCTATCCTCATTTGTGACCCGAGGAAGGGCCTGACGAGTGGGCAGTACTTTAACCCGAACTGCTTCACGTCGCCCATTCCGGCGCACCTCGATGCCTCGGGGAACTTCGTGGCCGGAATCAACGGGAAGCCGGTCTGGCCCTACATCCATGGACCGGCCTACATGAACAACGATATCTCGCTGTACAAGAACTTTAAGATCAGGGAGAGTAAGGGGGTTCAGTTCCGAATGAATGCCTTTAACTTCCTCAACCATCCACTGTGGTCGTTCCCGGATGCCAGCAACCTGACTCTGAAGTTCTCGCAGGATCCAATCACGCAGCAGTTCACACAAACGAACACGAACTTCGGAAAGACCACCGTCAAGCAAGGCGGTCGTGTGGTCGAATTTGCCGTCAAGTTCTTCTTCTAAGCGAAGGAGAACCACGGGTTTAGAATGGGATGGCTTCGGCCATCCCATTTTTCTGTCTCTGGATCTAATTTGAAGTCCATGCTTCGATCCTTTCTACCCGTCGTACTGGTGGCGGGCGCGCTCCTCGCCCAGTCGTCCTCGCCGGAGGACGCCCTCCGCCACGCCATGGAACAGCAAAAAACTGGCGATCTCGAAGGCGCTGTCCGCGGGTATCGCGCGTTTCTAGCCGAGCGTCCAAACGAAGTGGCAGTCCAGGCCAACCTGGGAGTCCTGCTCGCCCATCTGGGACGCTACGATGAGGCCATTGCGGAATACAAGAAAGCGAGCGCGCTCGATCAGAACAACCCAGGAATCATCCTCAACCTCGGACTCGCATACTACAAGTCAGGCCGCATTGCCGACGCTGCACAGGAGTTTTCCAGGGCACACGAGCTGGCGCCTGACAATTCGCAGGCCCTTCTGCTGTTGGGGGACTGCCAACTGCGGATGGGGCAGAACAAGAACGTGATATCGCTGCTGAAACCAGTGGAAGCCCAGCAATCGGATGATCCCGCCATCGCTTACCTGCTCGGCATGGCACTGATTCGCGATGGGCAAGTCGAGGAAGGCCAGAAGCGCGTCGACCGGATTCTCCGCAAGGGCGATTCTGCCGAGGCGCGCCTGCTCATGGGAAGCCAGATGTTCGCGGCGGGTGACTTCCCAGCCGCGGTGAAGCAACTGGGAGGAGCAATTGAGTTGAATCCAAGCCTGCCGGGACTTCAAGGGCTCTATGGGCAGGCATTGTTGAATACGGGCGATCCCGATGCGGCGGCGGCGGCATTTCGTAAGGAACTGGAGTCGGACCCCAACCACTTCGAATCCAATCTGTACCTCTCACAAATACTCCTGGCTCGGTCGAAGTGGAGTGAAGCCGATCCCCTGGTGCGACACGCCTTGCAGGTGCGTCCGGACTCGCTGGAAGCCAACCTCGCATTGGCGGATTTGCAAATCGGTGAGGGGAAACTCCAGAACGCTAGACAGGAACTGCTGGCTTCGAACAAGAAATGGCCCCAGTCCCCAGCGGTGCATCAGAAGCTGTCCGCGGTCTACGAGAAGCTGAATCTAAGGGCCGATGCTGCTCGTGAGAAGAAGCTGGCAGCCTCCGTCGAACCTAAACAGGCACCTGCGAGCGAGGGACCCGGCAGCGGAGAACTAGCGCCGGACTTTACGGTTACGAAGATGGGATCCGACGAGAAAGTGACGCTGGCACAGCTGCGCCGAGAAGGTCCCGTGCTCCTGGTATTCGGCAGCTACACCTGCCCAAATTTTCGGGGCGCGGCCGACATCCTGAACAAGCTCTATCCCGAATATAAGGACCGCCTTCCCTTCTACCTGATTTACATTCGCGAGGCCCACTCGACGACCGACTGGGCTAGCACGCGCAACCAACGCGAAGGTGTCGTGCTCCCGCCGGCTGCAAACATGAGCCAGCGCCAAGACCACGCGACCATGTGCGTGCGCAAATTGCACATCGAGTTCCCAACGCTTCTTGATAGCATGAGGGGAACGGCCGAGAAGGTTTACGCGGCCTGGCCCAGCAAGGCCTACCTGGTGGACAAACGGGGGCGGATCCTGTTCAGCACGGCGTTGGGTGAGCAGGACTTCCACCCGGAAGGGCTGGAGGCTGCACTCCGCCAGGCGACGACAGCTGTGAAAGAGTCGCGCTTGCCACGCGGGGCCCAGTAATCGGTATGTGGAGACCCATCTTCCTCCTGGTTCTAACTCTTGGCGCCGCCGCGCAGACGCAGACGCCGCAAGCGCTGGTCGAGGACGCGATCGCGAAACAGCGGGCTGGTGATCTTGAGGGCGCAGTCAAGGGGTACAGGGAGTTCCTGGAGCTTCATCCTGAGGCGACGGCGATCCGATCGAATCTGGGAGCTTCTCTCGCTGGTCTTGGACAGTTCGAAGAAGCAATTCGTGAATACAGGATTGCTCTCAAGCAATCGCCTTCGCTTCCGGGGCTCCGGCTGAATCTGGCTTTGGCGTATTACAAGACTGGGCGAATGGGAGACGCAGCCGATGAGCTGGCCCGCGTACATAGGGAGGCTCCGAGCAACGGCCAGGCGACCCTCCTGCTGGCGGACTGCTATTTTCGAATGGGGCAGAATAAGGACGTGATCCGCGTTTTGCAGACTGAGGAAAAGGGTCATCCGGACGATCTCGCGATCGCTTATCTGCTGGGAACGGCGCTCATCCGCGACGGCCAGGCAGCAGATGGGCAACTGCTGGTGGATCGGATCCTGCGGAATGGGGAATCGGCAGAAGCGCATTTGATGCTCGGCACTGCAAAGATACAAGCTGCCGATTTTACGGGAGCGCGAGACGAACTCGCCAAGGCTTTGGGTCTCAACCCGAATCTTGCCGGAGCCCATGTTCTGTACGCACACACCTTGGAGGTAACTGGAGGTCCCGAGGAAGCCTTGAAGGAGTTCAAGGCTGAACTGGCGATCGATCCCTACAGCTACGAGTCGAATCTTCAGATCGGAGCGATGCTTCGCCAGGAGCAGAAATACGACGAGGCGAAACAGTATTTGACCAGGGCTCTGGCGACTCGGCCGGGTGACCTTGCAGTGCGTTATCAGCGGGCGGCCATTGCTCTGTCGGAAGGGAAAACCGACGACGCGAGACGTGACCTGGAGTCGATCGTCAAGGATTCTCCTCAGTTTACGGAGGCCCACGTTTCCTTGTCGATTGCCTACTTCCGCCTGAAACGGCCGACGGACGGCAATCGGGAAAAGAGCATTGTCGAGAAGCTCACAGCCGAAGCGCAGGCCAAGCAGCCCGGAGTGAAGGCCCAGTGATTCTTTTTACCCGCCTCAAACCCCGCGCAACCCCTCTATGAAGATTTCGAGAAGGCAGTGGCTTTGGCTCGCGACTGCATACGGCAGCACCCGCTTGTGGGCGCGGCAGGGTGTCGAGGTTCCACGAGATCCGCTATTTGCCGAGGTGCCGGCATCCTCGAGCGGAATTGCCTGGGTACATGACAACGCGAGTTCAGCCAACCACTATCTGCCAGAGACGCTGGGCCCGGGTTGCGCCTTCCTGGATTTTGATAACGATGGCTGGATGGATATCTTCCTGGTCAACAGTGGTCCCAGCGACTTCTGGAAGCCCTCTAAGCTGGTTCGCAATGCCCTCTACAAAAACAATCGCAACGGAACGTTTACGGAGGTGACGGAGGGCGCGGGCGTAAGCGGAGCGGCGTTCGGAATGGGGGTTGCGGTCGGTGACTACGACAACGATGGCTGGCCCGACATGTTTGTCACGGCGTACGGCAAGTGCACTCTGTACAAAAACAACCACGATGGCACGTTCGCGGATGTGACGGACAAAGCAGGCTTGGCTGCGCCGGGATGGACCACGAGCGCCGTCTGGTTCGACTACGACAATGACGGCAAGCTCGATTTGTTCATCTGCAGTTTTGTCGACTATTCCGGAGAACATAAGTTCGAATGCGGCGATAACAAGATCGGGAAGAAATACTATTGCATTCCCCGCGTCTTCCGCCCGACCGCGAGCTTTCTCTATCACAACAACGGCGATGGTACCTTCACAGAAGTCAGCAAGGGAACGGACATCGCGAAAGCTATGGGGAAAGGCCTGGGGGTCGTGTCTACGGACATAAACAACGATGGCCGGATGGATTTATTTGTGGCCAACGACACGGTGCAGAACTTCCTGTTTATGAATCGCGGCCCCGGTCCAAACGGCCGGTGGAAATGGGAAGAGATCGCCTTGCAGGCTGGGGTGGGCTTCAGCGAAAGCGGCCAATCGCGCTCTGGGATGGGAGTGGATGCCGCGGACCTGGACAGTGACGGCTGGCAGGATCTATTTGTCGCGAACGTGGACCATGAGATGTTCTCAGTCTACGAGAACAATAAAGACGAAACCTTCCACGACGTCGCCCAGGTACACGGTGTCGCTCAAGCCACGCGACTGCTGAGCGGCTGGGGACTCAAGTACTTCGACTACGACAATGACGGCGCCATGGACCTAATCCTTGCGAACGGGCACCCCGACGACATGATTGATGGGTACTCTATGCAGGTGAAGTATAAGGAGCCCCTTCTTTTGTTCCATCAGGGGGACGATCACAAGCTTCACAACGTGAGCGAACAAGCAGGGCCAGCATTCCAGAAGTATTTCCCGGCACGTGGGTTGGCCGTTGGAGACTACGATAACGATGGCGCTCTCGACGTGTTGATCGGGAACAACGGGGGGCCACCCCTGCTGCTGAAGAATCAGGCTGCAAACGGAAGCAATTGGCTTGGATTAAAACTGGAAGGCGTTCGCTGCAACCGCGATGCGGTCGGCGCGAAGATTTATTGGAGTGCCGGCGGCCGGAAGCGATATCGATTGAAGAACACCGGAGGCAGTTATCTGTCTTCGCACGATTCGCGCGAGGTGCTGGGCATCGGAAGCGCGGCAAAGATCGACGAGCTGCAGATTCAGTGGCCGGCACCCAGCAAGCAAGTCGACAAGGTCACGAGTCTTCCCATCAATCGCTATATTCGCATCGTGGAGGGTAAAGGGATTGTTGGCTGAGCGAGGGGTTGAGATGCTCCGCGGGGGCAGCGACGAAGCGTGTTTCCTTGCGTTGCCGCAGAGGTCGATGTGGTGCGCCAGATCTTAGAGAATCAGCCTGCAGTCATAAGGGTCGGTCATGGCGAGACGCTTCACAAACGGCGCCGCCTTAGCATCCCAGTCCCCCAGAGCGTTATGCGCAGGGCCCACCGCGGCTTGGAGCATCTGACCCGCGTACCCCGCCAGCTGGCTCTCCAACCCAGCCTGCTATTTGGCGTTCCATCGGGGGTAAAACTGCTCCGTCGTCGCCAGGCTTACTCCTCTCCTTGTATGCCGAACTCGAGCGGGTCGGTGGCTAGTCTGTCCGCGAAATTTGGCTCTGGAATCCGACGCTTGATTGAGGGGTGCAAAGTTGCAGACCCGTGCAGAAAGTCACCATTGGGCGCTTCGACTACTCGGGAAACGCCTAAGGCCTACGAAGCCCGTGCCTGCTTGACGGGATGCAGCCGGAAGCGGTGCTTTTCCTTCATTTTTTCTACCGAATGAACGGTGCGGCCAAGGCTACCGAGTTGGGCAAGTTCTTGCTGGATTGCCTGTAGCCGTTCATGTCTCTGGCCGTGAGCGACTTGAGCCTCTGTTCCATTCCAGTCTCGACGCCGATACTGTTCATTCAACTCTTGAATGTGGGCGATCTCCACCCGGAGACGCCCAATCTTGTCCCGAAGAACTCCTAGATGATCCATACCATTAGAATAGCTCATCTGGACACCTTCCAGCACGGTCGCGCTGTTGCATGGAGTTCTTAATGCCGGATTCTCATTTGCCTCTTGGATGGCTCCTGCGATTCTCATCCGGACAAGTCAGAATCAGCACCTTTCAACTCAGCATTCTCGTCGCGGTGGCCCAGTTGACCGTTCATGTTGGTATTGCCACCTTGATTCTTCTCGTCTTGCTCCACAGCGCCCTTGCCTTGATCTTGATCCCTCGATTTGTCCATAGGTTCGCCCTCCACTCGCTTCACCATGCCGCTTGCAAGGTGGCTGGTGTTTTCTTGAATCACACGAACTTTGTTCTTTGATTCTGTCGTTCGACTTCCAGCTCTGGCTCGTTCGGGACTTCTCGGACTTCAGGATCCATCCTCTAGGCCACTTCGCAAACAGGCCCTCTGCCTTGCCGGGGGTGCTTGCTGACTCTAGTTCCTACTCCATGGCCGAACTGGGTATGACCGGCCTGTTCCCGTCCCGCAGGCGGCGTCATCTCTCCTACTAGTTGCTCCGGCGCTCCGTTCAAATCGCGGACAATGTCCATCAGATTTCCCGATTCCTGTTCATTGCGAAGGTCGCGGCACAATTCTCGCCAGTTTTTTCCGTTTTTGCAGACACGTAAACCTCTCTATTCGAGTCAACCCCAATGCTATAACGCATGGTTTGGATCGATTGTCACAAGTGACCGTTTGTGCCGGGCCTTGCGGGTTAGCAACAAGGAAGGATGGCCACTGGTTCGCAGCCCAATCTCTGTCCATCGGCATGTGTCACCACGTTACACGGGATTCCTATCCCCGTATGGTCAGAATGGACCACTTTTTACTGGAGCCGGGCTCACCGGCGCTGTCGCAGAAACGAAAGCGCCCCGGACTCAGTTGAGTCACGAGGCGCATCGTTTGAACAGCCCTCCCCCGAAAACTGCTCACTTCCAAATTAGGCTTTGCCCAACATTTTGTGAATAGCTCCTGGGTGCCATGTGGGGCCACTGCTGGGCTATCAAGCAATCGACCTGTCCGTCCAGGTTTTGGCCTTGCCATGGGGCGATGTAGGATTCCAGCCCCGACAGTCTGGAGGTACCGAGTGCGCTCCCTGTGCGTTGCCGCGACCCTCGTAATCCTGTCACCACTGCTGATCGCCCAGAGTGATACGACTGCGCTGAACGAAGGGCGAGTCACCAGCCGGCACCGCTCTGGCCTTCTCGCCGGGAGTATTTAATGCGCTTTGGCCGCGTCCTTTTTCCAGCTCCATTTCCACACTTATCGATCTCTGTTCGCCTGATTCGAGGCGCAGTGTCGACTGCGCTGGGATTGCTGGGTCAGTGGTAGAACCAATTCTTGTATCCGGGCGCTGTGACTTCAAGCACCACGTCGGTTGTTGCCCGAATGGGGACTCGAAGCGCTGAGGATTCCGACTTCTCGAAATTGCGAAACCCAAGCGTGCTGGGCGGTAAGGTCGGCATTTTCGGTCGCGATATGGACGAGTTCAGCAGATTCACGTCCCAGCCTGCGATTCAGTTCGTCCCCTACTAGCGACGACGAAGGCGGCCGCGATCCCAGTCGCTCCGACCGCATCAGCGTGGGCGAAACCGAGC
>Ga0137409_10008675_pt1 | contig 10374 bp, 9 predicted proteins | sample CZODoug1_16funga_FD_122059 | JGI IMG/M metagenome (GOLD analysis project Ga0137409, IMG submission 122059) | Vadose zone soil fungal communities from Angelo Coast Range Reserve, California, USA - CZODoug1_16fungal (Hybrid Assembly) | ecosystem: Environmental > Terrestrial > Soil > Vadose zone...
TGGGGGTGATGCCGCCGTTTGAGGCGATCAAGCTTGCCCGCGAGCGGGGCTTGGACTTGGTGGAAATTTCACCGACCGCAGACCCGCCGGTTTGCAAAATCACCGACTACGGCAAGTACCTCTACCAGACCAACAAGAAGGCGCACGAGCAGCGCAAGCACCAGAAGGGCTCGCAGCTCAAGGAAGTCAAGTTCCGCCCGGCTACCGCGGAGCACGACTATCAGGTTCGCAAGAACCAGATCATCCGGTTTTTGGGTGAAGGCCACAAAGTCAAGGCGATGATCTTTCATCGCGGCCGCGAAATGGCCCATCAGGAAGTGGGCCGCGCGAAGATGAACCGGCTGCTTCAGGAAATTGCCGATCACGCGTTGGTCGAGATCGGACCGCGCATGGAAGCCAACATCATGATGGCCCTGCTGGCGCCCAAGAAGGGCGGAGGGGCCAAATCGCCGGCAGCACCCGCCGGGGGACAAGCCTGACGGGCTTCAAGTAAAGCCCGCGCTTGAACAAATTCTAACGAGGTAATGTTGGTGGCAAAACAAAAAGTAAAAAAACTCAAGTTGAAGACGCATCGCGGCGCCGCCAAGCGTTTCAAGATTACATCGACCGGGAAAATTTTAAGAATGCATTCCGGGAAGCGGCACCTGCTGGGCACCAAAAGGTCCAACAGGATGCGCCGGTTGAAGAAATTGAAACTGGTCCATCATGCGGACGCCAAGAACGTCCACATGATGTTGCCGTATGGATAGCGCTGCAAGTTAGAAACGCTTATGTAGCGCCGCCCTTGAGGGCGGCATCCTAGGCTCGATCGAATGCCCGCCTGAAGGCGGGCGCTACAAGGCTTGGAAGACTCACAAATTTAGTTTTGCTTTTTGCTGTGCCAGGCAGAGCGCAACCCCCCACGGTGGGCCTGCCGGCCAGCGCTCCGATTTGCATCGGGGCATCGCTCGTGCGAAGGATTCAATCTTCGCCTTGAGCTTCTAAACACGCCGTGGAGACGCATTCGCTTTCTGGCCGTGTGCCGTTCCCCCGCGCGGGAAGGGCGGCGGCGCTTCGGAAAGAGTTGCGGCTCCGCACAGGAGAAAACACCCATGGCTCGAGTTAAACGCGGAAGCAAGCGCCGCGCGCGCCGCAAAAAATATTTGAGGCGCGCAAAAGGATTTTTCCTCACAAAATCAAAGCTCTACCAGTCGGCGCAGGAAGCCGTGAACCGCGCGGAGCGTTTTTCTTTCCGCGACCGCCGCGTCCGGAAACGCCAGTTTCGCACGTTGTGGATTCAGCGCATCGGCGCGGCCGCGCGTAACGCGGGGATGTCTTACAGCCAGCTGATGCACGGGCTCAAGGCCGCAGGCATCGAGATCGACCGCAAAGTTCTGGCCGATCTCGCCGTGAAGGACGCGGGTGGATTCACGCAGCTTGTCGAGCAGGCCAAGGCAGCCGGCGCAAAAACCAAGGCGTAAGAGCTCGTTTGATCTAGCCTGTAGTGGGGGCACGGCATGCCGTGCCCCTACACTCTTGTGGATGCATGATTCCAACGTTGCGCAGGCATCCCACTCTTGATGCAAGGTCTTCGCTTTGACGACTATGCCCGAATCATTTCAGAAGATTGAACAGACGCTCCAGCAGCTTGGGGTTGGAAGCGACGAACAGGTATCGGCGTTGTTTCTAGAGGTACGGCAGAAGTTCAACGAACAAGAGGCTCATCGCCGTAAGGAAAATGATCCTGTTAACCTGCAACAGTTTTGGACGATCTGGCTGGGCCGAAAATCCGGCGTGTTGACGAAAATTACCGAGAATTGGCTCAAGCCTTCCCCGCCTGAACTGAAGCGCATCGTCGGTCAGGAACTTAATTCGCTTAGGGCGCATGTCGAAGCTGTGCGCACGGACCAGCGCGCGGCATTGGAATCCGCGGCCGACCAGACGGCGCTTGCGCGCGAGCGCGAAGATCTTTCCTTGCCTGGGGTGATGCGGCCGGTCGGCTCCCGGCACCCGCTGCGCCAGACGTTCGAGGAAATCGAGCGGATTTTTCTCTCGCTCGGCTACACGGTGGTCGCCGGGCCGGAGATGGAAACTCCGTACTACAACTTTGAGGCGCTCAACATCCCCGAGCACCACCCGGCGCGCGACAATATGGATACGTTTTACATGGCGACGCCGCCGGGGGCCGGCCCGCTGCTGCTGCGCACGCATACCTCTCCCGTGCAAGTGCGCACGATGGAAAAACAGCAGCCTCCCGTGCGCATTATCGTGCCGGGAAAGGTCTATCGCCGCGACAATCCCGACGCGACGCACGGATTCATGTTCCACCAGATTGAGGGGCTGGCCGTCGATACTGACATCACATTTTGCGATTTCAAGGGTACGGTCGAATATTTCGTGCGCGAATTTCTGGGGCCCAAAGTGAAGACGCGCTTGCGGCCGAGTTATTTTCCGTTCACCGAGCCTTCGGTTGAAATCGACGCGACGTGCATATTCTGCGGCGGCCCGGGCTGCAACGTCTGCAAGCAGTCGGGTTGGATTGAGTTGTTCGGCGCGGGGATGGTCGATCCGGCCGTCTACGGCTTCGTGAACTATGATGCGAAACATCTTTCCGGCTTCGCCTTCGGTTTGGGCGTCGAACGGCTGACGCAGCTCAAATACAATGTCAACGATTTGCAGCTCTATTTTCAGAACGACGTGCGGTTTCTGCGGCAGTTCCCGTAACGCAGCGGGATGAACTGCAATGAGCCATCGTTTCATTTGGCGGCCTGGGTTTGAAATCGAATGTGAGACGGTTTGTGGGTCGGAGCTTTAGCTCCGACATCTGGGTGCGGTGAACTTGGGCTTTAGCCCCTGCAGTTTCGGCGCCGGCGGGCGCGTGTGGCAACACTCAACCCAGCCCACCAGAGGCTAAAGCCGCATTGAACGCCGCACTTATGTCACGGCTGAAGCCGTGACCCACAAACAGTCTCGTGCTCGCACGCAGGCTGTTGGGTATCGAGGCGCGAAACAATAACGATGAAAGTTCTTTACAACTGGATTAAAGAGTTCGTCGACGTGAAGGCGACGCCTGAGGATCTGCGCGCGCGGCTTTCGCTTTCCGGCACAGCGGTGGAGGCGCTGGAGCAAACCGCGGCAGGCCCGCTGCTTGACGCCGAGTTGACCTCGAACCGCGCCGATTGCCTGGGCCACTACGGCATCGCGCGCGAGGTTGCCGCACTGTATCGCCAGGCGCTCAAGCCGGTGGAAGCTTACCCGCGCGAAATTACGGAATATGCCACGACGGCAACGCATGTTGAGATTGAATCGCCGGAATTGTGCGGCCGCTATACGGCGCGCGTGCTGCGTGGTGTGAAAGTTGGACCCTCGCCCGATTGGCTGCGGCAGCGCCTCGAAGCGCTGGGGCAGACGCCGATCAACAATGTCGTAGACGCAACGAACTACGTGATGCTCGAGCTCGGTCACCCGCTCCACGCCTTTGACATGGATTTGCTCGCCGAGCGGCGCATCGTCGTGAGGCGCGCGCGCGCCGGAGAAAAAATTCGCACACTTGACGGCATCGAGCGCGCGCTGTCGGCCGAGATGTGCCTAATCGCAGACGCGGCGCGGGCCGTGGCCATCGCCGGAGTCATGGGCGGCGCCGAGACAGAGATTCGCGCGACCACCAACACCCTACTGCTCGAAGCGGCGTGGTTTGACCCGATTTCCGTACGCCGCACCTCGAAAGCGCTTGGGCTGCGCACCGAAGCCTCGATGCGTTTCGAGCGCGGCGCAGACGCCGAAATGGCGGAGTTGGCTTCCCGGCGCTGCGCGCAATTGATCCAGCAGTTGGGCGGTGGCGAAGTGCTGGCGGGCGTCGTGGACGTCTATCCGGGACGCGCGGCTCCCCCGGCGATCGAATTGACGCGCAAAGAGCTGCTTCGTGTGATGGGCGCGGACGTGCCCGATGCGAACATCGAAGAAATCCTCTCCGCGCTAGGCTTCGCACCCGTGCGTGTGGACTCGACCCAAGGCAGCGCGAGGTCGTTACTGGCCGCGTGGACCTGCCGCCGGCCATCGTGGCGCGGTGACGTCACACGAGAGATCGACTTGATCGAAGAGGTCGCGCGGCTCTACGGACTTGATAAATTTCCGGCACGTCTGCCGGCTGCCAGGCTGCCGGCCGCCCGCCTGGAATACGCCGAAGCCGAAGACCGGCTGCGTGAGCGGCTCATCGGCTTGGGGTATCGGGAAATCATCACGATTCCGATCGTCGATGAGGCCAGCGACGTTGTGTTCCGCGACGCGAATGCGGCGCCCGCGCGGATCGCAAATCCGCTGGCCGAAGATGCTTCCGTGATGCGTTCGAGCGGCGTGGTGACCATGGCTTCGACGCTCGAATGGAATCTGAATCACGGGCAGCGCAATGTTCGCCTGTTTGAAATCGGCAACACGTATCGCTGGAGCGGCGCCGAACCCGTCGAGACGCACGTGCTCACACTTGGCGCTACAGGCCTCGCGCGCGAAATGGGGATCGCCGAAAGCGAACGCGCGTTTGTGTTCGCCGATCTAAAAGGTGATCTCGACCAGATCGGACACCTGGCTGGTGGACTCTTGTGGAACGCGGGGGCGCCGGCCTGGCTCCATCCAGCGCATGCGGGGACAATTTCTCTAGTCGGCAATGGCGAGGACGCGCGCGCGATCGGCCTTGCCGGGCAGCTCGCGCGGCGCCCCGCCGAGCGTTTTAAGCTGCGGCAGGATGCATTTGTTGCGGAACTGGAGCTCGATCCACTCTGTGCGGGTTATCAGGCGGCGCGGGCGGCGTTGCGGTACAGGCCTCTTTCGCGCTTCCCTGCGGTGGAGCGTGATTTCTCGCTGGTGCTCGCGGACGGAACCACATTTGCCTCTGTTGTGGAAGCGATTCGCGGGCTGGGGATCGTGGAAGTGTCTGCAATCAACGCGGTGGACCTGTTCCGCGGAAAGAACGTGCCACAGGGAAAGTTTTCGTTGCTCGTGCGCGTGACGTTAGAGAGCCATCAGGCAACCCTGACCGAACCACAGTTAACCGATTTCTCTTCGCGCATCGTCGCCACGCTTGAGCGGAAACTCGGCGCCTCCCTACGCGCCTAGGCGCGCGGAGAGTTTCTCCAAGACAAGTGCTTGCCTCCTCCGGCAGATCGGCGGAAAATAGGCGAACCCAGCAGGGAGCGTATTGCATGTCAAACCGCGTGAAAGTGGAAATCTACGGTCAAAGCTACACGATGGCGGGAGACCTCGACGAAGCCTACGTTCAGAAGCTAGCCCGGTACGTGGACGAAAAGATGAGCGCGGTGGCGGCAGCGACGCAGACGGTGGACTCGGTGCGCGTTGCTGTCCTGGCAGCCATGGCCATTGCCGACGAACTTCACACGCTGCGGCAGGAAAAGGGCGACCGGGACGAAAACTTGCGGGAACGCGCGGAGCAATGCCTCACCATCCTGGAACGCGCGCTGAAGCAGACCGCTTAGAGGCCTATCTGCAAGCAGGCCGTAACCACAACGAACCCTGAAACGGGCAACGCTTTACCGGCGTCTTACATCCAGTTACAATCAACGTGACTTTGTAACCAGCCCAAGTCCACCGATATGACCGTGCGAAACACAATTCGCTTCCTTGGAGTTTCGCTGGCGCTAGTCGCGATGCTGGTATTCGCCACAGTGGTCGTCAGCGGCTGGCACCACCACGATTCGGCGAACGACGCCCAGTGCCCGTATTGCCAACTGGGCCATCATGCGGCTGTGCAGCCGGAAACAAGCCACTGCGCTGCGGTGCTTTTGTCGTTTGCTAGTCTGCCGCTGCCTGAAGATTCCGCGCCGGCTGTCTCCCTGCTTTCTTCGCACATCGCTTCCCGTGCGCCACCCTCCGCGTAATTTGCTCGTCTAAGGCGCCCGCCGTGCAGGCGCTGACCGAATCCAAATGCATTTTTTCCGATCTCTTGAGCTGCTCCGGGAATCCGCATTTTCCCGAATGCCGCATCGAGGGACATGAACATTTTAGGCAGGAGAGGAATTATGGAAATGAAGTCAGGATACAAAAATGGCGGCCTTTGATTGCGTTCCGGCAATGCCCGGATCTGGCGTTCCGCATTAGAGAGAGTTTTCTGAATTCTTGAGGAGTGACGCAATGAGAAGAATGATTGTGGTTTGGACTGCGATTATGCTGCTTTCCGCGGCCGGCGGCGCTCAAGAAAAACCGCCCGCCTCTGAGTCCCTGAACTCAGGCAACACCAAGAGGGCTCCGAATCCGGAACCGACAGAAGGTCAGCGGATCAAAACATTGGAAGAACAAGTGCAGCTGTTGACTCAACAGCTTTCGCTCCTGCGAGGAGAACTCACGTCCCTACGTGAGGCGAGCGCGGCTGCCCCGGAACTCAGCCCGCACGTCGTTCTGACATCCGTTCATCCGGAGCCGGTGACGATTTCGGCGGCCCCTATTGCAAAGGATACAGCCGCGGCCAGCCCCGCTCAGCAGGAAAATCCAATGCAGTCGACCGCGGTGCAGAGCTATGGAGGCGCGACGAGCAACGCGAAGCTCCTTAATCCCGATATCAGCATGATCGGCGATTTCATTGGTACAGTCGGCCACAATCGTGCGGTTCTTTCCAATTCACTTGAGCTACATGAATCTGAATTGGGCGTGCAGGCCATCATTGACCCCTACGCTCGTGGTGACTTTTTTTTGTCGTTCGGCGAGCAGGGCGTGAACGTCGAAGAGGGCTACATCACGTTCACCTCATTGCCCAAAGGATTCGTCGCCAGAGTGGGCAAAATGCGCGCTGCTTTTGGAAAGGTGAACACCATTCACAACCACGCTCTGGATTACATTGACCGGCCGCTTGCGACCGTGAATCTGCTGGGCGGCGAAGATGGAATCGACGATGCGGGTATTTCCGTTACCCGCATTTTCGCGGGTCCGAAGGACTTGTTCCTCGAAGGTACGGCTCAGGTTTTCCGTGGCGATTCTGGCAATCCGATCACGCCCGTCTTCCGAGCCAGTGACAAAAAAGATGTAAGCGTGGTGGGACACTTCCGCGGTTACAAGGATTTGAGCGAATCCACCAATCTTGATATCGGGTTTTCCTACGCCCGTGGCCACAACGATAACGGCGCTGCCTTTCTGACGAACCTGTACGGAGTGGATACCACGTTGCGCTGGAAGCCACTTCGACGCGCCGTCTACAATTCCCTCATGTGGCGAAACGAGTTCTTCTGGAGCAACCGCGATCAGCTCTTAAGTGCGATCACGCCGGAAACAGTACACGCGTTCGGCCTATACAGTTCGCTGAACTACCGCGTCAACCGCCGATGGACTGTGGGGGGCCGCTTCGATCGTAGTGACCGCGCGACGAATTCCGCGCTGACCGACACTGGCTTCTCCTCCGTCGTCACCTACTGGCCGAGCGAGTTCAGCCAGATTCGCGGTCAATATCGTTTTGGGCGCTACGCCGAAGGCCTGACTGCCAACGAATTCCTCATGCAAGTTTTGTTTGTTCTTGGGGCGCATGGCGCGCATCCATTCTAGGAGGGTTTATGAAACGCATTGTCACTGTTCTGTCGAAAAAATCCCTCGCGGGCTTGCTGACGCTTGCTCTCCTGAACTGCTTTTCTCCCTCCGCCCCGGCGGCGACTAAGCTGAGTGTGGTCACAGCGACGACCGACCTCGCTGCTCTTGTGCAGGAAGTTGGCGGCGATCGGGTGGACGTGGACTCCATCGCCCGCGGTTATCAGGACCCGCACTTTGTCGAAGCAAAACCCAGTTTCCTGCTGAAGCTGCGTAAAACCGACTTGCTGGTCATCGTTGGCCTCGAGCTTGAAATCGGATGGCTCCCGCCCCTAATCCAGCAGTCAGGCAATCCGAAGATTCAGGTCGGAGCGCCCGGCTATCTTGACGCGTCGCGTTTCGCGAGGATATTGGAGATTCCCACAGGTCAGGTCACTCGCGCAGAAGGGGACGTCCATCCCCTAGGCAATCCGCACTACTGGCTCGATCCGGAAAACGGGCTTCGCATCGCGAAAGGTATCGAGACCAAAATCAGCGAAATGCGTCCGGCAGACGCAGATTATTTTGCGCAGCGATATACGGCTTTCGAGCAGCGTCTCAAGCAGGCCGACCAGCAGTGGCTAGCGGAGATGAAGCCTTACGCGGGGCGAAAGATCGTCACCTATCACCGTTCCTGGCCGAATTTCGCCGACCATTTTCATCTTGATGTGGCCGGTTATGTCGAGCCGCGTCCCGGCATTCCCCCCAGTCCGCAGCACACGGTCGAGCTGATCCAGCTCATGAAGCGTGACGGTGTAAAGGTCATCGTTGTGGAACCCTACTTCGACCTGAAGACCCCGAACTCGATCGCTCGCGAAACTGGAGGACAGGTTCTGGTACTGATGCCCTCCGTCGGCGGTGAAAAAGAAATAACCGATTATTTCAAGCTGTTTGACTACAACATTGCGAAGCTCAAACAGGCATTTGACACGACTAAATAGGAGACCTCCCGATGGAAATGTTTCTGTTCTTGCTTGCTCCCTTTGTCGCGAGCCTGATTTTGACGGGTATTCACGCCTACCTCGGGGTGCATGTTGTCGAGCGCGGAGTCATCTTCGTGGATCTCGCTCTTGCGCAGATCGCCGCCCTTGGCGCCACGGTAGCCATTGTAGTTGGAATGGACCCACATGGCGTCGGTTCGTACTGGATCAGCCTCGCTTTTACGTTCATAGGTGCGGCCATCTTCGCTTTTGCGCGTACGCGCCGGGGTCATATCCCGCAGGAAGCATTCATCGGTATCACTTATGCTGTAGCCTCAGGCGCGGCAATCCTTTTGATGAGCAAGGCCACCGGAGAAACCGAGCATCTCAAAGACATGCTCGTTGGCAACATTCTTGCTGTCTCCTGGGCCGACGTGCGCGAGACAGCGCTGCTCTACGGCGCCATCGGTTTGTTCCATTACATTTTCAGGAAGAAGTTCTTGTTGATCTCGATGAACCATGACAAGGCAGAGAACCTCGGTTTCAACGTCCGGCTCTGGGATTTTGCTTTCTATGCCTCGTTCGGTTTTGTGGTCACGTCCTCGGTAGCCATCGCTGGGGTGTTATTGGTGTTCTGCTACTTAATTGTACCCTCGGTCGGCGCCATGCTCTTTGCAGAGCGCATTGGGCGGCGATTGGCCATTGGTTGGACCATGGGCACACTTGTTTCAGCTCTCGGATGCCTTCTGTCGGTTTGGGGTGACCTTCCGACCGGCGCGACGATCGTGGTGAGTTTTGGAGGCGTGCTGATTTTAATGTTCCTGGTGCACTTGATTGTTCACCGTAGTGGCGCCAGACAATTTAAGGAAGCAGCTTCAGCGGAGCAGGAAGTCAAAGCATAAAACAAGAAGGCTGCGACGCCTCCGGTCAAGAGCGGGTTGCGAGGACGTGCGGAGCGGCTGGACAGACTCCGCTGAGCCGTTACCATTGGGGGGCCGTGTAAGGGGCACCGCTTTACGTACGTCCCACATCGCGCTACTATTGCCGGGGAGTTGTGGTAAGTTACAGTTCCACCAACAATGACTGTGCGCAAGACGATTCGCATACTCGGGATTTCGCTGGCGCTGATCGCCCTTCTGGTATTTGCCACCGGCGTCGTCAGCGACTGGCATCATTCCGATTCCACGAATGACGCGCATTGTCCGTATTGCCATCTGGGCCACCAGACCCCCATCCAAGCTGAAGCTCCCCTGTGCGTTGCGATTCTCCAGCCGATTGCTGTTCTGCCTCCGCAGGAAGAAGTTGTTGCAGCCACGGGTCCTGTCTTCTCGCAAATCGCACCACGCGCACCGCCCTCTGCGTAAACAAAAAGACCTCTCCTTGATTCACATAGCGCTGCGCTGACCCAAAGATTGGGCTAGCGCCCACGCCCATTTTCTTGGGCGGCAACCCCTGGCCAGCTTTGACTACGCGTTCCCATGGGGGACAGAGGAGAAATGCAAATGAATTTCCGCAAGATTACGCTTTCCGTTTTCGTGCTGAGCTTATTTTTGTGTGCGACATCCAGTTGGGCGCAATCGTCAGGCAGCATCGAGGGAGTCGTAAAGGATGCTTCGGGCGGCGTTTTGTCCAATGCCACGGTCGAAATTTCCAATCCTGTCACTGGATTTCACCGGGAGACGGCCACCGGAAGTGGTGGAGATTTTCGCATCACCAACCTGCCGTTCAATCCATACCGCGTAGCCGTGACTGCAAAAGGATTCTCGACTTACACACATGATGTGGATGTGCGTTCGGTCGTTCCCACAACGCTTGATGTCAGCTTGAAGCTTGGCACTACGTCCGAAAACATCACGGTCGAGGCAACTGGCGCGGAACTCCTGGAAACCGAATCGACCCCTCACACCGACGTGGATCG
>Ga0137409_10008676_pt1 | contig 10373 bp, 8 predicted proteins | sample CZODoug1_16funga_FD_122059 | JGI IMG/M metagenome (GOLD analysis project Ga0137409, IMG submission 122059) | Vadose zone soil fungal communities from Angelo Coast Range Reserve, California, USA - CZODoug1_16fungal (Hybrid Assembly) | ecosystem: Environmental > Terrestrial > Soil > Vadose zone...
AAGGCCGCGCCGATGAAGGCGGACCGCCGGCTGAAGTGCGGATGTCCGACGTATCCGATGCTGTAGAGCGCAATCGGAACGGCCAGGGCCGCAAGGACCAGAAGAAAAAATGCCGACAGGCCGTCCACCGCATAGCTGAGGGAGAACTGCGACGCTCCGTGGACGAACAGAACGCCGTGCACGGACGATCCGGTCCTCAACACGGTGGCGGCGGTCGTGACGGTGACGATCGACGCCGCCGCGGATCCGAGGAACGCCGTGAAGCGGGCCACGGCGGCCCTCCGCGCCGCCAGCAGCGTCAGCGCGATGACCGCCAAGCGGAGGAGAAGGGCGAACGGCAATTACTTGCGCGCCTCGCGCTGGAGCTCTCTCAGCATGGACTGGGTACCGACCAGATGGTTGTTGAAGATCTCACGGGCCACCGCCAGCAGCCTGGTGATGCGCCGATCGCTCAGCGCGTACTGCACGGTCGTCCCGACCTTGCGCGGGACCACGATGTTCCTGCTCCGGAGCACGGCGAGCTGCTGGGACACAATCGGCTGATCCAGGTCGAGCGCCTGCTGCAATTCCTGGACGCTGCGCTCGCCCGCGCCGAGCGTTTCGAGGATTCTGATGCGGATCGGGTGCGCCAGCGCGCGGAAGAAGTCGGCCTTGAAGACCGGCAGTGCTGACGATCTCGACATATATGAATATTACTATTGTTGAGCATCATAGCACGCGCCACAGCCGAGCTCGCGACGTATCAGGACGATGGGCTCGTGGCGGGCTCCACGACCGGCTGCAGCGTCGCCTGAAGGTACGCGTAACGGATGCCACTGCGCAGATAATTGTCGACGCGCTCCAGGATCGCCGCGCTGCGCAGCCACTCCGGGCCGGTCTCGAGCAGCCGATCTTCAATCAGCGTCGACAGGTAATCGAATCCGGCGGCGATCGCACGCTCCCGCACCAGGTCCAGCAGGTGATTCTCGACCTCGACGGAGTTCTGCACCGTGGGCAGCGTGGCCAGGGCCTGCAGATAGAACGTGTTGTTCTCGCCAACCCGCGGATCGGAGCTCACGCCTTCCTCGTCATGGTTCTCGAGCGCGCTGCCGATGGCGTAGGCGACGAAGCGTCCGGAGACGCGGTCGCGCAGGGCGATCCCCATCGCGCCTGGATTGCCCATCGTTGCTTCGAGCGTCTCGAGGGGGAATTGCACCAGCGGCCGGCGGCCGGCCCGGAGCACGTCCGGCGGATATGGGGCGGCCGGGCCGTAGCGCTCCTGCTCGACCTCCAGGATCTGCAGCTTGTGCGCGCCGAAGTTGGCGGGGGTGAGATCGACCACGTCGACCGTGTCGAGCGGAATCGACAGCGTGCCCACGCGGACCTTCAACGCCGGGGACACCTCGGCGGCGACACGCCCTCCGACGAGATCCTCGATCGCCGCGCGCAGGATCGAGAGCGCCTCGTCGATGGCGGATGGCTCCGTATCGTACCGGGGATAGAACCGGACGCTCCGTTCTCCCGCTGACAAGAGGACCAGGCCGCGCCGGAACGCGCGATCCAGCAGGGCGTCACACAGATCGGCGCGCTGGACGTCGAAGCCGAGCATCACGCCCGAGCCGCGCACGTTCTTCAGGATCTCGGGATAATCGTGCGCCAGGGCCTGGAGCCCGCTGCGTGCCCGTTCGCCGGTCCGCCGCACCTCGTCGAGATCCAGTTTGTCCAGCACGGCGAGCAGCCGCACCATGCCCACCGAATCTCCTTCCCAGGTCGTGTTGAACTTCTTCTCTTCCTGAAAAAACGTCGCCAGCGCCTCGCTCACGAACAGGACGCCGTTCTGGGCCTTCTTCGCCCACGTGACCAGGTCGGGCGGGCTCGGGAGATCGAACAGCTCGTGCGCCCACAGGCGGCCGGTCATCCCCCAGCCGGTCTGGACCTCGTCGAAGATGAGCGGCACGTCGTAGATGCGCGTCAGGAGCCGCAGTTTGCGCATGAAGCGCGCGCTCGTGGCGCGCACGCCTCCCTCGCCCTGTATCGGCTCGACGAGCACGGCGGCGACGCGCCGCGACCGCCGACTGACGTCGGGGGTCAGGTTCGCGCGTTGCGCCTGCACGAACGCATTCACATCCTGATCCGGCCGCGCGAGAAACTCGTCGAGCGCATCTATCTCCCGCCGGTAGGTGTCCTTGCTCTTCTCCGCGTGCGGCAATCGTCCGGACACCAGGAGATCCCACAGCTGTTTGAGGCTGCGCTCCTCGCGGCGTGCCGTTTCCTTCGGCGCGCGGGCGTCCTCCACCGGAAATGGAATGCGCGGCCAGTCGAAGGTCGGGAAGCCCAGTCGCGCCTTCTTGCGGTGCGTGACGGCGAGGCTGCCCAGCGTGCGCCCGTGGAACGCCCCCTCGAAGGACACGATGAAGCCGCCGTCAGGTTGCTCCGAGGTCTTGACGCGATTGAGGAGGACGGCTTTGATCGCGTTCTCCACCGCCTCGGCCCCGGTGTTGACGATGAAGTGTCGCGGCGTGCCGGCCGGCGCAATGCGGTTCAACTCGGCCTTGAGACGCAGGGACAGGGTGGTCTGGTATTCAGAGTGCGCATAGCGCGAGGTGACGAAGGGCAGCGACTCGAGAATGGCCCGAACCACCGCGGGATCGTTCTCGCCAAAAGCCTGCGTCGCGATGAGGGCGCCCATGTCGAGAAAACGATACGGCTGGCCGGTCGGGTCGCGATCGGCAATCGCGAGGTACGGGCCGACGGACTCGGCCGGATTGAAGGCCACGGGCAGCGAGAAGAACAGGCTGCGGGAAGCGGCGATGAGCGCGGCATGCGAGGCTGGAAAGTGCCGCTCGACCAGCTCTTCCAGCGTGCGCTCGGTGTCATGCAGCGCCTCGGGCACATGCGCGTGCACCTCGCCGGCGCGGTATCGGGCGGTCAGTTGCGCCGCGCGCTCGACAAATTCCGCGACGGGCGAACCGACAAGATCAAACGTGGTCATGGGCGTCCCGGATTGATCCGCTGCGCCTTCACACTCTACAGTAGACCATACCGGCTCCCGCTTGTTCCTCGTTCGCCCTCTTTGTCGATTGAAGACCCTATGTACATCGCCTGGATCGATTCCGCCAAGCAGCAGGAAACGAAGACGAGGCGGCTGCAGGAGGCCATCAGTCTGCTCGCGGCAGGCAGAAAACTCGGCTTGAAATGACCAATCCCGTTTTCGTTACCGGCGGGACCGGCTACATCGGCAGACCGCTCATCGAAGCGCTGCTCGAGAAGGGACACCGCGTGCACGCGCTGGTCCGGCCCGGCTCAGAACACAAGCTCCCGTCCGGTGCGCTGCCGGTCGTCGGCGACGCCCTGGACCAGACCACGTTCGCTGGCGCGATTCCGCCAGACGCGACGGTGGTTCATCTCATCGGCACGCCCCACCCGAATCCGTCCAAGGCGATTGAATTCCGACGCGTGGATCTCGCGTCGATCGAGGCCACTGTGGCGGCGGCGCGCCATGCCGCTGTGCCGCACCTCGTCTACGTGAGCGTCGCGCACCCTGCTCCGGTCATGCAGGCGTACATCGCTGCCCGACAGGAAGGCGAGGCTCTCGTGAGGGCGAGTGGAATTCGTGCGACGATCTTGAGGCCCTGGTACATCCTCGGGCCTGGTCATCGGTGGCCTTATCTGTTAGTGCCCATCTACACCGTGCTTCGCTGGTTTCCCACGGCACGTGACGGGGCTGAGCGACTTGGTCTGGTCACGCGGCGCGCGATGATTGCCGCGCTCGTGCGGGCGGTTGAGACACCGCCCGTCGATGCCGCGCGAATCGTGGAAGTGCCGGAGATCCGGCACGCTTCGGTCTCCTAGCGCGCTGGAGCCGCGCCGAGGAAACGCTGGTACGCCTCGTTCTGTTCATCGAGCTGAAAGCGATAGCCCAGCGTGACGAGAAATGCGTCGAAGCTCGCCCGTTCGGCCTCGGGCACCTCGAACGCCGCCAGCACGCGCCCGAAGTCGGCGCCGTGATTGCGATAGTGAAACAGGCTGATGTTCCAGCGTCCCCCGAGCGCATCGAGAAACTGCATCAGCGCCCCGGGCCGTTCGGGGAACTCGAAGCGGCACACGCGCTCCGCGGCGACGTGCGGCGTACGCCCGCCGACCATGTGGCGCACGTGCAGCTTCGCCATCTCGTTGCCTGACAGGTCCGCCGTCTCGTAGCCGAGCTGGCGCAGCCGCGCCACAAGGTTGTCGGCGTCGGCCCGCGTCCGAATCGAGAGACCGACGAAGATCTGCGCCACGTCGCGCCCGCTGAGCCGATAGTTGAACTCCGTGATCACGCAGTTGCCGAGCGCGCGGCAGAACTCGCCGAACGCGCCGGCCCGCTCGGGAATCGTCACCGCGAGCAGCGCTTCCCGCCCCTCGCCGAGCTCCGCCCGCTCGGCGACGAACCGCAGGCGATCGAAGTTCATGTTCGCGCCGCTCGAGACCGCGGCAACCCGTTCGCCGTGGAGATCCCGGCTCTCCACGTAGGACTTCAGCCCCGCGAGCGCCAGAGCGCCCGCCGGCTCCATGATCGTGCGCGTGTCGTCGAAGATGTCCTTGATCGCCGCGCAGATCTCGTCGTTCGTCACGCGGACGATCTCGCCGACCGCCGCCTGCACAATCGGGAACGTGTGCTCGCCCACCTGCTGCACCGCGACGCCGTCGGCAAAGATCCCCACGTGGGGCAGCCGGATGCGGTGGCCGCTGGCGATCGACTGCGTCATCGCGTCCGAGTCCACCGGCTCCACGCCGATCACCCGCGTCTCGGGCTTGACCGCCGCGATGTAGGCGGCCATCCCGGCGATCAGCCCGCCCCCGCCCACCGGCACGAAGACCGCAGACAAATCGTGGGCGCACTGACGGAGCATCTCGACCGCCACGGTACCCTGCCCCGCGATGACCAGCGGGTCGTCGAACGGGTGGATGAACACCAGGCCGCGGTCGGCGGACAGCTGCTCGGCGTGGCGCTGCGCCTCCGCGTAATGGTCACCGACGAGCACCACGTCCGCGCCGAGCGTGGCGACCGCCTCCACCTTGATCTCGGGAGTGGTCCGCGGCATCACGATGACGGCCCGAAGGCCGAGCCGCTTCGCCGAGAGCGCCACGCCTTGGGCGTGATTCCCGGCGCTCGCCGCGATGACGCCCTTTGCGCGCTCGGCCTCCGACAGCCGGACGATGCGGTTGTACGCCCCGCGGATCTTGAAGCTGAATGTCGGCTGAAGATCCTCGCGCTTCAAGAGGACCATGTTGTCGAGCCGCGCCGAGAGACGCGGGGCCGGATCGAGCGGCGTCTCCCGCGCGACTTCGTAGACGCGGCTGGTGAGAATTTCTCGCAGCAGTTCGTTCATCATGTCCGCAGACGTCAGGCGCGCGCGCTTTCCGCGGCCCGGTCGAGACTCGGCAGAAACGCGGCCAGCAGGCCGACGACCGGGAGGAACGCGCACAGCTGGTAGACCGCCTCGATGCCGATGACGTCCGCCAGCTGGCCGAGCACCGCCGCGCCGAGGCCGCCCATCCCGAAGGCAAACCCGAAGAACACCCCCGAGATCAACCCCACCCGCCCGGGCACCAGCTCCTGCGCGAACACCACGATCGCCGAAAACGCGGACGCGAGGACGAGGCCGATCAGCACCGTCAGGATCGGCGTCCAGAACAAGGTCGCGCGCGGCAACAGGAGCGTGAACGGCAACACGCCGAGGATCGATCCCCAGATCACGACCTTGCGGCCGAAACGATCGCCCACGGGCCCGCCGAGGATGGTGCCGGCGGCGACGGCGGCGAGAAAAACGAACAGGTCGATCTGCGCCGTACGGACCGACACATGGAACCGGCTGATCAGATAGAACATGTAGTAGCTGCTCAGGCTCGCCAGGTAGAAGTACTTCGAAAAGATCAGCGCGCCGAGAATCGCGATCGACCAGCCCACGCGCCGTCGCGACAGGCGTGGCGGCGCGATCGATGAAGGGCGGCTGGCGGCGCCGGTGGAGCTCGCCGACGATCGCGCGCGGTACCAGCCTCCGATTTTCGACAGGATGATCATCGCGACGAGCGCCAGCAGCGAGCACCAGGCAAGGCTCGATCGGCCGTACGGCACGACCAGGAACGCCGCCAGCAGCGGGCCGAGCGCGGAGCCGGCGTTGCCGCCGACCTGAAACAGCGACTGCGCGAGGCCGTGACGTCCGCCCGACGCCATGCGCGCGATGCGCGATGACTCCGGATGAAAGACCGACGAGCCGACGCCCATCAGGGCCGCAGCCGCCAGAACCATCGCATAGGTCGGCGCCACCGACAAAAGCAGAAGGCCCACCAAGGAGAACGCCATGGCAATGACGAGCGAATAGGGCGTCGGCCGGCGATCGGTGTAGAGGCCGACGAGGGGCTGGAGCACCGACGCGGTGACCTGCAGAGTCAGCGTCATCAGTCCGACCTGCGCGAAGCTCAACGCAAACGAGTCCTTGAGCATCGGGTAAATCGCCGGAATCACCGACTGAATCGTATCGTTCAGCAGATGAGAGACGCTGATCCCGGCAAGCACCGCGAACGCGGTCACTTCTCTTCCTGCGTCCTGTCGCGCTGTCGTCTGGCCGATCGTGTGCGCCGCCCCGTTCACAGGCGCAGTATGGCACGGTGGAGCGGCCGGCCCGCCGCGCCGAGGCCCGGCCGCGCGCGAAGGGGGGGCTCATGCTCTGGCGGGTTGCGGCCGAAAAGGCTGATACGGAGGTTCTTAGTGTTCTGGTGGTTTGAACGACGCGGACAGTTTCTGCGATATGAAGTGAACGACGCGCCCGAAGGTGGCTACGTCCTGCGCGTCATAGACCCGGACGGAACCGAACACGCCGAGCGTTTCATGGATTCGTCCGATCTCAGCAAGCGCCAGGTCGATTTCGAGCGCGAATTGGTCTCCAATGGATGGACCGGCCCGCACGGCTGGAATCTGTAGACGACGGCGGCGGTGTCACACACCGGGTAGCCGCTACACGGTGTCTGACACCGTCGTCGTCCTGTCACCGGTCCTATTCGCTCAGGAGCGACACCATCGGATCGATGCGCGCGGCGCGACGAGCGGGCAGATAGCTGGCCGCGAGCGCGACTGCCGTCAGCAGCACGGCCACCGCGACGAACGTCACCGATTCCAGGGGCGCGACGCCAAAAAGCAGATTGCGCATGAAACGCGTCAGCGCGAGCGCGCCCATCAGCCCGGCGCAGACGCCGACTGCGGCAATGCCCATTCCGTGACCCACGATTAGCCGCAGGATGCCGGCCGGCGTGGCCCCGAGCGCCATGCGGATGCCGAGCTCGCGCGTCCCTTGCGACACCAGATACGCGATCACGCCGTACACGCCAATCGCCGACAACCCCAGCGCGAGCGCCGCGAAGAGGGTCAGCAGCAGCATCGAGAACCGCCGCCGCGCCAGCGATTCGTCCACGCGCTCGCTCATCGTCCGCAGGTTGTAGATCGGCAGATCGGGATCGAGCGCGTGAATCGCCTGCCTGACCGCGGGCGCCAGCGCCGCCGGATCGCGATCGGTTCTGATCACGACGTTCATCCCCCGCGACGGCGCCTGCGTGTGCGGCAGGTACATCGCGATGCGCGATTTCGAATCGAGCGTGTACTGCTTCACGCGGCCGACGACGCCGACGACGGTGAGCCAGGTGGAGGCGGTGTTCGCGTCGATGCCGCCCGGTCGCACGCGCTTGCCGATCGCATCCTCGTTGGGCCAGACCTGCTCGGCCATGTACTCGTCGATGATCACGACGCGTGGATTCGTCCGCGCATCCTGCTCCGTGAACAGGCGGCCTTTCCGTAGCGGGATGCCCATCGCGCGGAAGTAATCGCCGCCGGCGATCCGCTGATCGACGTTGATGTACGCGTTACCGGGCAGCAGCGCCCGCCCCTCGACGGTGATCGGCCCCCACGCGAACATCTGGCTCAACGGCAATGCCGAGACACCGCCCGATGCGCCGGCTCCCGGCAGGTGGCTGAGTCGATCCCACAACTGGCGATACGTCTCCAGGACCACCTGCGTGTCGTTGTACCTCCGCCCGGTCATCGTCAACTCGGCCGTCAGCATGTTCGAGGTGTTGAACCCGGGCGGCACGCGCTGCAGCCGCGCGAAGCTGCGAATCAACAGCCCCGCGCCGATCAGCAGCATGACGGACAGCGCCAGCTCGGCCATGACGAGCAGGCCGCGCATGCTGGGACCGCGCGCCCACAGCGCGCTCGCGCCCGAGGCGGCGCGCGCGGTGTCCTTCAGGTTGTCGTGCAGATCGAGACGGCTCACGCGCAGCGCGGGGGCCAACCCGAACAGCAGGCCGCACGCAACGGAGATCACGAGCGTGAACAGCAGCACGTCACCGTGAATGGTGATCTCGTGCAGGCGTGGAACGCTTCGCGATCCGAGCGCTTGTATGCCGGCCAGGCTCCAGCGCGCCAGCACGAGCCCGAGCGCGCCGCCGGTAACGGCAAGCAGGACGCTCTCGGTGAGCAGCTGGCGCACGATGCGCGACCGGCTGGCGCCGAGCGCGGCCCTGACGGCAATTTCCTTGTGCCGCGCCAGCGCGCGGGACAACTGCAGGCTGGCCACGTTCGCGCACGCGACGAGCAGCACGAGCCCGACCGACGCGATCAGGACGATCAGCGATCGCCTGACGTCGCCGACCACTTGCTCGTGCAGCGGGACGATCGCCGCGGCGGCAAATCCGCGGTGAACTGCAAAGGCACGCAGCGCGAACCGCACGTCCTGCGCAAGACTGCTCATCGCGCGCGATCATGTCACCAATTCCAGCACGACAACGAAATTCGATATTCGCGCACGGTTCTGTAATCCGACGCCGGTATTCGCACGGAAATGCCGTTCCGCACGCTGCAATCAAACGGCACACTTTAAGCATCCTAATTCCCCCCATGGACCCTGCAATTGTCCCGGCCGCAGCCCCCGTAGTGGTGACGTTCGCCGACGGCCTCGGGCAGCGCCACCAGATCACGGATCGCTCGCGGAATGAGCCGGTCGAGCTGCTCTGCCTCCGCGGTGAGCTCACCTCGGTGCCGTCCTTCGAGTTCGCGCTGCGCGAGCGCGTGAGCCATCTCGCCACCTTCCACCATGCGTGCTACGCGCACGTGCGCGGCGTCGAGCGGCTGAAGAATTCTTCGTCCACGCTCGTGGTCGTGTCCGATGTCACGGCCGGCGTGCGGCTCTCAGACGTTCTCGCGTTCGCGGATCGGACGCAGGTCACCCTCGACATCGACGCGGCGCTGTGCCTGCTGCGGCAGATCGTCCCGGCCGTCGCGATGCTGCACGAGAATGCGCCGGGTGTCTCGCACGGCGCCATCGCCGTCGAACGCATCATCGTCACGCCGGGCGCGCGCATCGTGATGGTCGAGCACGTCCTGGGCTCCGCGATCGGCGAGCTGCACCTGTCGCGCGAGCGGTACTGGAAAGAGCTGCGCGTGGCGCTGCCGGGCACCACGTCGCCGCCGGTGTTCAGCCACCGCTCCGACGTCACGCAGATCGGCGTCGTCGCGCTCTCGCTGATCCTCCTCTTCACGATCCTGCGCGGCCGGGCACTGCACCTGCACGGCGCCGAGCATCGCGCGATCGCCGCGGCCGAGGAACGCCGCCTGGCGTCGACGTGGACGGGGGCTGCGCGCCCCTCGCGCTTCTCGCCGCGCTGCGGCACGAACTTCGCCGCCCTGGCGCTCCCGGTCACGTTCATCGCCGACCGCGTGCTGCCGATGGCGCCGGCGTTCTGGTCGCCGGTCGTCGTGCTCGTCCTCTCGCTGGCGCTCACGATGGAGCTCTGGCGGCTCGTCCAGAAGTCGTCGGGCAGGTTCTGGCAGGCCTTCCTGAAGCCGGGCCTCGCCCTGCAGCGGCTGACGACGCGCGAGCCGACGCTCGACGAGACGCAGGTCGCCCTGCGCGCCGTCGCCGCCGTGCTGCGCCACGACCTGGGGTGAGGCTCCACACGACCGCGCGGGGCGGCGGGCCGCTCCTCGCGTGTCACTCGTGATCACGGGGCGCGACGACTTCATCTGCGGGCGACACGGCGTTCCTCGAGCGGCCGGAGGCCTTTCGCACGGCGGTCGAGGCGTTTCTCTCCCGCGCTAGGATGACTGCGATGCAGGAGATCGGAACGATGCGCGTCAAGAGCGGCCTCGCCGAGATGCTCAAGGGCGGGGTGATCATGGACGTCGTCAACGCGGAGCAGGCGAAGATCGCCGAGGAGGCGGGCGCCTGCGCGGTGATGGCACTCGAGCGCGTTCCCGCGGACATCCGTCGTGACGGCGGGGTCGCCCGCATGTCGGACCCCGACATGATCAAGGACATCCAGGAGGCGGTCACGATCCCCGTGATGGCCAAGTGCCGCATCGG
>Ga0137409_10008677_pt1 | contig 10372 bp, 7 predicted proteins | sample CZODoug1_16funga_FD_122059 | JGI IMG/M metagenome (GOLD analysis project Ga0137409, IMG submission 122059) | Vadose zone soil fungal communities from Angelo Coast Range Reserve, California, USA - CZODoug1_16fungal (Hybrid Assembly) | ecosystem: Environmental > Terrestrial > Soil > Vadose zone...
TCGTCGCTGAGCGCCGAGCAGGTAGTAGCGCCGCCGCATGCCGACAGCATAACTCCGCTGGTAGTGGACCACCCCACGGTGGCACCATCTACGGGAGTGATTCCATCGGCCGCGAGAACGCGCACGGTCACCGGATTAGTGGCCTGAACTCCCACCGGCGTGGGAGGGTTTCCTCCCTGTATCAAGACGATCTGATCGGCGGCGGCGGCTCCGAAAGTGACCACGCCGGTCATGATCGAGAATGCCCCAGTGACCGGATCGGTGATCGTGATGGTTTGCAGCCCATCAGGTTGTGCCGGGACGGCCGCCAGCATCTGGCTGGCGTTGGTGGCGAGCAGCGGTGCGATCGCCGATCCTACGGTGACGGCTAGTCCGGGGCCAAAGCCCGAGCCCTGCAAGGTGATGGCGCCACCGTTCACGGAGAGACGCGCCGGGCCCACCAAGTCTCCGTAGAGCACGTGAGCATGGTAGTGGTAATCGGGGCGGCCATCGCCGCGCAAATCGGCAATCCCAATGATGAAGCTATTGGAACTCAGGACCTGCGCATCGAGACGGCTCATCCCAAATGTTGCTGAATTGAAGGGGGCCATTGTAAACGCGGGCGGAGGCGTGCCCAGCGGATCGCCTTGTGTCCATATCCCGATTACCGGCTCGGCCTTCGACTCGCTGGGGGTGCTGGCTTCATCCAGCGCGGTGACTGCGACTGACAACGTCCGATTGGCCTGCGCTGTGATCAGGAAGTAGCCAACATCGCCGTAGCCGTCCAGCGAGCCGACCCAATCGCCGGCGGAAGGAACCGTGGCAGGAGCGCTCCAAGTCTCTGTGGCGGCCCAAGACGGCACAGGTTGGGCGCTGCTGGACATAAGTATTTCCTGCTCAAAATCTCCGCCGGCATTCACCGTTACCACAACTGGCGCGAAGCTTCCGGAGGGCGCAACTTGCGACACCTCGTAGGGCGACACGCCTGAGGACCACAATGGGTCCAGTGCTTCGACCGAAACCTGATATTGCGCTGTGCTGGCGCCATTTGGGATCGGCAATCCGCCAAGATCGAAGAATCCCTCCAGGAGTGGATCGGTCGATCCGAAATCGCTGTAGAGGTTTCCTAGGGGATCGATCAAGCCGGTAATGGGATTCCCGGCGTTGCCAATAAAGCGGAATCCCGATACCGAGGAAGCGCCGTACTGGTGCGAGGGCAGGCTGGTGGAAGGATCAATCCACCGCGCCACTACATTCACGCCTTGCATCGGTTGGGCCCGGTTGCCGATGTGATCCACAAAGTAGACCGAGCCATGGATACGAGCCGTAGTGGCCGATGAGCTGGCGGGATAGAGGCGCGACAGCGCAGCTATATCATCGGGCGCGAGCTGGTAAGGATTGGCGTAGCAGACCGTGATCGGCACGCAACTGAATTGGTCAAGGTCGTGCATCACGGGGAATCCGGAGTAGTCGTCGGTAGTCGGCGCCGGATTGCGCGTGATCACGTTCAGGTTCATCTGCGACCAACCCAGGCCGAGCATGTTGCCGAGCACTCGCACCAGCCGGTATTCCACGTCCGTAAGTTGCGACGACTGAAGCGCGCACCTGCCGTTGATGACCACCAGCGCATGGGCGAAATTTGCATCCGAACTGTAGTTGTCCGTGCCGCCATAGACCGCATTCCAGAAGCATTGCGAGGCATCGCCTGCGCCCGCACCGAGCAGCGCGTCAGTCACTGAGCCGTCGTAGTCGTAGACAATGGCTACCGGAGCCTGCGTAGCGGAGGCGGTGATATCGGCGGGCGCGGTAATCGTTCCGTAGGAGTCAGCGGCAATGTTGGTTCCGCTCACGTCTTCTGCGAGTTGCCCGGCGTTGGTGGCCGTGAGCGCCGCCGTCGTGACGGAAGTCCACTGGGCAAAAGCGCTGGCCACGAAAGCGTTCGCGGTCGAGTTCGGCAGGATCGGGCTGAGATCCCCTTGATCCGTGTAATAGTCCACCTGACCTTGGGGCCACGTAATGGGCTGACCCATGGCCGATGAATTGAAGAAGTTCGAGCCCGCTACATATTTGGGACCGCCAGCTCGTACCAGCATGGCGGAGAAAAGGACGATGGCTAACGCCGTAGCGAACCGGAGAAAAAAGGAGCGCGCGGTCATTTTCGTCGACATGGTCATGGCTCGTTGATTCCTCTCTGCTGGACACGACGCATAGCGAGTGCGAAATCGGGGTAAAGAACAAGAGTTTTTCCCTTCAGAATGGGATCTGGGGCGAAGACCGGGACCTGCTGCGGGCTCATCACTATCCTGCCTTGAGAATCCAGCGCGTATTTGCCCATGGTGCCACCTACTGGACTAGTCAGTCCCAACTTGCTTGGGGCATACAAAAACAGCAGAACGCGCTCGCCGAGGCGGTAACGCTCGCCCCGGCCCCAAAGCCCGCTCCACTCGTGAATTGTCAGATTCTGGCCGGCCGAGGCGCCACGCGTAGCGTGCTCAACCTGAAAGGTGACAGTAGTACAGGAATGATTCGGGCCGGAGAATGGCGCGCCATGTCCGACAAAGGTCACGCGACCGGAGAAAATGATTCCAGAGGCTTGTACGAGTTGCTGGAAGGCGCTTTGCTGCAAACCAATCGGGCCCGGAGCCACGGGAATTCTCCGGGGCAGAATGGGAGGAGGAATCCCAAGCGGTGCGATCTGCGACGAATAGGGTAGTGGGGACTGGTGTGGAGGTGCGGCAGGAGAGCTGTCACGGAAACGCACTGCACCATCATCCTGCCCGGAAAGTAGCACAGGGACAACGAAAATCAGCGAGAAAACGGCGAGCAGACGCCAGCAACACCCGGCCATGCGATCACCTGGGAATGAATGTCTGCTCGGAAGAATCTGGGAAACCCGGGAGTATCTTAAGCGTCGACAGAAAGCATTGCTGTGACGGATGTCACATCGAGCCTGTGGATTACGAAGCAATTCCCAATTCGGGCTGGCCAGCCTGGCGAAAAATTGCTTTGCGGCCGACTGCCCGTTTCCTGGCAGGCCGTCGGGCCGCAAATCAGTTGTGCTAGTGCACGCGGAATGAAACGTTGCTTTTGAGGTTGCCGCCGGACGTTACCACCACCACTTTGCCGGTGGTCGCGCCAGTGGGCACGGTGGCAGTGATCTCGGTATCCGAGACCACCGTGAAAGTTGCCGCTGTGCCGTTAAAGCTGACGCTCGTCGCCCCCGTCAGACCGTTTCCCAGGACAATCACGTGCGCTCCGACTTTGCCGGCGGTAGGAACAGTCTTCACGAACGGGCCGAGTCCCATCGAAATGCTGAAGACAGTTCCACCATTATTGGCGCCGCCCACGCTTGTCGTTCCGTAGAAGGTTCCATTAGTCGCCTGCAACACCCCCCTTGGAAGCTCGCCATCGGCGCAACCTGCCTGAGGGCAAAAGTTGTAGAGAGTTGTGAAAGATCCAGTCGGCGCGAACTCGAAAACTGCGCCCTGATCGTAGGCCCCGCCGATCGATGTGCCATAGAAGTTTCCGTCTGTGGCTTGCACCACAGGCCCCGGGCCAGTGGGACAACCCGATTGCACGCAAAATGAAAAGAGCGTAGTCAGCGTGCCTGTTGGGGTCATTTTATAGATCGTGCCACAGCCGCTGTTGTTGCAACCCACCCCCCGCCTGCATACGTTACTCCGTAGAAGTTTCCATTCGTTGCTTGTATCAGCCCGTTAGGAGAGGCGCCGTCAGCGCAGTTTGCTTGAGCGCAGAAACTATAAAGCGTAGTCAGCTTGCCGGCGGGGGTGATTTCAAAAATTGTTCCACCTGCAAAACCATTGGCTCCGCCCTCGTTTGTGGTTCCGTAAAAGTTTCCATTGGCGGCTCGGATGAGCCCGCCTGAGGGGTTTCGGCCGTCAGCGCAGTTACCGCCATTCCCTCCGGGACAAAAACTGTACAGCGTGGTCAATTTGCCCGCCGGGGTGAGTTTAAAGACCGTGCCGAAGTTGTAGGCCCCTCCAACAGGCGTTGTGCCGTAAAAGTTCCCATCGGTGGCTTGCACCAGCCCGCTAGGGGACTCGCCATCTGCGCAGTTAAATTGAGCGCAAAAGCTGTAAATCGTGGTCAGCTTGCCCGCTGGCGTGATTTCGAAGACCGTACCTTGGCTGCTGCTTTTGGCCCCGCCAATACTTGTGCTGCCGTAAAAGTTTCCGTTTCCAGCCAACAACAGTCCTCCATTCGGAAGGGAGCCTGCGGCGCAGCTCGCACTGGAGCAAAAAAAGGCGTGGAGCATAGTCACCTCGCCGGCCGGACTAACTTCAAAGACCGTTCCACCATCGTTGACGTTCGGTCCTCCAAATGTGGTTGTCCCATAGAAATCCCCATTCGTCCCTTGGACAAGACCGTTTGGGCTGTCCCCATTGGCTAGGCCAAGACTGGCAATACTGGTAAAGGTTTGCGCTGGTGAAGCAATAGCAGTAGCGGCGCAGAACGCAATCGCGATGCAAACCATTCTCATTGGACTGAACTTTTTCATGACTGCCTCCATCCGGCTAAGCGCCGACGCGAAATTGAACCGCTCATGGGTCTGTAGTTTCGTCATCGGAAATTACTCCCCGGTCAGACGAAGAAAGCGGATTGCGAGATTGTGGGCAGAAGAGAGAATCCAGCCCAGCTGTAACGCGTTAAGGGGAGGAAGTGACTGCGCTGAAACAGATCATTATCTTGGTAGCCAGCATGGCTGTCAATCGTGCAGAAACTTGCACACGACGTGTCCTGATTCGACCCGATGCATGGAATTCATCGATACTGAGAAGTGCGCCCCTCTACAGCCCATGCCGCAAATGCTCCTCCGCACTCAGGTTCGCGCCCGCCAGCAGCAACAATCCGGTCAGGAAGGCCCAGAACATCATGCTCACCGACAGCGCGAACGGTCCATAGACTTCTGCGAAATTCAGCCACGGCAACGCGAGGATGTACCCATACTTCAACGCCTCCGACAGCAAGCCCATGATGATTGCCGTCGGCAGCACGGCCCGCGCAGGAACTTTGCCATTGGGCAACAGCCAGTAAATCAGAAAGAAGATGGCGATGCTGGCGGCGATGGCGAAGGCCTTCATCACGAAAAATCCCACCACACGAATGAATCCCGAGCCGTGTCCGCGCAGCAGGAAACTCATCAGCGACACGTTACCCGCGGTCATGGCGATCGAAAGCAGGGCCAGCACGCCGCACCCAAACGCCAGTCCCAGCGCGATCAGTTGATTGCCCACATAAGAACGGTTGTTGGGGAAGCGCCAGATGCGGTTCAGCGCAACCTCCAGCGGCATAAATACTCCGGTGGAGGTCACCAGCAAAATGACCAGCGAGACAATCTGCACCCGGTGCCGCGCATTGGTCATGACCTCAAGATTCCGAATGACGAACTCCTGGCCCGCGGGCAGAAAGTCGCGCAGCAGCTCGACCACCACGTCATACATCACGCGCGAATGAAAGACGCGCCGGATCACTGTCATCAACAGCACCACGAAAGGAAAAAACGACAGGATCGAGTTCGCTGCCACCGAGAAGGCAAAGGTGTGTACGTCGGTGCGCAGAAGGTATTTCGCGGTGGAGATCGCCATCCCGGAGAAGTGTCCGCGGCGCGGCGGCCGCGGCCAAGTAGCCGCGTCTTCCGCAGGTTTGGGCGCCGCAGCTAAGGTAGGATCGGGCACGGGCTTGCCTAATCCTATCAAAGGGTTGCAGCCGGTTTCCCCTGCCTTGAGAACAGGAGCGAGCGTGCGCTAGCGTACCGTTTCTTATACCTTGTTAAAGTTTTCAATGTGACCCACGGTTATTATTCAGAACAAATTACTAATTTTTCTTGCGAAACGATTTAGTACTGCTTATTATTCGGTTGCTCATCACCGGGGTGTATGCCGGAAGTGAGCTCGTAAGGCAGGTTGATGTCTTGAGCAGAGCGGTAGAAATCAGCGCCGATCGTCCAAGGCTCCAGAAGTTCGCGCCGCATTTTCTTTACGCGGCGATGAACCGAGGAGTCTTTTGCTTTGGGGCAATTTCTCCGGCACAGAGAGACGCAACCGGGTTCAACTGGATTTCTTGAGGGGGCGCTCCGTTCGCCTGTTTCGTTCGGGGCAACGTCGGGAAATTCGGGGAACTAATTCTTGATGATCAGGGGAAAGGAGTTTTTCTGTGAGAGAGAAGGGAACAGTAAAGTGGTTCAACGGGGCGAAGGGATATGGATTTATCCAGCGCTCCACGGGGGAAGACGTTTTCGTACATTTCTCCGCCATTCAGGAGAACGGCTACCGCTCGCTCAACGAGGGTGAGACCGTGGAGTTCGATCTGCTCAAAGGCCCCAAAGGCTTTCAGGCCGGTAACGTCGTCCGCGCCTAGCCTGCTGGTCACATGATTTGCCGACCCTCCCGCGAAAAGCGGGAGGGTTTTTCGTTGGCGGCGAAGTCAACTCCGTTCACCGCACCTCCACCGACACCAAGTCGCCATCGGCGGCGCCGCCAGCTTTGTAGTTCACCGAGACCGAGCGGTTGCTCCAGTCGCAGGAGAACGCGTCGGCTCCGATGAGCAGCAGCGACTTGTAATCGGCAGTGCGAAGCTTCAGAACGGCTCCGCCGGAGGCGACGGTAAGAACCGCGGCGGGGGACTGAGAGCAGTCCACGCCCACCAGCCGCCCCTGCAAAAACTTCGCAGGCCGCTTGTCCGCGGTGCTCCCGGGTTGCGCCACCTGTGCAGCGGCGCGCTTGGCGGCATCCTGCTCGAGTATGTCGAAGGGCGAACTCTGAGCGGTAAGTTTTTTGGCCGAAGCCGCGGACGCAGACGTGACGCCGTATTTCTGCTCGTTCGGGAGTTGCTCCAGCCGCTCGCGCGCCTGGGCCGCGATCTTCGCATTGCTGTTCGTCTTTAAGCGTTCCAGCAAGGCTCGCGCCGCTTCCCATTTTTTGTCAGCAACGTAGATTTCCGCCAGATGCAAAACGTACTGCTGGTTGCGCGGACTGAGCTGCATGGCCGCGCGTTCGGCCTGCATCGCAGCCATTGAGCTTCCGCCCTGCATGCGCGCAATGGCCATCAGGTCATACGCGTCGGCGAATTCGGGATACCACTCCAGCACCGCGCGCAGATCTTGCATCATGTTGGGCAAGCCCGCGATTTCAGTGTGCTTCGATTGTGCGATTTTGTACTTCATCACGCAAAGGTAGTAGCGGATCCACGTATCGTCGGGCTTCAGCGCTGCGGCGTCGCTCAGCTCTTCAGCAGCAGCATCGAATTCGCCCCGTTGCAAGTGGTCCCAGGCAAGGACGCGGTGCGCGATTTCGTTGCCGGGAACGATGCGGGCAATCTTCTTGTCATCCTCATCGTTGTCTTTGTCTTTCTCTTTTGCCCCCGCGGTTTTCGCGGCCGCCGGATTTGGAATCGTGACCAGCGCCTGCAACTCCTGCAATCCAGCTTCGCGGCGATCGGTAACCCTGATCTTCACTTCCGCAGTCAATGCGCGGGCATCTGTCTCTGGGAGAGGCTTGGAACTGATCACACTGTCGTTCGGTCCCACGACTTCAGGGAACTGGTAAACCTGCGGCGAACTGATTTTGGAACCCGATTGTTTGGAGGCGTCGAGCGCAAGAAACAACGGCGTGAGCGAGTGGAAGTAATCTTTCACCGCCTGGTCGAACTGGGCGGCAGTTACTCCGAAAGCCTTCTGGATGGCTTCTTCCACCGGCACGTGCTGGTTCTCGACAAAGCCAAGATACGTCCCCGCCTCAGGGAGTTTGTTCTCGTGTAGCAGGTAATGCATCGTCATCCATGCCTGAGCGTAGAAAAGAGTGTGATGCGTGCCTTCGGTGTAGGTGGAAGTGTCATGCTTCATGTTGAGCAGGTCGGGCAAAGAGAGCCAAACCTGGGCGCCGAGAAGCTCGGTAAGAGACTTCGGTGGATTGCGAACTTGTTGTTGGTTCTCCAGTAAGTCTTCGGAGTAGAGAGAATGCAACTCCGGGTCGCCGCCGATTTCATAGTTCCGGTCGTCAAGCCGGATCGAAGCAAAATATTCTGCAAAGCCTTCGTCGAACCATCCCGGAACCGGAGGATAGTTGTAGTTCAGCATCAGGTGCGCGAAATCGTGAGCAACGGCGCGCCAGGATTCTTCTTCGAACAGATTCAGCACGATGAAGTTCTGGTCTTCGCCCGGAACAAAGAAGCCGGGAACGCCGATGGGCTGGCCCTGGCGCAGCGGCGCGCTCTGGTAGTAGCTCTTGTCGTTCTTGAAAGCGAGGATGGTCAGCGGCACGGTCTGGTTCACGCGGTCCTTCATCATCAGCGTGGCGAACACAGCGCGCATCTGCTCGAAGCGCAGAGCGACTTCCTTGCCTCTTTTCTCGCCCGCATCGGTGATGACGGTGAAGTGCGTGGAATGAATCTCAAGCCAGGGAGACGGCTCGGACGCGCGGACGAACGTGGACGCAAGCACGCCCAGCAGCATCGCGGGAATCAATGAAAACGGGATGGGACGAATGCGGGCCATACGCCTGCCGCCAGGATGGTGACTGTTGAAATGCTAACACGATGGTCTTCCAGAGGAGTGTGCGCAGTTCGTGGCTGGTTAGTCGCCGCCGGCGTGGTTTTGCGTAGGCACGAGAACCAGCCGCGGACGCGCCGGCGTAGGCCGCTGCTGCTGCGCTGCCCGGCCACAAGCTTGCAGGATTCCGAACACCGCGACGTAAGCGGAGAAGACGCCGATTCCAACCGAGGCGACTACAGTAACGCAGAGGATCAGAGGCATGAAAAGCGAAATCACAGTAACCACCCTTATTAAGTTGCAGTATTCAGATGCTGTCCGCTCAGCTTTCGTCTATGCGTTTCTTCAATCTACCCGCGTTGACGGCCGCCGCTAGTGACGAGCAAGATGCGTCGTAGTAGAATACGAAGTAGAGCTGCGCATTCCTACTGTCGAACATGTCTGTAAACCTGTCGACATTACGGAAGGGCAATCCAGCCTTGTTTTTCAGGCAGTCTCCAAATGGCTATTACCACGATTACTGTGCGCGGGGCGCGCCAGCATAACCTCAAGAACATCGACGTCGAGATTCCGCGCAACACGCTCACCGTGGTGACGGGTCTGAGCGGCTCCGGGAAGTCATCTCTCGCATTCGACACGATTTATGCCGAAGGCCAGCGCCGTTATGTGGAGACTCTATCCACCTACGCGCGCCAGTTTCTGGACCAGATGGAACGCCCGGATGTCGATGCAATTGATGGACTTAGCCCATCGATCTCGATCGAGCAGAAGACCACCAGCCGCAGCCCGCGCTCGACGGTCGGCACGATTACAGAGATTTACGACTATCTTCGCCTGTTGTTCGCCTCCATCGGGGTGCCTCACTGTCCCAAGTGTGGCCGGCCGATCAGCCGGCAGTCGGCTGAGCAGATCGTGCAGCGGGTGATGCTTCTCACGCCTGAGGATCGTGTAATGGTCTTGGCGCCGATCGTCCGCGGCCGCAAGGGCGAGTTCAAGAAAGAGATGGAGACGCTCCTCAAACACGGCTACACGCGCGCCCGCGTGGATGGCGAAATCGTGAATCTGGATGACGACCTGAATCTCGACAAGCGTAAGAACCACTCCATCGAAGTGGTGATTGACCGGCTCCTGGTGAAACCGGGGATCGAGCATCGACTGGAAATGTCGGTTGGTCTGGCTATGAAACTTGCCGGCGGACTGGTGCAAGTGGCCGTAGTGGGTGGCGAGGAGCAGCTTTATTCGGAAAAGCTCGCGTGTCCGGATTGCGGCATCAGCGTGCCGCAACTCGAGCCGCGTTCGTTTTCTTTTAATAGCATGTACGGGGCTTGTCCCGAGTGCCACGGCTTGGGCAGTCGGTACGATTTCGATCCCGCCAAGGTGATCAACGACTGGTCGAAGCCGCTGCTCGATGGCGGACACCTTTTGTTCTATGCGATTGAGGCCATTCGTGGCCGTCCGCTCTCGGATCGGGCGCAGGAATACGGGTTCCGGATCGGGCTCGCCATTGTGCTATTGTTAATGATCTTCGCAACCTTCAACGACATTCTTCATCTGGCCAGCCTGTGACCGTGGCCGTCGGGCAACGCATTGATGTGAAAAGGCGATCTGTCCGGGGCTGAGGTTTGCAGGACGGGCAAAAGGGGTTAAGAAACGGATTGCGGGGACACAGATTCCTCCAATTTGTGCTGCAAGGGGCGACTGGGAATAAGGGTAGGGCGCATAGCGCATGAGACTTTGGGTGCGGGTGTCGCGAGGGCTGGCCTTGGTCGGTTTGGTCCTCGGTGGGGTGTTCGTCGGTGTGTGTGCGGCGTCTTTGGCCACGGCCAGTCACGCCGTGGCGCAAGCCGCGTCCTCGATCGTCGTCGAGGGGAACCGGCGCGTCGAGAG
>Ga0137409_10008678_pt1 | contig 10372 bp, 9 predicted proteins | sample CZODoug1_16funga_FD_122059 | JGI IMG/M metagenome (GOLD analysis project Ga0137409, IMG submission 122059) | Vadose zone soil fungal communities from Angelo Coast Range Reserve, California, USA - CZODoug1_16fungal (Hybrid Assembly) | ecosystem: Environmental > Terrestrial > Soil > Vadose zone...
GTGCGCCCAGTGCTCCGCCACGAACGCCACGTCCTGCGGCGGCGCCTCGCCCGTCTGCTTCACGACGACGGGGACGTGCGTGCCGTGCGTGTCGAACGCGCAGTGTGGGAGCACGACGCCCGTCTGCAACACGACGACGCACGCCTGCCGCGGCTGCGCCGCCGACGTCGACTGCGGCGGCGCCTCGCCGGCCTGCCAGCCCACGGGGGCGTGTGGCCAGTGCTCCGCCACCAATGCCAGCGCGTGCGGCGGGACGACACCGGTCTGCTACACGACCACCGGCACCTGCGTGCCCTGCCTCTCGAACGCGCAGTGCGGCGGCGCGACGCCCATCTGCAGCACGGCGACGCACGTCTGCCGCGCCTGCGCCGCCGACGCCGACTGCGGCGGCGCGACACCCGCTTGTCAAGTCTCGGGCATCTGCGGCCAGTGCTCTGCCACCAACGCGAGCGCGTGCGGCGGGACCACGCCGCTCTGCTACACGACCTCGGGCACGTGCGTCACCTGCCTCGCGAACGCCGATTGCTCCGGGACGACGCCCGTGTGCAACGGCGCGACGCACACCTGCCGCGCCTGCGCCGCCGACGCCGACTGCCCGGCCGCGACGCCCGCCTGTCAGGCGAGCGGCGCCTGCGGGCAGTGCTCGGCCACCAACGCCACCAAATGCACGGGCGCGACGCCTGCCTGTAACGTCGCCGCGGCGACGTGCGTGCCGTGCGTCTCGAACGCGACCTGCGGGGGAACGACGCCCGTCTGCAACACGGCGACGCACGTCTGCCGCGCCTGCGCGGGCGACGCCGACTGCGGCGGCGCCACCCCAGCCTGCCAACCCGGCGGCGCCTGCGGGCAGTGCTCGGCGACGAACGCGAGCGCGTGCGGCGGGGCCACGCCCGTCTGCTTCACGACGACGGGCACCTGCGTGCCGTGCACGTCGAACGCGCAGTGCGGCGGCGCGACGCCCGTCTGCAACACGACGACGCACGCCTGCCGCGCCTGCGCGGGCGACGGCGAGTGCGGCGGCGTCACGCCTGCCTGCCAGCCGAGCGGTGCCTGCGGCCAGTGCTCGATCGGCAACACCACCAAGTGCACGGGCACGACGCCCGTCTGTTACACGACAGCCGGCACGTGCGTGAGCTGCCTCGCCGACGCCGACTGCTCCGGCGCGACGCCCGTCTGCGATCCCGTGTTCCACACCTGCCACGTGTGCGCGAGCGACGGCGAGTGCGGCGGCGCCACGCCCGCCTGCCAGCCCGGCGGCGCCTGTGGCCAGTGCTCGGCCGGCAACGGCACGAAGTGCACGGGCGCGACGCCCGCTTGCAACGTCGCCGCGGGCAGCTGCGTGCCCTGTGTCTCGAACGCGGAGTGCGGCGGCGCCACGCCCGCCTGCAACCTGACGACGCACACCTGCCGCGCGTGCGCGAGCGACGGCGAGTGCGGCGGCGCCACGCCCGCCTGCCAGCCGGGCGGCGCCTGCGGCGTCTGCTCGGCGACGAACACGACGAAGTGCGCGGGCGTCATGCCGGCCTGCAATGTCGCGACCGGCACGTGCGTGAACTGCACCTCGAATGCCCAGTGCGGCGGGACCACGCCGGTATGCAACGTCGCGGCCCACACCTGCCGCGCCTGCGCCGGCGATGGCGACTGCGGTGGCGCCACGCCCGCGTGCCAGGCAAGTGGCGCTTGCGGCCAGTGCTCCGCCTCCAACACGTCGAAGTGCACGGGCGCGACGCCGCTGTGCTACGCGCCCGCCGGCGCCTGCGTGCCGTGTCTCGCCGACGCGGACTGCTCGGGCGCGACGCCCGTCTGCGACGCCGCGTTCCACTCCTGCCGCGCCTGCGGCGGCGACTCCGAGTGCGGCGCAGCGACGCCCGCGTGCCAGCCCGGCGGCGCCTGCGGCCAGTGCTCCGCCTCCAACTCGGCGGCATGCACGGGCACGACGCCGCTCTGTCACCTGATGTCCGGCACCTGCGTGGCCTGCACCTCGAACGCCCAGTGCGGTGGTAGCGCGCCCGTCTGCGACGCGACGACGCACACGTGCCGCGCGTGCGGCGGTGACGGTGAGTGCGGCGGCGCCACGCCCGCCTGCCAAGCCGACGGGACCTGCGGCCAGTGCTCCGCCTCGAACGCGTCGGCCTGCACGGGGTCCACGCCCGCCTGCGACGTCGGCGCGGGGATGTGCGTGGCGTGCGTCGCGGACAACCAATGCGCAGGCACGGCGCCCGTGTGCAACCTCGCGACGCACACCTGTCGGGCCTGCGCGAGCGATGTCGAGTGCGGCGGCGCAACGCCCGCCTGCGAGCCGAGCGGCGCCTGCGGGCAGTGCGCGCTCGGCAATACCGCGCGCTGCACGGGCACGACGCCCGTCTGTCATACGCCGACGGGAACCTGCGTGGGCTGCCTCGCGGACGCCGATTGCTCCGGGGCCACCACGCCCGTGTGCGACCCGGCGTTTCTGATGTGCCGCGGTTGCGCGGGCGATAGCGAGTGTGGCGGCGTGACGCCGGCCTGCCAGCCCGGCGGCGCCTGCACGCAATGCTCGGCCACGAACTCGACCCGCTGTGGCGGCGCGACGCCGGTCTGCGACGGCGCGTCCGGCACCTGTGTTCCTTGTCTGTCGAACGCGCAGTGTGGCGGGACGATGCCCGCCTGCGACGTCGCGACGCACACGTGCCGCGCCTGTGCGGGCGACGCCGACTGCGGCGGCGCCACGCCCGCCTGCCAGGCGAGCGGCGCCTGCGCGCCTTGCTCGGCGAGCAACTCCACCCTATGCACGGGCGCGACGCCCGCGTGCAACCTCACGACCGGCACGTGCGTGCCTTGCACGTCGAGCGTGCAGTGCCACGGGACCACGCCCGTGTGCGAGACGGCGTCGAATACCTGCCGCGCCTGCGCGGGCGACGCCGAGTGCGGCGGCAGCGCGCCTGCCTGCCAGGCCACGGGCGCGTGCGCCCAGTGCTCCGCGAGCAACACCACGGCGTGCACGGGCGCCACGCCTCTTTGCAACATGACGGCGGGCCTCTGCGTGCGCTGCCTCCTCGACGCCGATTGCTCGGGCGCGACGCCGGTCTGCAACGCCGCCACCCACACCTGCCGCGCCTGCGCGGGCGATACCGACTGCGGCGGCGCCACGCCAGCCTGCGAGCCCGGCGGCGCCTGCGGCCAGTGCTCGGCGACGAACGCCACCCAGTGCACGGGCGCGACGCGCGCCTGCAACCTCGCGACCGGCACGTGCGTCGCGTGCGCCTCGAGCGCCGACTGCGCGGGCACGACGCCCGTGTGCGATCGCGTGACCCAGACCTGCCGCGCCTGCGCCGCCGACGGCGAGTGCGGCGCCGCCACGCCCGCCTGCGAGGCGAGCGGCGCCTGCGGCCAGTGCTCCGCCGGCAACGCCGTCAGATGCACGGGGACGCGCCCGGCCTGCGACGTCGCGACGTCCACCTGCGTCCCCTGCGTGGCGAACGCCCAGTGCGGCGGCGCGATGCCCGTCTGCGATCTCGCGACACACACCTGTGGCCCGTGCGTCCGCGACGGGGACTGCGGCGGCGCGACGCCCGCCTGCCAGGCGAGCGGCGCTTGCCGCCCCTGCTCGGCGACCAACACGACGGCCTGCGCGGGCACGACGCCCACCTGCGACCTGCCGAGCGGCACGTGCGTGGGCTGCGCCTCGAACGCAAACTGCGCGGGGACGACGCCGGTCTGCGACCTCGGCGTGCACGTCTGCCGCGGCTGCGCGAGCGACGCGAGCTGCGGCGGCGCGACGCCCGCCTGCCAGCCGAACGGCGCGTGCGGCGCCTGCTCGGCGACCAACAAGACGCGCTGTGGAGGAACGACGCCAGCCTGCGACGCCGTCAGCGGCACCTGCGTGGTCTGTGTCACGAATGCCCAGTGCGGCGGCGCCACGCCCATCTGCAACCTGACGATGCACGTCTGTCGCGGCTGCGCGGGCGACGCCGACTGCGGCGGCGTCACGTCGGCGTGCGAGCCGAACGGCGACTGCGGCGTCTGCTCGGCCACCAACGACAGCGCCTGCACGGGCCCGTCGTCGACTTGCGACGCCGCGAACGGCATCTGCGAGACCTGCGACTCCAACGCCCAGTGTGGAGGCACGAGGCCGGTCTGCGACACGGCGACGCACACGTGCCGCGGCTGCACCGCCGACGGCCAGTGCGGCGGCGCGACGCCGGCCTGCCAGCCGAGCGGCGCCTGCGCGGCGTGCTCGGCCACGAACACGACGGCGTGCACGGGCGCGACGCCACGCTGCGACGTCGGCTCGGGCACCTGCGGTGGCTGCCTCACCGACGCGCAGTGCGACGCGAGCCGGCCCGTCTGCGACGCGACGACGCACACGTGCCGGCTCTGCGCGGGCGACGCCGACTGCGGCGGCGCGACGCCCGCCTGCCAGCCGAACGGCACCTGCGGCGCCTGCTCCGCGACGAATCACGCGGTGTGCGCGGGCCCGACGCCACTCTGCGCGACGGACAGCGGTGCCTGCGCCGCCTGCCTCGGGAACGCCGATTGCGGCACGGCCGCGCCCATCTGCGACGGCGCGACGCACGCGTGCCGCGCCTGCGCGAGCGACGGCGACTGCCCCGCGGCCTCGCCGGTCTGTACGCCGGCCGGCGCGTGCGCGGCGTGCGCCGCCGGCAAGCCGGGCGCCTGCGCGGGCGTCAAACCGGTCTGCGACCTCGCGACGGCGTCTTGTCGCGCCTGCGCGAGCGACGGCGACTGCGGCGCGGCCGCTCCCCTCTGCCTGCCCAACGGTGCCTGCGCCGCTTGCACGCCAGGGGACACCTCGCGCTGCCCGGCGTCGGCCCCGCGCTGCGACACCTCGGCGAACGGCGGCCTCTGCGTGGCCTGCCTCGACGACACCGACTGCGGCGGCGTCACGCCCTCGTGCTCGCCCGTCTCGCGCACGTGCGTCGCCTGCGCGGCAGACGGCGCGCCCACCTGCCCCGATCCCGCGCGCCCGGTGTGCCAGCGCACAGGTCCGCTCGCCGGCGCGTGCACCGAGTGCTCCGCGGCGAACACCTCGTTGTGCGGAGGCCTCGCGCCCCAGTGCCTGACCGAGCTCGGCATCTGCGGCTGCGACGGCGCCTCGGGCGATCCCGCGTGCGGCTCGTCGACCTCGGGCCTCGTCTGCAACGGCGCGGGCGGCTTCTGCGTCCCCGGCTGCGGCCCCGCGCCGCGCAACGGGTGCCCCGCGGGCCAAACCTGCGCGGGCGCCGCCGGGGGCCTCGGCCAGTGCGGCGGCGCCGCGTGCACGGCCGACGGCGACTGCGCCGCTCCGCTTTCGCGGTGCGACGTCAGCGCCGGCGCGGACCGCTGCGTGCAGTGCCTCTTCGACTCGGATTGTGAGGTGCCCTTCGTCTGCAACGCCGCGGCCCACGTCTGCGTCGAGTGCGCCCCGGGCCACTCCGAGCTGTGCCGGGCCGATCTCTCAGGCGCGCAGTGTCTCGCCGGCGGCAAGTGCGGCTGCGTGACCGACGGCGACTGCGGCGGCCCCACCTCCGGCCGTGTCTGCGACGCGACGACCGCCCGCTGCATGCCCGGCTGCCACGGAACCAACGGAAACCGATGCCCCGCGGGCCAGAGTTGCTCGTCCTCGACGGACGAAGCAGGTCGATGCCAAAGCGGGCGAAACCCAGACGGCGGCACCGTCGGACCTGACGGCAGCTCTGATGGTGGCCTTTCGATCGACGGTACGAGCGATCGCGGCGCAGTCGACGCTACCTCGGACAACGGTAACCATACCGACGTGCCCGGGATCGACGGGACACCGGCTACCGAAGTTGGACGCGACGGCGGTATTGGCGACGGCGACGCCGCGACCGTTAGCAAGCCGGCGGACGTGGGCCCCGGGATCGACGGTCGCGGCCTCGAGGGCTATCTCGCTGGTGGTGGCTGCCGCTGCTCAGCAGCCGGAGCCGAGGCGCCGCGAGGTTCGACTTGGCTACTGGCGTTGCTCGCATTGGCCGTCGTGCGACGGCGCCCGCGTAGCAGCGGGCGACGGGGGCTCGTCCCCGCGGCCTCGCCCCCGAACAAAAGATAGGATTCACGGGTTTCCGCGAGCGTCCGTCCGCCGTCCTGCGATGGCGCAGCGCAGGATGTACCGATCGGAACACCCGATGAACGAACCGGGGCAAGGTTCGAGTAGGGGAGCGTGAGACTTGCGGGCCTTTGTCCAGGTATGGGAGTTGCTGTCCCACACCGCAAATCCACGCGCACTCAGCGTGGGTCAGCTTCAAAGGGAGGCCCCATGATTCGTAAGTCTCTACTCTCGACGGCATTGGTTGGCGCAGGCCTCATCGCACTCAGCCAGGGATGTGGCACCGGCATGGAGGACACGACGCCCTCGACGTCGGCCGTCATGTCGGCCGAGATTGTCGCCTGCCACCTGGACGACGGCACCGTCGAACACGGAGCCAAGCTCCACGCCTGCGATCCGCAAGATCACAAGAAGACCACCATCTGTCACATTCCGCCCGGCAATCCCGCCAACGCGCACACGTTATGCATCGGCAACGCGGGCGTACCGGCTCACCTGCGGAATCACGGTGACTATCTGGGCGTTTGTCACGACGAAACGCCGTGCCCGCCGCCTGCGACAGGTCCCGGAGGCTCGAACGGAGGCGGAGGGCCGGCGGGGACCTCCGGTGGTGGGAACGCCGGCACGACGGGAGCGGCCGGCGACGGCAGCGGTGGCGCGGGCGCCGGCGCGTCCGGCGGTGCCGCTGGCACCTCCGGAACGCCGATCATTGCCTGACCTGAAGCGAGTCCTTCCGCCGCAGCCCGCTCGCTCTTCGCGGCCGGGCGCTCGGGGTTCCGCCGATTTCGACTTAAGCTTCGCCCCAAACGACCGACAAGAACGACCGCGCATGGCTTACGAAATCACTTCCGCGGGATCCGCGCGCGTCCTGAGGCAGCTCCGGGACGTCGTGCAAGCGGTCGACGACCGCGTCCTCGCGCCGGCGAGCCTCGAGGCCCGTGCCGAATGGGAAGGCCTCGTGCAGCGGCTACCCTCGGACGCCGACGCCAGTCGCGGCCTCGCGGGGATCTCCGAGGACGAGCTCGGCCGGCTGCTCCAGAAGGCCATCCGGTTCCTCGAGATTCTGCGCAGCGACACCGCGCCGATCTACGACATGATCTCCACCTCGTCGGCCGCCCGCGACCGTCCCGCGCCGCCCGCCTTTTCCTGATCGGGGCCCTTCCGGTCGGACGGTCGCGCGCGCGGCCCGATCAGGTCTCGTCGTCGCCGATGGGGACCTCCTCGAGGCTCTCGAGCCGCGAGTAAAGACGTCGGCGCGTGATGCCGAGCAAACGAGCGGCCGCCGACTTGTTGCCGCCCGTGCGCTCGAGGGCCGCCCGCAGCAGCTCTTGCTCGAAGGCGTCGAGGTTGAAGCCCTCGGTGAGGAGGGCCGCCGCCCGGCTGGCCTCGCCGCGCGCGAGGGGCTGGCCGAGCGCGAGCAGGGCGGGGCCAATCTCGTCGGGGCCGGCGAGAATGAGGGCGCGCTCGAGGGCGTTCTCGAGCTCGCGCACGTTGCCCGGCCACGCGTGCGCGACGAGCTTCTGGCGCGCCGTCGGGGCAAGCTTCGCGGGCGGCAGGCCCCGGCGCTCGAGCAGGCGATCGGCCAACGGCAAGACGTCCTCGCGCCGCTCGCGGAGGGGCGGCACGGCGATCGCGAAGACGTTGAGGCGATAGTAGAAGTCCTCCCGAAACGCGCCGGCGCGCACGGCGCCCTCCAGATCGCGGTTGGTCGCCGACACGACGCGGACATCGACGGCGCGCGCCGTCGTCGAGCCGACCGGCACGAACGATCGGTCCTGGATGAAGCGCAGGAGCTTGACCTGCGTCGAGGACGTCAGCTCCCCGATCTCGTCGAGGAACAGCGTGCCGCGATCGGCAGCGGCGAGGTGACCGGCCTTGCGCTCGACGGCGCCGGTGAACGCGCCGCGCTCGTGGCCGAACAGCTCGCTCTCGAGCAGCGGCTCGGGCAGCGCCGCGCAGTGGACCTCGACGAGCGGCCGCGTGGCACGCGGGCTCTGGAAGTGGATGTAACGGGCAATCTGGCTCTTGCCCGTGCCGGTCTCGCCCAAGAGCAGCACGCTCGCGTTCGTCGCCGCGACTTGGTCGGCGAGGCGCAGCACGGCCCGCATCTTGTCGCTCTCGGCGACGAGGCTAGGCGTGAGGCGCTCGACGAGGCGGTCGCCACGGGTGCGTGCCTCGCGCGCTTCGGCGAGGCGCCGCACGCGCAGGCGGACCTCGTCCATCGCGAAGGGCTTCGTGAGGTAATCGGCGGCGCCGGCCTTCATGGCGGCGATGGCGGCGTCCGTACTGCCGAAGGCCGTCATGAGCAGGACGTCGGCCCCTCCGGGCCGCGCGCGCGCTTCGCGGAGGACCGCCATTCCGTCGACGTCGGGCATCTTGAGATCGGTCAGCACGACGTCCGGAGGTCGCGCCGCCAGCTCGACGAGCGCGGCGCGACCGCCCTCCACCCGCGTCACGGTATGACCGTCGAGCTCGAGCATCTCCGCCACGAGCGTGCCGAGCTTCGGTTCGTCATCCACCACGAGAACGCGGGCCACGGTCACTCTCCTTCGCGCTCGACGGTCCGGGACTGGACGCGCGGCAGACCGATCTCGAAGAGCGCGCCCCGAGGTTGATTCCTACGGTACTCCAAGAAACCCCCGTGGCGGTCGACGATCCGCCGCGCGATCGCGAGGCCGAGGCCCGTTCCGCCCGACTTCGTCGTGAAATAGAGGTCGAACAGTCGCCCCTCGGCGCCTTCGGGGATGCCGGGACCCTGGTCGGCCACGACGACGCGGACGTCGGCGGCGGTGGCGCGCGCGCGCACCGCGATCTCGCCTGCGCGCTGGGCTTGCGCGGCATTCACGAGCAAGTTCGCGAAGACCTGCCGCAGGCGGGCAGCGTCGGCCTCGATGGCCGGCAGGTCCGCCCCTTCGCGGCGTACGCGAATGTCGGGGAACGACGCCTCGACCGCGCGCCCGGCTTCGTCGAGCACGTCGGAGACGTTCGTCGCCGCGAGCGACAGCGGTCGATCGCTCGAGAGATCGAGGAGATCCTGCGTGAGCTGCCGCAGGCGTTCGACCTCGGTGACGATGTCGGCGAGCGCCGCGCGATCGCGCTCCCCGAGCGCCGCGCTCGAGCGCTCGCGCATGAGATCGATCGTGCCTCGGATGACGCCCAGCGGGTTTCGGATCTCGTGGGCCGCCATGGCGGCGAGGCGCGCGAGGCCATCGGCGCGCGCGGCCTCGGCGGCGGCGCGCCCTCGCTCGCGCTCGGCGCGCGTCCAGCGCGCCGCCGCCAGCGCGAGCCCCAGGCCCGACAGCAGAGAGAGCGCGATGCCTAGAGCAAGCGCCCGAGAGATGCGCGCGCGCGTCGCGAGAAACAACTGCCCAGCCTCGAGCACGAGGACACTCTCGACGGCGCCGGTCGAGCTGCGCATGGGGAAGTATCCCGATAACACGGTGAGGCCGCCCAAGGCGTATCCGGGGCCGACGCCGGCCGAGCCCGCGAGGGCTCGCCTCCAACGATCGAGATCGAGGCGCAACAGGTCGGCGCGGCGACCGGGTGTTCCCGTGGCATCGGCGACGACGCGCAGGGCGCCACTCACGACGTACGCGCCGTCGAGTTGATTCGCGCGCATGACGTCACGCAGCCGCTCGGCCGTCGGGGACACGCCGACGAGGAGCGATGCCGTCGACTCGCCCGCGCCGGCCAGGCGTTCGTGAATGATGTGGTCGACAGCATCGCGGGCTGCGGCGTGAAGGACGACCGTCGCGGCGAGCGCGCCCGCGAGGCCGAGGGCAGCGGCAGACAGCGGGACGAGGAGGCGTCGGCGTGTCACAGAACACCGAAGGTGTAGACCAGGCCCAGGCTCGTCGCGAGCCTCGTGTAGCGGAAGTCGGCCACATTCGAGAACGCGCGGCGTCCCGTGGCCGTGAGCCGTGCCGTCCATGCGCCACGCAGATCGATTTCCGCGACCAGATAGCCATCGAGATACCGATCTTGGCGCCTGACAGCGAGGTCGGGATCGATGGCGTCGTAGAGACGCCACGAGAAGCGTCCCTGGAGGAAAACGCGCGTCGCCGCCGATGGCTCGAGCTCCACGAGCGCCAGCGGACCGTGCTCGATGTAGGACAGCGCGGGATCATGACTGGTGTCGTCGCGCTCACCGCGATATCCGAGCCCGACGCTCGCGATGGCTGCGAAGCGACGCGACACGCGTCCTTCCGCATCTTGACGAAGACCAGAGTAGGGATCGGTCGCTGTGGTCGCGAACGATTCGAGCCGCACCGCATACGACGCCGCGACGGTCATGTCGCCGAACGTGGCGTGCCCGAGCGCAAGCAG
>Ga0137409_10008680_pt1 | contig 10371 bp, 7 predicted proteins | sample CZODoug1_16funga_FD_122059 | JGI IMG/M metagenome (GOLD analysis project Ga0137409, IMG submission 122059) | Vadose zone soil fungal communities from Angelo Coast Range Reserve, California, USA - CZODoug1_16fungal (Hybrid Assembly) | ecosystem: Environmental > Terrestrial > Soil > Vadose zone...
AGATCCTTTGTCTCCGGGAAAAAGCATAGTGCCGGGACGTGCTCTCTCGAGGTCTCCAGCTCATCGCACATGTAACAGGTGGATGCTACGCACGTTTCACGCACGGTCACCTCGCACGAAGCGCGGGTTGTCTTTGGGTTCACGCCCAGGATGACGCACAACTTCGGCCTTGATGATGACGCGGCGGCGCCGCTCCCAGGTGCCGGCGGCATAGTGGGTCTCGCTATACACATGAACGGTTTCGCCCGATTCGCGCGATAGGCGCCGGGCAGTGCCCATCAAGCGCGCGGCGCGACGCTCGACAACCTTGTTTTTAGCCATCGCGACCACGTATTCGAGTCCCTCGCGCTCAAGGGAGGCGAAGAGCTCAGCGAAGGCAAAGCCGCCATCGAGGCGCACCCGCAGCCGTGCCCGAGGAAAGCCCGTGCGCGGCCGCGGCAGAAGGCGCGACAAGATCCCGATCGCGCCGACTCCGGCGCCGGCATTGCCGGGACGCAGCAGATAGCAGAACAGATACTGACTTTTTCCTCAATATTTTTGCTCGTCATGATGCCCCTTCCAGTGTGTCCGGCGACTCATCCTTCAACGAGGCACTTTGAAGACGAACAGAACCGGGTTACCAACGGGTACGTCGATCTCAGGCGTAAGGGATGCCCGGGTCGCTTCAAGCGCGTTTCCGCCACCGGCCACGACCGCCACATATTGATCACCGCTGGCAGTGTAAGTAATGGGGTAAGAAGATGGCGCGGCACTCAGGCGCGTCTCCCACAGTATTCGGCCCGTCTCATCGTCATAGGCGCGAAACTCGCGATCATGATCGCCGCTGAAAACGAGACCCCCTGCGGTCGCGAGCACAGCGCTAGATGGCGTCGCGCGCTGCCGCTGTATCCACATCACTTTGCCGGTCGGCAAGCTAATGGCCTGCACCCTGCCGAAGTTACCATCGCCGTCGGGGCGTGCGCGCTGTTCCATGCGCGTATCAACCCCTCCCGCCACGATCTCCGACGCACTGCCTGGCGTAAATGTATGATTCATGCAAGATTCCGCAATCGGCACGTAAAGGATCCCAGTCTCCGGATTAATGGCGCTCGAAGGCCAATTGCGTCCAGCGGTGCTATAGGGGCAAACCAGTTTCGCAACTCCCGCCTGCGGCTGAACAGCGGGGTTGATGGTCTTTCTGCCCGTCTTGGGATCGATGCGTATCACCACATTTTGTACGCCCAGATCTCTGGAGAAAACATATTCACCCGTCGCCCGATCCATCGCGTCGAACAACGCCATCTTGCCGCCTGTCACCACCAGTCTTCGGGCCCGGCCTGCCACCGGTAGCGTAACCAGGGATTGCTCAAAGGCCCAGTCCAAATCCCAGACGTCACGGCCGACGTGTTGGTAGTACCACACGAGTTTGCCGGAGTCCGCCTCCAGCGCGACAGTCGAGTCGGTATACAAACCCAGATTTTCCGGTCGTTCGGTCGCATCCGGCACCAACAAAGTCGCGGTGGCATAAGTGTTGCCGGTACCAAAGTAGACCAGATTGAGATCCGGATCGTAGCTTCCGGGAGTCCAAACACCTGCGCCGTAGCGCTCGTCCACCGGATGGCCATTCCAACTGTCGCCGCCTGGTTGCCCGTGTCTAGCAATGGTATCGAAGCGCCACATTTCTCGACCGCTCTCAGCGTCCAAGGCGAGGATATAAGCTCCTCTCTTCCCGTGCGTCACCCCCAGCGATACACCGAGGATGATCTTGCCTTTGGCAATCACGGGGCCGCCGTCCAGCCGAAACGCCGAACCATCGGAGTCACTTTTGTGCGGGCCTTGTTCGGGCGAAATGACCGCGTGGTCCCACACGAGCTTGCCGGTCTTAATCTCCAGCGCCACCACGTGCCCATCAGCCGTCGGCACGTAAATTCTATCGTTGAGAACCGCCAAACACTTTGCCCGTGCGGCGCGGCCTCCATCCTCCACATCCGGCAGCAATCTCAGGTACTGCCACAATCGTTCGCCAGTAGCTGCGTTCAATGCCTCAACGGAAGCGCCGCTCGAAATGAAAATGACTCCGTCATGCACCAGCGGCGTGATTTCATTCTGGCTGGGCGCCAGCGACCAACTCCACTGAGTGCGCAGCCTCGCAACGTTGCCTCGGTTGATCTGCTTGAGCTTGCTGTAGCCAAGGGCTTCATAGGTGCGCCTCCAGTGCAGCCAGTCACCGTCGGGCGGCGCGCGTAGCAGTTCCTCGCTGACCGTTGACATGGCACTCAGCAATTCGGTGCGCTTGGCGACGGCGGCGTCATAGGCGGCGTCGTGCTCGACAACACTTGAAAACAATCGTGCGTTGCGTTCGGCGTCCCCGGCGCGTACCACCGGCTCACTGTGGTTCTCGGTGGCTCGAGCGATCGCAGTCCCGCGCTGCCGAATGTAGCGCTCGATATCCGCATAAGTTTCAGCGCCGAGAGAGCCGGGGCCCGAGGGGGGCATCTTGGTTGCAATAAAATTCGACAACGCCTCGGTGGGCAGATTTTTCCAGTGTGCCTCGAATTTCTCGCCCTTGAGTGGCGGTCCAAATTCGCCGCCTTCCAGGTTGGCCCCGTGGCACTGTTGGCAGTTGTGGGCATAGGCATCATTGTCTGGCGCCGCCGTGGCCATTGGCGGCGCCGCTGCGGTAGTCGGACTGAGCGTGCCGGCGACCGGTTGAACGGTGCACCCGACAACCCAAGTTGCGGCGATTGCCGCCCCCGTCAATGCCGCCTGGCAAAGAACTCCCTCATGCACCCGTTTCGACACCATCCACCCCTTTGTTGCCGGCAGCACGTCATCGCCGCACGCGAGCTTCGTTTACTTCCAAATTACAGGCAGGAGACCTGATACGCAGCATTCCACTGCGCCTCTCAGATCTTGCTGGGTCGGTAGCTCTCACGAGCTGCTTGAACATAGGGCCATGGCGCAACCCTTGCGCGAATCTCCTTTTGGAAATGCCGTTCGACAGCCGGCTTTGACGATCCGCCGTCCGGCTCTCCCCAAACGACTGTCACGGGTTGGCCAATCTGCATGACCGATTGATCGAGAACCGCCAGGGAAATCCACTGCCGATCAACCGCGAGAAAACATGGATACGTGGATAGTCCAATCATCTTGTCTCCCACTGTGACCATATCGTACGGGTGCGCGGCATAATGCGCGTTAGGGAACTCCATAAATTTCCCATTCTCACCGGCGTGCAGCTGGCTCGAGTAGACCGCCAGCACATCCTCTGCGTTCCACTCAAGCGTTACCTTTTGCCGATGAGGGCGATCAACCATCTTCTGCAGGGCTTCGCGCCCAATAAACTCGTGGTCAAACTTTACCAAACGCCCGTAGTCGAGGTCCCACGGCGTGAAGTAGTAGTCTTCTATATTGCGAGATAGGTAGCTGCCGCCAATCGAAGCGTTGGCCTCAAACGAGGAACCCGGGAGCCATTCACGGAACGAGCGCATCTTTTCGCCGGTATAAACGGCCTGGAGCGGCGAGGGAATCCAGCCTGCTTCCACGGCGCACGTGCCATACGCTCGACCGCCGACGAGTCGCAAGCCAAAGTCCCGTCCCGCCTCGACAATTGCCGCCTTCACCTCCGGTCCGTCCGCGAGCGGGCCCCAAAATTCCAGCCCAGGTGCACCAGCGAATGAATGAGCCAGCGCGCGAATCTTCCGACCGGCAATCTTGATCTCCCCCATGGTAAAGAATTTGAGCTTTTCGAGTGGCGCTCCGTTCAGCTTTTCCAGCAGCCCCCATGCATTCGGCCCTTGAAGCTCAAATCGATATGTCCGCCTGGGTTTCGGATTGGAAATCGTTCGCTCGTCACGTTCGAATTTGACGTCATACCGCCCAGTTTCGGCGTGATACTGAACCCAGTTTGCGACGGGTGGGCGACCCACGATATTGACTTTGTCGTCTTCGAGGCCAAATAAAATCATATCACCGATTACATAGCCCTCATGGCTACAGCACACGAGCTGTTTCGCCTTGTTGCGGCCGTAACTACTGAACGAATTCACGCCCACTTCCGACAGTAACCGAAGGGCGTCGGGCCCTTCTAGGTAGAGATCGGTCATGTGGAGCGACTGGTCGAGCAAACCGACTGTTTCTCGCCAGGATCGTTGTTCGTCACGCCAATTGGTGTATTCGGCCCGAACCGGATAGGCATAGGCACCGACCGGCACGTTGCGAAGGAATTCGGCCGGGTTACCCAGCTGATCGAGCTTGTCCTGCAGCGATTTAAATTGCATCTCTTCCATCTTACCTCCCGTGATTCCCGTTATGCCAGGGGTCGAATTTCCCTATACCAAGCCAAACGCACGGCGCCGGCGTTTGATTGCATGTAGGGCACCGCTGAAATACTGACGTTAGTCGACCCTCTTCAAATGTCGCGTACCTACCCAATCCGATCTACTCGCTAATGTACCGACGGCGCTCGGCACTTCATTCGCAAGGCCCATGAATCTCCGTCTGATTCTTCCGCCGTTCGAAGTACCGCACGTCGTTGTGCGACAACATTGGCACCGTAGATTCCATCGCGACCCGCAGAGTAGATGGCTTCGTAGCACCTTCTTTCGCTGACCAACGGCTCACTAGTTGCAGCGCAAAACAGACTGCCAGATACGGGTGGATCCATCTTTCAGGGGGCGATCAGCAACTTGCACTGCTCCGTGCGCCGGCGTAGCGTCTCGAACGCTTCGGGCGTCTCCTCCAATGATATCGTTCCGGTGACCAGCGCGCGGGGCTCGACGGCCCCGTCCTCGAGCGCGCGCAGTGCCTCCACATATTCGCCTCGGGTAAAAAAAGCCGAAGTGATCAGGCGAATTTCCTTCGACAACATCGCAAAACTGTTGAATGTGTCGGGCCGGGTGCACAGCCCCAACAGCAGGATCGTGCCGCGGTTGCGCACCTGCTTGACAGCCTGCTCGATGAGGCCAGGAATGCCCACGCACTCGTAGACGATGTCAGCCTTGCCGGAAATTGCCCGCTCGGCGCTACCCACGGGATCGTCAGGCTGCACCACGAATTCATGGGCACCCATGGCCAGCGCGCGCGCGCGCTGATAATTAGCGACATCCTGCATGACGACCCGCGAGGCTCCAGCTCGGCGCGCCCAGAATGCGACGGCGAGCCCGATGGGACCGGCGCCGAGAATCAGAACCTTCTCACCAAACTTTAGTCCCGACATGTGAATTCCGTGTAGTGCCACGGCCAACGGCTCAATGATTGCGCCGTCCGCGAGACTCAGCGCTTGCGGCAACTTGATGCATTGATTGGGGCGCGTTACCGCATATTCCGCGTAGCCGCCGCCTTGCAGCCCAAACTGCCCGCACCAGGCCACTTCGCCCGCCACGCAAGCGGGACAATGTCCACAACTCTGCAACGGAATGACTGACACCAGATCACCGACCGCTACGCCCTGGGTACCGCGCCCCACTGCCGCCACTTCACCGGCAAATTCATGCCCGAGTATGTATCCCGCGCCTTTGCCGAACGCAGGGTCCTCCGCAATGTGTAGATCCGAACCGCAGATGCCGCAGCGCGCGACCTTGACCACGAGTTCGCCCTGGGCAGGCTTGGGATCAGGTACTGAGGTACAACTTAGTGGTTGGCGTATACCCTGCATGACGGCGGCGCGCATCGGTTCGACTCCTCTTTAGCGAAACTTGCCCAAGTGCATTCCGCCGTCAATCGTGCCAGCGGCGCCGCGGATATTGACCCGGTCGAGTATACGTACGACGCTCATACGGCGCGGCGCTCAAGTACGCGCGGAGCGGTTTCACGCAGACCCATCGCCACGACTGCCGCCAGCACCGTCATGGACAGCATTAGCCACAGGACCGCTGAGCGCTCGTGGAAATGATCGGAGAGCCGGCCGGCAAAATACGGACTCAGCACGCCACCCACGCCATCGCCCACGCCGATAGTGATCCCGGCAAGAGAGGCCGTCAGGCGCGGATCCACCGATTCCGAAGGCACCGTGGCCATAAATACCGGAAACACGCCGACCAGTCCCCAACCGACAAAAAAGATGACCGCCAGCACCCACGGACTGCCCATGAAGTACATCGCCCCTAACGGCAGGATTACGCCCAGCGCGGAGAATCCGACTATGACAGGTTTGCGGCCAACGCGATCGGAGAGCGCCGAGACCGAAAAACTGCCAACGGCTGCCGAGAAGCCCAGCGTGGCCATGAGCCACTTGGCAGTATTGGCATCAAAGCCGCGGTTCGCGGTCAGATATAATGGCATGAAGGCCCAACAGCACACCAGATACGACACCAGCAGTACTGAGATCAACGCACAGAGCTGCACATTGCGATTGGCAATGGCTGAAGCAATGGTGGCTTTAGGCTCCGGACCGGCGTGATACATTTCTGGAGGGGGCTCGCGGACCAGTAACCACACCAGCAGAGCGCCAATCACACCCGGCAAGGCGGCCAAATAGAAGGCATGCCGCCAGCCGAAGGCAATCGCTACCGGTACCAGCACCAGCGGTGCTGCGGCGGATCCGAGCAGGTTGGAGCCGAGGTTTTGGGCCACACCCATGGCCAAACCGCGATGGCGATCGTTAACCTCGGCTACGATCACCGAGTGACTGACCGGCATCACGCCGCCTTCGGCCGCGCCCATCAGAATGCGCGCGCCCAGCAGCATCAGGAATGAAGTCGCCAGACCCGAGACCACCGAACACAGACAGAACGCCAATATCGCGACGACGATGACCGGCTTGCGCGAACCAAGGCGATCGGACAAGCGGCCCACCAGAAAGCCGGTGAGCGCAAAAGTCAGTGACAGGCCCGAGGACAGCGTGCCCACCTGGGTATCGCTCAGATGCAGATCGGGTTTGACAAACTGCATCAGGAAGTTGAGCGCGTTGCGATCGAAGAACAGCACGCCAAAGTTGAAACTCAAAAAGAGCACCAGCATACTTTGGTAACGATTCGACAAGCGCTCGGCGGACATCACCCCCCCCTTCGCCATTCACTTGTTAAAACCATCAAGTCGGCCCTCAATAAAGCCGCTCTTTCATTGGGTCGGGTCATGCTGCAGCGATTTGCAGACCGACGGGATGAAGATCGCGCAGCAAAAATCCATTGGCCGCGGTGACCGAACTCCACAAAGCATCGCTCGGGCCTGGTAGCAGTCAGTTTCACATCCTGCTGTGACGCTAAGCCGCGGACTTGCGACTCCAGAGCACACTGCTCGCAAGCGCTGCACCCTCGGACAGCGCCTTGAGTTTCGCCCACGCGACCTGCGGGTGGCAGCGCAGGCCCACACCGCAATCGGTACCGGCGATCACGCGCTCGCGCCCGACGAGGTTTGTGAAGCGCTGGATGCGCATCGACACCAGCTCCGGGTGCTCGACCACCGTGGTGGCATGGCTCACGACGCCGGGAATGAGGATTTTGTCCTCCGGCAACTTCACCTGCTCCCAGAGCGTGAATTCATGCTCGTGGCGCGCGTTGGCGGCCTCGAACAAGTAGGCCTGCGCGTTAACCGAGAGCATCAGGTCGATCATGTCCTTCATGCCGATGTCGCAGGTATGCGGGCCGTGCCAGCTGCCCCAACACAGATGATAGCGCACCTGTGACTGTGCAACGTTGCGTAGCGCATGGTTCAGCGCGTCTATGCGCAGCCTGCAGTAGCGCCGGTAGCCCTCTAGTCCCATCGGGATGCCGATCCGGTCCCACAGCGCCGCGAGCCACGCGTCGTCGACCTGCACGATAAAGCCGGCCTTGGCGATCGCCTCATATTCGACGGCCATCGCATCGGCGAGCGCGAAGAGGAAGTCCTCAGTGTCTTTGTAGAACTTGTTGTCGCGGCCAGGCTCGAGGCTCGCTGGTGCCGTGCTGGTGAGGAACGCGTCCGCCGTTGGTGTGCTGCCCAGCGCCGCGCGCAGGCTTTCGATCTCCTGTTGCAGAGATTTCTGACCCACGTACGTAATCGCCGAGGTGCAGCTCCAGTCTAGCTCGCGGATCTGTTCGGCGACGCTGCGGGTCGACTCGAAGAGGGTACCGCCGGCCAGAGCCGCCTGATAGAAATCCTTGAACTGTTTCCAGTCCTCGCTCTGCATTAGCAGGGCCGAGGTCGCGCCGTTGTCCACCGGCACGAATCCGGACAGGCGTTCGTTGATGAAGCTGACCCAATTACCGCCCTTGGTCAGTTCACCCTCGTTGATGATGTCAATTCCGGCCTCGCCCTGCATGCGCACGACTTCTGCGACCTCGCGCTGCAGGCGCGCCTCCTCGACGCCTTGCTTGCTCCGCAGACCAGGCGGCATGGGCAGTGCACCTACGTGCGTGGTCAAAATACGGTCGGTACTGGCTCTCATGGTCGTTCGCTGCTCCGGCCACGCAACCCTAGAACTTGTAACCGACCGAGATGCCGTACAGGCGCGGCGCCTCGTAAGTGATGTTGCGGGTGCCATCACCCAGCGTTGAGCTGTAGTTGACAACTGCCTTGTTGTTCAAATTGGTGGCCCAAAGACGCACATATTCGTGCTCGTCTGAAGACTCCCAGCGGACCGAGGCGTTGATCCGCGAGAAGGCGGGCTGCTTGAGTAGGTTGTCCGGCTCGAAATAGAGGCCAGAGTTGTATTCGTAAGTAGCATCCAAGTGCAGGCTCGAACCGTTGGGGAGCGGGATCCTATAATCCGGTGTCAGATTTGCCGTGAAATGTGGCGACTTCGGGATATCGTTGCCGCTGGCGTCGCCCGGAAAGGTCGGAATTCCTCCACCGGGGCTACCGAATGGCGCGTTCGTGAAGTCCAGGAACCTCGCATGCAGATATGCGGCGCTGCCGGTGATCTTGAAGCTGTCGGTAAATACCGCCTCGAAGTCGCTGTCGATACCATAGATGCGCGCGGAGGCGCCGTTGATGATGCCGGTGTTGGCGACACCGACCTTCTGGATCTGGATGTTCTTGTACTCGTAGTCGAAGGCCGCGACATTCAGGCGCAAGCGACGGTCCAGTAAGTCATTCTTCATGCCGACCTCGTAGGCCTTGACAGATTCCGGCAGGAACGCGGGTTGCGTGGTGAATTGCGTGTTGAAACCGCCGCTCTTGAAGCCGGTGTTGAACGACACGTACGTGAGTACTTCCGGCGAGAAACGGTGGTCCAGCGCGATGCGGTAGGTCGGCTTGTTGAACTGGAGCGAGGCGGGCGTCGTAACGCCCAGCGACACCGGCGTGGTGCTGCCGGCGGTGTAGCCATCGGTAAAGCCACTGATGTCGCGCTTCTCACGTGTGTAGCGAGCGCCCACCGTCAGATTCGTCGCCTCGACGATTTCGTAAGTACCCTGCGCGAACGCAGCCTGCGATTCGGTGATCTGCTTGCCGTAAGGTGCGACGTAGACAAACGGCCCGAACAGCCCGTCGTTAGAGTAGACGCCCGCGGGGTCGTAGGAACCGTCGGCGTGGAAAACATACAGGCCGGCCTGCCAGTTGAACTTCCCGCCGACCTTGGAGGAGAGCGTCAATTCCTCGCTGAACTGATTCTCCAGATCCAGCAAATCGCCGGTCAGGTGTGGTGCCGGCGTAAAGTCGACGTCCCAGTACAGCGAGGTCGAGGAGTTTCGATAGGCTGTCAGGCTCGTCACGTTCAGCGCGTCGAATTGATGCTCGACTTTCAAACTTGCCCCGTAGTTCCGGTTCCGAAACAGCGGATTGGCGTCGGCATACATGTCCCATGGACCCTGCGCCGGTTGTGTTCCCGTGTAGTAGCTGGGGTTGGCGATTGTCCCCGGGGCCAGCTTCTGGCCGTTCATCGAGTTGTTGATGTTGCTGTAGTCGCCGATGAAAGTGATCTTGTCGACGTCAGTCGGTGTGTACACCCACTTGGAGTGCACCGTCACGTCGTGGTTGTCCTTGAACACGTCGGCGCCGGTGTAGAGATTTCTGCCCCAGCCCTGCCCCTGCGTGCCGGCATTGATCGACAGGTCCGCGGCGAGATTGTTGGTAATGCCGCCGGAGACGAACACCTTGCCCTTGATCGTCTGGTAGTTGCCGTACGTCAACTCGCCGAGCGAGCGAAATTGTTGGGTCGGGTCCTTAGTAATAATCTGGATTAGGCCACCGGTCGCATTGCGGCCAAACAATGTGCCCTGCGGGCCTTTGAGCACCTCGATGTGGTCGATGTTCGCGAAGTCGTAAAACGTGGGTGACACGGTCGACGCATAGTAGACACCGTCCAGGTAGAAGGACACCGGCAGCTCGATTCCAGGCCCGATGCCTGTACTGCCGACGCCACGCAGGTAGACGAACGAAAAGCCGACCGCGTTGCCGATGCTCAGGGTGGGCACGATCTGCCCGAGGTCGAGGAACCTGGTGATACCGGCATCCGACAGTTCGTTACCGCTG
>Ga0137409_10008681_pt1 | contig 10371 bp, 9 predicted proteins | sample CZODoug1_16funga_FD_122059 | JGI IMG/M metagenome (GOLD analysis project Ga0137409, IMG submission 122059) | Vadose zone soil fungal communities from Angelo Coast Range Reserve, California, USA - CZODoug1_16fungal (Hybrid Assembly) | ecosystem: Environmental > Terrestrial > Soil > Vadose zone...
GGGGCGCGCGCGACTTCCGCGAGGCGATTGCGCGAAAAACAAAGTGGTATCTCGGCCTCGATGTCGATCCGGAAACAGAACTCACCGTCACTTGCGGCTCAACCGAAGGAATGATCGCGGCGATGATGGCCACCGTCGATCCGGGTGAGGAGGTCATCGTCTTTGAACCGTTTTACGAGAACTACGCGCCTGATGCGATCCTTTCCGACGCAACCCCTCGTTACGTGCCGTTGAGTCCGCCAGACTGGAGTTTTGACCACGAGCAATTGCGGTCAGTCTTCAACGAAAACACGAAGGCGATCATTCTTTGCAATCCAAACAACCCTACCGGCAAGGTCTTCACTCGTGCTGAGATGGAATTTATCGCGGGGCTTTGCCAGGAGTTTGATGCGCTTTGCTTTACCGACGAGATATACGAACACATTCTCTATCCGCGTGAAGGAGCGGAGATCGGGCACATCTCAATGGCGCAGATTCCGGGAATGCGCGAACGCACCGTCATCGTGAATTCGATGTCTAAGACATATTCAGTCACAGGCTGGCGGGTTGGTTATTGCATCGCGCCGGCAGAGATAACCGGCGCCATTCGCAAGGTTCACGACTTTCTTACCGTGGGCGCTGCGGCGCCGTTGCAGGCTGCGGGCGCGTACGCCCTTTCGCTGCCAAGGGAATATTACGATCGTTTGCAAAACGACTATCGCGCGCGCCGCGATTTGCTGCTGCCTGTACTTGAGAATGCGGGTTTCAAAACATTTCGGCCGGATGGCGCTTACTACATCATGACCGACATCTCCAGGTTTGGTTTTGCTAATGACGTCGAGTTCACGCGCCACTTGATTCGCGAGGTTGGCGTTGCGTGTGTGCCGGGTTCCAGTTTCTACAGTATCCCGGAGCTTGGTCGCCAGCAGGTAAGATTCTGCTTCTGCAAAAAAGATGAGACTCTTCAGCTTGCTGCGGAAAGACTGGAGAAGCTCCAATCCAAAATCTAGTTAATAGGCTGGCGGCATTTCTATTCGGCGGACTGTTGTTACTGGTACTAAGTGCGACTACGTTCGCACAGCAAAGTGCCGATCCACATTTCGACGCCAGAGTTGAAAACCCGGCCTACACAAAAAACTTCCCTCGTGTTCTCTTCGACGAAGCCCATTACAACTTTGACACCACAAACAATCGTTACAAGCCTTTCGCGGATCTGATCTTTAACGATGGCTATCATATCGCCACCAACCGGCAGCCGTTTACAAAAGAGTCGCTCAAGTCTTTCAAAATCCTGGTGATAGTAAACCCGCTTGGCGGCGAAGAGATCGACGACGACAATGCCAGCGATCCCGCGTTTACGGTGGCCGAGTGTGACGCGGTCAGCGATTGGATACGTGGAGGCGGCGCGCTGTTATTGATAGCCGACAACGCACCGTTCAGTTCAGCGGCTGAGATACTTGCGAAGAAGTTAGGCGTCGAGATGAGCAAGGGCTTTGCTGCAGACGCGGCAAATTCAGACAAAGATTCAAAGGATCCGAGCGTAATAGTTTACACGCGCGAAAATCACTTGCTTGCCGATCATTCGATTACCAATGGACGCAGCGATGCAGAGCGGGTAAACCGAGTCAAGGTTTTCACTGGCCAGTCGCTCAAGGGCCCGACGGGAAGCGACGCGTTTCTGAAGCTTGCCGACACAGCGATTGATAACGACTCTGCTGCAGAAAAGAAGCCGTCGGTTGCTGGTCGGGCTCAAGGCATCGCCTTGCGCCTGGGAAAAGGGCGGATGGTTGTGTTGGGTGATTCTGCAATGCTTTCGGCCCAGGTGACAGGCAGCAACAACCAGCCCTTCGGCACGAATAATACCGACATCGACAACAAGCAGCTGGCGCTCAACATCATGCACTGGCTTTCGGGGTTGCTGAAGTAGATTCAATCCGCAGATTTCGCAGATTCCACAGATTCCAGCAAAGGCTGAACTCATCCGCGCCTTCGCGAGCTCTAGATTCTAATCTCTGTTATCCGTAAATCTGCGGATGGACCTGTTGTTATTAAATGTGGGATGCGAAGCGACAATTCATCTGGCTGGCGGCGGGACTTGCTCTGGGAACTTTGGTCGCTTACTCAGACGCTCACGACGAAGACGGGACTTTTGTCCCGCGGTTCTTCGTCTTCATGGAAAGCCTCGTGCTCGGGATTGTTGCTCTCCTCTTTTACCTCTACTCCCGTAAGAAGCAATGAGATTAATCCGCAGATTACACCGATTCCACGGATTCAAAACAGGAAGTGAAACTCCTAAGCTCGGGCCGAGATCTCTGGCCTCTTGAATCTGCGTAATCTGTGAAATCTGCGGATGGTATTTTTAATTAGGCTGTTGGGCCGTCTTCGCCCTCACGGCAATCCCCTCATCGCCAAGGACCAGGAGACTTCGCGGTTCGCCAAACGGAACGCTTGAAGGAAGATAAGAAACGACGTAGCGGTTTTTTCTGAGTTCATCGCAAATGCTCTTTGCTGCAATGCCCGGCTCATCGATGGAGAATATGGCGCCGCCGGTTCCTTCTACCAGCTTATCAATTACCTGCTTCGGTTTTGGTACATCGCGGCGAATAGCGCCTCGAGTGCGATCCTGCGCCTGAACGGCGTAAACCGTAATGTCGAGCCTTTGCAAGTCGGCGAGGGTCCTTTCAAATGAGGCCCTGCTACCACGATCCAACCCATCACTGATAACCACAATCACGTGTTTTTGCCCCGGCGCAGAACGCAGCGCCTGATCCATGACTGCGCTGGCTGCATCAAAAAGATGTGGTTGGCCCTTCTTCCGAAATAGCCTTAACGAAGACTCGATCGACTTTGCATTGTCTGTCCAGTCAGAAACAATCTCTGCTTCCTCGTCGTAGCCGACAATCAAGAGCTTGTCGCCTTCAAATATCTCGTAGGCGAACTCCCGCGCCGCCTTTTCGAGTTTCTCAACATCAGCGCGGATCGTCAGGGAGTTGTCCACCAACAAGACGATGCGGGCCGGTGAAGGGTCGGGACTGAAGTTTAGAATGGTCTGTTCGCTGCCGTTGTCGTAGACGGAGAGCTGCTTGGCGGTTATCGGTGTGGTTGACTTGTCGGCGCGTGCGGCCACGATGCTTACCATCACGCCACCCTCACGCGACGTAGCCGGACGACGACCTGCCTGCGCCATCAGCGCACCACACAAGTAAAACAACAATAGAAACCCGGCTGCGTAATTTACACGTCCGCGGAAACGCTGTTGGACAGCTTGCGCTCGATCGAAGTTATACATCTGTTTTCACTACTGAGGAGCGGCTTCTAATCACCACTGGGGACTTTGGATGTGGAAGCTTTGTCGGACGTTTTCTTAGCGGGGGAGCTGTCTTTTGTTTTCTTGTCAGACTTTTTGTCTTCGGCCGCGGGAACCGAGGAGGCGGTGTCTTTCTCGGCTTTCTCCGCCGCTTTCCTGCCATTGCCGGCGTAGTCGGTCACATACCAACCCGAACCTTTGAATTGGATCGCCGATGCCGAGACCAATTTCTCCAAACGCCCGCCACACTTGCGGCATTTCACCGGCGGCTTGTCATCCATCTTTTGAAAGACTTCGAGCTTCGCCTTGCACTTCCGGCATTCAAATTCATAAATCGGCATAGATGGCTGCTCCGTTACTCCAACAAGAACCTGCCGGAAATTATACGGGCCACGCCGCAGCCTTGCAAAGACGGTCACTTACCTGCTTTGCAACTTCAAGACGGCTTCGCTATGATCCATTTCGAAATACACCCCATGTCAGATACCGCAAAATCTCTCTCTCTCGAACGCAAGATCAAGATGCAGGAGGCACGCGAAGGCATCATCAACCGCCTCGCGCTGACGCTTCCCACTACGATCAACCTGGACCGGTTCCTTAACGTGATTGTCTCCGAACTGGGCCGGATGATGAATGTCGACCGCTGCGATGTGATTCAGCTTACGTCGCCGAGCGAGCTGCGAATCAGTCACGAATGGCGAGCAAGCGACGATGTTCCCTCCAGCCTTGGCACCGCTATCCCGCTTGATCTAAGTCAACTTTCGGAACACGTTGACATAACCAAACCTATCCGGCTCGACGACACCTCCGCAGCCGGCCTTGACCACAAAGTGCGGTTTCTCGCGAGGAGTTTGCACACGCGCTCGTTGCTGGTGGTCCCGGTTATTCTCGGCGCAGACGTGCTGGGTTTGGTTGGATTGCATATGACACGCACGCTGCGCGAGTGGCTCGACGATGAAGTTTCGTTCCTCGAGTCAATCGCAAGGCAAATTGCGGTCGGTTATCAATACACCCGACTCTACCTTGATAAGGAGCGCGAAGCTGAAACGAAGCGGGCGCTGCTGGAGATTGCCAACGCGCTCAACGCGCGTTCTGATTTTCGCGAGGTTTCCTCTCTGGTACTGGAACGGGCCATCACTCTCGTCGGAGCAGATTATTCTGCGCTCGGAGTGCTCGATCCGAAAGGTGGCCGCATAAGCCTGGTGGCCTTCAGGGCCGCACCTCACGCAACCACCGATGGCGTGCAGGGCTTGATCGACGAACACGCGCAGTCGTTGGACGTAACGGAGTTCCCCGCGGCGATGGAAGTGTTGGCTGGAGGCAAGACGCTCCGCTTGTTGGACAGTGACCTACCCTTTCCGTTTCGTTTGATGTTCAATTCGATACTAGGTGGACGCGCGGCGCTGGTCGCACCGGTGCGTGTGGCTGGACAAACCTTTGGATTACTAGGTCTGGTGTGGAGCGAAGCTCGCCAGGGATTTCAGGATCACGAGGTCGCGCTCGTCGAAGGCATCGCCGATCAATGCGGCACGGCGCTCGAACGCGATCAACTTTCGGCGGAAGTGATGCACCTGCGCAGCGCGTTGCACGAACGCTATGGCGAAGACCGCATCATCGGACAAACCGGAGCAATCCGGCGGGCGATTGAATTGGCCCTGAGTGTTGCGGACACTCAAACCACAGTGTTGATCCAGGGAGAGTCGGGCACCGGCAAGGAGCTGTTGGCGAACCTGATCCACTACAATTCTGGTCGCGAGGATCAGCCCTACGTGAAGTTAAACTGCGGCGCGATTCCCGAGACGCTACTTGAGTCGGAATTGTTTGGGCATGAGAAGGGCGCGTTTACAGATGCGCGCGCGCGTCGTTTGGGAAGGTTCGAAGAGGCAAACGGCGGCACGTTGTTTCTCGACGAAGTCGGCGAGATGAGTTTGTCGGCCCAGGTGCGACTCTTGCGCGTTTTGCAGGATGGCGAGTTCACCCGCGTTGGTGGAAACGAAGTGTTAAAGGCTGATGTTCGCGTGATAGCGGCGTCGAACGTGGATCTGGAACAAGCCACGGAGTCGGGAACATTTCGTCGCGATCTCTATTATCGTCTTTCCGTGTTTCCCATTGTTCTGCCGCCGCTGCGCGAACGTCCCCAGGATATTCACCCGCTCGTTATCCACTTCCTCGAACATTACAAACAGAAAACCGGCAGATTCATATCCGGCATTTCAAAAGACGCGTTGCAGGCATTGATCACTTACGAGTGGCCGGGTAACGTGCGCGAGTTGGAAAATGCGATCGAGCGCGCGGTGATTATTGCTTCGGGCCGGCAGATTGAGCTTGAAGATCTGCCCGACACCATTAACAAGATCGCCTTACAGGAACAGGACCGCATTAAGGTGGAACGAGCTCGCGCCGCCAGCGAAGGTCGGACTAGTACCTTTGAGGTGACCGTGCCTTCATCAATGGATGAGATCGAGCGTCAGGCAATCGAAGCTACCCTCGAATACACCCGGGGCGACAAGACCCACGCCGCGAGAGCTCTGGGAATTGGACGCAAGACCCTCTATCGCAAACTCGACCAATACAACGGCAGCGGCGAATAATTGACCCTTCTCCGTGCAACCTCGGTGACCCCTGTGCCCCGGTGATGAATAACCCGCGAAACCACCGATACGCTACGACCCATTTGCCCATCTTGTTTGCGCCACTTCGCGGGGTTTTGTTATAGTCGATGTCCGAAACCAATATTTATGAACTAACCCGCAGGGCCTGGAGGCTTTGCTTTTGAGGAAAGGAATTCTCTAATGGGAAACGATAACGATAACATCTCCACTCGTCTCACTTATCTTCTGATCGGCGGCGGTATTGGCGCGGTTATTGCCCTGCTTTTTGCACCGAAGTCAGGCCAGGAGCTCAGGGGCGACCTCGCGGACGCCACCCGCAAAGGAATCGATAAGTCGCGCGAAGCGGCACAGCAGCTCGGCGAACGTGCCGGCGAGTATTACGAATCCACTCGGGAACGTGCCGGCGAACTTTACACGCAGGCGGCGACCAAGGCTTCTGATATTTATTCGCAAGCATCTGAGAAAGTCGGTGAGGTCGCACAGACTGCTCGCGAAACTGCAGCCCGCCAGACCAGCACAGTCGCAGCAGCCATCGATGCTGGAAAAAAGGCGTATCAGGAAGAGAAACGTAAGACGGAATTGTCAGGCCGCATTGAGGCAGCTCCTCAATACACTGAAAAGTCCAACTAGAACATTGCCGAATGCCGATTGCCAATCGCCGATTTGCGTAGAGATTGTCTCAGAGCAGGAATCGAAAAATTGGCAATTGGAAATCGGCAATCGAAAGTGATTCATGGCTTTCCTGGCGCTACAAATGAACCCTAACGATCCGATGTTCTGGGTGATGGTGGTTATCGCTCTGTCTTTCATCATCATCGCCGTGGCCATGGTGGCGATTGCGATTTTTGTTAACCGCGCTGTCAAGTCAGTAAATCGGCTGGAAGAGAAACTCGAACCGCTGATCGAAAGAGTTACCGTCATAAGCGAGCAGGGCAAACAGATCTCGGTCCAGGGAAAACTGATCGCGGAACAGTTTGGTGAGGTGTCCATGCATCTGTCGGCGGCCACCCTGAACCTGTCAGAGTCGCTCGCGATAATCAAAGACGAGGTTGGCGAACTGAAGGAGATGTTGAGCGAAACGGCCCACGACGCGCGCGACAAGGTCGAACTCGTCAGCCGAACGATCGACCGTACCCACGATCAGGTTGTCAACACCACCGATTTCATTCAAAGGAAAGTAGTCGAGCCGGCCCGCGAGCTGGCGGCGATTATGGCGGGCTTCCGGCGCGGGCTCGAAGTTCTCGTAGCTCCTATTCCGAAGCCCATAAACCAAACCTACGGAGAGGATGAGATGTTTATCGGTTAACCGCGAACGCCATTAACGGCTGAAGAACTCGAACCATCGCATCCTTCGCGGATCTGGTTCGGGTTTTTAATTGCAATCGGGTTCATCTCTGGGGCGAAGAAGGTCATCGTTATCCTGTTTTTGGCGGCTGAACAAGTCTGCTGTTAGTATTGTTGATTCTTTGAGCTGAAAACTATGTCTACCGAAACCCCGCTTGATCTAAAAAAGACAATCAACCTGCCGAAGACCGGATTCTCTCAGAAGGCGAATCTGGCGCAGAGCGAACCCGCGCGTCTCAAGAAATGGACCGAGCTGCGTCTTTATGAATTGATTCGCGAGGCGCGCGCGGGATCCGAGAAGTTCATACTTCACGACGGTCCGCCCTACGCTAATGCCGACATTCATCTCGGCACGGCGATGAACAAGATCATCAAAGACTTCGTCGTGAAATCGCGAAATATGCTCGGCTACGACGCGCCTTATGTCCCCGGCTACGACTGTCATGGGTTGCCGATTGAGTTGTACGTCGATCGCAAGCTTGGCGCCAAGAAAGCAAACATGCCGGCGGTGGCCATCCGGCGCGCCTGTCGGGAGCACGCGTCACAAGCTTTGAAGCGGCAGACGCGCGACTTCCAGCGGCTGGGCATTCTAGGTGAGTGGGACAATCCTTACCTGACAATGTCGAATCATTATGAAGCAGAAACGGCGCGTCTGTTTGGTCGTTTCGTCGAGCGTGGATACGTTTACAAAGGAGCGCGCCCCGTCTACTGGTGCATAAAGGACCAGACCGCACTCGCGGAGGCGGAGGTTGAATATCATCAACACACGAGTCCTTCTGTTTACGTGAAGTTTCCGCTGAGGAGCGATCCGGCACTCATCGATCCGGCGCTGGCCGGCCGCAAAGTGTTCGTACTGATCTGGACAACTACGCCCTGGACCCTGCCTGCTAACCTTGGCGTCACGGTCCATCCGGAGTTTGAGTATTCGGCCTTTGAAAGCGGCGACGAGGTATACATCGTTGCTTCCGAATTGCTTGACGCCGTCGCCGACAAGTGCGGTTTGCGCGAACGCGACCCGGAAGGAAACCCGATCAAGCCGAAAGTGCTCGCTCGCTTTCCAGGAACTAAACTCGATCGGCTTGAATGCCGCCATCCCTGGATCGACCGGCCGTCTCTCTTGATGGTGGGCGAACACGTCACGCTAGGCGGCGAAGCCGATGCGGAAACCGAACTCGATGTTAGTGAAGCTCGCGATAAAAAGGCGACCAGCAAAGCGGGGACCGGTGCAGTGCACACGGCTCCCGGTCATGGCCACGACGACTTTGTGATCGGCAAAAGCTATGGCCTGGAAATCTATTGTCCGGTTGATAACGCCGGACACTTCACGCCCGAGGTGGAACACTTCGCCGGCATGAATGTTTTTGAGGCCAATCCGAAGATCGTCGAATTCATGCGCGATCGCGGCGTGCTGTTGTTTACGGAGAATTACGACCACCGCTACCCACACTGCTGGCGCTGTAAGAATCCGGTTATCTTTCGTGCTACGCCCCAGTGGTTCATCTCGATGGACCGCGAGGTCGGAGCAACTGTCGAGACAGACGAAGACGGTCGCCCACGCAGCAACTTCACGGAAAACTTTTCTGAGTCTGAAACGTCTTTGCGACAGGCAGCCTTGCGCGAGATAGAGCGTGTTCAGTGGATTCCTGCGTGGGGCGAAGTGCGAATGCGCAACATGGTTAAAGGCCGTCCCGACTGGTGCGTGTCGCGACAGCGGGTTTGGGGCGTTTCCATTCCGGTTTTTTATTGCGCGAAATGCAGCGAAGCAGTTGCTGAGCCGGCAATCATCCGCCACGTTGCCGATGTGTTTGAAAAGGAATCGTCCGACGCCTGGTACACGCGCGAAGCGGCAGAGCTATTGCCTGAAGGTTATTCCTGTAAAAAATGTGGCGCGAACGAATGGACCAAAGAGACTGACATTCTGGACGTTTGGTTTGACAGTGGCTCGTCGTCTGTCGCGGTTTTGGAAAGTCGACCGGAATTGCGTTGGCCGGCGGACGTCTATCTGGAAGGCGGCGACCAATTTCGCGGTTGGTTCAATTCCTCGCTGATGGTGGGAATCGCCGCGCACGATCGCGCACCGTACAAAACCGTAATCACACATGGCTGGACTGTCGATGCGCAAGGCAAAGAGATGCACAAGTCGGGTGGCAATGCGGTGCCGCCGGACGAAGTAATAAAGGAATCAGGCGCTGATATCCTGCGGTTGTGGTGCGCCTCGTCGAACTACTTCGACGACATGCGTTCTTCCAAAGAGATACTGGACCGTGTTTCAGACGGCTATCGTAAACTTCGTAACACTGCCCGTTTCGCGCTTGGGAATCTCCACGGCTTCGATCCGGTTCGCGATAGCGTTCCGGCGAGGGACTTACGCGAAACGGATCGCTGGGCGCTCCGAAAGCTCGATGAAGTGATTCAGACAGTTCGAAAAGCCTACGAGGCTTACGAATTTCACACTGTCTATCACACGCTCTACAATTTCTGCACCGTCACGTTGTCGGCGCGCTACTTCGACATCCTGAAGGATCGTCTCTACACCTTTTCACCCCGTAACTCTGAGCGACGCTCTGCCCAGACGGCGCTATACCGCATCGCTGACGCGCTCGCGCGTATGCTGGCGCCGCTGCTCGTGTTTACCGCTGACGAAATATGGGAAAACTTACCGCCGGACAATACCCGGCCGGCATTTGTTCACATGGCGTTGCTGCCGGGAGAAGGTGATCAAGTAGGCGATAGTCTGCTCTCAAATTGGGAAAGACTGTTTGAGATTCGCGATGACGTTCTGCAGTCGCTTGAAGAAGCAAGGGTCGCAAAACAGATCGGTAGTTCGCTTGAGGCGCGGCTGGAAATTTCAGCGGCTGGTGAGAGTTACGACCTGCTGGTTCGTTACCGCGACGAGTTGCGCTATATCTTCATTGTTTCCCAGGTGGAGGTTGTGCGGTCAGAGGAAGGCGCGTCGGGAGTTGTCGTCAAGGTGCTGCCTGCGGAAGGCAAGAAGTGCGAACGGTGTTGGAACTATTCGACGCGAGTGGGCGAATCGGCGCGCTACCCGGATGTTTGCGAGCGGTGCGTAACGGCGCTTGAAGAGATCGAGAGGGAGAACGCCCTTTGAGCAGCGTAACAGAGCGAGTC
>Ga0137409_10008294_pt1 | contig 10370 bp, 11 predicted proteins | sample CZODoug1_16funga_FD_122059 | JGI IMG/M metagenome (GOLD analysis project Ga0137409, IMG submission 122059) | Vadose zone soil fungal communities from Angelo Coast Range Reserve, California, USA - CZODoug1_16fungal (Hybrid Assembly) | ecosystem: Environmental > Terrestrial > Soil > Vadose zone...
AACGCCTTGAGAAAGCCGCGGATGCCGTACTCGCCGCCGTTGGTGCCGATCAGCACCTTGCCCTCCACCACGGTCGGTGCCATGGTCTCGGAGTAGCCCTTCTCCGGATCGGCGATCTGGACCTCCCAGGCGACTTTGCCTGTCTTGGCGTCGAGCGCCACGAGCTTGGCGTCGAGCGTGCCCATGTAGAGCATGCCTTCGTACGCGGCCACGCCGCGGTTGTTCGGGCCGCAGCAGAACGTCGTGATCGGCCCCATCTTGTGCTTGTAGTGCCAGAATTCCTTACCGGTGACCGCATCGATGGCATAGACGTGGTTGTACGAAGTGGTAAGGAACATCACGCCGTTCACCACCAGCGGCGAGGTTTCCATCGACTCGAGCACCGCGGTCTGGAACGTGAACACGACCTTGAGCTTGTCCACGTTGCCCGTGCCGATCTGAGTCGCGGGGTAGTAACGGGTCTGCTCGTAATTGCTGTTCGGATGCAGATGATTCAGGCCGTCGCCGGCAGAGGCATCGAGCATCGCCTGGGTCACCGGCACGAGCGACGGAGACATCGGCGCTCCTGCAGTGGTGGTTCCGCCCTTGACCTCCTGGGCCTGAACGCTGCCGAACGCGAGCGAACTGAGGCCTGCGGCAATGAAGAAACGGAGACGGGTGCGCATGAATCCTCCTTGCGATTGTTGAGTGTTGTTCAGATTTGCCGAAACGGCTGCGTGGCGCGAGCCGGAATAGGTGGTTACTATAGGAACAAAGGTACGATCAGGCAAGCTGGGCAATCGTCAGGCGCGCCATCGACATGAAATCCGGAGAAAGACGTTGACTCGCAAGTTGGCTTTATCGCTTTGCCTGCTCGCTCCCGTTTCGGCGGGGGCTCAGGATCTTTCCCCCAACGCCCAGCTTCTTGTTGCGGCGCGGCAAGGCGATCTCGCCGCGGCAAAGCGTCTGCTGGAGGGCGGCGCGGCTGTGAACTCGCGCAACCGATTGGGCGACACGCCGCTCTTGATCGCGCTGAAGAACGGCCATAAAGGCATGGCGCGGCTCGCCGTCGAAAGAGGCGCGAGCGTGAATCTCGCGAATCTTTCAAGCGTGACTCCGCTGATGGCGGCGAGTTTCTCGGGTAACGCGGAGCTCGTGAAAATACTGCTGCAAAAGGGCGCAGAACGCGCCCCGGCAGACCGGGTCGGAAAAACGGCCATGGTTTATGCCGCCGGCCTTGGGCACACCGAGGTGGTCGAACTGCTCCTCGCCGACGGCGAGAGCCCCCGCGCCGCGTATCACAACGATCTCACCGCGTTGATGTGGGCGGCGGCCTACGGCCACACGGGGACGGTGAAGCTGCTGCTCGAGCGCGGCGCCGATGCCAGCGCGCGCGACAACCGCGGCAAGACCGCGCTCGCGATGGCGATCGAGGGCGCACACAAGGAAACGGAGCAACTGCTCCGCAAGGCCGCCGTCACTCAGTAGATCAGCGGACCACTACGCCCCAGGGCGCTTCGCCCACCGGGATGTCGCGCAACGGGGTCATCGCCTCGGCGTCGATCACCGACACGGAGTTGGAGCGGCCGTTGGCGACGTAGAGTTTTTTTCCGTCCGGAGTCAATGCCATGTTCCAGGGGCGCTGGCCGACGGGAACCGTCGCGGTGATTTTTCCCGAGGCGACGTCGATCGCCGAAACCGAAGCCTCGCCGCCGTTCGAAACGAACACGACCTTGCCGTCGGGCCGCACCGCGATTCCGTTGGAGCGTTTGCCCGCGGCAATGACGGCGATCACTTCGGCGCGCTCGCAGTCGATCACGTAGACGCGGTCGGAATTCTCCGCCGCCACGTAGGCGCGGCTTCCGTCGGGAAGAAAGCCGATGCCGCGCGGGCGCTCGCCGACCGTGATCGATTTGACCGCGCTGCGCTTTGCGACGTCGATCACGTCGACCACCGCGCCGTCTTCAGCGCTGACGTACAGCCATTTGCCGTCTGGACTGAACACCGCGTGCTCGGGGTTCTGTCCGCTGACTCTCACGCTCGCCAGCTCGTGCGGCGCCGCGGCGCGGACCAGCGCGACGCTGTTGTTTTCCTCCACCGCCACGGCGATCCACGCGCCGTCACGAGAGATCGTGACGCCCTCGGGCGATTTTCCTACCGGGATCTGCTCGGATATCTCGCGCGCGGCGAGATCCACGACGACGAGCGAGCCGGTCGGCTGGTCGCTCACGTAGAGCCGCCGGCCGTCGGGACTGGCGGCGATGCCGCGCGGCTTGCCGCCGGTCTTGATGGTGGCCACGACCCGGTCGCTCGCCGTGTCGATCACCGACACGGTTCCCGATCTCTCGTTGGGGACATAGGCGAAGGGCGCCGCCCGCGCTTGCGAGAGGCACGCGAGCGCGAGAATCGATAAGGCGAGTCGTCGTAGTTCCACGTGGAATCCGAAGCGCTTGGGATCGGTCGCAATTGTAGTGCAATCCGGTATCATCCGGCGGGATCGAATTTTTGCGGGAGACATGAAACACTTTTTGCACGCCGGAGCAGCGGTGCTGCTCGTGTGGGGGCTCAGGGCCGAGGCGCAGTTCGTGGACCCCTCGCTTCGCTGGCGCACGCTCGACACCGCGCACTTCTCGGTGCATTTCGCCGAGCACACCCTTACGCAGGCCCAGACGGTGGCTGAGGTCGCCGAATCCGTCTATCCGCGCGTCACCGGCTGGCTGAAATGGGAGCCCGAGTCACGCACGCAAATCGTGGTGCTGGACTCGCTTGATCTTTCGAACGGGTACGCCTCGCCGCTGCCGTTCAATTTCATCGGCATCATCCTGTCGCCGCCCGACGAAGGCGAGCTGCTGCAGAACCGCGAGTGGCTGGAACTGGTGCTCACGCACGAATTCACCCACGTCGTCCACTTGGACAAGGCCAGCCGTGCGCCGCTCGTCATGCGACGCATTTTCGGCCGCGCTCCTCCGTATTTCTTGCTGTTCTTTCCGAACACGCTTCCCAACGTCTGGGGACCCAATTGGGTCAAGGAAGGTCTCGCCGTGTACGCCGAGTCGGACTGGAACAAGGGGTGGGGACGCCTGGGGCAGAGCCATTTCGAGGGCATGATGCGCGCGGAAACGGCCCGCGGCCCGATTTCCCTCCGCGAGCTCCACGCGGAAGGACGCGGCTTTCCGCACAACCGCGACTACCTCTACGGCAGCTACTTCTTCCTGTTCCTCGGCGAGCGCTATGGGCCGCAGGCGATCGTGAACTACGTGGAGAACTACAGCGACAACTTCTTCCCGTATCGCATGCACAGCAACACCGTGGCCATCACGGGCAAGCCGCAGGACGCGCTGTGGCTCGAGTATGAAGAATGGCTGCGTGCGCGCTTTGCCGCCAAGGCGCAGGATCCCGGCCGGCGGCCCGATCAGGGCGGTGAAATAATCGCCCGAGCCTATTCGCTTACAAGCCCCCTTCTCACGCGCGAGAGCGAACGCTGGTACGTTCAGGGGGACGGATACACCTTGCCGAAAGTCATGCGGCAGGCCGCAGGCGGAGAGGTCGAACCGGTTCTCGAGATCGAGCTCATGACTCGGCTCTGGGCGTCGCCGCGCGGCGAAGTGCTGCTCTCCAAGCTCGAGATCTGCAGGAACTACAACTACTACTACGACCTGTATCGCCTCGTCCCAAAAGGCGACCTGCACAGGCTCACCGATTGCGGGCGGTTCCGTTTCGCCGCGCCGCTCGAGGACGGCCGCATCGTGGCGATCCGGGTGATGAACGGCGAAGCGGAAGTCCTCCTGCTGAATTCTCGGGGCGAGCCCGAGCGCTCGCTTTACCGCGCAGCGCCGGGCGAAGCGCTCACCGGGCTTGCGGCAAGAGCCGAGACGCTCACAACGACTTGCTGCGTCGGATTCATCCATACCGGAAGGCCACTCACCGATACTGATGCTGCCGTGGTGACTGGAACTATCGCGGAGATAATGAGCGAGCCAGTCACCGTTGCCGTCACAGTCACAGTCACAGTGTTCGCCAGCCACACTATAGGACCGGTGGCGGTCACTGTCGGTGTGGCGGTGGTGAAATTAAGCAATGCCACCGAGACGATCTGCGTGCCTAGGACCGTAATCACCGTGCCAAGTGCCGCACTGACCGAGATCGAGACTGCCGGGAGCACTGAAACGCTCACCACTCCGGTTACAAGTGCATTGACGGAGACTCCAGGAACGATCGAAACGATCTGCGTCCCGAGAATCGTTATTACTGTCCCCAACGCGGCACTGACTGAGATTGATATCGCTGGCAGGACGGATACGCTTACGACTCCCGTAACCAGAGCGTTCACCGACACGCCAGGAACAATGGACACCACTTGGGTCCCGAGAATGGTGATGACCGTTCCCAAGGCGGCGGAGACGGAAATCGATATGGCAGGCATCGCTGAGATACTGACCGGCCCAGTCACCAAGGCATTGACGGAGACACCAGGGACAATAGATACAATCTGCGTCCCAAGTACCGTTATGACTGTGCCAAGAGCAGCGCTGACGGACGTTTTGTGGCTTATACCAGTACCGCGACTGACCTCGTCGCTGGACAGGTCGATACCAACCACGGGCTGGACGTGTTTCTCTTTGATCGCAAAACCGGAAAGAACGCACTCGTGAGCCTCGTCGTCCAGAAGTACGGCGGATCCAGCGTCGCCGACGTCTCGCGGATGCAGCAAGTCGCCGAGCGCGTCATGCGAACCAAGCGTCAGGGCCACGACGTCGTCGTGGTCGTCTCGGCGATGGGCGATACGACCGACGAGCTGCTGGCCCTCGCCAAGCAGGTGTCGCCCAACCCCGACCGGCGCGAGCTCGACATGCTGCTCACGGCCGGCGAGCGCATCGCGATGTCGCTGCTGTCGATGGCCATTCGTGAGCTGGGCGGCGACGCCATCAGCTTCACCGGAAGCCAGTCCGGGATCGTCACGAACGACCGCCACGTGGACGCCCGCATCATCGAGGTGCGTCCGTTCCGGGTCCAGGACGAGCTGGCCCGCGGAAAGATCGTCGTGATCGCCGGCTACCAGGGCGTGTCGTACCGCCGCGAGGTGACGACGCTCGGCCGCGGCGGCAGCGATACCACTGCCGTCGCGATGGCGGCGGCCCTCGGCGCAGCGTACTGCGAGATCTGCTCCGACGTCGACGGGGTCTATACCGCCGATCCGCGCGTCGTGCCGAGCGCCCGCCGGATTCCGTCGCTCTCGTACGAGGAGACGCAGGAGCTGGCCGAGGCCGGCGCCCGCGTGTTGAACGCGCAGGCGGTCGAGTTCGCCAAGGAGCAGGGCATCGCGATCTACGCGCGGGCGACGGCCTCGCCGCTCCCCGGCGCTGATCCGTCAGCCGACGGCACGGTCGTCCGGCGTCACCCGCCGAAGATGCCGGGCCGGGTGGTCGGCGTCGCCAGCGAGCGTGACGTGCTGGTGATCGAGTCGAGCGCGCCGACAGAAGAGCTGCTGGCGTTACTGGACGCGCACCACGTGGCCGGCAAACAGCTGCACGCGACGCCGGATCACCTCGCGCTGGTGGTGTCGCGCGAGAACCTGCACGAGAGCGATCGGGTGCTGGCGAGCTTGCGGGAACGCTTCGGCACCCGGCTCCGGCTGGCCGAGCACGTCGGCGCCCTCAGCGTCATCGGGGCCGGGATCAACGCGTCCTTCGAAAATCTACGCCGCGGCTGCGATGCGCTCCGCTCCGCCGGCATCGAGTGGAGCGGCGTGGCGACGTCGTCGTTTCGCATCACGTGGATGATCGACGGCGCGCGGCTGGATGACGCCGTCCGGCTCCTGCATTGCGTCTTCCTCGAGCAGCAAGCGCCGCTCGTCCCGTAGGCGCGCGGGCCTACGAAATCTCGCGGCGGCCCTCGAGGGCCTTCGACAGCGTCACCTGATCCGCATACTCGAGATCGCCGCCGACAGGCAGCCCACGCGCTATCCGCGTGATGCGCACGGCGAGCGGGCGCAGCAGCTTCGCCAGATAGAGCGCCGTCGCCTCCCCCTCGACATTGGGATTGGTCGCCAGGATGACCTCGCCGACCGCGTTGGCCTCGAGGCGCGCGAGCAGCTCGCGCACCTTCAGATCGTCGGGGCCGATGCCGTCGAGCGGCGACAGGGCGCCCTGCAGCACGTGATAGCGGCCGCGATATTCCCCCGTGCGCTCCATCGCGAGCAGATCGTTCGGCTCCTCGACGACGCAGAGCAGGCGCCCGTCACGCGCCGGGTCGGCGCAGATCCGGCAGGGATCCTGGTCGGTCACGTTGAAGCAGGTCCCGCAGGAGACGATCTTGTCCTTCACGCCGACGAGCGACTCGGCCAGCTCCCGGACTTCGCCGACGGGGCGCTTGAGCAGAAAGAACGTCAGCCGCTGGGCCGTCTTGGGCCCGATGCCGGGGAGACGCTGCAGAGCTTCGATCAGCCGGGCGACGGGCTCGGGGTAATACGTCAACGAGGCCTACATACCCAGACCGGGGATCTTGAGACCGCCGGTCAGCTTGCCGAGCTCCTGCTGGACGAGCTCGCGCGATTTCCGGAGCGCCTCGTTACACGCCGCCAGCACCAGATCCTCGAGCATCTGCACGTCGTCCTTGCTGACCACCTCGGGATCGATCTTGATCGCCGTGAGCTCCTGCTTGCCGTTCGCCTCGACCGTCACCATGCCGCCGCCCGCGGTCGCTTCCACTTTGCGCTTCGCAACCTCTTCCTGCATGGCCGCCATCTGCGCCTGCAGCTTCTGCGCTTCCTTCATGATGTTGCCGAATCCCTTCACTGGCCTTCTCCTTCGGGCGAGCGTGGTCGCACCGCGACGACCTCACCCTGAAATTCGGCGACCGCTGCCTGCACCGCGGGATGCGTCCCGATGGCGCCCGTGCTCTCGCCGCCCGATACCACGTTGAAGCGCTCGACGCCGGCCACACAGCGCCGAACCGCCTGCACCACGAGCTCGCGGTTCGAGACGTCCGCGAGCATCTCGCGATGGAAATGATTTCCGTGCAGGACGATCGTCAGCTCGCGGTCGCTCACGCCGGTCGGCCGCGCCTGCATCAGGACCGCCCCGAGCGTCGGCTTCTTCTTCATCACTTCGTCCACGACCCGCTCCCACGCCGTCGTCAGGTCCGGGTCGGCCGGAGTCGCTCCGCTCGCGGCAGACGCGGAGGACGACGCCTTCGCGGGCCCCGGCACCGGCGCGGCCGCCGATGCCGGGGCGGGAGCCGGAGCCGCTGCGGCGGGCCGCGGTGCGGGTGGCCCGCTGATCGGCGCCGGCGCAGCTGGCCGCCGGAGCTCGGCGCGCGGACCCGACGACTCGACGCCCAGCAGGCTTGCCTGCGGCGGCGCGGCGGGTGCGGCCGGTCGCGTCACGGCCTGCTGCCGCATCTCGCGCTGCGCCTCGTCCACCCGGCGCAGCACGTCGTCGAGCGCCTGCGGCACCGGCCGGCGCGTGGCGCGCACCGTCGCGATCTCCAGCTCGACGCGCGGGTGCGGCGACTCGCGCATCAGCGCGTCGGCCTCGAGGAAGGCGCGCAGCACATAGAGGATCTCGTCGAGGCTCGCCTCTTCGCCGAGCTTGCGCAGCTCGTTGCCCTCGGTGTGGGTGAGGTCGGCGGGCTTCGCGTTCGGCGCCGCCTTCAGGACGAGGGTGAGACGTAGAAGCTCGATGACGTCGCGGGTGAACGCCAGGAGGTCCTCGCCCTCGCGCGCGGCGCGGTCGATCGCCTCGAGCGCCGCCGCGGTGTCGTGACCGACCACCGCCGTCGCGAACGCGCGCACCGCCACCGGCGCCGTCGCGCCCAGCAGCGTGGCGGTGGTCTCCGCCTCGAGGCGGCCGTCGCCGTAGGCGATCGCCGTGTCGAGCAGCGAGAGCGCGTCGCGCAGCGAGCCTTCCGCGGCGCGCACGATGACCGGCAGCACCGCCGGCTCGAACGGGATCTTCTCCTCGTTCAGGATGTGCTCGAGCGAGGCGCGGAGCACGTCGGGCGCGATCGGCCGGAAGTCGAAGCGCTGCACCCGCGACAGCACCGTCGCCGGAATCTCCCGCGGGTCGGTGGTGGCGAGCACGAACACGATGTGCGGCGGCGGCTCCTCCAGGGTCTTCAGGAGCGCGTTGAACGCCGCCTCCGTCAGCTGGTGGACCTCGTCGATGATGTAGACCTTGTACCGCCCGCGCGCCGGCGCGTACTTCACGTTCTCGCGGAGCGTGCGGATCTCCTCGATGCCGCGGTTCGAGGCGCCGTCGATCTCGAGCACGTCGATGAGCGTCCCGGCGGCGCTCTCGAGGCACACCGGACACTTGCCGCACGGCTCGGGACCGGACCGCTGCGCGCAGAGCAGCGCGCGCGCGAGCAGGCGCGCCGTGGTCGTCTTGCCGATGCCCCGCGGGCCGGCGAACAGGTACGCGTGAGCGATGCGGCCGGAGGCGAGCGCGTTCCGGAGGGTCCGCGTGATCGCGTCCTGGCCCACGACCGCCTCGAACGTCTGCGGCCGCCACTTCCGCGCCAGAACCTGATAGCTCATCGAAGAATGACCGTGCACCTTCCTTCGAACGTCCCGTCCTGCGATCTCTCCCCGGAGCCTGCTCCAGTCAGGTACTCCCACGGCACACGAGAGGGTCGCCTTACCGTTGCTCCCTTCCGGGCCTGGCGGGGTTCGACGATTCCCGTTGCGTGGGGCCCAACCTTCAACGCCGCCCCGTGAAGCTCATTCAACACGATCCGCCCTCGAGAGGGAATTCAACCCCGCTGAAGCGGATTGCGGGTTACAGGGCACCGCTAACTCCCCGTCTAGCACGGCCAAGCCGAACACAACTGGCGGAGGGGCCGGGATTCGAACCCGGGGCACAGGGGTTACCCGTGCACGGCATTTCCAGTGCCGCACCTTCGGCCGCTCGGTCACCCCTCCATGCATCGAGAAAAATTGGCGGAGGGGAGAGGATTTGAACCCCCGAGGGACCTTCTGGGCCCCTATCCGATTTCGAGTCGGACGCCTTCGACCGGGCTCGGCCACCCCTCCGCGCTGTTTGTCGAATGACTCTACCACGTTACACGACTGGCTACGGCGCGACGCTCTCGACTGTGCGCGCGCCAGGTGATCGGGGGCCAGGTGCGCCTCTCCTTCACCGTGCGTGCCCGAAGATCTTCTCGAGGGCGACCAGTAGCTTGGTAAATTCCCCGACCAGGAAATAGGGCAGGTGTCCGGTGATGCCCCAGAACGCTGCGACCAGGAACAGAAGATCGACTACTCCAAGATCCTCTCTACTCAGACGGTACCCGACGATATAGGCTAGCGCCCCGAACCCAGCCATACCGCCTGTGAAATTGAACGTGAACTGCCACACCCGGACGACCGTTTTTTGCTCGGCGTAACTGGTATTGGTGAAGATCATGTAGGCGGCGCGGGCAAGGAAGACGCTCCACAGAATCGCCACGAGCCAGTACGCGTGCCACCAGGTCAAGGTCATTGAGGATTCTCCTTCCCATCGAGGTACCGCCGTCTCTCTTTGTAGGCATTGAATCCGGCTGGTACCGAGTCGCCGGCCTGCTGCGTCGCAAGGAGATCGCCATCGACATCATCGAGGCGGAGATCCGATCCGCCCAGCACGACGCTCTCCTGGAGGCCGCGAAACTGGTGCTCAGCGCCGAGCCGATCGAGGCCGCCCGACAGCTCCGGGCCAAGGCCGAGCGGACGATCAAGGCGGAGTAAGCCTCCCGGCTCATTCGAGCCCCCCAGGTTTGAGTGCAGCCGCCTTTGATATCGCCGTCGTCTGGCTGGGTCCATCCACGAAGCTCCAATGCGATTTCCTCTTGGCGTACCGGCGAAGGGAACCGACCCAGCAACGTATCCGGTAAGGCACTGCGCCGACGTGGGTCCGACGCGGCGCCCCCAGCCCCAAGACGGTAGGGACCAAGGTCGCATTGTACCCAGCCTCGGCACTCCGGAAGATCTGCCGTATCGAGTCACGGCTGACGGAAACGCGAAGGGGCAACTCACCCATTCTCAGAGGAGAAGTGAGATGACGAATCGTGGACTGATCGTCGGGATCACGTTGGTTGCCGCGCTCGCGGCGAGTGGATGCGCGACCAAGGTCCGGATGTCCTCGAGCAAGATGTGCACGGCCCATGGCGGCACCTACAATGCGTCGACGCAGATGTGCACCTACAAGGCCCAGACGCTGAGCGCCAAGCAGGCTTGCCAGGACCAGGGCGGCACCTTCATGGCCGACCAGAACTGCGAGGTGGAATAGCGAAGCGCACGGGCACCTCCGTGGAGGATGGGTTCCGAGGAGTCTAGCAAAGGGCCTCAGGCTACACGGCTCCAGCGTGACGAGGAGCAGGTGGCCGAGGCGGTCAGTCATTGCCGGAGCCGAGGATCA
>Ga0137409_10008683_pt1 | contig 10370 bp, 9 predicted proteins | sample CZODoug1_16funga_FD_122059 | JGI IMG/M metagenome (GOLD analysis project Ga0137409, IMG submission 122059) | Vadose zone soil fungal communities from Angelo Coast Range Reserve, California, USA - CZODoug1_16fungal (Hybrid Assembly) | ecosystem: Environmental > Terrestrial > Soil > Vadose zone...
TGCAAACGGTGGCAACCGTACCGCCGTTGTCCTGGGTCGCGTTGCGTCTGGATACCGGCCGCACGCATCAGATCCGCGTGCACATGGAGCACCTCGGCCATCCTTTGGTCGGCGACCCGATTTACCACCGCGGCCGCCCGGCGATGACGACCAGCCCCGACGCGACTCGGCAAGGGTCAGCCACGCGCGCAAAGGGCGCGCTTGGAAAAGCGGTCACATTGCCGCGGCAAGCGCTGCACGCGTGCCGGCTGGAACTCACCCATCCACGCACGTTGCAGAGACTTTCGTGGTTTCGCCCGCCACCGGTGGACATGCTGGTGCTGATGCGGGCCGCAGGTTTGCGCGCGCCGCGCCGCTGGCACGCTGCGTTCTGAATCGGCTGCGACCAAATACCAAGCTCGGACCAATGATGCTGCACCCCGATTGGATCGTGCCTGAATGGCCGGCGCCGCAAACTGTGTGCGCGGTTGTGACCACGCGCGCAGGCGGCGTGTCGCAAGGTCGCTGGGGCCATGACGGCGGAGGCGGCATGAATCTCGGCGCCGCCGCTGGCGACAACGATGATCTAGTGCGCGCGAACCACGAGCGCCTGCAGGCACTGTTGCCGTCACCGCCGCGCTGGCTGCGCCAGCAGCACGGCGCCCGGGTCGTCGATCTTGACGCGCTGATGCCGCGCGCAGATGACGATGACGGCTACCAGCGCGGCAATGCGAACTGGCTCGGTGCAGTTGCGCAGGCGGACGCCGCGCTCACGATGACCCCGGGCGTGGTCGCCGCGGTGCAGGTCGCCGACTGTCTGCCTGTGCTCTTGACCGACGCGCAGGGCCGCGCGGTGGCGGCGGTCCATGCCGGGTGGCGCGGGCTTGCCGCCGGTGTGATTCAAAACGCGGTCGTGGCGATGCGATTGCGGTTGTCCGCGCCGAGCGCTCACGTACTTGCATGGCTCGGGCCGGCGATCGGCCCGCTTCATTTCGAAGTCGGCACTGAGGTCCTGGCGGCGATGCAAGCGCGGTTACCGGACGCAGCGCTGGCGTTCGCGCCGGTGAGCGCGGGGAAATACCGCGCTGACCTGTTCGCGCTCGCGCGGCAGGCGTTACAGCAGGCGGGTGTGGCGCAGATACATGGTGGCGGACTGTGTACGTACAGCGATCCACGCCGCTTTTACAGCTTTCGCCGCGATCGGATCACCGGGCGCCATGCCGCGCTGGTATGGCGAACGGAGTAAGCCGCGTCGTCGTAATCGAGCGCACGTTCAGGTGGTGAATTCAGCTCAAGGGGCAACGCGTGGCTGCGGCTACCGCGCACCTTTCACGATGGCGCACCGCGCGAAATCCGATCGCGTGATCGCGCGAGATCGTTGCCTCAGCGGATTGATTTCGCGGCTTCCCTCGCCCACTCGAGCGCGTGGGTTTGACCTCGCTAAGGCTGCCGGGGAGAATGCTGGCGCGGGCCGGCGCTGCGATCGCGCCGGCCACGGCAATAGAAAAAGCACGAACAGACACGCTAGAGGAGCTCGCAACATGGGAACGGCACGACGCACGTCCGCCGAGCGCGGCACCTCGGCTCGACGATCCACCCGGCGCCCAACGAAGCGACCGGAGCCAGCGCCCGACTTCTCGAAGTCACAGAGCGCGAATGACGATGCAGCGGAGTTCGCAAAGGCCGCCTCAGCGACCGCCGCCGCCTCCTCAGCAAGCGCCGAGCTTGACCCGCTGCAAGCCTGGTCTCGCTGGTGGTCGATGATGACGCCAGGGGGCAATGCGAGTGCGACGCCGACAATGGCGTTCGCGCCCGACCAGTTGCTGGCGCTGCAGCAGGCCTACATTCGCGAACTGGGCCAGCTGTGGGCCGATTTCCTGCAACACCCGGAGAAGACCACGGCGCCCATCAAGGATGGCCGATTTGCCGATGAGGCTTGGCAACGCAATCCCACCGCAGCGCTGACGGCGCGTGCGTATTTGCTCAATGCGCAGTTCATGAGCAAGCTGGCCGATACCGTGCAAGGCGACAAGAAGATGCGCGATCGGGTCAAGTTTGCGGTGTCGCAGTTTGTCGACGCCGCGGCGCCATCGAATTTTCTCGCACTCAATCCACAGGCGCAGCAGCGCATGCTGGAGACCAAGGGTGAGAGTCTAGCCGCCGGGATGCAGAACCTGCTCGGCGATATCGGTCGCGGCAAGATTTCGCAGAGCGATGAAAAGGCGTTCGAGGTTGGACGCAACGTCGCCGCCAGCGAAGGCACTGTCGTTTACGAAAACCAACTGATCCAACTGATCCAGTACAAGCCGTTGACACCCAGCGTGCACCAGCGGCCGTTCTTGATGATCCCGCCGTGCATCAACAAGTTTTATATCCTCGACCTGCAGCCGGAGAACTCGATGATCCGGTTCCTGGCGGAGCAGGGCCACACGGTGTTCGTTGCGAGCTGGAAAAATCCGCGCGAAGCCGAGCAGCACCTTACGTGGGATGACTACATCGAGCTCGGGCCGATCGCGGCGCTGCGCGTGGCGCGCGAGATCTGCGGCGTGCGTGACGTCAACGCACTTGGATTCTGCGTCGGCGGCACCATTATCGTTACGGCGCTGGCGGTGCTGGCGGCGCGTGGCGAGCGGCCGGTGGCCAGCCTCACGCTGCTCACGGCGCTGCTCGATTTTGAAGATTCAGGCGTGCTCGATATCTTCATTGACGAGAGCCACGTGCGCATGCGCGAGAAGCAGTTCGGCAAGGGTGGGCTGATGCCGGGCAAGGACCTCGCCAATACGTTTTCCAGCCTGCGCGCCAATGACCTGGTGTGGAACTACGTCGTCAGCAACTACTTGGAAGGGCGCGCGCCGCCGGCGTTTGATCTGTTGTATTGGAACGGCGATTCGACCAATTTGCCGGGCAGCATGTATGCGTGGTACCTGCGCAATACCTACCTGGAAAACAGTTTGAAGATTCCGAACAAGCTCACTGTATGTGGTGCGCCGATCGATATCGGCCGTCTGACGATGCCGACCTTCGTGTTCGCCGCGCGTGAAGATCACATCGTGCCGTGGCGCGCCGCCTATGCATCGGCGCGCGCGCTCCGGGGTGTGACGCCGGATGAAATGAAATTCGTGCTCGGTGCGAGCGGCCATATTGCCGGCACGATCAATCCGGCGAGCAAGAACAAGCGCAGCTATTGGCGCGGCAAGAATCTGCAACTGCCGAAATCGCCGGATGCATGGCTGGCGGATGCCGTCGAGCAACCCGGCAGTTGGTGGAAAGACTGGAGCGCGTGGCTGGCGCAATTGGGCGGCGGCGAGAAGCCGGCGCCCAAGAGCTACGGCAGTGCGAAGTACAAAGTGCTTGAGCCGGCCCCTGGCCGATACGTAAAGGAGAAAGCAACATGAGTAACGCAGTGATCGTCGCCGCAACCCGCACCGCAATCGGCAAATTCGGCGGCGCGCTGGCCAAGACGCCGGCGCCGGAACTTGGGGCCATCGCGATTCGCGAAGTATTGAAGCGCGCCAAGCTCGACGGCGCGCAGATTGAAAGCGTGATCATGGGCCAAGTGTTGTGCGCTGGCAGCGGCCAGAATCCGGCGCGCCAGGCGGTGATCAAGGCCGGCCTGCCGGTCGAAGTGCCGGCGATGACGATCAACGTCGTGTGCGGCTCGGGCTTGAAGGCGGTGATGCTCGCCGCACAGCAGATCGACACCGGCGAAGCGGAGATCGTGATCGCCGGCGGCCAGGAAAACATGTCGGCCGCGCCACACGTGCTGCTCGGATCGCGCGACGGCTTTCGCATGGGCGATGCCAAGCTGATCGACTCGATGATCGTCGACGGTCTCTGGGACGTCTACAACAAGTACCACATGGGCATCACCGCGGAGAATGTGGCCAAGCAATGGAGCATCGACCGGCTGGCGCAGGATGCGTTTTCGCTCGCGTCACAGCAAAAGGCGGCGGCGGCCCAGGACGCCGGCCGCTTCAAAGAGGAAATCGTGGCGGTGATGTTGGCGCAAAAAAAAGGCGATCCGATCGCCTTCGACGCTGACGAGTTCATCAACCGTAAATCGAGCAGCGAGGGGCTGGCCGCACTCAAGCCGGCATTCGACAAGGAAGGCACCGTAACCGCGGGCAACGCGTCGGGCTTGAACGACGGCGCCGCCGCGCTGGTGGTGATGAGTGCGAAGAAGGCCGCAGCGTTGGGGCTCACGCCGCTCGCGCGCATCCAGTCCTATTCGACCAACGCCCTTGATCCGAAGGTGATGGGCATGGGTCCGGTGCCGGCCTCCAAGCGAGCGCTTGAGCGCGCCGGCTGGAAGGCAGCGGACCTCGATCTGCTCGAAGTCAATGAAGCGTTCGCAGCGCAGGCCTGTGCCGTGAACAAGGAAATGGGCTGGGACACGAAAAAGATCAACGTCAACGGCGGCGCCATTGCGCTGGGCCATCCGATCGGCGCCAGTGGCGCGCGCATTCTCGTGACCTTGCTGCACGAGATGAAGCGGCGCGACGCGAAGAAGGGGTTGGCCGCGCTGTGTATCGGCGGCGGCATGGGCGTCGCGTTGACGATCGAGCGTTAGTTCGCGCAGCGAGCGGCTTGCTTTGACCGCGGCCGACAAGGTCCGGCGGCAGATAACAACTTTCCGGAGGAGGCAACGATGGGGAAGCTCGCCTACGTCACTGGCGGCATGGGCGGAATCGGCACCGGGATCTGCCGCAAGTTTCACGAGCTGGGTTACAAGGTCGTCGCGGGCTGTGGCCCGACCCGCGACTACAACAAATGGTTGGCCGAACAGAAGGCCGCCGGCTACACGTTTTATGCCTCGGTCGGCAATGTCGCCGATTTCGACTCGACCAAGGCGGCGTTCGAGAAAGTCCGCGCTGACCACGGCAACACGGAGATTCTCGTCAACAATGCCGGTGTTACGCGCGACAGCGTGTTGCGCAAAATGTCGCTCGAGGACTGGCGTACGGTCATCGACACCAATCTGAACAGCCTGTTCAACGTCACCAAGCAGGTGATCGACGGCATGCTCGAAAAGGGCTGGGGCCGGATCGTCAATATCAGCTCAGTCAACGGCGAGAAGGGCCAGTTCGGCCAGACCAACTACTCGGCGGCCAAGGCCGGAATGCACGGCTTCACGATGGCGCTGGCGCAGGAGGTCGCGAGCAAGGGCGTCACGGTCAACACCGTATCGCCCGGATATATAGCGACCGACATGGTGATGGCGGTCCGCGAGGACGTACGCGACAAGATCATCCAGTCGATTCCGGTCAAGCGCCTGGGCAAGGCGGAGGAGATCGCGTCGATCGTCGGCTGGCTGACCACCGACGACGCCGGCTTCACGACCGGCGCGGATTTTTCGTGCAACGGTGGCTTGCATATGGGCTAGCGGCGCGGCGCCGCGAAACTTCGCGAAGAAGGCGGGCGCGTGCTTGCGGCGCACGCCCATCACGGCCGATGTCGCTACTGACGACCGGACCGCGATCAGTACTGCGGATCACTCGCGAGGCTGGCGCTATCATTGCTGCGCTTGCATGAAGTCTGCCGTGCGGCGCGTCGGCGCTGGAGGCATGCCGATTCCGATTCAAGCGCCCGCTGCCCAGGAGACCCGCCGACATGGCCAAGACGCTTCGTCTGATTAAGAAGTATCCCAACCGCCGTCTGTACGACACGCAGACCAGCACCTACATCACTATCGCCGACGTCAAGCAACTCGTCATTGAGCAGGAAGAATTCCAGGTCATTGACGCCAAGAGCAACGACGATCTCACGCGCCAGATCCTGCTGCAGATTATCCTGGAAGAGGAGCAGGAGGGCGTGCCGATGCTGACGCCCGCGGTGCTGTCGCAAATCATTCGCAGCTATGGCAATGCGATGCAGGGCATGATGGGGGCGTACCTGGAAAAGAACGTACAGGCGTTCATCGACATCCAGAACAAGCTGCAGGAGCAAACCAAGGTCTTCTACGACAAGAACAAGATCGGCCCGGAGATGTGGGCGCAATTCGTGAGTCTGCAGGGGCCAATGATCCAGTCCATGATGAGCAACTACATCGAGCAGAGCAAGAACCTGTTCGTGCAGATGCAAGAGAACATGCAGAACCAGACGCGCTCGATGTTTTCGCAGTTTCCGTTCGGTCCGGACAAGAAGTGAAGGGCCTGGCGGCCGCTGCGGCCCTGCCTCGTCGTGCCGCTGCGCTCGGGGTCGTCGGCAGTGGCGCGCTCCCCGCTTGATCGCCGCGCGCAACCCGCACGCCGCCGCGCGGCGCGTGCTGCTCCGCTCGCGCGCGGGCAATGAATCCTGACACCATTCGCTGGCGGTGCCACGCGTGAAAATCTCGCCCGACACCGCGTTCGCGCGCCCATCGACACGTGCGCGTGATGACGCCGCAGGCGCGTCGCCCCGTGCCGCAGTAAAGGTCGCACCACGGGTCGCGCCGCCGTCGATCGGTTTCGTGTCGCTCGGTTGTCCCAAGGCATTGGTCGATTCGGAACGGATCCTGACGCAACTGCGTGCCGAGGGCTACGCCACCAGCGCCACCTATCGCGACGCCGATCTGGTGATCGTCAATACCTGCGGTTTCATCGACGCGGCAGTGCAAGAATCGCTCGACGCAATCGGCGAAGCGCTCGCTGAAAACGGCAAGGTGATCGTCACTGGCTGTCTTGGCGCCAAGACCGACGGCGGTGAAAACCTCGTGCGCAAGGTGCATGGCAAGGTGCTCGCGGTGACCGGGCCGCACGCGACTGACGAAGTGCTGCAGCACGTGCACACGCACCTGCCCAAGCCGCACGACCAGTTGGTCGACCTGATTCCGCCGCTGTCACCGGCCGGCATCAAGCTCACGCCGCGGCACTACGCGTATCTAAAGATCGCCGAGGGTTGCAATCATCGCTGCAGCTTCTGCATCATTCCCTCGCTGCGCGGCGATCTGGTGAGCCGGCCGATCGGCGCGGTCGTGCGCGAAGCCGAAAACCTGGTCCAGCAGGGCGTGCGCGAGATCCTCGTGATCTCGCAGGACACGAGCGCGTATGGAGTCGACCTGCGCTACAAGCTCGATTTCGTCGGCGGTCGTGCGGTCAAGACCAGAATGACCGAGCTGGTGCGCGAACTCGCGCAGCTGGGCGTCTGGGTGCGATTGCATTACGTTTATCCGTATCCACACGTCGATGAGATTGTGCCGTTGATGGCCGATGGCCAGGTCCTGCCGTATCTGGACGTGCCGTTCCAGCACGCGGACCCGCGCATTCTCAAGTTGATGAAGCGACCGGCTTCGGGTGAAAAAAACATTGAACGCGTCGCCGCGTGGCGCGCGATCTGCCCGGAGATCACCGTTCGCTCCACGTTCATCGCCGGCTTCCCCGGCGAAACCGAAGCGGAATTCGAGACGCTGCTGCAGTTCCTGCGCGAGGCGCGTCTTGATCGCGTCGGCTGCTTTGCGTATTCGCCGGTGTCAGGCGCTGCGGCCAACCAGCTGCCCGGCGCTTTGCCGGAGGAGGTGCGCGAAGAGCGCCGGCTGAGAGTGATGCAGGTGCAGGAAGAGATTTCACGCCAACGACTGCAGCGCAAGATCGGCACTGCGCAGCGGGTGTTGATCGACAGGGTAGGACCGACAGTGGCGATCGGCCGGTCCAGCGCGGACGCGCCGGAAATTGATGGCGTGGTGCACATCAAGACTCGGCGTCGGCTCGCCGTGGGAGATTTCGTCGTCGTGAAGATCACGGCGGCGCGTGAGCATGACTTGGTTGCGGTCCCTGCGGGCTGACACAGGTTGGCCATCATGAGTCGTGGCCCCGTTTTTTCCCATCCCTGACCATCTGAGTCAAGTGGCAATCAGTTCAACGTCGCGTCACGAGACTGAATCGATGTCGCACGATCCAGGTTCAAGGCAGCTGCCGGACTGGGACTTGTACCGCGCTCTGCGCGAGCAATGGACGCACGAGGACAACCTGGTCAACCATCGCCTGATGTGGCTGATCCTGTCGGAAGGCTTGCTGTTCACCGCATACGGAACACTTTCGACCGCCAAACTGCACTGGCTCGTCTTCGGTTTCCCCTTCTTCGGCATGGCAGTGGCGACCGTGATCGGCGTCAGCATTTTCGCGGCGCTCGCGGCCACGGAGGAAATCAGCAGGGAATACGAGGCGGCCGGGCTGAACAAGCTTTGCAGTCTGACGCCGAGTCATCGCACCGGCAGTCGCGGGCGGTGGGCGGCGCAAGCGCTCCCGTTTGTCTTCGGCGCGTTGTGGCTGCTCGCGATGGCAGGAGCGTTTAGCTCGTAAGCGGCGGCTGGTGCTGCCCGCCCGTGACAAACGTTGCAGGAAGAACGATGAGTCCGCAGATGATCACAACAACTCCTGTGCGGAACGCCAACTCCAAATACCGCTTGTTCGGCGCCAAGGGTTCCGGCTCTGCCGCGGTCGAATTTCTTCTGGGTGAGTTGGGCGTCGAACACGAAGTGCTGGACGCGGCGCCGTGGACCGATCCGCCCGGTCCGGCGTTCGCTGAATTGCAGGGCATCAGCAAATACGCGCAGCTGCCGACCTTGATGGCGCCGGGCGGCGAAGTCTTGACCGAGTCGGTCGCGATTCTCTGGTCTCTGCTCGAGCGCCATCCGAGCGGGTGGGTTCCGGTCGCCGACCGCCGGGCGCGGGCGGCGTGCCTGCGGTGGATGACCTTCATCGCCGGCAATGTCTACTCCGCGATCGGCATCGTCGATTATCCGGAACGCTGGCTGGCTGAACCGTCGCAACACGAGCCTCTGCGCGCTGGTGCCAAGGGGCGGATCGCACTCGCGTGGCGAACGCTCGCGGACCAATGGCAGGGCACGCCTTATTTTCTGGGAGCTGCGCCGACTATTCTCGATGTCTACGCTGCCAACATCTCGCGCTGGTCGGGCGCGCGCGCGGCGTTGCGCGCGACGCATCCGCAGGTGCTGGCACTGCTTGAAAGGGTTGAGGCAAGTCCCGATGTCGCCGCCGTGTGGGCGCGGCACTGGCCGTCGTCGTAGTGCGTATTGAGCGGGCGGCGCGGAGTGACACTTCGGGCGGTCGTGAGTGAAGGGCGGCGCCGCAGATCCACCCCGCGAAATCAAAGCCGTCGCTTCACAACAGTGCAACCGGCTGTTCGTGTCGAGCTTGGATGGTGCAGCAAGGATGCACATCGCATGTACGTGCGATCTAGATGCGGTGCCTGGCCATCGAGTCGCGACGCGAAATGATCACCGCGCGCCCAGCCCCGGGTCTCGACGCCGCGCTGACACCACGCTTCCAAGCACGGCACCACCAACAATCATTCCCGTGGCGAGCACGACGACCCACGTCAATTGTCCGTGGCCGGCGGCGATCAGCAGAATGGTCGAACCCAACGGCGTCAGGTAGGCGAGCGCGCCCAGCGTGCGCGCGTCGCCGCGCTTGAGTGCGGCGTCCCATAGAAAGAAAGCGAGTCCCATCGGGCCCAAGGCAAGTGCGGCGATCAGTCCACTCTGCGCCAATGTGGGGAAGTAACGCGGCTCGAGCAATGCGTGCGCCAGCAGAGCGAGCAGTCCGGAGACGAGGCAGAACAGGCCCACGGCCGCCGTCGGAAATGCGCGCGCGCGCTGCGTCAGCAGCGAATACGTGGCCCAGGTAAACGCGGATCCGAGTGCAAGGGCGTAGCCGCGCCAATGCGCGCTGGACAATGACAAATGACCGTTCGTGATCACCAGCGCGGCGCCCGCGGCGCCCAGCAGCGCGGCGGCCACGTGGCCTGGTGCAAGACGGCGACCACGGCCAAAGACAGGAGCGAGCAAGACGATCAACAGCGGCCACAGGTAGTTGATCAGATTAGCTTGCACCGGCGGCGCCTGCCGCAGCGCGAGAAACAGCAGCAGGTGAAATCCGAACAGGCCGTAGACACCGAGTAGCAGAATCAGTGGCGGCACGCGCCACTGACGCCAAGTCGGCGCGGCGGCAAGCGCCGCGCCGCACAGCGCGAGTCCCAGCAGCAACAGAGGCGGCACCGTGCTTAGTCCCGTGGCGAGCACGGCGAGCGTGCTCCATAGTGCCACTGCACCGAGCGCGAGCATCGGCGCTGGAATCCGATTGCAGCGAGCCGAAATAGACATGGCGCGCGAGGATACCGGCCGGCCCGCGGCCACGACGAAGCTGCTAGCCTGATGAGGTTGCAACGCTCGTTGCGCACACGCAATGACGCATGAATAGGGAGCGATTAGATGAACCGAGACGTTGTGATCGTCAGCGCAGTCCGGACCGCGGTGGGTACGTTTGGCGGTAGCCTCAAAGACATTGCGCCGACCGCACTCGGTGCGACGGTAGTGCGCGAGGCGCTGGCGCGCGCAAAGGTCGACGGTGCCGACGTTGGTCACGTGGTGTTCGGCAACGTGGTGCATACCGAGC
>Ga0137409_10008684_pt1 | contig 10369 bp, 9 predicted proteins | sample CZODoug1_16funga_FD_122059 | JGI IMG/M metagenome (GOLD analysis project Ga0137409, IMG submission 122059) | Vadose zone soil fungal communities from Angelo Coast Range Reserve, California, USA - CZODoug1_16fungal (Hybrid Assembly) | ecosystem: Environmental > Terrestrial > Soil > Vadose zone...
CGCGCAACCAACGGGCCAACCAGAATCCATCCCGGCCGGCCTCGAAAGCCAGAACGATCCGAGTGATCATTCGACCGCGCCTTTCATCGCACGATCCCGCCAACCCTTCACCAAACGCAGCAGCGCCGTTGGATCCGGATCCAATTTCTTCAAGGGTCGTCTTTCAATGCCAGGAACAAGTCCGGCGGCGAGCCAGCTTGTTTGGCTCATCTCCAGCACTACAACCATGGTGCTATTCTGCTCGAGGGCGATCAGAGAACGGCTCAGGTCATCAACTTGGGTCATGGGGGCACCGCCATCGGTTTTCGCACAACGACAACGGTGCCAGACCTTTGCCGCCGTCCCCATAGCTTCTGGACCCGAAGCGGACTCCAAGGAGAGAGAACGGGGGCTGAGTGTTGCATCAGGGTGACAGGGTTCCTCGTGAAATTCTGTATGCTGAAAGATATTCTCGATTCGGAGAATATTGAGAGAATTTCGATGAAGAAATTGCTGCTGGGAATGGTAGGTGTTGCTGCATTGGAGATGGCGGCTCCCGCCTCGGCGGCTGATCTCGCTGCCCGTACCTACACGAAGGCGCCGCCTCCGATGATGGCTGCGATCTATGACTGGAGCGGCTTCTACATCGGCGCCAATGGCGGCTGGGGATCGAGCCGGAAATGTTGGGACGCCGGAACCTTTGGTACCATTTTCATCGGTGATGAAGGTTGCCATGATGCAACCGGCGGCGTCGCCGGTGGCCAGATTGGCTATCGCTGGCAAAGCAGCTCATGGGTCTTCGGGCTTGAAGCGCAGGGCGATTGGGCGGACCTTCGCGGCTCCCAAGTAAACGACGTGATATTCCTACAAACTCCCGGAGACGTAACAAACCGTTCCAAGATCGACGCTTTCGGTCTATTCACCGGACAAGTCGGTTATGCTTGGAACAACGTCCTGTTCTACGTCAAGGGCGGCGCCGCTGTGACGCGCGATGTTTACGAAGCTATCAGGACCATCAGCGGTGACATAGGTGCCAGAGGGACCGAAAGCCGGTGGGGTGGAACGGTCGGTGCCGGACTTGAGTTTGGCTTTGCGCCGAATTGGTCTTTCGGCGTCGAATACGATCACCTGTTCATGGGCAATAGAACCGTGGGACTTTACTCTACCGGTATTGTCCCGCTCGTTGGGACCGCAGGCACTTTGGTGGGGACCAACCGCATGGGTCAAGACGTCGATTTGGTCACGGTGCGCGTGAACTACCGTTGGGGTGGTCCGGTTGTAGCGAAGTACTGACATTGCCAGAGGTAATGTTAAAAAGGCCGGCTTTTCAGCCGGCAACGAGATTGCGGATCATATTAACAAAGCTTTTGAGGCGTCGGCGCCATTTGTCATGCCATCGGCGATGCGACACGGTCGCACAACATTTCCGACATTGCGAAAATAACAATCGTCTGCTGTAGGTGCATTCGACGCCCGAGCCGTTAAAGCCGATCGTTCCAGGTTTCATGACTCTATGTCGTGGGATATTGCGTCTTCCAGGACATTCACCTAACTCAGGATGTTAATTGGCGACCTAGTCGCAGCTTGACGTCACCTCTGCCGGGATACTCAATTTGAATCATCCGGCCCGCCAAACGTGTTCACGCGGGGCGGGCTCTCTGGCTTCAGGCAACGGCTCGCTGCGCAGGCTGGTTAATGTCCTTGAATTCCAGCTCGGCTTGCTGCCGGGCAGTCTTTAGGAACTGGACGGCGTCGGCGATGTTCTTTTCTGAGTGGCTAGCCATGACCTGCAGCCGGATGCGCGCGGCTCCCTTCGGGACGGCCGGGAATTCAACCAGATTGGCGATCAGTCCGAGTTCCGGCAGTCGCTTGCTGACGAGACGAGCCAAGCCTTCCGTTCCCATCTTTACGCAGACGATTGCGGACGGATCGCCATAGTAATCGAGGCCAGCCTCACGCAGCTGATGACGAAGATTCAGGACGTTTGCCATCAATGCCAAACGCTGCACGCGCCCTTCTACAGAATCGACGATGTGGAATGCTTTCAGGATAGTGGCTGCCTGGACCGGCGACAGCGCATTCGAGAATGTCGCGGGCGCGCTGTAGAAGCGGAGATATTCCTTCACCGCACGGCTCTTGCAAGCGACGAAGCCGCCATTTGACGCGAAGGTCTTGGAGAAGCTGCCCATCACGATATCGACTTTGCCCAGCATGTTCTGGATGCCGATGTGTCCGCGGCCGTCGTCGCCTAGGCAGCCCAAGTCGTGCGCAACGTCAACGACCAAGGTCGCATCGAACTCGTGGCAGAGCGCCTGGAGTCCAGCCAGATTCGGAGTATCCGAATCCATGGAGAACAGGCCTTCGGTAACGACCAGAATGCCGTTCTCCTTATCCTTCGCCCTAATCTTGCTGAGGATGTTCCGGCAATACTCGTTATCGAGGTGGCGGAACAGATGAATCTTGTGGGTGGAGGCGTTCGCGCCTTCCTGCAGACAGGAATGCGACAGCATGTCCATGACCACATGGTCGGCCGATCGGACCAAGCCCTTGATCACGCCGAAACCCGCCGCCCAACCCGTCGGATATAGCACCGCTTCCTCCATTTTCAGGAAGTCGGCGATCTTGCGCTCCAGCGCGACGGAGTAGGGCGTATTGCCGACCAACGCCGGCGAACCCGCGCTGTGCACGCCACAGCGCTCGATCGTCTCCTTGGCAGTAGCCTTGATACCGGAATGTGACGACAGGCTCAGGTAGTCTTGAGACGCAAAATTGACGCCATGCATCTTGTTGCCACTATCGTCCTGTGCCCAGCAAACCGTGCTAGGCCCATCTTCGGTCGCGCGGGAAAATGGCCAGAGACCATTCTGACGACGCAGATTTTGCCACTTGAAAAAGCCTTCGGTGCGTCCGAGGAGGTCCGCCCCGCCGGGCACGCGGAAGTCTCTCATGCTGCCGGTCAGTGCAGCAGGCGGAGTACGGGCGTTGGTAATATCTGACATCGCAATCCCTGTTCGGCGTTTTTCTGAATGGCTTGTTGCCGTCTGGAAGAACGATGCCCGAGCGCAATTAACATTCGATTCCGTGCCGGGTCGGTTTTTGGGTGTCTATTTACCGATGTGAATCTTTGGTTCCCTGCTCATTAATTCGACGGGCGTCTTAGAGCGTGATTGGCGGACGCTGTCCGATGCCACGCGACATAGGGAGAAAAACAATTCAAAGTGGTTAGGTAATCACTAACCATAATGGCTACTTCGTGTATGGAACGCGCTGTCTGACGATCCGTCAGACCGTTCGAGGAATCGGAGATTCAATGCTCGGCTCACCGCGCCCGGTTGCTGCACAAGCTAGCTTTTGCGCTCCTTGCACCGCAGGCGCCGTCGTCCTGGCGCTCATAGTTTCCAGCCCTGTGAACGCCGCCGAGTAACGATATACCGACTATGGTCCCTATCGCTACGACTCGGTAACTTCGTTTTCCAGGCTTCACTGGTTAGCAGGAGCCGCGCTTCAGTACCATTCGTGTGCGCGCGGCCTACAAGTTCTGATGATGTGGCGATAGTTTATCCTCACGCCGCCCTATCTGTTAAAGTCAGGCGACGACGCTTTCGTGTTCCTTAGCGGGCAGGCAAGCCCGAATTTTGCCGAGTAACCGCTGCATATCGACCGGTTTCGTATCGAAGTCGGAACATCCGACCTCGACGCTCTTGTCGCGATCGCTGGCCAGAGCGTGGGCCGTTAGCGCGACGATCGGGATTGCCGATGTTGCAGGATTGGCCTTGATCAGTTGGGTCGCTTCCCAGCCGTCCATCTCACCCAACGCGACATCCATCAGAATCAGATCCGGCATCTCGCTCGTGGCCATCTCAACACCAGCTGCGCCATCATGAGCACAACAGACCGAGAAACCGTGACGCTGCAGGCGCCGCGTCAGCATGTCTCGGTTGATCTCATTATCTTCAACAAGCAGGATTTTATGCATCGGTCGTTTCCGAAGCAAAATCGGAAGCTGCAGGGACGAGCGTCGCGGAAGCAAATGCATCCCCCTTCGGCCTTCCACTGAGCAGCGGCACCCGGATCGTAAAGCGGCTTCCTTTTCCGAACTCGCTCTCGACGAAAATCTCGCCGCCCATCAGCTTGCAGAGCTTCTGGCTGAGCGCCAGTCCCAGTCCGGTGCCACCGTATTTGCTGGTGCTGGAGTCATCGGCGACCGTAAATTTCTCGAAGAGGTTGGCGATCTGATCTGAAGCGATGCCGATACCAGTATCGACGATATGGATTACGAGATCATCACTTGATCGACCGAGTTGGCGCTCTGCAACAAGCTCGACCTTGCCGTTGTGAGTGAATTTTACCGCGTTATCAAGCAGCTGCCCGGTCATATTGCGAAATTTGCTGGCGTCGCAGAGGGCCGTTCCGAGATTCGGAGCCATGGCACAGAAAATCTCGTTTCCGTGTTTCTTGGCCGCCGGCCTCGCCGCGTGGACGATCTCGCTAAGCAATTCGGCCAGATCAGTCTCCTCCAGATCCAGCTGCATCTTGCCCGCCTCGATCTTCGACAGGTCGAGCACCTCGTTAACGAGCTTAAGAAGATGCTGGCCGGCGTTGTGAATCTTGTTCAGATCCGCGGTGCTTTCGCTATCGCCTTCATCCTCGGCGTCTTCAAGGAGGATTTGGCTGTAACCGATCACCGCGTTCAGCGGCGTTCGCAACTCGTGGCTCATCTTGGCGAGGAATTCGGCCTTGGCTGCACCCGCCCGCTCGGCTTCCTCGGTGGCCAGGCGGAGCGCCGATGCGGTCGCCATATGCTGCCGCATTTCGCTCTCAAGCTCGGTCTGCGAAGCCAGTATTTTGGCGTAGTAGAGCGCCATCATCGCCACGTATAGCGATGCAGCGACGGTCGAGACAAGTCCTAGTCCCTGCATTGCCGCAACCGGCAGATCGTTTTTGATTGGGTAACCAAGCAAATAAAAACTGCTGAAAATCGCCAAGTTCGCAGCGAACATGGTCATCACGATCACGCGAAGGGATTTGGATGAACCAAGATAGAAGAACGCGAGCAGCGGAATGACGAGCACCCAGGGCAGAGTTGGGGAGGTCACTCCGCCGTAAAAGTAACAGCTCCAGAGAATACAAAATATTAAATTCTGGATCGAAACCAATGCCAGCGGATTATAAGGCGCGCCAGCCCGCAGCACGAACGGGAAGATCCAGAACGACGTGATCGAAATTGCCAGCACGGCCACTTGATATCCTGGTGCCGGATCGAGCACGTAGAGCGCTATGGGGACGACATTTCCAATGAACGGCCCAAGAATATGGCTAACGAGAAATACGTGCGCGCGGTTTCGCGCATCGCGATCAACCGTAATCTTAGGCGGGATGAAGTAGTTCACTAAGCGATCGAGGGCCGCAATCACTCTTGAGAGTTTGGCTTTCATGAATTCGCGCCAGTTTCCGTGTGAGTATTAAAAACTCCATGCTGTCGCCGCCGTCAATTCTCGCGACCTCGTGGATCAACAATGGCCTAATGTGGCATCAGACTTTCAGGTTCAGCTTAAAGTCGCGTTAATCCATGAAATCTCACTTAAACTGAATATTAAAGCCACTTACGCTAGTTTTCCGCTTTGACAAAAACTCATCAAGGGCTGGCGGCAAATGCTGATGTGGAATCAATTTATCGGGATAATCGATTGGTTCATTCCGAATGAAGCGAAGGTAGAACGTTCGGAACATGGCCTGGCGCGAAATTTCGTCTTTACGCACCTCTTCGGCCCCGCGCTGTCGCAGTCGATCAGTCTGTTTCTTTATCTTAGCGATCCCCATCCGGGCCTTGCATGCTGGACAGTGATCGTCTGCATATGGTCGTTCTGGACGCTGCCCTTTGTTTACAAGCTGACTAGCAATCTCCATCTGTCGGCCCTGATCTCCGTCGAACTGCTCGCATTCACCTCGCTGTTCGGCGCTTATTATTACGGGGGGGTGAGTTCGCCGTTTCTGCCCTGGCTAATTATCAGCCTCTTGCTCGGCTTCTTCTATCTGTCAGAGCGACCAATCCTTGTTGTCGGATTATTTACCATCAATATTCTCGGCTTCTGTTGTGCCTATCTTCAATGGGGCTTCCCCGAGCTTGTTCCACTGCAACAGCTCTCTAAAGTCGGCTGGATCTCAATTCTGTCCGCAACGATTTATATGTCATGGATGGCGATCTATTACGCCAGTATGATTACGATGCGTTCCGATCTCGAGCGCGAAACGGAGCGACATCGCGAAACTGCAATCCGTCTGCGCACGGCCAAAGATACGGCCGACGTGGCCAATCGCGCAAAGTCGATTTTCCTTGCCAAGATGAGTCACGAATTGCGGACGCCGTTAAATGCCGTGATTGGATTCAGTGAAATTCTCCTTGAAGGCGTCGAACTGGACGGCAAGAACGAACACAAAAAACTTGACCTCCAACGTATCAATGCAGCCGGAAAACACCTGCTGTCACTTGTGACCGACGTGCTTGATCTTTCGAAGATCGAGTCGAATTTCATCGAATTGAAAATCGAAGAATTCGATCTCAACGAGATGGTTCGCGAGATAGTTGCCAATGTCCAGCCGATGGTCGCCGAGAACAGCAACAGGCTGGCGGTCAAGTGCCGCAACGACCTCGGGATCGTCTTGACCGATCAAACCAAGTTGCGGCAGGCGGCCCTGAATCTGATGAGCAATGCCGCGAAGTTCACTCAAGAAGGGTCAATCACACTATCCGTTCAACGCCGAAAGAGCCAGACCGGGGACTGGATCGAAATTCAGGTGCAAGATTCTGGAATTGGCATTGCCCAATCGGATATGGGGTGCCTGTTCCAGAACTTCGGCCAAGCAAATCGTGGTACGTCTACCAAATACGGTGGGACCGGTCTCGGCTTGGCGTTGAGTCAAAAATTGTGCGCGCTTATGGGCGGTGGAATCTCGGCGACCAGCGAGCTTGGCCATGGATCGTGCTTTTCGATCCGCGTGCTCGCTTGGATGAGTGAGCCGCAAAGCGCCTATGATGGTTTCTCTGGAACAGTTCCCCAACTCGCAAATGCAGTCTGAAAGATAAACTGATGTCTGTATCGAACATTCCAACACCGCGCGTTACCGTGCTGCGACCCCCGGTCAACCAATCTGATATCGCCGACGGTAACACGAGCGTCCGCCCCCGGTTGCTCATTGTAGACGACATCAGTGATAATCGCGCCATTCTGACGAGACGTTTTCAACGGCGCGGATTTGATGTCGTGGAGGCGGAATGCGGACTGACCGCTATTGAGCTTATCGACAAGGAATCATTCGACCTAGTCCTCCTTGACGTCATGATGCCGGGGATGGACGGGATCGAGACGCTCAAGCGGATTCGCAGTCAGAATTCTGCATCTGTGCTTCCGGTGATCATGGTCACGGCTAAATCTGAAAGCGGCAATATTGTCGATGCACTTGAACTTGGCGCAAGCGACTATGTCACGAAGCCAGTGGATTTCGCTGTCGCTTTGGCTCGTGTCAACACCCAGATCAGCCGCAAGCGTGCGGTGGAGCAGGTCGCGTTGGTGAACGAGGAGTTGCGCAAGGCTAATCTAGATTTAGAGCGTCGCGTCGAAGAGCGGACCAGTCGCCTCATCGACGCCAATCAACGGCTCAAGGTTGAGATTGCTGACCGCGAGGAATCGCAAGCGAGATCGCAATACCTCGCCTATCACGACTCGTTGACCGGACTTGGCAATCGCCTCTTGTTTAAGGAGCAACTTGAGGAAGCGCTTAAAGACGTTTCAATAACGCCGCATCCTTTAGCGGTGTTATTTTTGGATCTCGACGGCTTCAAGGCTGTCAATGACACTTTGGGGCATTCAATCGGCGATCTGCTTTTGAAATCAGTCGCAACCAAGCTCCGCGATATTCTTCCGCGAACGGACCGTATCGCACGACTCGGTGGTGATGAATTTGCGATTTTGCAGATTTCAGCCACGCAGCCAGGTTCGTCTATCGCGTTAGCAGAAAAAATCATTGAGGTTGTTGGTCAACCGAGTAGCATCGACGGTCACGATGTAACGGTAGGGGCCAGTGTTGGGATCGCTGTTGCGCACCCCGGCAATATGAATACAGAAAATTTCTTGAAAAGCGCGGATCTCGCGATGTATAGCGCAAAATCCGACGGCCGCGGTACTTATCGCATGTTCGATCCGGAAATGGATGCGATCGTTCAGGCGCGGCGCCTTCTCGAACGAGATATGCGCACCGCGCTTGCGCAAGACGGTTTCAGGCTCTTCTATCAGCCACTTGTCAATTTGCAGACCAAGAAAGTGACCGCCTTTGAGGCGTTGATGCGATGGCAACACCCCGAACGCGGTATGGTGCCCCCTTCGGACTTTATTCCGGTTGCGGAAGAGATGGGTCTGATTGTTCAACTCGGCGAATGGGCATTAAGGCAGGCGTGTGCCGAAGCGACTAAATGGCCGGATGGAATTTGCGTTTCAGTCAATTTGTCGCCCTTGCAATTCTCCAAGGGGAATCTCGTTTCCTCGGTAATGAGCGCCTTGGCCTCGGCGGGACTTCCAGCGTCCCGTCTCGAGCTGGAAATCACGGAATCAGTACTGCTTGAGAAGTCGGAACGCAACATCACGATCCTCAATCAACTGCGGGACCTTGGCGTTCGGATATCGATGGATGATTTCGGCACCGGCTATTCCAGTATTGGCTATCTTCGTAGTTTCCCGTTCGACAAGATCAAGATTGATCAATCTTTTGTCCGAGACCTACTCGTCGACGAGGGAAGCCTTGCTATTGTCCGCGCCATCGCGGGCCTTGGCGTGAGCTTTGGCATGATCACCACCGCCGAAGGTGTTGAGACTGAGGAGCAAATGCGATGTTTGAACCTCGAAGGCTGCATTGAGGTTCAAGGTTATTTGTATAGCAGACCTGTACCAGCTGACGAGATCGTTGGGGTTCTTGCGAGCCTGGAAAATCGGAGATTGCTGGATCCGCGAGATTGATTGCAAACGTGCTTGCTGGAGCGCCGAAGCGAGAGTGATCTGCCTGTTCGATACGTCCGCCAGACTGGCTGGATTGCGTCGATGAGCGGTCCGAAATCCGGAGTGGTTTCAAACGACTTGGTTGGCGGAGCGCTGTTTTGTGAAGGCTTTCTTCTTGGCGTTCTTGTCTCGCGCCAGAAACCCGACGCCGATTTGATCGCCAGAGAGTCGTACCAAGCTACAGCGGCGATATGCGAGACCTGTCGACGACAGAAGCAGGAAGAACTCTTTAAGGTCTAATCCTTCGAGAGATCCTTCGACGCGCAAGCGCGCGCCCGTTTGCGACACGTCGACCATCATGCAGTCCCGACGCCAAGTTCCATCAATCCCCATGATATAAACATGGATGCCGCGTTCGAAATCGACACGCTCGCTCTTTCTGTCTCCAAAGGCCATTTATAAAATCCGATCTTTCAAAAACTGAAAAGCGGAATTAGGCGCTCCTCGCACTACCGAGCGGGCCTGCCAAAATCGAAGCACCTCCTGGTCGTTCGATTTCGATAGCTTCGCGAAATCAATCTTCAGCTTCTCGTGTCCTGTTGTCGGGCCAGATCCGGGCGAGAGTGTAATCGCAAGACGGCGCTGACAGCTTCGTGCCACTGACAATTTTATCATTCTAGAGATATGGCCTAACCAGAAAGTTTATGTGAACGGGCTTAAATTGCAGACCGGCATGACAATGGAGCTCATTGTTTTTGCACGCTTACCTAAGGATGTTTTGTGAGGCGTCCACGGCGTGTAAATCCGCTCGCGAACCGTGGCGACCGGCGGTACCTGAGTGCGTCGGACGTAAGTATCTTGTCTAGACCCGCTGCACGACTAACGCCTGGGAATTTCGATAACCATGCAACTGAACGAAATCTTTAAACTAGTCTGTAAATCTGTCTATCGAGTTTCAGATCATAGATAGAGCCGGATGATGCATCCACGACGGTTTGCTCGCGTTCGACCGACAGGCAGAAATTCCGATGTGGTCAAACTGATCTTTGACCCGAAAGTTCCTGTCATTGATTGTAAAGTTATTGACTATTCCCCTGGTGGCGCATGCCTTGAGATATGGGGGCAGACCAAGCTGCCTAATCGATTTGAACTGCTATACAGCGGCACGAAGAAGCGCTGTCGGGTTGTTTGGAGCGCCGGGCGGCGTTTGGGGCTCGCATTTTAACAGACTTGTATGTCGCGATGTATCGCGTTCCCAGGCCCGGCGCAGAGCAATAAATTCAGGAAACACGGGCTAGGACACTTCACTCTGAGCAATCGCTGCGGTCGTATCGAGTCTGGATGGAGCGGACGGGGTGCGTCACGCTGAAGCGGTTCCGCAGGACATGATCGCGATGCCGCTT
>Ga0137409_10008685_pt1 | contig 10369 bp, 9 predicted proteins | sample CZODoug1_16funga_FD_122059 | JGI IMG/M metagenome (GOLD analysis project Ga0137409, IMG submission 122059) | Vadose zone soil fungal communities from Angelo Coast Range Reserve, California, USA - CZODoug1_16fungal (Hybrid Assembly) | ecosystem: Environmental > Terrestrial > Soil > Vadose zone...
CTGTCGATGAACGCCGCCAGCGCCACCCGGTCGCTGCCGCCGAGCGCGTCACCAAGGGCATGAAGTTCGCGCGGATCGACCCGCGGCAGGGTCGCCAGCAGCGCCGCGGTGCGCTGCTGAAGCTTCAGGGCATCGCCGCCAAGCAGCGTCAGCGCGCGTGCAACACTCCCCTCCGAGGCCTCGGCCGCCTCCGCCAATGCGGGATCATCGGCCGCGATGTTGGCGGCCTGGGCCACGGCGCGGATGACGTCGGAAGTGGCGAGCGGCCGCAGCGCCAGTTTGCGGCAGCGCGACTGAATGGTCGGCAGCGCCCGCGCGGGCGCGTGGCTGACGAGCAGGAACAGCGACTGCTGCGGCGGCTCCTCAAGAATCTTGAGCAGCGCATTGGCGGCATTGGGATTTAACTCATCGACGGTATCGACGATGCAGACCCGCCAGCCTTCGACCGCCGCGGTCGAGCCGAAAAACGAAATCGTCTCCCGGGTCTCGTCGACGGTGATCACGGTCCGCATCACGCCCTTGTCGTTGAGGCTCCGTTCAAGCGTGAGCAGGCTGCCATGGGCGCCCGCGGCGATATGGCGGGCGACCGGATCGGATGGATCGACTTGCAGCGTCTCGGCGTGCTGCACATCGGCAGCCAGCGGATTGCGATGGGTGAGCACGAACCGCGCCATCCGATAGGCCAGCGTCGCCTTGCCGATACCTTGCGCGCCCCCGATCAACCACGCATGCGGAATCCGCCCGCTGCGGTAGGCGTTCAGCAACGCCATCTCGGCATCGCGATGTCCCGACAACGCGGTGGTTTCGCGCGGATGAGCCACCGCGATTTGCGTTTCGACCTGACGGGCGCTCATGCTGACGTGGCCACGGTGTCGGCATTGGCCGCAAAGAAACGATTGCGCAAGGCGGACCAAACGCTGGCCGCGACCGTGCCGGCGTCGGCAGTGGCATCGATCAGCACGCATCGCTGCGGCTCGTCGACGGCGATCTGCCGGTACGCGTCGCGCAATTCCTGGTGAAATTTGAGGTCTTCCGCTTCGAACCGGTCCGGCGCCCCCGTGCCGCGGCGGACGGCGGCGCGTTGCATGCCGACCTCTACGGGGACGTCGAGGATCACCGTCAGATCCGGCTTGAGATCGCCGATGGTGACCCGCTGCATCGCATTGAGAACCGTGGGCGACACCTGCCCCAGCCGGCCCTGATACACCCGCGTCGAATCCGAGAACCGGTCGCACAGCACCCACGTCCCCTGATTGAGGGCCGGCTGGATGACGGTGCGGACATGGTCGTCGCGCGCGGCCGCGAACAGCAGCGTCTCCGCATCGGGGCCGAGCAGCTTGCCCATTCCGGACAAGACGACATGGCGGATGATTTCCGCGCCCGGCGATCCCCCGGGCTCGCGCGTCACGATCGTACGCAGTTTGGCCGCGGCGAGACGTTCCGCCAGCATCTTGATTTGCGTGGATTTGCCGGATCCCTCGCCGCCTTCAAAGGAGATGAATCGTCCACGCCCGGGAGTTCGTTTGACCGCTGCTTCGGCCATGGTCAGAGCTTCTCGGCGCCTGCGCGAAACATTCCGATCACAAGTTCGCTCGCGCCATCGATCGCCCGCCGCATCGTCGATCCCCTGGCCACCGGTTCCGCCGCATAAACCGGCGCCTCCATGGCGATGTTGGCGCCTCGCCAGACCCTGACGATGCCGACCCGCTGACCGGGCTCGATCGGCGCACGCACCGGTCCACTGTAAACCACGCGCGCGATCAATTTATCGCTGCCGTTTTTCTGCACCATCACCTTGATCGGCTCGGAGCTTGCGAGTTTGACCGAGCGGCTCTCGCCGCCAAACACCTTGGCATAGCCGACCAGCTGCTGCGGCGCGAACAATGTCCGGGCTTCGAAATTACGAAATCCCCACTCCAGCATCTTCTTCGCTTCGGACGCGCGATCGTCGGGATCTTCGAGGCCGTTGATGACCACGATCAGCCGCATGCCGTTCTGCACGGCGGAGCCGACCATGCCATAGCCGCCTTCCTTGGTGTAACCGGTCTTCAGCCCGTCGGCGCCTTCGAGCGAGGTCAGCAGCGGATTGCGGTTCTGCTGCCGGATCTTGTTCCAGGTGAATTCGCGCTCGCCGAACAATTTGTAGAATTCGGGATAGGTCTGGATGACATGGCGCGCGAGCTTTGACAGTTCGCGTACCGTCATCTTGTTGCCGGGATCGGGCAGCCCGTTGGAATTGGCAAAGGTCGATTGCGTCATGCCGAGCTCGCGCGCCCGCTTGGTCATCATGTCGGCGAAGCTGCGCTCATTGCCGGCGATCCCCTCCGCCAGCACAATGCAGGCATCATTGCCGCTGTGGATGATCGCGCCGTGCAAGAGATCGTCCACGGAAATCTTGCTGTGGATGGCCGCGAACATGGTCGAGCCGCCCGAAGGCGCCCCGCCCCGGCGCCAGGCGTTTTCGCTGACATGATATTCGTCGGTCAGTTTGACCTCGCCCTGCTGGATGGCACGGAACACCACCTCGGCGGTCATCAGCTTCATCATGCTGGACGGCGCCCGCAGCTCGTCGGCATTCTTCTCGAACAGCACGCTGCCGCTCACGGCTTCGATCAGGATTGCGGTCGGCGCATCGCCGTCGAAACCGCCCTCGTCCTTCTTGGCGCCTTGCACGCTGTTGTTGGCGGCATAGACCACCCCAGCCCAGCCTAAAGCCGCGACGACGAGGGTCGCGATCAGGCCGGTCCACCAGCGTCCTTGGGACCCGGAGTTGCGGCAGAATGAGAATTCGAGTGCCATCGATGATGCCTTGAAGGCGGCGTTCTACCAGCTGGAAGTACGGCAAACAACAAGGGTTTATGCCGTGTCCTTAAACCGGTCCAATTGCGGCGTTGGCTAAACGACCTTATCGTGCTGCTCGCAGATATCTCAACAAAATCCTGAAACAAGGCGGAAAAGCGATGCCATCCTCACGCACCATTTCCGCCAACGGGATCGAGATGTTTGTGCTCGAACAGGGCGAAGGTCCGCTCGTCCTGCTTTGCCATGGCTGGCCGGAATTATCCTATTCCTGGCGGCATCAGATCCCGGCGCTCGCGGCCGCGGGTTTCCGTGTCGCCGCCCCCGACATGCGCGGCTTTGGCCAAACCAGCGCCCCCGCCGATGTCAAGGCCTACAGCATCTTCGATCACGTCGGCGACATGGTCGCGCTGGTTGAGACGCTCGGCGAAAAGCAGGCCGTTATCGTCGGCCATGACTGGGGCGCCCCGGTCGCCTGGCACGCCGCGCTGTTCCGCCCCGATGTGTTCACGGCCGTTGCGGGCTTGAGTGTTCCCCCGCCGTTTCGCGGGCGCGCCCGGCCGCTCGACACCTTGCGCGAAAGCGGCATCACCAATTTCTACTGGCAGTATTTTCAGGCGCCCGGCACAGCCGAGACCGAGTTCGAGCGCGATGTGGGCCTGACGATGCGCGCCCTGCTCGGGCGCGGGTTTTCCGATCCGGCGGCCTCGCTGTTCGTCGAGGACGGCAAGGGATTTCTCGGCGATATCAGCCCCGATAGGCCATTGCCGGATTGGCTCAGCGAAGCCGACCTCGCTTATTTCGTCGAGGCCTACCGGAAATCCGGCTTTCGGGGCGGTCTCAACTGGTACCGCAACATCGACCGCAACTGGGAACTGACCGCGCCATGGCAAGGCGCTCAGATCCATCAGCCCTCGCTGTTCATCGCGGGATCGAAGGATTCGGTCATCACCGGCCTGATCGGCGCCAAACGTGTCGGCGATATGGAGCGGGTTCTGCCGAACCTGAGGCAGAAGCTCATCATCGATGGCGCCGGCCATTGGGTTCAGCAGGAACGCGCCGACGAGGTCAACGCGGCCTTGATTGGTTTTCTTAAAAAAGAAGCGGCCTGACCGGCCTGGCTCAATAGAGCCCGCGTCCAGCCAGAATTTCGCTCGGACCGCGCGGATCGATCGGCGCATAGGCGGAAACCGGCCCGGCCTCAGGCGCATAACGATCGTCGTTTTCGTAGGAGACAGCGCGCGGATTTTCGATCACGCGGCTGCCGGCACGCCTGCGCCCCGAAGCGGACATCTCAGAGGTCGCTGATATCGAGGCCATGTCTGCCGACGTATTGCCGAGGCTATAGGGCCGCCCTTCCGGCATCGGAACCTCGCCCCGGATCGAGCGTGCGGAAGAGGGAATTTCCGGAACGAAGGAATGGGCGGACGCAACCCGGACCAGCGACGGCGATGGCGCCGGCTCGCCGGTGCGCAAGGTCGCGACGAGCTGACGGTCGTCGGAACCTTCAAGCGGCGCCCGGGCGACATACTCGACCCGCACCCGCGCCACGCCATTGCCTTTGAACTCAAGCAGTTCGGCGGCCCGGTTCGAGACGTCGATGAGCCGGTTGCCATGGTACGGCCCTCGGTCATTGACGCGGACGATCAGCGATTTGCCGTTGCCGAGATTGGTCACGCGCGCATAACACGGCATCGGAAGGGTCGGATGGGCGGCGGTGAGCGAAGTCATGTCGAACACTTCGCCATTGGCGGTCTGTCGGCCGTGAAAATCATCGCCGTACCAGGAGGCCAGCCCCTCTTCGCGATAGGTGGGGTCTTCTTCCGGTACATAGATCCGGCCCCCGACGGTATAGGGCTTGCCGACGCGGTAGGTACCGCCGCCCTTCGGCACGGGTTCGCCGAAAGCGACCACCCGCGGGCTGGAGGAAACGCCATATTTGGGATCGACGCGGCTGGCGAATTTGCCCGACGAGGCGCAGTTGGCGAGAACGAGACATGCGGCGACCGCGGCAACGCTTCGCGCTGCCCGGACTACCGGATCTGACCGTCGAATCCCCATCGCCCCAGATTACCATTCCACCGGCCGCGGGCCTACTTTCAGGCGTTCGGCGGTTATTTCGATGCAGCCCCCACCTCCGCATCAAGACATGAAGATATCGCAACGCGAAGACGGCGGAAATGGGGAGAGCAGCGCCTTGGTAAATCAATCGTTGCAATGGTGAACCCGTCGATTTACGGGAGCGCCGGATTGGAACCCGGACAATGCTGATCAGCGACGGCCCCACGAGATGGTGGCCCAGATCCGCTCGTGAAGGTAGTACCACGCGATCTTGGTGATGAACTCGAGCCCGGCGATCAAACCCGCCAGCTCGAGCTTGCCCGTCAGGGACCAACTGATCACGAACGTGTCGAGCGTTCCCAAGGTCCGCCAACTGACGGCTTTGAGGACCTACCTTGCGTGCGTCTCTGCTCCGCGGAATAGAACCACCCGGCGCCTCTCCCTGCTTGACGGATACCGACAATATCACGCAGGCAGCGGCTGCCTGCCGTCGTTCATCGGATTGATCGCATCGTTCTGCCGCTTGCCAGCACGCCCCGCCGGGCAGATGCTGCGTATGGGGTACAGAGGAGAGCAGCATGAGCAAGCCAGGCCTCGACGGACGCCATCGCGACAAAAATGGCGAAATCAGCCATAAGCACGGCAACACCCTGGTCGGTACCTTGCGCAGGATTTACGGCAAGGGCTTTGCAGCCGGTTATCCCGAAACCGCAAAGCTCAGTGACGTGCTGCTTCAGCTCAACGAGACGTCGCTCAGCCAACTACGGCGCGATCACGAGACCGGTCATTTGGAACATAAGATCGCCCAGGCTTCGAAGTAAGCCGCCCTCGCCCCTTCCCGCGTTGACGAAGCACTGCAGGCTGCCATAAACAAGCCCACCAAGGGCGTTGGATGGCAAAGCGGCAGCGAACGGGCTCTTTATAGTCCCAAGCGTCTCTCAATTCGCTGTACAACTTCAATGGTTTGGAAGGGTGGCCGAGTGGTTTAAGGCACCGGTCTTGAAAACCGGCGTGCCTGCAAGGGTACCGTGGGTTCGAATCCCACCCCTTCCGCCATATAAGGGCCCACGGGCCGCCACGCTTTATCGCCTGCGCCGCCTTGCGGACTCACCTGGATGCACCCAACGCAGGGTACGGACGTTCTTCCGTGAGCCAAAGCGAGAACATTTCCGGAATGTGGTGTTCTGTCGGTGGAACACTCAGAGCGTGTTTAAACCTTAATTATGCCGCTGTGTATGGAACAATTTAAGCGTGTGCGTTTTGATCTCTCCCGAGACGCAAACTTCGACAGCCTCAGCATGTCCAGCGCTGAGGCTGTTTTTTCCGGAGTACCTGCGAACCTCTATTTCGAGGAGGCGACGTTGATGGATAGGACTGGCAGACGCGAATTGCTGATAGGAACCGGGGCCGCGCTTATCTTTTGCTTTGCGGTGTCGTGGAGTGCCGGATACGGACTTAGCCGATATCTTGGGCTGAACGCTTTTTAGTCATGGGGCCGAGGGTTCGACTCCGCGCTCACCACACGCAAAATCAATAGCTCAGCTTAGATTTCGCGCCTCATACCCCGATGCCGAAAGCCGGCCTGCATACACTCTGCGCACGGCGGGGATGTCATGGACTGTATCGATGCGATTGAACTTATCATCATCACGATAGTGGTGAGCGCAGTCGGTATCTGGTGGGAAGGGAGACCCAAATAACCCGCCTGTACGGTCTCCGGCACGGAACGAAGTGCGAATGGCCGCTTTAACGCCCCGTCGCGCGCACCTCCGATGAGCGCGCACAGACGGCCTCAGTGGCCTGCACTGGGGCCGTCACTGCACTCAAATGCACAAGTCCGCCGGCTCTCGTTTTCGGTTCCAGTTTTCTGTCCTGGCGGAGAGATTAAGGATGAGCACCGATCGCGCCGCAAGATACCGGCGGCTCGCCCTATCAGAGCCGGATAAGGAAAAAGCCCGTCTTTTGCACCTATTGGCAGAAGAGGCGGAGCAAGGAACGCTATGGACGGTTGACCGCCTTTCTTCGTTCTCGAGCGTCGAGAAAAATTCGCCAGACAAACCTCCAGCGAAGCGCGATTCGAAATGGTACCTTGGAAGCTGAAGTTCTCGGCGCGAGCATTGATTTTGGGATGAAGGCGGGGCCCTCCCACGCCGCGCCGGATTTGGGACAGCGCGCCGCAGCATTCCAACAGCCATTGGCGCATGCCGGTTCCCACCAGTACCGGGAACAACTGACAGCGCCGAGAGTTATGGGGTTGTACATCGGACACGAAAACACATTCCCGACGGCATCCGCGCATTCAGCCCCGCGCTGGGGTCTTTGGGCCGACCGAGCCGGTGAAGTTACCCGCGCCACGTAGCCGGAACGTCGGTCCCAGTGCGCTCTTATCAATGTAGGCCTTGGGTCGCTCGGCTTCTGCCTTCCTCAACGCCACGGGCTTGGAGCCTGGGCGGGTTGCCTTCGACTTCGCCTCGGCTTGCTCCTGGCATCCAACGCACAGAGTCCGGTGCCGGGCAAACACTGCTATAAATCCGTGATCGGATTGAACTGCACCCTGGGTTATGGTGTTTTTGAAACATCCGCCGGGTGGGGACTACGGGTGGCAGATTATCGAGCGTTTACCGTTGGGGACGACGGGCACTTCACAGGATTCGAGCCGTTTGTTTGCGCGGACGACGTTGAGGCGATCGAGAAGGCAAAGCGCCTTGTCGGTAGTTGCGACGTTGAGCTTTGGTGTGGCGACCGTTTGGTTATCCGGCTTGAGGCGAAGTCAAGTCTCCCGTGAGCTGTTTTGATCAGGGTCAAGTGAGGTCTTTGGCCTAAGCGACCTGAAACAGGTGCCTTATGTTAGAACGCTCCATCCATTTGCGAGATCAGGCCGCCAAGTGTCGGTGGCACGCTAACGCTATCAGTGACTGCGAAACGCAAGTAGCGCTGCGAAAGCTGGCCGACGAGTACGTCGAGCGCGCGGCCGATATCGAAGGCGAAGAGCAAGAACGCCTCCGCATCATCCGGATTGAGGCGAGTCCTCCCACGCGGCGTGAGTCCGGTTCCGGGCAGACAACTAGTGGCAACCGGCAGTAGTGTCCCTCCGCCGCGCTCGCGCATTAGCGCTGTAATCTCCATGGGACACCCCTTGGGGGAACTCGCCCCGTTCGAAATCCAGCCCCTCGGACGGAGTTTCCTTTGGCCTTAGGACGATTGCCTGTCCGCTGCGGTCGCGCTTCAATTAGGGCCTCCTGGTACGTTCGTGGGATTCAAGCACGCCGAATTAATGTTTCTAAAGTCGACTCAAGGACGTAAGGGGAATCTACTGATCCCATCACCGCCCTTCTTCGGCTTCTACCGGTGACCGAGAGTGTTGCGCTCCCGCCTCAAGCAGGGTGGAATGCAGTGACAGATTACCCAGCCGCAATCCCACTGTTCGCAATTCAGCAACTCCGATGCCCAAAATGCCGCGCGCGCATGAAGCTTGCGCGCACCTGGCCGGGGCCTACAGGATTTGAACTTCGCACGTTCGACTGCTCCGAATGCGATCACGCCGAACAAATTGCCATTCCGTCGGATGATCCAATGAAATCCGATGCTGTTGGTTGGTTCACCGGCGAATTACATCCGCGGAGGTAAGGCGCCGTGACAACCTCTATTTCTTCCTCTCCCTGATCCGGCTTACCGCCGTCGTTGGCGCGCTGATCTTTGCCCTTCTTATGCGTATGAGGCCGCCATCCCGGACACACCATGCCGTGAGGCGCGGACGCTTGCGTGCCTTTGGTGCCACGGCGCTACCTCTGGCTGGTTGCCGCCCTAGGAATTGGGGCGAGCATTCCGGGATGTCCTGGTCGATCCCGAACCTGGTGCTCCACGACAAGTCGGTGCGGCTGGCCAACATGCGAACTCACGGGCGTCGCCACGTGTTCGTCAATTGCGGCAATCCGGACTGTTATCACAACGCCGAATTGGACGTCAGCGGGCTCCCCGACAACGTGACCTTTGGTGGGCTGCAACGGCGGATGCTATGCACCGTGTGCGATCATCGCGGCGCCGACATTGGCCCGGCTGCATCATGACTGATTGGGCCGCCCCACCGGATCGGACGCCAATCGGGCATTGCCTTTTTGCACCCGCTCAGATTGACTCCAGCCAACGACAGGATGGGAAATGCCCCTTGTTAGTGATCGAAAAAGCAAGCCCCTTTCGCACAGCAACTCGCGGTCGATCGGCTTTTGGATGAGCGTCGAGGGTCGAACCCCAATTCAGCCCGTCCGTGTCCTGGTCAGCTACGAAGCCCTATCGCAGCTCGATCCGACGAACGTCCGAGATTTGCATGGGGCTCTGGAGAATTTCGATCGGTTCAGATCGCAAGTCGAGCGTGCCGCAAGCCGCAAATTTGATAGGTACGGATTCGATCCAGAAAAATACGAGGGAACGCCGGCCATCAGATTGATCGACGTTGATTTGACATAGGTTAGGGCCGCCCGCGCCCTTACAAATTGACCGCTATGTCATGGTCCCGCCGCTTCGACGATCCCATTCCCCTGCCTCGCGGTCGCCAACTCGTCACCCTCAAGGACGCCGCGAACTATATCCAGAAGCTTCCCCAGGCCGAGCAGGACGTCGATGAGTGGCAGGCCGCGGTAGAAGCCCTGCTCCTCGTCGCGCCGGCAGGGTCCCGAGCCGCAGATCGGTCGCCAGCCTGGGGAAGTTTAGGCGTCAACTAAGCCCGAGATGGCTACACCGAGCGCGCCGTGGCGATCCGACAGCGAGGCCAAGCTATGACTGGCCTATTCTTCTCCCCAGGTCCATGATTAAGCGCACCTCGATGCTGCCGAGGCGCGCCAGCGGGATTTTGGAGGCCACCGCGACCGCGTCATCGTGGTCCTTGGCTTCGATCAGAACGAAACCAAGCAGCTGCTCCTTGGTCTCGGCAAAGGGACCGTCGGTCACGAGGGCCTGTCCGCCCCGCACCCTCACGGTGGTCGCCGTCCGAACGGATTGGAGGGCATGAGCAAGGATGAAGTGACCGCTCGTTCGGAGCACGTCGTTGTAGGCCAAGGAGTCTTGCGTGAGGGCGTCCACCTCGGCTCTGGACATGAGTTTGGGGTTCTGCATCACGGGCAAGCTGTCTTCAGTGCCGTAGACAAGACACAAGTACCGCATGGCTCTCTCCAAAGATGTGGCTATTGGACGTCCGCTTTGACCTGAGGACGAACCAGTCGGCAGCGGTCCGACACCGGTAAATATTTTCTATGTGGCCCATCCGCCGATCCCCGACACTGATGGACCTTACCGCGATCGCCGCTGGCGGCTTAGCCTGGTACGGGGGTCGCGATGGTTTGTGGTGGGCGTGGATAATTGCCGTGGTCGTGCCCGTCATGGGTTTGGCCGTGGCGTTGCCTATGCATTACATGGGACACTTCAACTACGACTGGGTGAGCCACTTGGGGGCGATTTACCTAGGTACCATCATCTATGTCGTGGGGGCTGTGGTGGCGTTAGTCGGGCTGACCCT
>Ga0137409_10008686_pt1 | contig 10368 bp, 9 predicted proteins | sample CZODoug1_16funga_FD_122059 | JGI IMG/M metagenome (GOLD analysis project Ga0137409, IMG submission 122059) | Vadose zone soil fungal communities from Angelo Coast Range Reserve, California, USA - CZODoug1_16fungal (Hybrid Assembly) | ecosystem: Environmental > Terrestrial > Soil > Vadose zone...
TGGCCACCACGCCGGCGACGCTCGCGCCGGCGACGAGCACGGCGCCGCCCCACATGAGTCCCTGCTGGACCGAACGCTCGACGGCCGGCCGCATGATTTCATCGATCGTCACGGCCCGGCCGCGACCCGCGATCGCATCGCGCTGGAGCGCGACATATCGCCGCGCTCCGGCCGCGGTGACGCGGTCCTGCACGATCGCAAACACGACAAATGCCACGAGCGCGGTGGTGATGAGGACCAGGCGCGGGCGAACGACCATCTGAATTCGATTATACGGTCCCGCTGCGGCGGCGGCCGGTTTGCTACTGATGGAGAAGATCGGCGGGTCCGCGTTCGCCTGGCGCCAGGGCTCCGCGGAACCCACCCACGTACGGTAGGGCGGAACCCGCCATGGAGGAGATCAGCCCATGAATATCCGCGAAGTCATGACACCGAACCCGCAATGCGTATCGCCCGGCGACAGCATCCAGAACGCCGCGCGTATCATGCGCGACTGCGACACGGGCGCGGTCCCGGTCGTCGATAACGGCCGGCCTGTCGGCATCATCACGGATCGCGACATCGTCGTCCGCGCCGTGGCCGACGGCAGCCAACTCAACCGCCCGGTCCGCGAGATCGTCAGCGGCGACATCATCTGCGTCACGCCCGAGATGTCGACGCGCGAAGCCGCCGACCTGATGAGCGAGCACCAGGTGCGCCGTCTCCCCGTCATCGAGAACGAGCGGCTCGTCGGCATCGTCTCGCTCGGCGACCTCGCCGTGAAGGAAGCCAGGGACAAGCGCATCGGCGACACGCTGGAGCACATCTCCGAAGGCGTCAAGGAGCGCGGCTAGCCGGGAAGACGTTCGAACGGCGACGTCAGAAGTACGTTCCAAGCGCCCAGGCGACGAGCAGGGCGAGCACGATCAGCACGATGATGACGACGGGGAGGCGCGAACGGCGGGGCCGCGCGAAGAGCGGCCCTTCCGACGGCGGCTTGATGCGCGGCTCCGTCGTCGCGTTCCCGCACCTGTAACAAATCAGCGCCTTGTCGGCGATCTCGGTCCCGCAGTGTTTGCAGATCATGGGGGCTTCGGTCTGGCTTTAGGGTACCTTAAGCCCTGAGCCCGAAGCCTTAAGCCCTCCATGATCCCCCTTCGCGACATCATTCCTTCGCGCACGACGCCGGTTGTCACGATCGCGCTGATCGTGGTCAACGTGCTCGTCTTCCTGTACGAGCTCTCGCTCGGCCGCGGCGTCGACGCGTTCACGCTCTACTGGGGGCTGGTGCCGGCCGCCTTCTCCTGGGTGACGGTCCTGACGTCGATGTTCCTGCACGGCGGGATTCTGCACGTCGCCGGCAACATGCTCTACCTCTGGATCTTCGGCGACAACGTCGAAGACCGCATGGGTCACGGGCGCTTCCTCGTGTTCTACCTGCTGTGCGGCGTGGCGGCGGCGCTCGCACAGACGATCACGGCCCCGGATTCACTCGTTCCCATGGTGGGTGCCAGCGGTGCGATTGCCGGCGTGATGGGAGCGTACTTCGTCCTCTACCCCAAGTCGCGCATCGTGACGCTCGTCCCGCTGTTCTTCTTCTTCCAGATCATCGAGGTGCCCGCGATCCTGTTTCTCGGCATCTGGTTCCTGATGCAGTTCGTGAGCGGCCTCGGATCGATCGTCACCGTCGCGGCGCGATCGACGGGCGGCATTGCCTTCTGGGCGCACGTCGCGGGATTCGTCGCGGGGATCAGCGGCGTCGTGGTGTTTCGCCGGCCGGAACGGCAGCGCGTCGAATGGTGGCACGACCGGTAGCTATAGCTCAGCGAAGTCGGATGCCGACGGCAAACAGCCGGTAGTCGTCCTGTTTTCCAAACTGGCCGTTTGGATTGACTCCGTAGTACGCCTTCACGATCACGTCAGGCGTGTTCCTGTGGCCGAAATCGCGCAGACCGATGACAAGCGACGGTGAGAACTGGCTGCTTTCCTTGCGCGGCCACTGCTTCGAAAAATTGAAAATCGTGCGGAGGCGCGCGTCGAACGCCACATACGCGTGCACGCCGCGCGTGGCCGCGGGCATGAACTGAAAGCCATATGCCGGCTCGTAGTTGCGCGTCGACGGCAGAATGCCGGCGTGTCCGTGAATGCCGGGACTGTAAAACCCCGGGTGTCCCCACGAGTCCAGCGTCCACAGCGTGCTCAGACGATGGGTGAGCGTGCCGAACCGGTATTCCCGATCCCAGTTCACCCCGAATTCCATCGACTGGTAGTTGACGTCGATGCGGCGGAAGCGGTCGCCATACATGTCCAGGGCATTGATGACCGCTTCGTCGCTCATGTGATCGCTCTCGTGCTCCACTTCGACTTTCATCGCGAGCTGATCTCGATCCGTGACGCCGTAGACGACCTTGCCCGCGAACGCGACGTGATAGCCGTTGTTGACAATCGGCTGCTGATCCTCCGTGAAGTCGAGCACGAAATGCGAGTCGATCGGGAGCCACAGGCCGACGCCCCAGCAGCCCTTCTTGACGCGATCGGAGTGATCGCCTTTGGCCACGGCGAAAATCGGAAGCTCTTTCCCCAGCGTGATGTCCCACACTTTGTGTGTGCCCGGACGCGTCATGAATTCGGAAGGATCGCTCAGTCCGAAACCAAGCAACTGCATCTGTGATTCGCGTGGGCTGGCAGGGAGCGGCTGAAACCAGGGCCGATCTTCGAATCCCACGATCGTGACCGGCTCCCCGTCACATGGAGCAGGCGAAGGCGCGGCCGTTTGTGCCGCGGCTGCAGCGGGCAGACACACGACCGCCAGACACACGACCGCCGCCAGAACCAACGACGCGAATGCTTTCACTTTCCTCCTATGGCACGCGCCGTGCGACGCCGCAGCACGAGTCGGACCAACCGGCTCGTTGCAAAGCGCGGAGAAAAGTGCGGAAGATCAGTTCGGCGTCATCGCACGGATGTTTCGCTACGGCGACAGCGCTGTGGCGTACACACCACAGCGGACGATGACCTCGCCGTTTTTCGGCAGACCGACGGAGGTTAACCTCCGCCGACGATCTTCAGTAGCAGATCCTGGGCCGGCTCGAACGACGGCGCGACCTCGAGCGCCGCGAGCGTCTCGCGCTTCGCATCGGCGCTCTGTCCGCCCAGGAGGTACGCCTGCGCCAGGTCGTAATGCGCCAGCGCGACGTCGGCCGGCTTGGCGCCGAGCGCCGCCCGGAACGCGCGAACCGCCGCCGGCGCATCCTTCCGCTGCAGCGCGGCACGTCCAACCAACGTCTGCGCGTGGGAGTCGAACGGGTCCACATCGACCACGCGCAGGTACGCCGCAGCCGTACGGGTCGGGTCGCCCATCGGCTCCAGCAACTGCGCGCGCTGGCGGGCCGCATCGACGTCGTTGCCGTCCACCTTCAGGAACGCGTCGAGCGCCTGGATGGCGCGCGGCACGTTCTTCTGCTCGATCGCAATCTCCGCGATCGCGACGTGCGGATTCTGCTTGCCCTGAAGGGCTGGCAGCAGCTGCGCGGCCTGCTCGAGCGCGCGAATCGCTCCGGCGGTGTCCCCCGCCTTGCGGCGCGCGTCGGCGAGCCGCATGTTGACGACGAAGCTGTCGGGATTCGCCTGCGCGATCGCCGCGAGCTGGTCGGCGCCGGCGTTCTGCGGGATGTCGACCTTCTTCAGCGCCTTCCGCAACGGACCGAAGTCGCGATCGAACGCGGCGTCGAGGCCGGTCTGCACCTGGTCGATGCCGACGCCGTAGGTCTCCTTGAGCGCGGCTTCCGTGTCGATGCCGCGGCCGAACGAGCGCACGAAGGCGTGCAGCTTCGCCTCGCCGTAGGTCTTCACGAGGTAATCGACGACCTGCGATGCCTGGTAGTACGACAGCACGATCAGCTCGGGATCCTGGAAGCCCTCGTTGAGATTCCTCAGCTTCAGCGGCTTGCCCTGCTCGAGCGCCTGCGCGAACGGCACTGTCGTCTCGCGGCCCCAGTCGGGACGCGCCTGCGCCTCCTGCCACACTGAGATGCCTTCGGTGAGCCACCGCGGCACGCGGTTGTTCGACATCTGCAGCGTGATGACGTGCGTCAGCTCGTGCCACAGCGTTTCCTGCCAGCTGAACTCGCCGGGCGCCCGCGCCTTGGGCGAATCGAACACGACCACCTGTCCAAAGCAGACGCCGAGCGCGCCAATCATCCCCGGCAGCCCCATCGTGCGGACGGCAAAATCGTCGTGCTTGGGGAACATCTCGACGATGATCGGCCCCGTCGGCTTGAAGTCCCACTGCTTCGAGAGCTTCTCGATCGACTCCTTCGCGAACGGCACGACGTGCTCGCGCATCACCGGCGCCTCGTCGGCGCTCATGCGGACGACGACGTCGCCGTCGCGGATGGTGACGAACTTGTCGAGCGAGTCCATCATCGACAGCAGGTTGAAGGTGACGACGTCGTACGGGTCGCCCTTGAACGCGCGCTCCAGCGCGACGCGCGCGCCCGGCTCGTCGCCGGTGCGCAGCAGCTGCAGGCCGAGCGCCGCCGATGCGCCCGCGTTCTCGGGCTCGGTCGCCACGGCGCGCTGCGCGAAGTCCGCGGCCTCGATGTAGTGGTAGTTGTGCGACGCCACCTCCGCGGCCAGGCGATAGACCTCGCCGTAGCGCGGGTTGATCTTCAGGATGTCGGCGATCTTCGCGTCGAAGTCGGCCTTCCGGTCCTCGAGAAAGGCGATCGCGGCGTCGATCGATCGCGCTTCGAGGCTGTTCGGGTTGACCGCGAGCGCCTTCCGCAGCGATTCCTTCGCGTCGTCCCGTTTGCCCTCGTCGAGCGCGACCTGCGCGATCAGCACGTGCGCCGGCACGTAGCTCGGGTTCATGCCGAGGGCTTCCTCGATGATCTGGCGCGCCGCGGGTGGATTGGTGTCCGCCATCAGGCTCGCCATGTCGATCTTCGCCTGCACGTTGTCGGGATCGGCCATCAGCGCCGCCTGGAACGACTTGGCGGCGTCGGAGCGGTTGTACTTCTCGAGGAACAGCTCGCCCCACCCGATGTTGGCCGCGACGTTTCCGGCCGCCAGCGAGTTGGCCTGGCGGAAGTCGGCGTTGGCCTGCTGGAACTGTCCGAGTGCGCGCTCGGCCTCGCCGAGACGGACCAAATCGGCCGCCGTGGTCTGCGGGCCCACATTGATCAGCCGCTCGAGCGTCCGCGTCCCCTCGGCGCGCTTGCCGAGATAGAGCTGCAGCCGTCCGAGCTCGAGGGCCGCGTCGCTGCCGGGCGCGGCTGCCGCCGGCGCGGTCAGCAGACGCTCGGCCTCGGCGTAGCGGCCGTGATCGATGTCGATGCGCGCCCGCAGCGCGACCGCGCGCGGGTCGGTCGAGGTGCCAAGGAGCCTGGCGGCCTCGTCGTAATGACCGAGGTTGAGCGCCTTGCGGACAGCGTCGAGGCCCTGGTCGCCCGCGCCTGGGCGCACCTGCGCGCCGACCAGCGCGACGATCGCGATGAACAGGACGCAGGAGATCAGAAGCTTCTTCACGCGCTAAGTATAACGGGATCCCAGCGCCCTCTCTTCGACGGCGATCCGCTTCCGCACGAGCAGGGCGAAGGCAATCAGCGAGATCACGCCGGTTGTCCGGGCGCCGACCATCATCGCGAAGCCGGCTATCTCACCGAACACCGCCGCGTAGTTGGGATGGCGCAGGTAGGCGTACGGCCCCGTCGAGATGAGCGGCACCCCCGGCAACACCAGAACCCGGTAGCTCCATCGCCGGCCGAGCGCGGTGATGGCCCACAGTTTCAGGATCTTCGCCGCCACGAAGAGCGCGAAGCCTGCGATGAGCAGCACATCGGGCGACGGCCCGGCGAGCGCGCCTTCCGCCGCCATCAGTACGAAGATGCCTGGATAGACGAGGGCGAGCGCGCGGTAGGGGTCGCCGTGCGGCTCGGTCGCGCCGCGCTGCCGGAGGAGGCGTTCGTTGGCGCGCGACCGCTTCAGCTCCGCGAGCATCATCACGATGACCGCGGTGAGCGACACGAGCGCGATGGTGACCTCAGGACGCATGCCGGGCGAGCTTCACGTCGCCGGCGAGGCGAACGAGCATGCGAACGGGCGCCGGCCACCCTCGCGCGAGCGTCGATGCGACGGCGACACCGTGCGGTGAGCCGACGAGCGTGCGAAGGCCGCGATTCATCCGCCACTTCGCGCCGAATTCCTTCGCCCGGACCGCCTGGAGGCTCGTGCAGGCGGCAACGCCGGTGGTCAGCTCCTGGAGCGCGGCCTCCGCGGCCAGCTCGCCGCCCCGCAGCGCGAACCGCATCCCGTCGCCCGTCATCGGATCGATGAAGCCCGCCGCGTCGCCGGCGAGCAGCAGGCCCGGATAGCCGACCGACTTGCAGTCGACCGCCAGCGGGCCGAGCGAGGTGACGTCGGACACCTGCCGCGCGCGCGCGAACCGTTCGCGCAGGACCGGGTCCTCGCGGACCGCGTGCTCGACGATCTCCTCGGTATTGACGCGCTGCGCGCGGAACGTGTTCCGCAGTTCGCGCACGACGCAGACGTTCACGACGTCGCCGGGCAGCGGCGCGATGCCGATGTAGCCGTCGGGGCGGATGTGCATCTCGCCGTGCGTCGAGAGGCCGTCCACGTCGATGAAATACGCGCCGAACGCCCACCGGCGTGGCGATGAGGCGTAGTGCGTCAGCCCCATCCCGAAGGCGATCTTCGAATGGCGGCCGTCGGCGGCAATCACGACCCGCGCGTGGACGTCCCGGTCGTCGCCGCTGGCCGCGACGCGGACGCCGATGATGCGCGAGGTGTCGGTGGTGATCAGCGGGGCGCGGACGATGACGCCGGGCTCGAATGTTGCCCCCGCCGCGGTGGCCGCCTCGACGAGCAGGATGTCGAGCTCGCGGCGGGTCAACGCGGCGCCGCGGACGCCGTCGGGATAGCTCGCCGCGACGCGCACGCCGTTCGGGCCGCTGATGTTCATCCCCGTGACGGCCATCGCGCGCTGACGCACCGGGCCGGCGATGCCGAGCCGATCGAGAATCGAGAGCGTTCCCGGGTTCAGCGTGTCGCCGCACAGCTTGTCGCGCGGAAAGCGCGCGCGGTCGACGAGCCGCACGGCAACGCCGGCGCGCGCCAGCACGAGCGCCGCGATGCTGCCCGCCGGCCCCGCGCCGACGACGAGCACGTCGGGCGTCATGCGGCAGGCCGGCTGAAGCCGGCCTCTACGAACCGTACGCAGGGGGCGGCTTCAGCCGGCCCGTCCAAGGACCAACGCACTGTTTTTTGACCCAAAGCCGAGGCAGTTGCAGAGCGCGGCGTCGATCTCGGCGCGTCGTGGCGTGTTCGGAATGAAGTCCATGTCGCAATCGGGATCCTGCGCGTCCAGGTTGATGGTCGGCGGCAGGATGCCGTGACGCATCGCCAGCGCCGCGGCGGCGACGCCGGCGGCGCCGCTCGCCCCCTGCGGATGGCCGATCATCGACTTGGTGGACGAACCAGGCACCCGATCGGCGTGCGCGCCGAAGACGCGGCGCACGCACTTCGACTCGATCGTGTCGTTCAGCTGCGTCGAGGTGCCGTGATAGTTGACGTAGCCGATTTCTTCCGGCCGGCGGTGCGCGCGGCCGAGCGCCATCTCGATGCAGCGGATGATTTCGGCCCCGTCCGGATCCATCTGGACGCGGTGGTAGGCGTCGCAGGTCGATCCGTAGCCCTCGATGCGCGCGTACGGGCGGACGCCGCGCGCCAGCGCGTGGTCCTCCCGCTCGACGACGAACATCCACGCGCCCTCGCCGAGGACGAACCCGTCGCGCCCGCGGTCGAACGGCCGGGACGCCGTATCGGGACGGTCGTTGTAATGCGTGGAGACGGCGCGCATCCGCGAGAAGCCGAAGATCATGCCGGGCAGCACGCAGCCATCGGTCCCACCCGTCAGCAGCGCTTCGTACTCTCCCGCGCGAATCAGCGACGCGGCGTAGCCGATGGCGTCGGTGGAGCTGGTGCACCCGCACGACAGCACGTGGCTGATGCCGTGCAGGCCGAGCGAGATCGAAATCTCGCTCGAGACCATGCCGCAGATGCCGACGGCAATCGCGTACGGCGTCACGTGCTTGCCGCCGGCGGTGAAGAAGTCTTCGTACTGCTTCTCGCCGATGTCGATGCCGCCGCCGCCGCTGCCGATCAGCACGCCGGCGTCCGGCTCGCCCGCGCGAAGGCCGGCGTCGCGCCACGCTTCTCGCGCCGCGATCACGCCGAACAGCGCGGCTCGCGAGTAGCGCTTCGGGTCCGCGCGGCCCTCCGACTCGTTGTCGCCCTCGAGCGCCGCCGCTGCCTCCACCGAGACCGGCGGCACCGACGCGGCGACGCGACAGGGATAGGCGGAGGCGTCGAACTGCGTGATGGCGCGCGTGCCGCTCACGCCGCGGCTGACGTTGCGCCAGAAGCAGTCGCGCCCGGCGCCGAACGGCGACACGACGCCGAGTCCGCTGATGACGACGCGCGGCAGGCCATTGGACTGCATGTGGTCACTATAATACCGGCCGTGCACTCGACCGGCGCGGTGCCGACGCCGCTGGCCCGACCCATCGCGCTCGGCGGTCTCGTCTTCTTCGTCGACGCGCTGCTCTATTTCGCGTACAGGTACGTCGTCGTCTTCGGAGGCGAGGCGCCCGGACCGATCAACGCGCGCGCGATCGCGATCGACGTCGCGTTGTTCAGCATCTTCGCGCTCCATCACAGCATCTTCGCGCGCGACACGTTTCGTAACCGTATTACGCGGATGGTGGGCGCGCTCGAACGATCCACGTACGTGTGGATCGCCAGCGCGCTGTTCATCGCGACCTGCGCGTGGTGGCAGCCGGTTGCGGGGGTGGTCTGGCGAATTGATCAGCCGGTCGCTCGATGGGGCATCCAGGCGGCTCAGCTGGCGGGCGTGTGGATTGTCTTGCGAAGCGCGTTCGCCATCGATCTGCTGGAGCTCGCCGGCGTGCAGCAGGTGCGGCGCGTCCAGAAGGACGCGCCTTACAGAGTAGGGCGGGTCCTTTCGGACCCGAACGTAGGGCGGGTCCTTTCGGACCCGCCGCCGGAGTTCAAGACCGCCGGCCCGTACGGATGGGTCCGCCACCCCATCTATTCCGGCTGGTTCCTGATGGTATTCGCCGTCCCACTGATGACGACCACGCGGTTCGTCTTCGCGGCGACGAGCAGCCTCTACCTCCTCGTCGCGATTCCATTCGAGGAACGATCGCTGCGCCGCTCGTCGAGCGGCGCGTACGACCGTTACATGCGCCAGGTCCGGTGGAAGCTCCTGCCACGCGTCTTCTGACATGAGCCCGCGCGCCGCGGCATGGCTCCTGACCGCGCTGTTCGCCGTCGCGGTCTCCGCGAGCGTCTTCCGCATCCCCATCCAGGTCTCCGACAGCGCGGAAATTCTCGAGGCCGTCGAGGCCACGCCGTCCGTGACCGCCGCGTTCGTGCAGGGACTCCAGGCGTCGCGCACGATGCTCCGGCCGATGCGGCAGACGGTGACGAAGATGCTGCTCGAGGTGGCGCACGCGATCGGCGATCGCTACAACCTGGTCTTCCGCGGGTTCCACGCGGCCGCGGCGGCCCTGCTCATCGTGCTCTTCACGTACGTCGCGCGTCCGCGCGACTGGAGCGGCGTGGCGGCACTCTGTTTCGCGATGCTCGTCCTGACCGGGCTCCACACGTTCGGCGGCATGATGCGCGAGGCCTATCCCGTCAACCACTTTCTCCTGATCGCCATCTACGGCCTGGCCGCGTTCGCGCTCGCCGAATCGCGCGGCGGCATCCTTGTCGACGCCGCCGCCTGCGCCATCTTCGTCGTGGCGTCGCTGACGCTCGAGTCGGGGCTCGTCGTCCTGGCGATTGCGATCGCCGCCCATGTCTCGGGCGCGCGCGGCATCTCGCGCAACGCGCTCGTCGCGATGGCGGCCCTCGCCGCCGGCTACGTCGTGCTGCGCGTCGCCGGCCTGCACATGGTCGGCAACACGGTCGGCGAGCGTCAGACGGGGTTCGGCACCGAGATGCTCACGACGAGCGAGCTCCGTGCGCGGTTCGGCGGCACGCCGTGGCTGCTCTACGCGTACACGATCGTCTGCTCGATGCTGACCGTGCCGTTCTCGCAACCGGTGGCCGGGCAGTGGACGGCGTTCGCGCCGTGGGATCCGCTGGCGCCGCCGCTCTTTTTTCTGAACGACATCGGCACCTCGCTCGCCGCCACCGCCGTCATCGCGTGGTACATGGCGAGGCGGCGACCCCCTGACGGCAGGCGCCGCTGGCTCGACCCGGCGCCGCTGGCCATGCTCGCGACGCTCGCCGGCAGCGCGGTGCTCTCGTACGCGTATGCGAAGAGCGAAATCATGAGCG
>Ga0137409_10008688_pt1 | contig 10367 bp, 13 predicted proteins | sample CZODoug1_16funga_FD_122059 | JGI IMG/M metagenome (GOLD analysis project Ga0137409, IMG submission 122059) | Vadose zone soil fungal communities from Angelo Coast Range Reserve, California, USA - CZODoug1_16fungal (Hybrid Assembly) | ecosystem: Environmental > Terrestrial > Soil > Vadose zone...
CTTCGCATGTACAAGCAGCCGTCCCGCAACGGAAGCAGCGCGCAGATCATAAACAAAATGAAGGATTTAAGCAACGTAACCTCGATCGAGGTCGACGCCGGCAGCGAAGGGCAGCGGGTGGACAACTTCCTGATGCGCGTCTGCAAGGGGGTACCGCGCAGCCATATCTACCGCGTTCTCCGCACTGGCGAGGTCCGGGTCAACAGCCGGCGGGTGCAGGCGACCTACCGCCTGAACCTGGGCGATCGCGTGCGCATTCCGCCGCTGCGGAGGGCCGATCCGGCCCAAAAACCCGCGCCGCCCACTTCGTCCCTGCCACGGGTCGTCCACGAGGACGAGGCGCTGCTGGTGATCGACAAGCCCTCCGGGCTCGCCGTCCACGGCGGCAGCGGGGTGAGCTTCGGAGTGATCGAGCAATTCCGCGCGGCAAGGCCGCAGCTGAAGTTCCTCGAGCTTGCGCACCGGCTCGACCGCGATACCTCGGGCCTGCTGATTCTCGCCAAGAAGCGCTCGGCCCTGACCGCGCTGCACGCGGCCCTGCGCGAAGGACAGGTAAGGAAGGAATACTTGGCCCTGGTCAAGGGAAGCTGGCGCAACGAAAAGCAACGCGTCGACCTACCGTTGAAAAAATTCCTGACGCAGTCCGGAGAGCGGCGCGTCAGCGTCGACCGGGAGGGCAGGGAGTCGCAGACGGTTTTCCGGAAGAAGCGGGAACTGCGCGACTTCACGCTGCTTTCGGCCGAGCTGCTGACCGGCCGCACCCATCAAATCCGCGTTCATCTCACCCACCTCGGGTTTCCCATCGCAGGGGACGACAAGTACGGAGACTTCGAGCTCAATCGCGCTTTGGCGAAGCGGGGTCTGAAGCGCATGTTCCTGCACGCCGGAGACCTGGAGTTCGCGCACCCGCTTTCCGGAGAAACGGTGAAATTGCATGTGCCGCTTCCCGAAGACTTGTCGCGTTTCCTCGCTTCCCTGGCAGGCTGATGCGTTACTCTCTGCTGGTGTTCGACTGGGACGGCACGCTGATCGATTCGGCGGACGCGATCGTCCGGTGCATCCAGTCGGCCTGCCGCGATCTCGGGCTGCCGGTGCCCGATGACGCGCGCGCGAGCCACGTGATCGGTCTGGGTCTGCAGGATGCGCTCGCATACGCCGTCCCGGGCCTTCCCTCGGCGGACTACGGCCGCATCGTCGAGCGCTACCGCTTCCATTTCCTTGCGCGCGACGCGGCGATCCCGCTGTTTCCGGGAGCGGCCGCGATGCTCGCGGGCCTTCGCAGGCGCGGCCACGTGCTCGCCATCGCCACCGGCAAGAGCCGCGCCGGCCTCGCCCGGGCGCTGGACAACACCGGCCTGCGGCCGTTGTTCGTCGCCTCGCGCTGCGCCGACCAGTGCGCGCCCAAGCCGGCGCCCGACATGCTGCTCGAGCTGATGGCCGAGCTCGGCACGAGCGAAGCGAATACGCTTATGATCGGCGACACGGTGCACGATCTGCAAATGGCGGCGCACGCCGGCGTGCCGGCCGTGGCCGTGAGCTACGGCGCGCACGCCAAGGCCGACCTGGCCGCGCGCACGCCGCTCGCCTGCCTGGACAGCATCGATGAGCTGACGCAATGGCTGGAGCACAACGCCTGATTTGCTCGAGCGCCGACCTCGCGGAATGCGGCGACGGTGTGCGCTTCGAGGTCGACGTGGAGGGCAAGCCCGAACCGGCATTCGCGGTGCGCTACCGCGGCCGGGTCCGCGCCTACCTCAACCGTTGCGCTCACATGCCCATGGAGCTCGACTGGAAGCCCGGCAAGTTTTTTGATGTCTGGGGCCTGCATTTGATATGCTCGACCCACGGTGCGACCTACGCGCCCGACACGGGTCGATGCGTGCGCGGGCCTTGCTTCCAGGACGGGCTCGTTCCGATCGCCGTCGAGGAGCGCGACGGCGCGGTCTTCGTGAAAGGCGGTCCCTATGGCCGAAGTTGAGTGGGAAAAGCAATTGATCGAAAAGCTCGCGAGCGCCGCGCTCAAGGAGCAGGTGCGGGCGCGCCGCTGGGGCATCCTCTTCAAGCTGCTCACCTTCGCCTATCTCACCGTTCTGATCCTGCTGGTGCTCGATTGGCGCGGACCCGATTCGCTCGGCTCGGGCAAGCACACGGCCCTGGTCGATGTGGTCGGCGTGATCGACGCGAAGGGCGATTCGAGCGCCGACCGCGTCACCGAGGCGCTGCAGAACGCGTTCAAGAACAAGAACACCGTCGGAGTGATCCTGCGCATCAACTCGCCGGGCGGCAGTCCGGTGCAGGCGGGGATCATCTACGACGAGATCCGCAGACTACGCGGAATCTACCCCAACATCCCCATGTATGCCGTAATCGAGGACATCTGCGCTTCGGGCGGCTATTACATCGCGGCCGCCGCGGACAAGATCTACGTCGACAAGGCGAGCATCGTCGGATCGATCGGCGTGATCATGGACGGCTGGGGCTTCACCGGCACGATGGAAAAGCTCGGCGTCGAGCGCCGTGCCCTGACCTCGGGCGAGAACAAGGCCTTTCTCGATCCATTCTCACCCGTGGACGAGAAGCAGAAGCGTCACGCCCAATCGATGCTCGACGACATCCACAAGCAGTTCATCGACGTTGTCAGAAAAGGGCGCGGCAAGCGGCTCAAGGAAACCCCCGATATTTTTTCCGGCCTGCTGTGGACCGGCGAAAGGAGCGTCGAGCTCGGCCTGTCCGACGGCCTGGGGAGCGTCGACTACGTCGCGCGCGAGGTGATCAAGGCCGAGGACATCTTCGATTTCACCAAGAAGCAGGACATCACCGAGCGCTTCGTCAGGCGCTTCGGCGCGACCATGACCGGCGCGCTCTCGAAGGTGCTCGGGCAGGGACAACTGAACCTGCGCTAGGCGGCAAGCAGCAGGAAAACCGCGGGGCGTCCCTTGAGCCGCGGGGCCGCTCCGCGCCACCGGGCCGTCCGCTGCGTTTTCACCATTTCCGATTCGAGCGTCAGGTCCGCGGCGACGCAGACCAGCGTGTCCTCGCTCAGGATTCGCAGCATCACGCCGAGCGTGGCGTCGTTCCGATAAGGCGTCTCGATGAATATTTGCGTCTGCCTAAGTCGCCGCGACTGCCGCTCGAGGTCCTTGAGGGCGGCGACAAGCTCGTCCCGTGCGACCGGCAGATAGCCGTGGAACGCAAAGCGCTGGCCCTCGAGACCGGAGGCGGCGAGCGCGAGGACGATGGACGAGGGCCCGCTCAAGGGCGCGACGCGTACGCCTTTCTCGTGCGCGATCCTTACCAAGGCCGCTCCGGGATCGGCGACCGCCGGAAGGCCGGCTTCGGAAAGGAGCCCCGCGTCCCTCCCGCGCAGAACCGGCTCGAGCAGCACGGGGATGTCGGCCGGTCTGGTATTGTGATCGAGCCGTTCGACCAGGATTTCCTGCAGCGCTCGGGGCAAGCCGACCCGCTTGAGAAAAGCGCGGGCCGACTTCGGGTTCTCGGCAATGAAGTAGTCGAGAGAACGCGTGCGGTGCAAGGCTGCGGCCGGGATCACCGCTTCGGGCGCGGTGTCGCCCAGGGTGTTCGGCAGAAGGTAAAGCGAACCCGCCGCCTCAGAGGACATTCAGGCCTTGCTCGTGCAGCAAGTCCACCAGCGCGATCAACGGCAGGCCGATGAGGGCGCTCGGATCCGCGCTCTCCATTTTCTCTATCAGCGCGATCCCCAGGCCCTCGGACTTGGCGCTGCCCGCGCAATCGTAGGGCTGCTCCTTCGCGAGATAGCTCTCGATCGTTTCGTCGCTGAGTTTGCGGAACGTGACGCGGCAAGGCACGACTCGGATTCCGCTGCGTCCGGTGCCGGTGCTGTGGACACACACCGCGGTGTGAAATACCGCCTGGCGGGCGGACAGCAGCCGCAGCTGGCGAACGGCGTTGTCGTGTGTGAGGGGTTTCCCCAGTATCTTGCCGTCGCAGACTGCGACCTGGTCGCTGCCGATGACGAGGCTGTCGGGAAAGCGGCTTGCGACGGCGAGCGCCTTCGCCTCGGCGAGACGCTTGGCCATCGCCTCGGGCGCTTCGCCCGCGCGGTGCTCCTCTGTGACTTCGGGGTGCGCGACCAAAAAGGAAATCCCAAGCCGCTCGAGCAGAGCGCGACGGTACGGGGACGTGGAGGCCAGGACGAGCTGAGTTATAGCCCTTTGCATCGCTCGGTGACGAGCTTCTCCTGGCGCGCGATCGCGTCGGCTCTATCCATCTGTACCTTGCCGCTGCTCAGCTCGTTCTGCACCAATCGGTCGAGCAACTCGCGCTGCGTGTCGCATTGGTCTCTGCGTCTGGCGTCGGCGCTCTTCTCCACCTCGGTCGGGGGGGCTTTGGGGGCCGTATCCGTCTGCGGCGGCTCGGTTCTCCTGGGAGGCGTTCCCCCCGGTGAGCCGAGCTTGTCCGGGACTTCGCTCGCTTTTCCGCCCTGGGGCGGACGCTCTCCATAGTGGGTTACGCCCCGCTCGTCCACCCATTTGAACACCTGAGCGAACGCCGGAGCGACCGCCGCCACGAAGATCAAAAAGTGCAGTAACGCTCTGAACAACCTGGAATTTCTTTTGACACAAAAGGGCAAACATAATATCATGCGCGCTCTATGTCGCAAGCGGAGGTGATCGACGGCCTCCAATTTGCTCGCGGCGAGCTCGAACAGCGCGGCGTTTTGGGCATGGAGCGGCTGCCGCGTCTTACGCAACTGCAGTGCTCGACCGAAGGGCTGGAGTACCACTTGCGCGGGGGGCAGGCAGGCAACGGCAAGCCGTGTTTGCGGCTTTCTGTAAGGGGATCGGTGGAGGTGCTTTGCCAACGCTGCCTCGATCCGATCCAGGTCCCCATTGCGATCGACGCCGAGCTGCAGCTCGCTGAGAGCGCGCGCGAGATCTCGGAAGCCGACGACGAGATCGATCGCGTGCTCGCGTCCCGAAACATGAGCGTCGGCTGGCTAGTCGAGGATGAAGTGATTCTCGCGCTGCCGATGGTGCCGCGGCATGAAGCCTGCGTGCACCGCGGCGATATAAGGTGAAGGAGCTTTCACATGGCAGTCCAGCAAAACAAGAAGTCGCCCTCCAAGCGCGGCATGCACCGCGCCCACGATTTTCTGAGCAATCCCCCGCTCGCAGTCGAGCCGACCACCGGCGAGGTCCACCTGCGTCACCACATCAGTCCGAGCGGCTACTACCGCGGCAAGAAGATCCTGAAGACCAAGAGCGAATAGGGTCGCGACTGGCGCATCGGCCGCAAAGAGCCGGGATCGGCGTCCGAATTCAGCGAGGCAGGGGCGCGTCGCGCCACCGCGCATGGACACAACCGTAGCCATCGACTGCATGGGCGGCGATCACGGTCCGCACGTCACGGTGCCGGCGGCGCTCAAGTTCCTGAAATCCACTTCCGACGTCGATATCGTACTGGTGGGATTGCGCGACGCCATCGAGGCGGAGCTGAAGGCTCGCGGCGCAAAGGCGGGCCCTCGCCTGCGGGTGCACCACGCGAGCGAAGTCGTGTCGATGGATGAATCCCCGGCGCTCGCGCTTCGCAACAAGAAGGACTCCTCGATTCGCGTTGCAGTCGATCTCGTCAAGAGCGGCGAGGCGCACGCCTGCGTCAGCGCGGGCAACACCGGCGCCCTCATGGCGATCTCGCGTTTCGTGCTCAAGATGCTCCCGGGCATCGACCGCCCCGCGATCATCTCCGCCCTGCCAACGGTTCGCGGAAGCACCTACGTGCTCGACCTCGGAGCGAACGTCGATTGCGCCCCCGAGCATCTGCTGCAGTTCGGAATCATGGGAGCCACGCTCGTCACCGCAGTCGAGCACAAGGACCGGCCTACGGTCGGCCTGCTCAACATCGGCGAGGAGGACATCAAGGGGAACGAGGTCGTGAAGAAGGCTGCCGAGCTCCTGCGCGCAAGCGGCCTCAACTTCATCGGCAACATCGAGGGTGACGGCATCTACAAAGGCGAAGCCGACGTGGTAGTGTGCGACGGTTTTGTCGGGAACGTCATGCTCAAGGCTTCCGAGGGGATCGTGCAGATGGTGCGAAGCTTCATCCGCGAGGAGTTCATGCGCAGCCCTCTCACCAAGCTCGCGAGCGTAATCGTGATGCCGGTGCTGTATGCGTTTCGCAAGCGACTCGATCCGCGTCGCTTCAACGGCGCGACGCTCCTCGGATTGAAGGGGATCGTGGTGAAGAGCCATGGTTCCGCGGATGCGTTCGGATTCGAACGCGCCATCGAGCGTGCAACCGAGGAAGTGAAGAACGAAGTGCTGCATCGCCTGATGCTGCGCTTCGGGTCGAACGAAGCGGCCGAGGCGGCGAGCTCGTGACCTGGTCGCGCATCATCGGCACCGGCAGCTATCTGCCGCCGAAGATCGTCACCAACGACGATCTGGCCAAGCGCCTGGATACCTCGGACGAGTGGATCCGCACGCGCACCGGAATCCGCCAGCGGCACATCGCCGAGCCTTCGCAGGGCGCGAGCGACCTCGGTGCCGAGGCGAGCCGCGCCGCGCTTGCCGCCGCCCGTGTCTCCGCGGCAGAGGTCGATCTCATCATCGTAGCCACGGCGACGCCGGACTACATTTTCCCGAGCACGGCCTGCATCATGCAGGCCAAGCTCGGAGTGAAAGGCTGCGCCGCCTTCGACATCCATGCGGTCTGCAGTGGCTTCGTGTACGGACTGGCGATCGCGGACAAGTTGATCCGCTGCGGCCAGCATCGTTGCGCTCTGGTCGTTGGAAGCGAGGTGTATTCGCGCATTCTCGATTGGAACGACCGCGGCACCGCGGTGCTGTTCGGCGACGGCGCGGGTGCCGTCATACTCAAGGCGGACGCCAAACCTGGAATCCTGGGCAGCGTTCTGCACGCCGACGGCTCCCACGCGGGCATCCTCTCGGTGCCCGGAAACATCTGCGGCGGCAAGATCGTGGGATCGCCCTATTTGCAGATGGACGGACAGGCGGTCTTCAAGTTCGCCGTGAAAGTGCTCGACGAGTCGGCGCGCGAGACGCTGGCCCAGTGCGGCCTGACGGTGGCGGACATCGACTGGCTCATCCCGCATCAGGCCAACGTCCGCATCCTCGAAGCGACGGCGAAAAAGCTCGGATTGGAGCGCTCCAAGCTCGTGGTTACGGTGGACCAGCACGCGAACACCTCGGCCGCCTCGGTGCCGCTCGCGCTGGATCTCGCGATCCGCGATGGCCGCATCCGCCCTGGGCACAAGGTGATGCTCCAGGGCGTGGGCGGCGGATTCACGTGGGGCGCCGCGCTGGTGGAGATGTGATGAAGTTCGCGATGGTTTTCCCGGGGCAGGGGTCGCAGTCCGTGGGAATGCTAGCCGGCTACGGCGAAATGGCCGCGATCCGCGATACGCTCGCCGAAGCTTCGGACATCCTCAAGCAGGACGTGGGACGACTCATGGCGGAAGGCCCCGCCGAGGACCTCAACCGCACGGTCAACACCCAGCCCGCCATGCTCGTCGCGGGCGTCTGCGCGTGGCGCGCGTGGCACGAAATGGGCGGGGCTCAGCCAGCCCTCCTCGCCGGGCACAGTCTTGGCGAATACTCGGCGCTGGTCGCGGCCGGCGCGCTTTCGTTTTCCGAGGCGCTGCCGTTGGTGCGCCTGCGCGCGCAGGCGATGCAGGACGCCGTGCCGCAAGGCCAGGGCGCAATGGCGGCGATCCTCGGCCTCGATGACCAAGCGGTCGGCGCTGCGTGCGCCGAGGCCGCGAAAGGCGAAGTCTGCGAGGCGGTGAACTTCAACGCGCCTTCGCAGGTCGTCATTGCCGGGCACGCCGGCGCGGTGGCGCGCGCGATGGAAGCGGCGAAAGCCCGCGGCGCGAAGCGCGCCGTCCCGCTCCCGGTTAGCGCACCGTTCCATTCCTCGCTCATGGCCCCGGCGGCCGCGCGCCTGGGCGTCGCGCTCGCGAAGATAGCGGTGAGCGTCCCGCGCATTCCGGTCATCCACAACGTCGACGCGAAGAGCCGTGACAACTCCGAAGGGATACGCAAGGCGCTCGTAACGCAGGCGGACCATCCCGTGCGCTGGGTCGAGTGCGTAAAGGAAATGGCGGCGCGTGGGGTGACTCACGTCTTCGAATGCGGCCCGGGCAAAGTACTGGCTCCGCTCACCAAGCGCATCGCAGAGGGCCTTCACGGCCTGGCGCTCGCCGACCGGGCGGCGCTGGAGTCGGGCGCGCGGCTCTCGAAGGGTGCCTGATGGATCTTGAAGGCCAGATCGCCCTGGTCACCGGCGCATCGCGCGGGATAGGCAAGGCTGTCGCGCTGATGCTCGGCGGCCGCGGCGCGAGCGTTGTCGGCACCGCGACCACGGAGGCGGGCGCCCGCTCGATCACCGAATACCTCCTCGCGGCGGGTCTGCGGGGCAGAGGGGCCCAGCTCGACGTCAGGGTCGAGGCGAACGTCGAATCGGTCGTGGCCGATATCGAAAAGACCCACGGTCCGGTATCGATCCTCGTCAACAATGCCGGTATCACGCAGGACAACCTAGCCCTGCGCATGAAGGAAGCCGAATGGGACGCGGTGATCGACACCAATCTCAAGTCGGTGTTCCGGCTTTCCAAAGCCGTGCTGCGCGGAATGGTGAAGGCCCGCGCGGGGCGCATCATCAACATCACCTCCGTGGTGGGATCGAGCGGCAACGCCGGCCAGATCAATTATGCCGCCGCGAAAGCCGGGATCGCCGGGATGACGCGATCGCTCGCCCGGGAGATCGGCAGCCGCGGTGTCACAGTCAATTGCGTCGCGCCGGGATTCATCGACACCGACATGACCCGGGCCCTCTCGGAGGAGCAGCGAGCCGCGCTGCTTCAACAGATTCCGCTGGGACGGCTCGGCAATCCCGAAGATGTGGCGGCGGTCGTGGCGTTCCTCGCCTCGCCGCAGGCCGCGTACATTACAGGCACGACGCTGCACGTCAACGGCGGCATGTACATGGGTTGAAAGTGGACAATGCGATTCTGCTACAATGCGCACCTCCGAATTTCGATCGCAGCAATAAAGGGGAAGGAGCCCGCAAATGGAAAACGTTGAACAGCGCGTCAAGAAAATCGTCGCGGAACAGCTCGGCGTGAACGAAGCGGAGATCAAGAACGAATCCTCGTTTGTCGATGATCTCGGCGCCGATTCGCTCGATACAGTCGAGCTGGTGATGGCTCTCGAGGAGGAATTCGAGACCGAGATTCCAGACGAGGAGGCCGAAAAGATCACCACGGTACAGCAGGCCATCGCGTACGTCTCCGCCCACTCCAAGAAAGCCTGATTCTCCCCACGGCCGGAGTCCATTTGAGCCGCCGTCGTGTCGTTGTCACCGGATTAGGAATCGTCTGCCCGATCGGCAACAGCGTTGCCGAAGCCTGGCCGAACGTGCTTGCGGGCAAGTCCGGGATAGGCCGAATCACTCAATTCGACCCGAGCGCGCTCGCGAGCCAGATCGCAGGCGAGGTCAAGAATTTCGACGTCGCCGCGTACCTCTCGCCGAAGGAGTCGCGTCGCATGGGGCGCTTTATCCATCTCGGAATGGCGGCGGGAATCCAGGCGATCAAGGACTCCGGGCTCGAGGTCACCGAGGCCAACGCCGAGCGTATCGGGGTCAACATCGGCTCGGGGATGGGAGGCCTCTCGGTCATCGAAGAGACGCACAACGAGGTCCTCAAGGGCGGCCCGCGCAAGATCTCCCCGTTCTTCATCCCGAGCACGATCATCAACATGATCTCGGGAAACCTTTCGATCATGCACGGCCTGCGGGGACCCAACCTGGCGATGGTGACGGCATGCACGACCGCGGCGCATTGCATCGGCGAATCGGGACGCCTGATCGAGTACGGGGATTGCGACGTGATGGTCGCGGGAGGCGCCGAGTCGACCATCACGCTGCTCGCGGTAGGGGGCTTCGCCGCGGCGAGGGCGCTCTCCACGCGCAACGACGACCCCGCGACCGCGAGCCGTCCCTGGGACAAGGACCGCGACGGCTTCGTGCTGGGAGAGGGCGCGGGGGTCCTCGTCCTCGAGGAGCTCGAGCACGCGAAGCGTCGAAGCGCAAGGATCTACGCCGAGCTCGCCGGCTACGGAATGAGCGGCGACGCCTACCATATGACCGCGCCACAGGAGAGCGGCGAGGGTGCCGCGCGCTGCATGGAGAACGCCCTGCGCAACGCCGGACTCAACCGCGAGGACATCGACTACATCAATGCGCATGGGACGTCGACTCCGCTCGGGGATCTCGCGGAAACGGTGGCGCTCAAGCGCTGCTTCGGGGATCGCGCAAAAAAACTCGCCGTCAGCTCGACCAAGTCGATGACCGGCCACCTGCTGGGC
>Ga0137409_10008689_pt1 | contig 10365 bp, 9 predicted proteins | sample CZODoug1_16funga_FD_122059 | JGI IMG/M metagenome (GOLD analysis project Ga0137409, IMG submission 122059) | Vadose zone soil fungal communities from Angelo Coast Range Reserve, California, USA - CZODoug1_16fungal (Hybrid Assembly) | ecosystem: Environmental > Terrestrial > Soil > Vadose zone...
TCGCGCGAATGCGCGCCCGATGACAGGCTCCGCGCCGTCTCGAAGGATGGGCTGCAATACCGATTTGTGATTCCAGGGCTTAGTTGAGGGGTAGCCAGACGATGTCGCAGGGGCCGTTGCAGCGGGTGCAGTGAGCCGGCTGGTCGAAGATATTGGCCAGTTCCCATTCCTGCGATTCATTGCTCCACTGGGCCGTCGCTTGCGAGATGATGTCGTCCGACCGGCAGTGCGAGCAGACCGGTGTTGACCGCGTCGCCCGTGACGCCCGCCGGTTGACGATTTGGGCCGGCTCTTGGTTCAAACTGAACGGATTGAGAAGCAAAGCGTGGGGCATGTCGTTCCCGTCGAAGGTGCATGAGATTTGTTCGATGGGAACTTAGCGCGCGGAGGCTGAGTCGTCTGCCCCGCTTCGCACTGTATTGTGGATTATGTTGATACCGGTTGCGGCGGCGAGAGGTTTTCTCACTTGTGTTGCCGGCGAGCGCAGGCTCGGCCTGATGATCCTGCTGTCAGCCCGTGATTCGGGCTGCTGGACAGGCGCCGGGGCACCCGAGGCGCCCCGAATGGGTTTCTGCGAAGACCGTCCGATCAGGCCGCCCGCACGGTATTGAGGAATTTCTCGACCTCGTGCTTCAAATGCTCGCTTTCGCCCGCAAGCGAATGCGCCGCCGTCAGCACCTGGCCGGACGCAGAACTGGTCTCGCTCGATGCACGCGTGACCTCGGTGACCTCCGAGGCAACCTGCGTGCTGAGCTGGGCCGACTGCTGCACGTTCCGCGCGATCTCCTGGGTCGCCGCGCCCTGCTGTTCGACAGCCGCGGCGATCGCGGAGGAAACTTCAGAAACCAGCGTAATGGTCGAACTGATTTCCCTGATCGCGGAGACGGTGTCCGCGGTCGCCGACTGCATGTCGGCAATCTGCGCGCTGATTTCGCCGGTTGCCTTCGCCGTCTGGGTCGCCAGCGCCTTGACCTCGGAGGCGACAACCGCAAATCCGCGTCCGGCCTCGCCGGCCCGCGCGGCCTCGATGGTCGCATTGAGGGCGAGCAGATTGGTCTGTTCGGCGACCTCGGTGATCAATTTGACGACGTCGTAGATGCGATCGGCAGCGAGAGAGAGTTTCGCGATGCTCTCGTCGGTTTTTTGTGCCTGACTGACGGCGTTGCTGGCGATCCTGTTGGACTCATGGACCTGCCGGCCGATCTCATTGACCGACGAGGTAATTTCCTCCGTGGCGGCCGCCACGGCCTGGATATTCTCCGTCACGGTCTGCGAGGCCGTTGCGGCGGAACCGGACAGCGACATCGTCACGTCAGATGACTTTGTCAGCGTCGTTGCCGATGTCGCCAATTCGGTCGAAGCGGATGCAAGCGAATCGACCAATTTGCCGATCATCACCTCGAAGTCTCCGGTTGCCTTGCTGATGCGCTCGGCGCGTGCCGTCTTGGTCGCCGACTCCGCATGAACAGCATCATCCGATTCCTTCTTGGCGATGAGCGCCGACTTGAAGATTTGAAGCGCGCTGGCAATCCGGCCGATCTCGGTGCTTTCGCCCTGATGGGGAATCTCGACCGACAATTCGCCGTCGGTCAACTGGCCCATCGGCTTCAGGATCGAACCGATGCCGTGACGGATGCTGCGAACCATGAAAATCGCCGCGCCGGCGCCGAGCATGATGGCGCCGCCGAGAATGACCGCCATCAAGCCGATAGCTCTCGAGTAGGTTGCTTGGGCGCTCTGTCCCGCAGTTTCGGCGCCTCGATCGTTGAGTTCCACGAGTTTCGCAAGCGTCGCGTCCATTCCACGGCCGACCGGCACCACTTTGGTAGCATTGATATCTTTTGCCGCCGCGACGTCGCCCTTGTTGGCAAGGGATTGCACATCGGCTGACGCGCCGATGAAGCTTTGCCACTGCTTCTCCAATTGATCGGCGAGTTCGCGCTCCGCGGGCGACGAGATCAGCGGCTGGTAGGCTTTTGCAGCTTTTTCGAAATCGGCCTTACGAGCTGCGAGGTTCTTGTCGACGTCCGCTCGCTCCGTATCCGCCACAATCAGGTGATCGCGCAGGATGGCGCGGAAGCGCGCGGACTGAACCCGCATCTCGCCGATCCAGCGCACGCTGGGCAGCCATTGCGCCTGGATGTCCTGAGCGGCGCTGTTGATCGAGCGCATCTCCACGAACGCGAATCCGCCGATGGTGGCAATCACCAAAAACAAAAACGACACGATCGCAAAAAGCTTTGCGCTGATGGATAAATTTGTGAGCACGGCATCACTCTCAAATGAGGCGGGCCAATCATGCGTAAGGATCGACCGATCGATGGATGCCGATGTTTGCAGCGCGGTGCTAATATTTGGATAAAAGTTGCCGTATTCCCATGGAGCCAATGCACAACGAGTTGCGTTACGTGCGCCAGCGCCCTTGCGCGCCCCATGATCATACCTTTATCGGACTCGCATGGTATGGGGATACGTGCCAAGAATTCCAACACCATGCACGCGATCAGCGATCATGTTTTGACGGATGATTCGCGAGCGGGATCAAGATACCGTTTGCATCAGGATCGCGCGAGCGTTGTGCGTTACAGTCCGCGCACCAGGCCGGCGTCGATCAAAAGCCGGTTGAAGCGCCGGGCTTCCGCGCCGTCCTTGCAGGCATAGAACAGGCCCTTGCAGCGGAGCATGATGCTCTTCTGCTCCTCGAACGAAGGGTCGAGCGGAATGCCGGCGGCTTCCTGGATCACCAGCGGCAGATAGGGTCCGTCGATCGTCTCCATCACGACCGGACTTTTCACCGGCTCGAAGTTGATCGCATCGATGGCGTAGTAGGTCGCGTAATAGCGCGGGTCGTAATTCTCCAGCTTCTTGCCGACACCGGCTTCGCCGAGACCGGGATCGAGCACGTGCGGCGAGAATTCCGGCTGGTGGTCGCCATAGCGCACGATCAGGAACGGCTGCGCCGGAAATTTCTTTTTAAGCCCTGCGATGAACGCACCGTAATCGTCGGCGCTCATCGCCTGGCGCCGCAGATATTCATCGACCACGGGCTCGTTGCCGGGCTTGCGCCAGAACGGCGTCAGGTCGGGGCGAAACCGGGTCTCCCAGGGAAAATGATTGGCGGCGAGATAGACGAACATGAATTGCGGCGTGGTCGGCGGCGCCTGCGACATCAGCTGCAAGGCTTTATCGTAGAAGAAGCCGTCGGGTTCGACGTCCTTGGCGCCAAGATCGCGCGCGTCGTAGAAATGCTGGATACCGGTGGTGGTCTGGAAGCTGCGCGCGCTCATGAACGCGCCGTAGGCCGGATAGAGCGAGGTCGTGTCGTAGCCGCAGCGGCGCAGCGCCAACGGCAGTCCGCGCTCGACGCGGCCCGACGCGATGCGGGTCACGAAATAGGAAAACCGGCCGAACGAACGCGACGAGAGCCCGGCGAGCACGTTGTATTCGGTGAACCAGCTCGGGCCGCCATTGCTCTCGGCCAGGAATTTGCGTTCCTTGCCGTCGAACGATTTGAAATGGCTGCCATAGCCCGCCGTCACCTTGATGCCAGCAGCCTGACGAATGTCGAAACTGGATTCGTCGTGGATCATGATGATGTTCGGCCGCCGCCCGACCGGGTGGCAGGAATCCAGCAGCGGCACCTTCAGACGCTCGGCGGCGACCGCGTCGGATTCCATGAAACCGTATTTGATGAAATCCGACACCGCGGTGACGCCGGAGCGGGAGAACTTCGACAGATAGCCGTCGTCGTAATAGCCGCGCCAGGCTTCATCCGGCCACGCAAAGGAATATCCGACCAGGGCGGCAAGACACGCCAGCTTGCAGGCCACCGCCGGCAACCGCCGGATGCGGAACGGATCGAGCCACCACAGCGCGTACATCGAGGGGATGATGACGAGCGCGGCGCCGATCACCGACCAGCGCAGATTGGGGAAGATCGTAAACAGGAAGGCCGCGGTGTCGCGGTCGATCACCATCAGGTCGACGAAGTTCGCCGTCATCTGCACGATGTCGTGCTTGAGCCGCGACAGCAGGATCAGCACCACCACCAGCGTCAGCGACAGCGCGCCCGACAATGCGGGACGCCGCAACAGCGCGATCCAGAAGAAGTTCAGGATTCCCCATGACATCAGAAAGCCGGCGCGCGAACTGAAGTCGACTTCGGTCTGAAACATGACGACCAGCGCCGCCAGATGCGGCGCCGCAACGGCAAGCAATCGCCAGATGCCGATCGCGGCCAGACCTGTAGCGGCGACGGAAGCGGTCGGACCTGGATTTGGTGCGGGCGCCATGGGCGAGGGACGCAACTACACCCGGCACTGCCTTTGGGCCTTTGCTGGCGATGACCAGGAGACGCATGACGCAGCCGGAGCCTGCGGCATGTCATGAAAATGTAGTGGAACGGTCATGAACACGCAATGAATTTGCCGAATTCGGAGGAAGCGAGGACACAATCGCCCGGCATTAACGATTTACCGCCGGAAGGTCAGTCCGGACGTTTGGCAATGCCCTCGATGAACAGATCGAGGATCGCTTCGGCGGTGCGCTCCGCTTCGGCTTCGGCGACACCCCAGCGCGGAAAATGGCCGTCGATGTTCATCCGGGCAAAGCCGTAAACCAAAGCGCGGCCGGCGATCTGGACCCGCTTCAGGTCGGGGACGCGCAATTGGTCTTTGGCGAACGCATCCGCCAGCGTCTGCTCGGTCATGCCGATCAGCTCGGCGTTGTCCCGTGACAGCTCGGTTGCCTTGCCGTGGTCGAAAAACCTGCCGTTCGAGATGATCTCGAAATGGGCCGGGTTACGCATCGCCCAGCGCAGATAGGCCATCCCAAGGGCCCGAAACCGCGCCAGCGGGTCGCCGGCCGGAGCCTCGGACAGCGCCACCTCGATCTCGGCCCGAAAGCGCCGCTGCGCTTCCTCGGCCACCGCCGTCATCAGGGCGACGCGGCTCGGGAAGTGCCGGAACGGTGCGCCCGGCGACACCCCGGCGCGGCGTGCCGCCTCACGCACGCTGACGGCCTCGGCGCCGCCCTCCTCGGCCAATCCCAGCGCCGCGTCGATCAGCACGCGCCGGAGATCGCCGTGATGATAGGGCTTCGGGGGCGGCGACGGGCGGTGGGCGGACCGGCGTTTCGGTCTGGCGGACAGGGACATGAGCCGTTCTAGCATCAACGAAACGTGAATGTAAGCACTGCATACACGATTGACGGTGACGCCGCGCGCTATGTAATTGGTGATTACATCATCCACCGGAGGAACCGTCATGCCATCGCATCGAAAAAACTGGTTCGAAGGCTGGCGGCTGTTCGCCGTGCTGACGCTGGTGCTGATCGTTCTGTCGATCTGGATCGCGGGCATGCGGCAGTTCGAGGTCGACGGCGTGCGCATGGTGATCCGCTTCACGGCGCGAACCTCGCTATTGTTCTTCTGCCTGGCCTTCAGCGCCGCGGCGCTGGCGCGGCTATGGCCGAACGCGTGGACGCGATGGCAGCGCCGCAACCGGCGCTACCTCGGCATCACCTTCGCCGCGTCGCACGCCATCCACGCCGTTGCGATTGTCTGCTTTGCAATGATGGATCCCGCCGGCTATGCGGCCGCCACCTCCGCCGCTTCCTATGTCTTCGGCGGCATCGGCTACGCGTTCATCATCGCGATGGCCGCGACCTCGTTCGATCGCGCCGCCACAGCGATCGGCCCGCGCGCCTGGCGCATCCTGCATCTCACCGGTGGCTATTATCTTTTGTTTCAGTTCATGGTCTCTTTCGGCAAGCGGATTCCCGACATGCCGCTGTATGGCCTGTTCCTGATCCCGCTGCTGGCGGTGATGGCGCTGCGGCTGATCGCCATGGCGTCGGCGCGGCCGGCGCTGTCAAACGGCCTGCAATCTTGAAGGAGCCCGGCAAGTGGGCCGAGGGATTTATGTTTCACAGCTTAATTTTGGAATTGAGAAAATCCTGACTGGTCAGGATATCCCTTGCCAGTTCATGCAATTCCTTGATCAGGTCTGTCGCCTCCTGGGGAGGCGTTCGATTGAGTTCCTTGTACAGATCCTCGATCGCAATGGCTGACATCTTCAGTGCTTCGGGCAATCTTCTTATGTTGGCGATCATTGGGTCGTCCCCCTTCAGGAAGCAACGATGCGATTGTCATGCCGACGGCATCAGCCCGAGGCGCTTGGCGATGATCCTGTCGACCATCCGTTTCGGCAGGATGGCCGCCATCAGGTATCGCATCGGCTCCGGCGTGATGGTGTAGCGCACCTTTGGACGGCTCGATGTCAGGGCGTCGGCGATCCGTTCGGCAATCTTCTCCGGCGGCAATCCGATTTCGCTGAGATGCAGCATGAATTTGCGGATTTTTTCCAGCGCCGGGAAAAAAGGCGAGTTCTGGTAGGCGGATATGTCGACTTCCTCGGCCTTGCTCCAGATCGGCGTCTTCACCGCGCCTGGCGCGATGATGACGACGTCGATCCCGAACAGCATCAATTCGCGGCGCAGGCTTTCGGACAGTCCCTCGACCGCGTGCTTGGATGCCGAATAGGCCGACATCAGCGGATTGCCGTTCTTGCCGGCCACCGAGCTGATCATCACGATCCGCCCCTTCGGCCCCTTCAGCGACGGATCGGACCCGAGCAGCGGACCGAACGCCTGGGTGACGATAACAGGCCCGATGACGTTGACCTCCATCTGACGGCGGAATTCGTCGGCCGCGAGCTCGAGCACCGGCCCCGGCACCGCGATGCCGGCATTGTTGACCAGCCCAAACAGCGTCTCGCCGCGCAGCGCCCTGCGCACCTGGTGCGCGGCTCCCCGCACCGCGGCCTCGTTGGTGACATCGAACCGCAGCGCGGTAAAATTCGCGCCGAATTCGCGCTTCAGGCGGTCGGCGTCGGCCTGCTTGCGCACGCTGCCGAATACGCGAAATCCGCGATCGAGCAGCAGTTTGGCGGTAGCCCAGCCGATGCCGGTAGACGCGCCGGTGATGACGACAGATTGCATGATTGGTCCTTCAGTCATGACGCGCCAACGGGCCGGCGGAAAGGCGCCGCCCGACAGGCTCGGCGAAGCCATCCAGATGGACTGGATCGCTTCGCCGCTGACGCTCCTCGCCATGACGACGATAGCACCTCAACAAGACAAGTGCACCCGCGCGTCCCTACTCGGCATGGCCGTCGATGATCGGGCCGAACAGCTGCCAGTTCTCGCCGGTGAATTTCATCATCTGCACCTGTTCGATCGGATAGAAGTCCGTCGGCGAGGTCTTGATGCGGATTCCCGGGACATAAGTGTTGATCTCGAAATCGAGATTGGCAACCACCTTCATGACATTCTCGCGCGTGAGGTTGTCACCGCTCCGCTTCAACACCTCGACCAGCGCCGTCGACATGTTGTAGGCGGTCAGCGGCCCGCTCTCGGACCTGTCGGCTTCCGGATAATATTTCGCCATGAAGGCGCGGAATTTCTGCATTCCCGGATGGCTGTCCCATTGCGGATCGGTGACGTCCATCTGGTAGCCGGCGCTGAGAACGCCCTTGGCGTTGTCGAGACCGGCGGGCTTCAGCACCGCACCGACCGAGGCCGACACGTTGGTCATGATGTGGACCGGATGCCAGTCGAGTTCGGCGGCCTTCTTGATCGCCTGGGCGGCAAATTTCGGCGTGCCGATGTTGATGAAGATCTCCGGATTCGCGGTCTTGATCGCCACCACCTGGGAGTCCACCGTCGGCACGCTGGTCTCGTAGGAAATCTCGCTGACGACCATCTTGCCGTACTTGTCGCGCAGCACGTCCTTCAGACCGAGAACGTAATCCTTTCCAAAATCGTCGTTCTGATACAGCAAGCCGATCCTGGCGTTCGGATGGTGCTGCAGGATGTAGGTCGCGTAGATGCGGGCTTCGGCGCGGTAGTTCGGCGCCCAGCCGATGGTCCACGGGAAGTGCTCCGGATCGCCCCAGCGCGACGCACCGGTGGCGACGAACAGCTGCGGCACCTTCTTGGTGTTCATGTATTTCTGGATCGCCGCGTTGCTCGCGGTGCCGAGCGAGGCGAAGATCAGGAACACCTCGTCGCTCTCGACCAGCTTACGCGCCTGCTCCACGGTTTTGGGCGGGCTGTAGGCGTCGTCGTAGGAAATGAAGTTGATCTTGCGGCCGTTGACGCCGCCATTGTCGTTGATCATCCGGAAATAGGCGCTCATCGTCTTGCCGATGATGCCATAGGCCGATGCCGGCCCGCTGTACGGCATGATGTTGCCGATCTTGATTTCCGTGTCGGTGACGCCGGTATCGTATTTTTTCTGCGCGGCAGCCGACACGGAGGCCGCGGCGATGATTAATCCGGCAAGTCCAAGCGAAAGTCCAAGCGTCCTGATGAAATCCTTAGCGCGGCGCTTCATGAGTTGCCTCCCAGCGCGTATTCCGCAAAAGTGGGCACCGGTTTTGCGGTCAGAATACGCGCACTTTATTAGAGTGGAGCATTTTCTTGCGGCGAACCGGATTCCACTTCGCCGGAAAATGCTCGTGCGGGCCAGGTGTGACGGCTTCTGTCGGACAGTTTCCTCGAGTGTTTTTGCGATGGGATCGACGATAGCAGGGGTGCGGCTTTACCGTAAGGCAGGAGATGTCGGAGAAACTGCGATTGCCAGAGACGATTTGTCACGCAAAGCGCCCGCGCTGCGGCGCAGCAATAAGCTTCGATCGCACGGCACCCGCACCCGGTATTTCTACGGGGAGCCAATTTAACGAGAGCGTAGGACGGCGATGAATACTGTCATGCTTGAATTCCCGCGACTTTCTCGACTTTCTGGGAACCGGGTTCCGTCCGGGTAGGTCGAAAAAGAGACATGGGGCAAATCTTGCAACAATATTCCATTATCGCCGAACTCGAAGACGCCGTCAGGAACGGCTCGTCGGAGAAGCGGGTTGGCACCCTTCGGCAGGTGACAGATCTTTTCCTGCATGAAGGCGACCGCCTCAGCGAAGATCAGGTCCAGGTCTTCGACGATGTGCTTTGCATTCTCATCGCCCGCGTCGAAAGCCGGGCGAAAGCCGAACTCAGCCACCGCCTGGCGCCGCTCGACTACGCACCCTTCGAAGTCATCCAGCACCTTGCACGCGACAACGACATCGCTGTGGCCGGCGAGATCCTGGCCAACTCCAGCCGCCTCCGGACAAGCGACCTCGTCGAGATTGCCAGCACCAGAGGCCAGGATCATCTGTTCGCGATTTCGAGCCGGAGCAACCTCCCGGAAGCCGTCACCGATGTCATCGTCGATCGCGGCGAACGCAAGGTCATTCGAAAGCTTGCCAACAATGCGAGCGCGCGCTTTTCCGATGCCGGCTATTCCGGCATCGTCGCGCGTGCGGAAACAGATGACGACCTCATCGAGATCCTTGGACTCCGTATCGACCTTCCTCTGAAATTCCTGCGCGAGCTGTTGCGGCGCGCAACCGACGCCGTTCGCGCCCGGCTGATGTCGGTGGCTCCTCCCGAACTCCAGGAAGAGATCAAGCGGATCCTGAAGGCGATCGCCAGCGTGGTGCAAGACGACACGTCGGCCCGGGATTTCAACCGCGCCGAACAACTCGTGAAGCTGCTGAAGGGCATGAACGAGCTCGACGATGCGGCCATCGTCAAGTTTGCCGAAACAAAGAAGTTCGACGAAGTATCGGCGTCGCTGGCCATTCTCAACAACGTGCCGACTGAAATGATGGCGCGGCTGCTGGAAGGTCCCCGGGCCGACCTCATCCTGATTCCCTGTAAAGCGGCCGGGTTGAGCTGGCAGGCGGTGGAATCGGTTCTGCAAAACCGGCCGGTCAAGCCGAAAATCGACGAACTAACGATGAAGGTCGCCTTCAAGGATTACGGCAAGCTGTCGGTGGAAACCGCCCAGCGCACCCTGCGCTTCTGGCAGGTTCACAACAAACTCGAGAAGTAGGCGCCCCTCGCCGCAGTTTGCGCGGAAAGAAGGCCGGAGGCGCGCCTCATCCTGAGGAGGCCGCAACGCGGCCGTCTCGAAGGATGGCGGCATTCCGTGGCCCATCCTTCGAGACGCCGCTTCGCGGCTCCTCAGGATGAGGGGCGCAAATCTCAATTCTTGGTCTTGTCGACCAGCGCGCCCTTCTTGATCCACGGCATCATGTCGCGCAGCTTGACGCCGACCTCCTCGATCGGATGCTGCGCGAGCTTGGCGCGGGTCGCCTTGAACGAGGTCTGGTTGACCTTGTTTTCCAGCATCCAGTCGCGCGCGAATTTTCCGGACTGGATGTCGTCGAGCACGCGCTTCATCTCCGCCTTGGTCTCGGCGGTGACGATGCGCGGGCCGGTGACGTATTCGCCATATTCGGCGGTGTTGGAGATCGAGTA
>Ga0137409_10008690_pt1 | contig 10365 bp, 4 predicted proteins | sample CZODoug1_16funga_FD_122059 | JGI IMG/M metagenome (GOLD analysis project Ga0137409, IMG submission 122059) | Vadose zone soil fungal communities from Angelo Coast Range Reserve, California, USA - CZODoug1_16fungal (Hybrid Assembly) | ecosystem: Environmental > Terrestrial > Soil > Vadose zone...
ACCAGCCGGGCATAGATCGCGGCCAACTCCTCCCGCGACAGATTGATGATTTCGTGCGGGCTTTTTTTCAGCAGCTCCTCTCTCGGATAGCCGAGCTTGCGGCAGGCGGTGTCGTTGACATCGAGGAGAGCCATGCGCACCGGGTCGATGAGCCACACCATCTCCTCCGAGACGTTCATCGCCGCGCGGAAGCGGCGCAGCTCGTCCTCTCCCTGCTGGCGGCGCAGCAGCTGGCCGATCTGCCCGCCGATCACGCGTATCGCCTGCAGCAGGCGCTCCTCGGGCTCGCGCACCTCGCGGCTGTTGAAGGCGAGCACGCCGATCGGCCGGCCCTCGGCGATCACGGGAAAAATGAACGCGCCATGCATTCCGTGGTCGCGCGCGAGCAGCATCTTGGACACGCGAGGGTCGACGCTGACGTCCGGAATCCACATAGGCTGACCCGTCTGCCAGACGATGCCCGCCAGGCCGACGCCGGGCGCGTAGGTGATGCCGCGGGACTTCTCGACGAATTGCTCGATCGCCGCTCCGGGAACGCTCCAGCTTTCGCCGAACCGCAGGACGTTTTCCCGGGCGTCCCAGCCGAAATACCGGCCGCACTCCCAGCCTTCGTTCTCGCAGATGGCGCGGATCGCGGCCTGCAGCGCGGAGCTCGCGTCGTTGGCCTCGGCGAGCGAGCGGTTCACCGCGTGCTCCAGCGTCTGCAGCTGCTCGGAGCGCTTGCGCGCGGTGATGTCCTTGCCGATTCCGCGGTAGCCGGCGAAAGCGCCCGATTTGTCGAATATCGGCTCGCCGGCCACGCTGACCCAGACTTTCAGATTCGAGGGGAGGAGCGTGCACAATTCCAGGTCATGGAACGGCTTCCGCGCGTCGAGCAGCGCCCGGTGCGCCGCCCAGTCGGCATCGGTCATGTTGACGCACGCGAAATCCCAGCGGCATTTGCCGAGCGCCTCCTTGCGCCAGGAGGCCATCCACCTGGGTCCGGCTCCGGACACCGAGACGAATCGGTATTGCGTGTCCTGCTCCCAGTAGTTGTCGGAGGCGAGCTCGGTCAGGCTGCGGAACCGCGCCTCGCTCTGGCTCAAAGCGTCTTCCACCCGTTCCTCGCGCCTCACCTTGGAAAGCAGCGCCAGCCCGAACCAGAGAACGACCAGGGATAGCAATCCGGCCGTCGCGAGGTAGGCCCGGCGCTCGTCGCGGTAGCTCGCGAGCACGGTGTCGAGCGCCTGCCCGACGACCGTGTGGAAAGGCAGGCCGGCAACCCGCTGATAGCTGAAAAGGCGCTCGACCCCGTCGATCCCGCCCTGGCGTATCTCGCTCCCCGATTCCCCCGCGAATTCCCGTACCCCGGTCAGCCTGCTGCCCGTTGCTCCCGTGTCCGGCCAGCGCAGGAAAAGCGTGTTGTCCATACGCCTGATTCCCACCAGGCCTCCGTATCCCAGCCGCAGTCCTTCGTAGGCTTGCGTCAGGGGGTCGGGCGAGACCGCCAGCATCAGCACGCCGTGAAACCGCCCCCGCGCGTCGAGGATAGGGCGGGTGAAACGAATCAGGAACTTGCCGGTGGACGCGTCCCGGGTCGGGTTGCCGATGTGCAGCTCATCGACGCCGCGGCCGCGGTGGAACGCGAAATAGTCCGCGTCGCCGAGAAATGCAGGGTCTTGGGGCAGGCTCGCGAAAGCGAGGCGCCCGCGCGCGTCGATCACGGAGATCCGGACCGGAAAGGCATCCTCGCGAAGATCCCTCGCGACGGCGACCGCGTCGGCAAAGCGCCCCGGCTCCCGGACCCACTGGATCCTGAGGCCCCTGAGAAGGACATCGATCGTTTCGGCGTAGGCGGAGAAATGACCTGCGACGATGCTCGACAGATTTTGGCCGTGCTGCGTCGCGAGTTGGAGCGCCGCGTCGCGCTCCCTCTCGAGCTGATACGCGACGGCACCCCAAATGGCCGCCACGATGACGGCGACAGCCGCCATCAGCTGAATCCGAAGCCTTCGGATGGGTATCGAGCTCACGGGAGCCACAAGGTCCAGGAGCTATTCACGTTATGCCTCGCGAACGGGCGAGTCAACCGAGCGCCCGCCCGGTTACTCCCGGCTCACTCGGCCTTCGCGCCGGAGGAGATCACCACCTTCTCCCATTTTGCGGTCTCGGCCGCGATCACCTTGCCGAAGTCCTCGGGCGTGCCCTTGATGGGCGTGCCGCCGAACTCGACCAGGCGTTTGAGCATCCCCGGTTCGGAAAGCGCGGCGTTGACCGACGCATTCACCTTGTCGATCGCCTCGCGCGGCGACTCCTTCGGCATGCCGAGTCCGAACCACGCGGTCGCCTCGTAGCCCGGGACGGTCTCGGCGACCGTCGGGATGCCGGGCAGCTCGGGCGAGCGCTCGGACGAGGTCACGGCGAGCGCTCGCAGCTTGCCTCCGCGGATATGCCCGATGGACGAAGGCAGGTTGTCGAAGAGCACGTGGACCTGTCCGGGGATGAGATCGGCGATCGCCGGCCCGGCTCCCTTGTAGGGCACGTGCAGCATGTCGCACCCGGTCATGAACTTGAACAGCTCGCCGGAAAGATGCACCGAGGTGCCGCTGCCCGAGGAGGCCATGTTGATCTTCCCGGGATTCGCCTTGCAGTAGGCGATGAACTCGGCGACGTTCTTCGCCGGGAAGGCAGCTGTCACCTCCATCACGTTCGGCGAACGGATGAGGCCCGCCACCGGCGCGATGTCGCGGATGAAATTGTAGGACAGGTTCTTGTACAGCGTCGCGTTGATTCCGTTCGCCGGGTTCACCAGGAACATCGTGTACCCGTCGGGCGCCGATTTGACGACGTACTCCACGCCGATGTTGTTGCCTCCGCCGGGTTTGTTCTCGACGACGAACGACTGTCCGAGCTTGTCCTGGAGCCACGCCGATATGATCCGTGCCAGAAGATCGGTCGTGCCCCCGGGCGGGTACGAAACGACGATCTTGACCGCGTGGGCCGGATAGTCGGCGGCCGCTGTAAGGCCCGGCAGTGCGAGCGACAGGGCGATTGCGGCAAAACGGACCAGATGGAGCATGGGTCTCCTCCTCGAAAGTGACCAGCCCGTATCGTAGCCGAACTTAACCGCTGTTACGCAGGGCCGAAGCAATGCCGTTGATGGACAAGTGGATCGCGCGCACGGTGCGCTCGTCGGTGTCGCCCGCGCGGTAGCGGCGCAGCAGCGCGAGCTGGATGTGGTTCAGGGGGTCGAGGTAGGCGAAGCGGTTGCGGATCGAGCGCGCGAGCGTGGGGTTGTCGGCGAGGAACTCGGAGGCGCCGGTGATCTCGAACAGGCGCTCGCGCGTCCGGCGCCACTCGCCCTCGATGCGCGGGAACACCGCCTGGCGCAAAGGCGCCTCCGCGAGCTCGGCGTAGCGCGCGGCGATGCCGAGATCGCTCTTGGCGAGCACCATGTCGAGGTTGGAGAGCGACGCGCGGAAGAACGGCCAGTTCACGTGCATTTCGCGCAGCTCGTCGATCGTTCCGTGCTTTTTTTCAAGCCAGCGCGACACTGCTGTTCCGAATCCGTACCAGCCCGGCAGCATGAGGCGGCACTGGCTCCAGCTGAATACCCAGGGAATGGCACGCAGGTCGTCCAGGCCTTGCGACGCTTTTCGCGAAGCCGGCCGGCTGCCGATGTTGAGGCTCGCGATCTCCGAGAACGGCGTCGCCGCGCGGAAGTAGTCCATGAAGCCCGGCGTGTCGCGCACCAGGTCCCGGTACGCGGCGAGCGCGAACCCCGACAGCTCCTCCATGATCGCGGCGCGGCGCCCGCCGCTATCGCCCTCGCCCGGCCCGCTCGCCTCGAGCGTCGCCGCGGCGAGGATCTCGAGGTTGTGCCGACCGTTCTCGGGATCGGCGTACTTGCTCGCGATCACCTCGCCCTGCTCGGTGAGCCGCAAGGCGCCGGCGACGCTGCCGGGCGGCTGCGACAGCACCGCATCGTAGCTCGGCCCGCCGCCGCGCCCGACGCTGCCGCCGCGCCCGTGAAAGAGGCGCAGCCGCACGCCATGCTTCGCGCACACGCGCATCAGGTCGCCGGTCGCCTTGTAGAGGGTCCAGCTGGAGGAGAGGTAGCCGCCGTCCTTGTTCGAATCCGAATAGCCGAGCATCACCTCCTGCTCGTCGCCGCGCGAGCGCACCCAGCCGCGGTACACGGGCTCGGAGAAGGCCCGATCCATGATCGCCCCGCAGCGCTCGAGGTCCGTGATCGATTCGAACAGGGGGATCACATCCATGTCCGCGCCCGCAGTTGCGTCGCCTGCGCGCAGCAGGCCCGCCTCGCGCAGCAGCACACCGACCTCGAGCAGGTCGGACGCCGATTCGCAGTGCGAGATCACGTACTTCGAGACCGCGGCGGCACCGAGGCGCGCATTCGCCCTCGCGGCGGCCGCGACGATGCCGAGCTCGCGCTCGACCCGCGGCGAGTACGCGAGATGCGGCGAGCGCAGCGGCCTGGGGCCCGCGAGCTCGCGCGCGAGCAGCGCCGTGCGCTTCGCCTCGTCGAGCCGCTCGTAGCCGGGCTCGACGCCCGCGCGCGCGAGCAGCTCGGCGACGGTCGCCAGATGCTCGTCGGAGCTCTGGCGCAGGTCGATGGGCGCGAGGTGAAAGCCGAAGACCGACACCTTTCTCCGCAGCGCGCGCAGGCGCCCGTCGGCGAGCAGTCCCGCCCCCTGCTGTTCTAGCCCGCGGGCGAGGAGATCGAGATCTGCGGCGAGCTCCGCCGCGCTGGCGTAGCCCGTCGCGGAAAGCCGTGCGTGGATACCGGAGACGATCCGCCGGTAGGGCTCGTCGCGCCGGTGCTGCGATTGTTCGCCCGATTTTTCCGCGGCTTCCAGCACCTCGGGCGGGGTGTTCATGAGGCGCGAGGACAATCCCAGCTCGCGTCCCAGCGAGTGCAGCTCATCGAGATAGTGCGCGAGGATGAGCTTCGACTGCTCGGCGGTCGCAGTCTCGAGCGCCTCGGGGCCGACGTTAGGATTGCCGTCGCGGTCTCCGCCGACCCAGGTGCCGACCGTGAGAAAAGGCGGCAGCCAGGGCCGGCGGTCGAGCCCGAGCCGCACGCGCAGCGCCTCCTCGAGGTCGGCGTACAGCCGCGGGATCTCCTCGATGAAGGTCAGGCGGAAATACGCGAGCGCGTTGGTGATCTCGTCCGCCACGGTGAGCTTGGACAGGCGCAGCATCGCGGTCAGCCAGAGCCTGAGCACCTCGGCGTGCAGGGCGCGGTCGCGCGCGGGCGAAGCGGGCGTCGCGATCAGGCGCGCGATCTCGCGCTCGCAATCGAGGATGCTCTGGCGCTGCACCTCGGTGGGGTGCGCGGTCAGGACCGGGCTCACGCGGGCGCGGCCGAAGAAACCGAGAATCTCGCTCGAGCTCCTGCCCGCCGCGGCGCGCTCCAGCGCATAGCCGAAGCTCCCCTGCCGGCGCGGCGCCCCCGCTAGCGCGTGCGCGCGGCGCCTGCGGTTCTGGTGCGCGTCCTCGGCGATGTTGAGGAGCTGCGAAAAATACGAGAACGCGCGCACCACGTGCAGCGTCTCCTCGATCGGCAGCGCATCCAGGCGCGACTCCAGCTCGGCCTTCACCGCCGCGGCCTCGTGCGCGAGCTTCGGGTCGGAGAGCGAGCGCCGGAAATGCACCGCCGTCTGGCGGATGTGCTCGATGCCCTCGCGAGTCGCCTCCCCGACCTGCTCGGCGATCACGTCGCCGAGCAGCCGTCCGAGCAGGCGACGGTCCTCGCGGAGCAGCTGCTCTTTTTCTTCCACGCCGTCCCGGTCAGGGGTATCCATATACGAAGACTAACCGGCGGGCTCGCAGGCCTCAACAATCCGATGGTCGCGCTTCACCCTTTCGCCGTCCCCCGGCCCCGGCACGCGCGCCACAGCTTGTCGGGCGTCGCCGGCATGTCGGGAGCCTCCGCCCCGGGCGGCAGCGCGTCCGCGATGGCGTTCATGATGGCCGCGAGCGCGCCCGTCGTTCCCGCCTCGCCCACGCCTTTGACGCCGATGGGGTTGGTGGTGCACGGCACCGGATGGAAGGCGTCGGCCATCGGCGGCATGTGGTCGGCGCGCGGCATCGCGTAATCCATGAAGGCGCCGGTGAGAAGCTGGCCGCTCTCGCGGTCGTACACCCCGTGCTCGAGCAGCGCCTGGCCCAGCCCCTGGGCGAGGCCGCCCGCGACCTGCGCTTCGGTCAATGTCTCGTCGAGCACGACGCCGCAGTCGTCGACCGCCGTGTACGCGAGGACTTCGGCCACGCCGGTCTCCGGATCGAGCTCCACCTCGGCGATATGGCAGCCGTTCGGAAACGTCGGCGGCAGCGCGACCTTGCCCGAGCTGTCCAGGCTCTCCTCGATCTCGCCTTTCGCCTTCAGCTCCGCGGCCTTTGCGGCGACTTCGAAGAGCGAGAGCCGCCGGTCGGTGCCCACCACTTCGAACGCGCCCTCGCGGTAGTCGATGTCGGCCTCGGTGGCTTCGAACACGCGCGCAGCGACCTTGCGGCCCTTCGCTATGACCGTTTCGATGGTGCGATGCATGGCCGAGCCGGCCATCATCGTCGAGCGGGAAGCCACCGTCCCGCCGCTCGCGATGTCGAGGCGCGAGTCGCCTTCCTGGACTTCTACGAATTTCGCGTCGACGCCCAGAACCCTGGCCGCCAGGCGCGAGAACACCGTCCCGTGTCCCTGGCCCGTCCCCTGCACGCCGAGCGCGACCACCGCCTTGTCGCCGCCGGGAAAGCGCAACGCCGCGCTCTCCATCGGGACCCCGCCCGCGTGCTCGAGGAAACACGAGATGCCGATGCCGCGGCGCAGCCCGAGCTTCGCGGCGCGCTCGCGCCGCGCGGGAAAGCCCGAGTAGTCCGACAGGGCCAGCGCCTCCTCGAAGATCGCCGGGAATTCGCCGGTGTCGTAGGTGACCGCGACCGGGGTCTTGTAGGGCATCGCGGCCGGCGGGATGAAGTTGCGCCTTCGAAGCTCGACCGGATCGATGCCGGTGACCCGCGCCGCCGCGTCGACCAGGCGCTCGATCAGATAGTTGGCCTCGGGCCGTCCCGCCCCGCGGTAGGGACCGGTCTGCACCGTATTTGTATACAGGCAGCGGACATCGCACTGGATGCGCGGTATGCGGTAGACGCTCGACAGGCAGCGGCCGAAATTCTGGGTGCACGTGATCAGACCGGCGCCGGTGACGAAGGCGCCGAGGTTGGCGAGCGTGCGCACGCGCAGCGCGAGAAATTCGCCGTCGCGGCCGAGCGCCATATCGCCCTCGAGAAACATGTCGCGGCCCTGGTTGTCGCTCATAAAGGCTTCCGAGCGCGACGACATCCAGTGCACCGGCCGGTTGAGCCTCTTCGCGGCGACGAGCAGCGCCGCGTACTCCGGATAGGCGCCCGACTTCATGCCAAAGGCGCCGCCGACGTCCTCGGTGATGACGCGCAGCTTCTGCGGCGGAAGGCCGAAGGCCCCGGCGAGCATGTCGCGAAGTCCCCCCGCGCCCTGCGAGCAGGCGCGCAGCGTCAGCTCGTCGCGCGCGGCGTCGTAGCTCGCGGTCGCGCCGCGCGGCTCGAGCGAGGCCACGACCACGCGCTGGTTGACCAGCGCAACGTGCGCGACCTGCGCCGCCGACCCGAAAATGCGCTCGATCTCGCGCGCGTTGCCGCCGTCGTCGGGCGCGGGTCCCGGCCAGTCGAGCGCGACGTTGCCCGGCGCCTCGGGCCAGACCTGCGGTGCGCCCGCCTCGACGGCGTCTCGGACCTCGACGACCGCGGGCGTCTCTTCGTAGTCGATCTCGACCCGCTCGGCCGCGTCCATCGCCTGCACCGGGGTTTCGGCGACGACCATCGCGACCGGCTGGCCGACGTGCACGACGCGCCGCTCCGCCAGCGCCGGCCACGTCGAGAGGATCATCTTCGCGCCGCCGCGTCCCTCGATTGGCCGCGGGCGCGCGAGATTGCCGACCGCGCGCGTGTCCGCGCCGCTCAGGACCGCGAGAACGCCCGGCGCCATTGCGGCGGCGGCCGTGTCGACCGAGCGGATGTTCGCCGACGCATGGGGCGAGCGCACGAAGGCGGCGAAGGCGGCGCCCGCTGCTCGCGCATCGTCGACGAAACGGCCCTGCCCCTTGAGAAGCGGCGCGTCCTCGAGGCGAGGGACGAACGGATGATCATGGTGTGGCGTTTTCAGGACGTGCTCCCGCGGCCGGCAAAGTCCGGCATTTTACAAGCCATGGTTCGTTCAGGCGCGCACGCCGGGCTCGCGGCTCGCGGCCGTCTCGGCGACGAGGCGGCGCACGTCCCCGGGCACGAACGGCTTCTCGATCACCGGACGGCCGTATTCCCTGGCGGATTCGCGGAAGCCCGAGGCGAGCGTGTCGCCGGTCACGAAAACGACGCGCCTCGCCTGCTCGGGCCAGCGCCGCTCGATCTCCCGGTACAGGGCGCGTCCGTCGAGGTCGGGCATGCGGATGTCGCTGACGATCACGTCGTAGCGCTCGGTCGCCATCCGCTCCAGCGCTTCGCGCCCGGAACCGGCCGTGACCACGTTGTGCTGGGCCGCGCTCAGGATCTCGGCCAGGGTCTCGCGAATTTCCGGCTCGTCGTCGACGATGAGTATCCGGAGCGGGGAACCGCCCGCTTCGCGAGCCGGCTTGGCGACGGCCACGGCCGAGTCGACGCTGCACACCGGCAGCACGATGGTGAACACGGCGCCCCCCATCTCGGGACAATCGAGCGTGAGCGTGCCCCCGTGCGCCTCGACGATGCCGTGGCTCACCGCCAGCCCGACGCCCGTACCCGCCCCGGTGGGCTTGGTGGTGAAAAACGGCTCGAACACCCGCGCGCGCAGGTGCTCCGGAATGCCGGGGCCGTTGTCGGCGACGGTGATGCGGACCGTCTGGCCGGCCGCGTCGATGCGGCTCGAGACGCGCAGGCGCCGCGGCCCCGGCCGGTCCTGAAGGACCTGCTGCGCGTTGATGATGAGGTTCAGGAGCACCTGATGGAGCTGGTCGGCGTCGGCGAGGATCGCCGGAATGTCGCTCGCGAGGTCGGGCGCCACCTCGATGCTGCTGGTGCGCACGGTGTACGCGGTCATGTCGAGCGCCGCCGAAATGACGTCGTTGATCTTCACCGGACCGCGTTCTGGCTGCTGCTGCCGCGCCATCGCGAGGAACGTCCGCACGATGCGCGCGCAGCGCTCCGCGGCGATGCGGATCTTCGAGGCCGCGGCCTGGGCCGCCGGGTAGCTTTCCTCCTCGAGCATGATCGAACGCGCCACGACCACGGAAAGCGGATTGTTGAGCTCGTGGGCCACGCCCGCGAGCAGCGAGCCGAGGGCGGCGAGCTTCTCGCGCTGATAGAGCGACTCGTCGCTGCGCTTGCGCTCGGTGATGTCCGTGGAAATGCCGCAGACCGCGTACGCCACGCCCTTCGCGTCGCGCAGGGGGAACTTGATCGAGATGTAGGTATGCGGCCCGTCGTCCTGTGGAACGGTTTCCTCGAACTCGACGGCCTCGTTGCGCTGCAGGACCAGCCGGTCGTTGGCGCGGAACGTCTCCGCGACCTTTTCGGGGAGGATCTCGTGATCGGTCTTTCCGACGACGCCCAACTGGCTGACATGAAAGAGCTGCGTGAATTGCCGGTTGACGAACACGAACCGGCCCTCCTTGTCCTTCACGAATATGACGGCCGTGGTGTTGTCGAGAATCTGGTGCAGTCGCGCCTCGCTGTCCTCGAGCGCCCGCTGCACCCGCGCCCGCTCGTCGATGTCCCTGAACGGAGCAGCTAGGGTGGCGAACAGCCGAAAACGACGCTTCCTAGGCCTCTCCGGCAGCGTATCGTGGCTGTCAAGGAGATCGGACTTACGATGGTAGTCGGAGGCGGAAACCATGGGAATCGTCGAACCCCTCAACACAAAGGCAAGGGGACAATGATTGCGTGGGTAGCGGCTGCCAAGTTTTTAAAGGGTTAATTATGATAAGTTTTCGCGATTATCGTGGGACTTTGTAAGGATATATTCTTTCGTTGAACAATAACGGGCGATAGATAATCCAAGCGAGAGAACATAGTTAATCTTTATGGTTAACTTATCCGCGCGTAACGTGCGCGGAAATTGCCCGCCAGGAACCTCGTTGGCGCGCCCAAACATCGCTGTAGCGGCCGGACTTTGCCTCGCCGTCGGCGGTTTTGTAAAGCCCCCGGTCGCCGCCCGGCGACCACAGCGGGCCTTGCGAGGCGACGTAGACGACATCCGTGTTGCGCGGGTCGATCAGGATCTTCGCGATGTGCTCGGAGTTCTTGAGTCCCAGGTTCTCCCACGACACGCCGCCGTCGTTCGACCGGTACACGCCGTCG
>Ga0137409_10008691_pt1 | contig 10364 bp, 8 predicted proteins | sample CZODoug1_16funga_FD_122059 | JGI IMG/M metagenome (GOLD analysis project Ga0137409, IMG submission 122059) | Vadose zone soil fungal communities from Angelo Coast Range Reserve, California, USA - CZODoug1_16fungal (Hybrid Assembly) | ecosystem: Environmental > Terrestrial > Soil > Vadose zone...
GCCTTCGGCCGCCAAGGAACCGCGGGTCAAGCGTGCGTCAAGCGATGAACCAGCGCGTGCCGGCTAAGTGGCAGTGCGCTCACGTCGGGCTACGATCACAAACGAGTTGCCGTTGCTGCGCCAGTTGTAGCCAAACGGAAACGGAACCGTATCGCCATTGGCTTTGGCGAATGCGGCCGCCAGGTCATCCTGATAGCGCTTCTTGAAAAGTTCCACCGGTTGCTCGTAGCGTCCGTGCAGATCGATTTTCCAGCCACCATCGGCGAGCATGCGATAGGGCAAGCCGGTGTCGTCCTGCACGACCACCGAGGCGCGATTTAGAACGAAATTGCGCACCTGCTCGAAGCCGCCCCCATGCAGCAGGTAGGACGCTGACTTCAGCAAGACGGCCGGAGCGGTGAAACCACGCAGCCAAGTGATGAATTCCGGGTAATAGCGCAACTGCCGATCGCTGACGTCCAGAGAGAGGTAGATCAGTTTCTGAGTGCGACCATGTTTCGGCCGGTGAAAGTCGATCTGCAAGGCGTGCAACGGCAGTTCCGGCTGCTTGTCGGCCGGCAGCGCCGCGATCGCGGCCGCCCGCTCGGACCATAAGTCGAGTGCTGTCACGCGGTCTATCTGCAGATTCATCAGCGCCATCATCGCCAGCAACACGGGCGCCACGCCATGAAGGCTGCTTTCGCGCACGTTTTCCTTCATGTTGGGCGTGATGAAGAAGTTCAGATGCACGAGATCGTTCAGCGCGAGGCGCAGATCTTCGAGTGTCTTCGCGACGTCGCCGTCGTTCATCGCCGCCAGCTGCGGCAGCTCGCCCGGTTCTTCAAGACTGAAAAAAATGTAGGCGTCGCGCTGGGGAAAAAGCGCATACGCATTGACGAAGTCCGGTCCGCTGAAGGGATAGACCAACGTGCCGCCGGCCGCGCGATCCAAGTGCAAGGCTTGCCACTGGTTCATCGCGCGCAGGCGCCGGGTGAGCTTCGCCGCACCGGCGGCGCTGGCACGCTGGTGATCGTGCCATGCGGGCGACTGAAGAATCCGCATCAGCGCCGGATCGTTGCTGCTGGCGGGCAAGCCGGCCAGCAGGCGAGCGACGGTTGTCAGGTCGCCGTTTTCGGACGGCGGCGCCGCAGCCACCGGCGCATCGGTCGGCGCGGCGAGCGCCAGGCTTGACCACAGCGGCGCCGCGGCGAGTAGCTGTAGCAGCTCGCGCCGCTGCCAGACCGATGTCGGCCCGACTGCCCGCTTGGTCGCGGCTGCGATTTGGAGTTGTGCCCGACGAGTTGCCGCTACGGCTCGATTGTGGTTATCCAATTTGCGCTTCCGCTCTGTGCCTTTGCGATTCTGCCATTGCACTGGCGAGGCCCGATTCGTCTGTCAGGACGACCAACGCCGCACTTTTGGGGTCTCGCCACCGACGCAATTTCGAGCCAACGCGAATTCGGTCGACCCGTCGAATTCGGCGGCGCTCGCGGCGCCGCCGCCGCTAGAATGAAGACATGATGCTTAAACAGCGAAGTCTAAGAACGGTCATCCGGACGGTCGGTATCGGATTGCATAGCGGTAGCAAAGTCGAACTCGTGTTGCGGCCGGCCGCGGCCGACACAGGGATCGTGTTTCGCCGCGTGGATCTGACGCCGCCGTTGGAAATGAAGGCCGCCGCGGCCACCGTCACCGATACGCGCATGGCGACCACGTTGGGCCATGGCGCGGCCAAGATCGCGACCGTCGAGCACTTGATGAGCGCGCTGGCCGGCCTCGGCATCGACAATTGCTACATCGATGTCGATGCGCCCGAGATTCCGATCATGGATGGCAGCGCCGCCAGCTTCGTGTTCCTGATCCAGGCGGCGGGCATCGTCGAATTGAACGCGCCCAAGCGCTTCGTACGGGTTCTCAAGACGGTCGAAGTGATTGACGGCGACAAGTGGGCGCGGCTGGAGCCGCACTTCGGTTTCAAGTTGAGTTTTTCCATCGAGTTCAATCATCCGGCAATCGACGCGACACCGCAGCGGGTCGAAGTCGATTTCGCACGCGAACCGTACGTGACCTCGGTCGCGCGCGCGCGCACCTTTGGTTTCGTCAATGAGGTCGAAGCGCTGCGCGCTGCCGGTCTGGCGCTCGGCGGCAGCTTCGAAAACGCGATCGTTCTGGACGAATACCGCGTGCTCAATACCGACGGCCTGCGCTCAGGCGACGAAATCGCGAAACACAAGATTCTCGACGCCGTGGGCGACCTGTACATGCTGGGCCGCCCGCTGATCGGATCTTATGTGGCACACAAGTCCGGACATGCGATCAACAATCGCTTGCTGCGAAAACTGCTCGCCGACCAGGCCGCGTACGAGATCGTCAGCTTCGAAGATCGCGCGACAGCGCCCGCTGCGTTCCTGCAACCGGCGTTCGCCTGAGTTAAGCGAATCATCGGAGCAACGAAAAACAAATCGAGTTCAGAAGCCCGGGGAATTCCAATCGAGTGGATTTCCGAGCTCGCGAATTTCGAACGCCGCCCCGTCCGCGCGCCGTAACTATCGAATTTGCTCTAGTGCCGACGGTGCGCATGCCGCGCAGCAAGTGCTCTGCGCCCATGCCGGCGCTGTCTTCGTGTTTTCTCCGCCCCTCGGCGCTCTGAATTCGTGCTCACCGCTCCGTGTTGATATTTCGTGCGATTCTGATCATCTTCGCGATCGCCGTGACGATCTCGGTCGCGATGTTTTTCGTCACCCATCAGCGCAAGTATCTGTCGCGGGCAGCGTTGCTGTTCAAGCTCGCGATCGTGGCCGGCTTGCTCTTCTTTGCCGTTTTGCTACTCGAGAAGATTTTCTAACGCTGTTCCGGATCACGTGTTCCGGTTAGCAAGCGACTAAGCGACGCGCGCAAGTTGTTGACCGCCTGACGCAACGGCGATTCCGGCAACGTTAGTGACAACTCCTCTGCAAAGGCCATCGGGGCGGCAAGATCGCGCGCGCTTGCAAGATCGGCCAGAGCTGGATTCGCAACGGCAGAAACTTGAGGGCCCACACTCGCCTGTTCAGGGTACGACGACTGAGCGGGTGAAACGCGGACTCGAATTTCGTAGACTTGCGCTCCCTGTTGGTGCAGTGCGCGCAGCAGACGCGGAACACCTTGCCGCAGCTTGACGGCTTGAGCGGCGGACAGCGTGTTCAGAAGAAGCACGCCATCGCGCAACTCCGCGCGGCCGGGATGCTGAGGATCAAAGTCGGGCGCCAGTTCAGCGATCGCCGGCGCAATCAGGCGGGCGATCGCGTGGGTGTGCTCGGCCCGCGCGATGAGGCCCGCGGCGGGCGAATCGGCGAGCGCCGCGCCGACGGATTGTGCGAGATTGAGCATTACCTGGAAGAGGGTAGCAACTCGAAAGAAAGCCCGTGTTTGCAAGTATTTTTGCTGGCTTGGCTGGAAAATTGCGGTGAATGATGTCCGCATGATGTCATCGTCAAATAATTCATGCAGCGCGTTGTCGGCCGGGCGCGGTGACGCCTTTGCGACGCTCCTGAGATGCCGGCATGCTGGAGTAAATCAGAGTGCAGATCATTGTCGTTGACCCGCGGTTGAAACGGGCTCGAACCATCGATGTCCGGCCGCGGATGCTGGTACTGCTGGCGACGGGTCTCACCGCGTTCATCGTATTGGCCGTGATCGGCCTGTATGCGGTCACGTTTCGCGCCGCCAACGAACTGCGCATACCCATGGTGCGCGACCTGGTGGCCCTCATCATGCGCGACGACGTCGAGCGCCAGCAGCAGTTCCTGCGCGACAACATTTCGGCGATGGCGCGCAAACTGGGCGAAATGCAGGCGCAGTTGATGCGACTCGATGCGCTCGGCGAGCGCGTCGCCAAGGCGGCCGGCATTCGTCCCGAAGAATTCAACTTCAAGGAACTGCCGGGCCGCGGCGGGGCCCTGTCGGAATCGTCGCGCCCGATGACACTGTCCGAGCTGCAAGGTGAGTTGCAGCGCGTGGCGAAAGATGTTGATTCGCGCGATGACTTCATGAACGTGATCGAGTCGGAGCAGCTGTCAACGCGCGTGCGCAATTCGTTGCTGCCGCAGAATGCGCCGGTCACGGAAGGCTTTATCGGCTCCGGCTATGGCATGCGGACCGATCCGTTTACCGGCCAGCTGGCGATGCACGCCGGTGTCGACTTCGCGGCCAATGTCGGCACGCCGATCTTCGCCGCTGCCGGCGGAGTCGTGATCGCGGCCGAACAGCATCCGGCGTACGGCAACGCGGTCTCGATCGATCATGGCAATGGTCTCGTGACCATGTATGCGCACGCCAGCAAGATCGTTGTGAAAGTGGGCGAAATCGTCAAGCGTGGTCAGAAAGTAGCCGAGGTGGGAACCACCGGACGATCGACCGGCCCGCATCTGCATTTCGAGGTGCACGTCAATGGCGTGCCGCAGAATCCGTGGAAATTCCTGGCGCAGCAGAAGCCGGGTTCGCCGCTCGCGGATCTGGTCGGGCGCGGTGCCAGCGAGGCGCGGCGCAAGCTGGATATGAAACCGGCGTTCAGTGCGACGGCCATTCCGGCGGATTCGGTAGCGAACGTCGAAGGCACGACGCCAATCAACCCGCCAGCGATGGCGCCAGCGGGACTTGCCGAAAAAGCAGCTGCCGCAGCGCTGCTACCGGCGGCTGATTCCAGTCACAACGCCGCCGCACACGACGTCGCGCCTCCCAGCGCGATCGAGCCAGGCGCTGGTGGTCAAGACGCTCCCGGGCTTGCGGACAGCAACCCCGGCTCCAAATAGCGTGCAGCGCCTGCGGACTCGTTCCGTAGCGCGTCGAAGCGCTGTGTGATAATTCTCGATTGATCTCGCCGCGGCTAGTCCGCGGCGTTTTGCCTGTTGCACCCGGCTGTTGGGCGACTGCGGCATGGTCTGTCCTTTCGCAACTTGCTCGCTCGGGGGCGGCAGCGCTTGCCTCGAACCCCGCCCTCAAAATTCGTCTCGATTGCGTCCCCACCGATGCTGCAAGGCTTTCTCACCCGGATTTTCGGTAGCCGTAACCAGCGACTGCTCAAGCAATACCAACGCAACGTCGAGCGCATTAATGTGCTGGAGCCGGCGATCGTGCCGCTTACCGATGAGCAACTGCGCGGCAAGACCGGCGAATTCAAGAATCGCCTGGCGCAGGGTGAGACGCTGCAGCATCTTTTGCCGGAGGCCTTCGCCGTGGTGCGCGAGGCGTCGAAGCGGGCCCTTGGCATGCGTCCCTTCGACGTGCAGTTGGTCGGCGGCATGGTGCTTAACGACGGCAAGATCGCCGAGATGCGCACCGGCGAAGGTAAAACGCTAACCGCGACGCTGCCCGTATACCTGAACGCATTGACCGGACGTGGTGTACACCTCGTGACGGTCAACGACTATCTCGCCAGCCGCGATGCCGAATGGATGGGCAAGATCTATCGGTTCCTCGGCATGGAGGTCGGCACGATCCTGTCGCAGCAGGCAAGCGAGGACAAGCGGCGCGCGTACGCGGCGGATATCACGTACGGCACCAACAATGAATTCGGTTTCGACTATCTGCGCGACAACATGGAAGTCACGGTTGATGGCCGGCGCCAGCGCGGACTGGCCTTTGCGATCGTCGACGAGGTCGACTCGATCCTGATCGACGAAGCGCGCACCCCGCTGATCATTTCCGGTCCGGCCGAAGATCACACCGAGATGTACCAGCGCATGAACGGCGTGCCGCCGCTGCTCACGCGCCAGGCGGAGGAAAAGGCGCCGGGTGACTTCTGGGTCGACGAAAAGGCGCACCAGATCCACATTTCGGAGGACGGCCACGAAAAGGTCGAAGGTACGCTCGTGCGCATGGGCCTGCTGGCCGAAGGCGAGAGTCTTTATTCGCCCGGCAACATCGTGCTGATGCATCACCTGAATGCCGCCCTACGCGCGCATCACTTGTTTCATCGCGATCAGAACTACGTTGTGATGCCCGACGAAAGCGGCACCCCGTCGATCGTGATCGTCGATGAATTCACGGGCCGGCTGATGCCGGGCCGCCGCTGGTCCGAAGGACTGCACCAAGCGATCGAGGCGAAAGAGCACGTGCCGATCCAGGCCGAGAACCAGACCTACGCGACGATCACCTTCCAGAACTATTTCCGCATGTACGAGAAGCTGGCCGGCATGACCGGCACGGCCGACACGGAAGCGTATGAGTTCCAGGAAATCTATCGCCTCGAAACAGTCGTGATTCCGACCCACATGCCGATGGTGCGGCTGGATGCGCAAGACAAGGTCTACCGAACGCTCAAGGAGAAGTACCAGGCGATCATCGACGACGTCAAGGATTGTTATGAGCGCTTGCAACCGGTCCTGCTCGGAACGACGTCGATTGAGAACTCGGAATTGCTCTCCGGCATGCTGCAGCAACGGAACCTGCCGCATCAGGTCCTGAACGCCAAGCAGCACGCGCGGGAAGCCGAGATCGTGGCGCAGGCGGGGCGGCCGCGGGTGATCACGATCGCCACCAACATGGCTGGCCGCGGCACCGACATCGTGCTCGGCGGCAACGTCGAGAAGCAGGTCGACTTCGTGCGCGCGGACGCGGCGATTCCCGAAGCCGAGCAGGAAGCGCGAATTGCGACGTTGCGCGGCGAATGGGCGTCGTTGCACGAACAGGTCGTGGCTGCGGGCGGCCTGAAGATCATCGGCTCGGAGCGGCATGAGTCGCGTCGTATCGACAACCAATTGCGTGGCCGTGCGGGCCGGCAGGGCGATCCGGGCGCGAGCCGCTTCTATCTGTCGATGGAAGATCCGCTGCTGCGCATTTTTGCCGGCGACCGGATGAAGGCGATCATGAACAGCCTCGGCTTGCCCGAGGGCGAGGCGATCGAGGCCGGCATGGTCACGCGCTCGATCGAGACTGCACAGCGCAAGGTCGAAGCGCGCAACTTCGACATTCGCAAGCAACTGCTTGAGTACGACGATGTGGCCAACGATCAGCGGCGTGAGATCTATCGCCTGCGCAACGATGTGCTGGAGACATCCGAGCCCGGCGAAATGGTCACCAACCTGCGGCGCGGTTTTTTCGAAGAGCTCTTTCGCACCTATGTGCCGGCCGAATCGGTCGAGGAGCAATGGGACATCGCTGGCCTCACTGCTGCTCTCGCGGCCGACTGGCAGATCAACCTGCCGCTGCAGCAGTGGCTTGACAGCGACGACAAGGTCAATGACGAGGAACTCCTTGCGCGCGTCGTGAAAGCGGCCGACGAGGTCTACGACACCAAGGTTTCGCAGGTCGGCCGCGACGTCTTCAACTCCCTGGAGCGGCGGATCATGCTCGAGATGCTCGACACTGCCTGGCGCGAGCACCTGGCCGCTCTCGATCACCTGCGCCAGGGCATTCACTTGCGCGGCTACGCGCAGAAGCAGCCGAAGCAGGAATACAAACGCGAAGCCTTCGAGCTGTTTGGCGCGTTGCTCGATCGCGTGCGTGCCGATGTGGTCAAGTTTCTGATGAACGTGCGGATCCAGACGCAGGAAGAAATCGCGCGCGCCGAAGAGCGCTTCGAAGAGGCCTCCGAACGGCGTCTGGAACAAGCGCAGGCCCAACACGCCGACTTCGGCAGCGCGGTCGCGGCGGAGCCGGTCGACGTCGAGACCCTGACTCTGCCGGATCGCGATCGCGGCGCAGCGGTCGCGCTGCAAGCCGGCGTTATGCAATCCGCGCCGCCCGCCGCGCAGCCATTCCGCCGCTTCGGCGAAAAGATCGGCCGCAACGATCCCTGTCCATGCGGCAGCGGCAAGAAATACAAGCAGTGCCACGGCAAGCTCGCGTGAGTCCGCGCGACCCTGAGCGGCGGCTATCAATGATCCGGCGATGGCTGTCGGACTGACTGCGACAGCTCCCGGGCAACTGCTCGCGGTGGCGGGAGTTGACCTCGGCTGGGCCGAGGCGGCAATTCGCAAGCCGGGGCGCAAGGACCTGCTGCTGATACGGGTCGGCGAGGGCGCGAGTGTCGCCGGTGTCTTTACGCAGAACCGATTTTGCGCGGCTCCGGTGCAGGTCTGTCGTGCGCATCTGGCGGCGGGGAAGACAATTCGTGCGCTGGTCGTCAACACCGGGAACGCTAACGCGGGTACCGGCGCCAGCGGCCTTGCGCACGCCCGCGAGACCTGTATCGCGGTCGCGCGAAATTTTGGTTGCGCGCCGGAGCAGGTGTTGCCATTTTCCACTGGCGTCATTATGGAAGCGCTGCCGTTGCAGCGACTTGTCGCTGGCCTGCCGGCGGCGATCGCGCGCCTCGCTCCGGACCAATGGGCGGCCGCCGCCGAAACCATCATGACCACCGATACCGTGCCCAAGGCGCGTTCGCGCCGCGCGCGACTGGGTGAACACGAGATCACGGTCACCGGCATCGCCAAGGGCGCCGGCATGATCCGGCCCGACATGGCGACGATGCTGGGCTTCCTCGCCACCGACGCCGGGGTCGCGTGTGAGTTGTTGCCGCGGTTGACACATCAGGTGGCCGAGCAATCGTTCAATCGAATAACAGTCGATGGCGATACGTCAACCAATGATTCCCTCATGATCATTGCCACCGGTCGCGCCGGCGCCCCGCGCATCGATTCGGCGAGCGATCCGCGCCTGGCGCAACTCGGCGATGCAATCACCGATGTCGCGCGTCAGCTCGCACAAGCGATCGTCCGCGACGGCGAGGGCGCGACCAAATTCATCGAGATCCGGATTGAAGAGGCAGCGAGCGAAGACGAGGCCAAGCGCGTTGCGTATGCGATTGCGCAATCGCCGCTGGTCAAGACCGCGTTCTTCGCCTCCGATCCCAATCTCGGACGTATCCTTGCTGCGGTAGGCAACGCCGGGGTGACGGATCTCGACGCCGGTCGCGTGCAGCTTTTCTTGAATGAGGTCTGGGTCGCGCGCGACGGCGGGCGCCATCCGAACTATCGCGAACAAGACGGCCAGCGCGTGATGCGCGGTGCGGAGATTGTCGTGCGCATCGTGCTCGATCGCGGTGGGGCGGGCACGGTGCTCTGGACCTGCGATCTGTCGCACGATTACGTTTCGATCAACGCCGATTACCGTTCATGAGCTTTTAGTCGACCAGGTTCCGATGAGTGATCTCGCAAGGTTTCTGGCGCGCCTGGAGCCGCTGCTGCCACTGCCGCAGGAAGTCGACTGGACGGCGCGCGCGTTTCGCTGGCGCCGGCGGGCATATCTGGGCGGCGAGCGCGGCCACCTGGAGGCGGTCAAACGATTGGCCCGCATCGCTCCCGAAGATCTCCAGCACGTTGAAGCGCAACGCGAGGCGATCTTGCGCAACACCGAACAGTTTGTACGCGGCCTAGCGGCCAACAACGTGTTGCTCACCGGCGCCCGCGGGACCGGCAAGTCGTCGCTCGTGCGCGCGTGCCTGGAACGTTTTGGCGCGCAGGGCCTGCGCCTGATTGAAGTCGACAAGCGCGATCTGGTCGATCTGCCCGACATCACGGCCTTGCTCGATGATCGCCCCGAGCGCTTCATTCTGTTCTGCGACGACCTCTCGTTTGAAGAGGGCGAAGCCGGCTACAAGGCGCTGAAGGCGGCGCTCGATGGGTCGCTCGCCGCCGCCGGCGACAACGTGCTCATCTATGCCACCTCCAATCGGCGCCACTTGATGCCGGAATACATGCAGGAGAATCTAGCTGCCAAGTACCAGGCGGACGGCGAAATTCATCCGGGCGAAACGGTCGAGGAGAAGATCTCGCTGTCGGAGCGCTTCGGCGTGTGGCTCTCGTTCTATCCATTCCGGCAGGACGACTATCTGGACATCGTTGCGCACTGGCTCGCGCATTTCGCCGTCGCGCAAGCGCGTGCGACGTGGCAGCCGAAAGCGCTGCAGTTTGCTCTGCAGCGCGGCTCGCGCTCGGGCCGCGTCGCCGTGCAATTCGCGCGTGACTACGCCGGCCGCCACGGCCTGTCCTCGGCCCGTTGATGACTGCGCGCGGCGCCCGGCCGGTCACGGACGTCGCAGTGGGAGTCTTGATCCGCGCCGATGGCGCGGTGCTGCTCGCGGATCGTCCGGCCGGCAAACCATACGCCGGGTATTGGGAGTTTCCAGGCGGCAAGATCGAAGCCGGTGAATCGATTGCCGGCGCTCTGACGCGTGAATTGCGCGAAGAGCTCGGCATCGAGATCGCGCCGCCTTTGTCCTGGGTCACGATTGAATTCGATTACCCGCACGCCTACGTGCGGCTGCATTTCCAGCGCGTGTTTGCGTGGCGCGGTGCGCCGCGGGCGCGCGAGGGCCAACGCTTTGCCTTTTTCCTTTTGGATCCCGTCGCGCCGGATGCCGGCCTGCCGCAGCCCCTGCTGCCCGCGTTGCGCTGGCTGTCGCT
>Ga0137409_10008692_pt1 | contig 10364 bp, 9 predicted proteins | sample CZODoug1_16funga_FD_122059 | JGI IMG/M metagenome (GOLD analysis project Ga0137409, IMG submission 122059) | Vadose zone soil fungal communities from Angelo Coast Range Reserve, California, USA - CZODoug1_16fungal (Hybrid Assembly) | ecosystem: Environmental > Terrestrial > Soil > Vadose zone...
GCAGCGATCGCAATGCAATGGCCATCAGGCCGAAACTCAGCGCGATCGCGACCAGGGTTGCTGCGGTCGGCCAGAACCGCGTGAGGCCGTCGGAATATTTCAGACCGAATGCCCAGGCGATCTCCAGCAATCCGGCTGCGAGCAATGCGAGCCACCCGCTCACGGCGTCTCCGGTTCCGACGGCAACGTCAGCATCGCGTATTGAGCATACCCCCGGAACGGGCGTTCGAACTCCAGATCGGCGCCGGAGGAGTCGGCCAGATCGGAAAGCACACGCTCGAGATCGTCGCGCGGCGTGACGTCGAACATCGCGAGCCAGCGCAACAACAGCGCGCGGGCCACTGCCGGCAATCGTTCCTGATTGCCGAAATCGACAATATGCAGACGACCACCCGGCTTGAGATGGCTTGCAGCTGCTTCAAGAACCCGACGCCAGTCCGGGATCATCGACAGGCTGTAGGAAACAAATATCTGATCGAAAGACTGGATGCCAAACAGGGCCTTCGGGTCGAACGCCGTTGCGTCGCCATGCGTGACGCGAATCCGGTCGGTCAATCCGCGGCGCGAAATGGCTGTTGTCGCAGACGCCAGCATTTCGGTCGAAACATCGATGCCGAAAAATCGCGCTTCGGGGTAAAGCCGGGCGGCCAGCGCCAGGTTTCTGCCGGTTCCGCAGCCGATTTCCAGGACGCTTTGGCCGGCGGCTGGCTGCAGACCGGCAATCAGCCGGTCTCTGCCAAGCAGGTAAAATCGCCTCGTCGCATCGTAGATGTGGCGCTGCCGGCGATACATCCGGTTCATGCGGCGCGTTGCTTCGGCGGGCCACGCGGCATCCGCACCGATATTCCGGGAATACACAGTCATCCCTGTACCTCGCATTGTGGATATTCGCTCTGCCTTGCGATGTTCGCGCGACAGCGGTGTGACAGGCTCGCGCGGCCTCGAATGGTCACGCACAATCGACCGGCGAGGCCGGTTCCACACGTGGCTTTTGCTTCTATCGGCTGTCGCAAAACTGCAGTGAGCGCGCGCTACCTTGGTCGGATGGGTTGATTCGAGGAATGGATGAATACGCAGCTTATCGCCGATGCAGTCCGTAACAGCAGAGGTCAGGACGAATCGACCGTCTGGGACAGGCTTTTCGCGTTCTGGTTTCGCCGTCTGGTCTACACCCAGATATGGGAGGACCCCGAAGCCGACCTTGCCGCGCTTCAGCTGCCGCTGGGATCGACCATCGTCACCATTTCATCCGGCGGATGCAACGCGCTGTCGTATCTCACGGCGCAGCCCGCCCAGGTTTATGCGGTCGACCTCAACGAGGCGCACCTTTCGCTGCTCAAGCTCAAACTCGCAGGCCTTCGCGCTTTCGCCAAGTATGCTGATTTTTGGAAGTTCTTCGGCGAGGCCGCCTCGCCATCCAACTCCGAGCTTTATCGCGCGCGGCTGCGGCCAGGACTCGATGCGGAAGCACGCGCATATTGGGACAAGCGCAACGTCGCAGGTCGTCCGCGGCACGCCTATTTCACTGACGGGTTCTATCGCCACGGCATGCTCGGCCGCTTTATCGGCCTTGGCCACTTGCTGGCAAAATTCGCCCGGATTGATCTCGCGGCGTTACTGAACGGTAAACCGAACGCTCCTGAACGGATTCAGGCACTGGATCGTCTGCATCGCCTGTTTCATTCGCCATTGGCGCGCCTGATAACCGCAACCCCCGCCTTGCTGTTCAGCCTGGGTATTCCGCCCCAGCAACGGGCCCTGCTGGGAGGCGGCGCGCCGCTCAACGAAGTGCTTCATGAGCGGTTGCTGCGCCTGATCAACGGTCACCCCAACGAGACAAATTATTTCGCATGGCAGGCGCTGCATCGCAGTTACCCGGGTCCCGGCGATCGTTGTCTCCCGCCTTACCTGCAGCGCGGCCAGTTTGAACGCATGCGCGACGGCGCGGGATTGATCATTCCTGTCCACGCCAACCTTCGCCTGTTCCTGGAGAGCCTGCCGGCGCGTGAGGTCGATGCCGTCGTGCTCCTGGACTCCCAGGACTGGATGGCGCCGGAAGAGATCCGCGCGCTCTGGAACGCCATCGATCGCACCGGCAGCGACAACGTCCGGGTGATTTTTCGCACCGCCGGCACGGAGTCTCCGCTGGAAAGCGCCGAGCTTGCGCCTCTCCGCGACATCTGGCGTCGCGACGATGAACGAAGTGCCGATGGCTTCGGGCAGGACCGATCGGGAATTTACGGCGGTTTCCACTGTTACGCGCGGCGATGATTGAATGCCCTGCCGAGCCGGGATATCGGTAGTGTGTCCTGTGCTTTGGTCAAATCCAGGCGGCAGTAGCCGATTTATCTGACCTAATCTTCACAAATGCGATTTCGCCAGCAGCATATGGATGCCCTTGTTGCCGTCCACCAGTTGGGTGACGCGCAAATTACCCGCGAGCGAGCACAGCATGTAGGCTTCATTGCGCGTCAGGTTGGTTCGCGCACAAATATGCTTCACCATCTCGCGCACCGCCTGCTTGGCGGCATCATCGAGATCCTCGTCGAGGCCAATCGACATGAGGTGCGTGGCACTTTCCGCGAACGGCCATTTGATTTCCATATCCTTGCGGACGGTAAGACGAAAAGTGCCCGTAACGCCTGTCTCGAGAGCGGTGATGCAGACTTCTCCGTCGCCCTGAACGCCGTGTCCGTCGCCTGCGAAGAACAAGGCGCCTTCGTTGAAAATCGGCAGGTAGAGCGTGGTGCCGGCACGCAATTCCTTGTTGTCCATGTTGCCTCCGAATGCGCGCGGCACCGGCGAACCGCAACGGCCCCAGTCGGGAGGAGGAGCGGTGGCGACGATGCCGAAGAAGGGATCGAGCGGAATTTCGGTGCCCCATGGCATCGTGCAGATATTGCGCGCGCGATCGATGGCTGGATGAATGGTCTCGTAGTCGGTGAATTCTTCAGGGAGCGTTCCGAGCAAAGGAAGAATCGAAACGAAGCCCCAATCCTGCCGAACCCTCACATCGAGAATCTCGATTTGCAGCGTGTCGCCCGGTTGAGCGCCCTTGACGTAAACCGGCCCGGTGATGAAATGTGGGCCCGGCCCGGGAGGCAGCGTTTCGAGCGCCCTTAGATAATCGGCGGGAACGAGGCTGAGGTCGTCGGGAAGCGTTTCTTTCCCGCCGGCGGGAAAACTGTGCAGGGTAACGATGTCGCCTGAACTCACGGTGAGGACCGGCGGACTGGCACTGTCGAGGTATCCCCATACCATGTTTTCCGGCGTGGCGGGGATTTCGTGACGGCGGGCCATATTTTCTCCTGCAAAACAAAAGTGAGCAAATCAGACATCAAGGTTGGCGGCAAGGGTAGCGACCCGCGACGCCTTTGCGTCCCAAAACGGCCTCCAGGATCGTTCTCGCAACTCGCGGTTATGTTAAGCTGCGGCGGCGAAGCATTCCAAAAGGCGATCCGATGAGACGTTCCCAGTTTACCGAAAACGAAATTCTTCATCTGCTCTACGAAGCCAGCGCGGGCGTGCCGGTCGCTGAAATCTGCGGCACTGCAGGCGTATCGCTTCGGACGTTCTATCGATGGCGGCGGCGGTTCGGTGGATTGAACGCAGCGGCGGTGACGGAGATGAAGGACCTCGTCGCGGAAAACATCCGGCTGCGGGGACTGGTCAGCAACCTCTTCGAGCGCCTTCGAGCAGCGCCTCAAGATGCCGTATCGTTGCCGGATGTGGCTCCGATGGTCCTGCCTTCTTCAAAAAAGGAGCGCGAGCAGCGACGGGCGATTCGAATCGCGGCAGAGAAATGCGGCGGCGCTCTGACTGGCCGGTTTGCGTCGGTGCGCGTCAATCCCTGACCGCCAGCCGTTTGTTTGGGCAGCCATAATGTCAAAAATGACATAATGCTTTGGCGCGTGCCGCCTGCTTGTTCGTCGAGCCTTTCCGTCGTGCACAAATATCACAATCGAAATGCACGCTTGATTTCATTCTGTCGCATCCGTGACGCAACCAGGCGCGCTGCACAGGATCGAACATTTTCTGTCTGCTCTTTTTTCTTGCGGAATATTCGCGGAACCGACTAGCTTACTCGAGCCCAACCGATGCATCTCCGAGGAGTTAGAGCCATGACCGACACCGTTCGCCATTTTCTCGACCCAAACCGGCCTCGTATCAGTCGCCGCAATTTCTTGATGGCATCCGCGGGCATTGCGGGTGGTATGGCGCTCGGGTCTACCGTCGGTTCACGCCGGGCATCCGCGGCAGCCTTGAAAGAAGTTCGTTTCAGCGAAGCTGTCCATAACCTCGGTTACATCAATCTCTACGTTGGCATGCATGCCAAGATTTTCGAAAAGAACGGCCTCGACATGAAAGTGAGCGCCGCCGGCGGCGACACTCAAACATTTGCTGCCGTGCTCGGCGGATCCGCGGATTTCGCAATCGGCGATGCGACGATGGCGCAGATTTCGCGAGAGAACGGCGGTCCAGGTGTTGTCGTCGGGACGGTGGTACAACGAGCGCACTATTTCGGGGTATCAAAAACCCTGAAGCCGATTACCGATCCGAAAGACTTCAAAGGTTTAAAGATCGTCACGTCCCCCGAGCCCAACACGAATTACAGCGTTGCCAAGCGAATGCTGGAGAAAGCCGGCCTCAAGGTTAGCGTAGATGCGATAATCGTTCCCGTCAATCCAGGCACCGAGATCGCCGCGATGCTTGCAGGACAGGCGGACATCGCGATCGCCTATCAGCCCAGCGTTGCCGCTGCCGAAGCGCAGGGTGCCAAAGTGGTGTTCGACTTTTCGACTTATATCGGGCCGTTTTGCAACACCGGCATCATGGTGCTTCCAACCACGATCCAGAAAAGTCCGGATATGGTGCAGGCACTCGTGACTTCGTTCGAAGAAGCATCACGCAAGACCTACGCCGACCCGGCGTTTGCAAAGGAAGTGGCGCGCAAGGAATTTCCGGATTTGCCGGGCGACGTCGTCGATAAAGCGATCGATGCCGAACTGAAATATCTGATTCCGGCGCAGTCCGTCGTGACGAAACAGGATCAGTGGAAGAACTTGATGGAGATGCAGGTCTATCTGGGCAACGCCAAGGGATCGATCCCGTTCGACCAGATCATAGACAACTCGTTTGCCGACAAGGCGGTTGCCAGCCTGAAATGATGGGTAAGACGAACGGCGCCGGTGTCGCCTCGACGGGCCCGATGGCCGGAACGAGCATCGTTCCGGCTGTTCCGCTGGTCGTCGATCACGTGGCGAAAAGCTACGAAGTCGATGGAAAGATCGTGCCGGTCATTGGTGATCTTAGCCTCTCGCTGAACAAGGGGGAGATCGTCAGCATCGTCGGTCCGTCGGGTTGCGGAAAAACCACACTCCTGAATACCCTATGCGGATTGCTCGCGCCGGATTCCGGACGTATTCGCTGGTACGGTCAGGAGATAGCCGGTCAGCCGCAAAACGTTGGCTACATGCTTCAAAAGGATTTGCTGCTGCCTTGGCGAACCGCCCTGAACAACGTGATGCTCGGGCTCGAGATTCGCGGAGTGGCGGCGAGTGAGGCGGTCGATCGCAGCCGTGCAATGCTGGATCAACTCGGCCTCCACGGTTTTGCCGATCATTACCCTTCCACCCTTTCAGGCGGTATGCGCCAGCGGGTGGCGCTCGCGCGGACGCTGGTCAATGAACCGGGCGTGTTGCTGCTCGACGAGCCATTCGCGTCGCTGGATTTCCAGAACAAACTCCTGATCGAGAACGATACGGCAAAGCTGGTGCGCGAGGGCGGACGGTCGCTGTTGCTGATCACGCACGATATCGAGGAAGCCGTGTCACTTGCGGACCGCGTCATTGTGTTGTCGAAGCGACCGACCCGGGTCAAGGCCGTCTACGATATCGAGCTCGGCATCGACCGAACGGATATGATGGCAACACGCGATAGTCGTGATTTCAGCAAATATGTCCGGCGCATCTGGGCCGATCTTGACGTTGTTCTGCAATGACGGCGGAAATGGACAACGGGGTAAGCTCCCCAATTCCCGAAACCGCGCAACCGTTGAGGCTGCCCACCAGGCGACGATGGCACAAATTGCGTACAATTACCGTCGTTCTGGCGACGCAAGTGGCTCTGCTCGCGCTGCTGCTCGGCTTTTGGGAGCATATGACGGCGAGCGACAAGCAAGCTGCGTTCATGTTCGGCTCGCCCTCGGCGATCTTTGGTTTTCTCGGCCAGATGGCGCGCGACGGTAGTTTGTGGCGCGACACTTATGTCACCGGGCTCGAAACACTACTCGGCTTCGTCATCGGCAACTTCTTTGGCACGTTGATCGGACTGTTGCTTTGGTATTCCCGGTTCGTGTCGCGCGTCGTGGAGCCGTTCGTGATTGCGCTCGGTTCGATCCCGATCATCGCGCTCGCGCCCATTATCATCATCTGGTTTGGTACCGGACTGATCTCCAAAGTCGCGATGTCGACGCTGTCGGTCGTGATCGTTGCCTTGGTTACGTCTTACAAGGGCGCCATCGGTGTCGATGCGGATCAGATTAACCTGATGCGGACGCTGGGTGCGTCGAAGTTTCAGATATTCCGCAAGCTGGTGGTGCCCGCATCGCTCACCGATATTTTCGCCGGACTGAAGCTGACCGTCGGTTTTGCACTGATCGGTGCCATCGTCGGCGAGTTCATGTCGTCATCCGAAGGGTTAGGCCATGCCATCTTCAAGGCGGGTTCGCTCTACATCATTCCGAAAGTATTTGCGGCACTGGTCGCGACGATAGCGCTGGCGCTGTTGCTGACATTTGTGGTCGGCCGGATCGAGCGCCTCCTTATGCCCTGGCGGCGGATTCAGTAAATCCCGAATAAACGTTCGAAAAAAAGGAAATGAACATGTCACAACGTGTCAGCAAGGCCGGCAACATCAAATACGCTCTTTCCGGTGACGACAAATTCGTCGCGAGCGTCGATCCTGGCGAAACCTTCGTAGTGGAATGCGCGATCAATGCCAATGATGGCACCATCCGTCACCTCGGCCAGCAACTGACGCCAGCCGACGTTACCATGCCCTTCGTCAACGGCGCGACCGGGCCGATCGAGGTGCGTGGCTCGAAAGTTGGCGACATGCTCAACGTCGAGATCGTCAAGATGGAGCTCGACAACCTGGGCTTCACAGCGCTCTGGCCGGGCATCGGCATGTTTCCCGACTGGGTACGCCGCAAGGAATTCGGCATCCAGACAAGGGTCGTCGAGGTCAAGAACGACCTTGTGCATTGGAACGAACACGTCAAGCTGCCGGTGAAGCCGATGATCGGCGTGATCGGCGTTGCGCCGATCCATGGCGCGGTTCTCACCATAGACAATGGCACGCATGGCGGTAATCTTGATGTTCAGGAGATCACCACCGGCAACACGGTCATGTTGCGGGTCAATAAGGACGGCGCTCACCTGTTTCTCGGCGATTGTCACGCGATCCAGGGCGACGGGGAATGCAATGGCATGGGGGCGATCGAGATCGCAGCAACGCTCACCGTAAAAGTATCTCTCCAAAAAGCTCCGACCCGATTGAATCATCCGCGGGTCGAGACGCCGACACACATCTGCACATTGGGTTGCGCCAAGCCGTTGGAAGATGCCATGCGATTGGCATTCGAGGAGATGGTCTATTGGCTGGAAGAGGAATGGAAGATTCCCGCCGCGGAAGGCTACATGCTGCTCGGACAAATCGCGGAAGCGCGATGCACCCAGGTCGTCAATCCAAAATATACGTATATTTGCAAGGTCGACAAAAGCATCCTCGCGAAATATTTCGGCTGACGATGCTCACCATCATAGCCGAAATTGCCGTGCACGCAGACGCGGTCGCCAACGTTGAGGAGAGGAAACGCAAATGGATCTCGGATTAGAGGGCAAGAACGTCTTGGTCACCGGCGGAAGCAAGGGCATTGGACTTGCCGTCGCCTCGCTCTTCGTGGAAGAAGGCGCCAACGTCGCCATATGTGCGCGAAACGCCGACGAAGTAGGCAAGGTGGTGGCATCGTTGGCTGCCAAGGGCGTCAGGTCGTGGGGCCGGTCGGTCGATGTTGCGGATCCTGTCGCGTTGAAGGGATGGGTCGAGGATGCCGCGGTACAACTTGGCGGGATCGACATCATCGTCTGCAATGTCAGCGCGCTGGCCGTCGGCAACAGTACCGAGACGTGGGAGAATTCGTTCCGTGTCGACATGATGCACACGGTCAATTCAGTTGCGGCCGCGCTGCCTTATCTCGAACAATCGAAATCTGCTTCGATCGTCATCGTCTCGAGCGTCTCGGGCTTTGAAATCGATTTCGCTGCGGGCTCATACGGCGCCTTCAAGGCGGCGTTGATTCATTACGCCAAGGGATTGAGCAATCAGCTGATTGGCAAGGGCATACGCGTCAACGCGGTGTCGCCAGGCAACACCTATTTCGAAGGCGGAATTTGGCAAACCATCGAGCGCGGTTCGCCTGACCTCTATAAGACCGCGATGTCACTGAATCCCACGGCGCGCATGGGCACGCCGGAAGAAGTCGCCGCCGGTGTCGTGTTTGTTGCAAGCCCGGTCGCCAGTCGGATATCCGGAACCAATCTGATCATCGACGGTGCGCTTACCAAAGCTGTCTAGAAAGCGGTCCTGGGCGGAAACCTCATCCGGTTGACGGTTGATTGATCTTTCAACTTCTGGATTCGCCGTCGAGGCAGGATCTTCTTTACGCCAACGATTGGGCCCCGGTGCATTGGAGCATCGCGGGGCCCTCGATCTTCGTCGTTTGCGAAGAATGGCTGATACACATCAGTTGGAGGTCGAGATCCGTACAACGCGTGGCCTTTGCGCTCCGGTCTCGCGGGATTTGTTCAAAATTGTGCGCGGCGCTATGACGGCTAGCAGCTGCTGTTCACCTCAACTTGCGCCGGGACCTTGCGAGTGAGCAAGGTCAATGCTCTCTAATCGGTGGCGTCATTCTTCTCACCCTGACGTTAACCGGCGGACCTTGCGTCCGCATCTGCCGCGCGTTGTCTCGATCACATGATCAGACGCCAGTGCCTGCGGGGCGAGGAGCCAGATGCTCCACGAGCTTCGGCAGGTGCAGCAAGCAAATGCTGCTCCCGATATACTGGAGAGTCAAGTTACAGCGACAGTTACGCGCGGTGTCATAGAACCGCTACGCGCTGATCCGGCGCGTGTCACGCTCGCATGGCGCTGCCGGTTGTTCAAACATGCACCGCGGCGCGAACCCGCCCGGCATTGCCGAACACGCGCAGATAACGCTCGATTTCCGCCGGCGTACCGGTCGCCTTTTCCGGATTGTCCGAGAGTTTGACGGCGGGCCGGCCGTCGACCGACGTTACCTTGCAGACGATCGAGATCGGATCGAGATTGGCGGAGCCGTCCGGCGCGCAGCCGACGAAATCATTGGTCAGGTTGGTGCCCCAGCCAAAGCTGATCCTGACGCGGCCGGCAAAATGACGATAGGTCTCCTCGATCGAGCCGACGTCCATGCCATCCGAAAACACCAGCAGCTTCTCCCTGGGGTCCTTCCCTTTTTGCTTCCACCACTTGATGATTTCCTCGCCGGCAGCGATCGGCGGCGCGCTGTCGGGGCGAAAGCCGGTCCAGTCCGCCACCCATTCGGGGGCATCCCGCAGGAATGAGGTGGTGCCGAAGGCATCGGGCAGGGCGATCAGGAGGTTGCCGCCATAGGTATGGCGCCACTGATCGAGAATGCGATACGGCGCCCAGCGCAGCTCGGAATCGTCGTTGGCCAGCGCCGCGGCCACCATCGGCAATTCATGCGCATTGGTCCCGATCGCTTCCAGGTCATTGTCCATCGCCAGCAGGACATTCGAAGTGCCGGTGAAGGAAGATCCAAGGCCCTCCTTGACGGCCTCGACGCACCAGCGCTGCCATAGAAAGCCATGGCGGCGCCGCGTCCCGAAATCGGACAGACGAAGTCCCTCCAGTTTGCGCAAGCGCTCGACCTTGGCCCAGAGCTTGGCCTTGGCGCGGGCGTAGAGAACGTCGAGCGCGAACCGGCCTTGCCCCTTCATCACCTGGCGCGCGCGCAACTCGTTGAGAATGGCCAGCGCCGGTATCTCCCACATCGTGGTGTGGGTCCATGGCCCGTGGAAATGCAGCTCGTACTGGCCGTCGACCTTGTGCAGCTCGTATTCGGGCAGGCGGAAATTGGCAAGCCAGTCGATGAAGGCGGGCGAGAACATCTGGGTCTTGCCGTAGAACGTATTACCGGCGAGCCAGATCAATTCCTTCTTGGAAAAGCGGATCGAGCGGGCATGGTCGAGCTGGGCGCGCAACTCGCCCTCGTCGATGATTTCGGCCAGCCGCACCTGCTT
>Ga0137409_10008693_pt1 | contig 10364 bp, 8 predicted proteins | sample CZODoug1_16funga_FD_122059 | JGI IMG/M metagenome (GOLD analysis project Ga0137409, IMG submission 122059) | Vadose zone soil fungal communities from Angelo Coast Range Reserve, California, USA - CZODoug1_16fungal (Hybrid Assembly) | ecosystem: Environmental > Terrestrial > Soil > Vadose zone...
TTCCGCGATTTCCACGACGCGATCGAATGGGCCGCGGTGCAGCCCTGGAGCAGTGGCAAGGTAGGCCTGCTCGGCATCTCCTACTACGCCGCGGGCCAGTGGATGATCGCCGCCGAGCGACCGCCGCATCTCACCGCAATGCTTCCCTGGCAGGGCACCTACGATTTCTACCGCGACCGCACCCGCCAGGGCGGCATTCTCGGCAGCGGGTTTCTCAATCGCTGGTGGAACCGCAGCGTGCTGCGAAACCAGCACGGCAATCCCGACACGCCTCTCACCGACCTCTCCACGGGCGAGCGCAACACGGGGCCGGCAAACCTCTCGCCCGCCGAGCTTGCAGCGAACCGCGTCGACTACATCGAGAATCTTCTCGCGCGCCCGCTGAACGGCCCCTGGTACGAGGAGCGCAGCGCCCGCCTCGATCGCATCGCGATCCCGGCGCTGGTGGTCGCGAACTGGGGCGGGCTCGGCCTGCACCTGCGCGGCACGATCCTCGGTTACCTCGGCATCGCTTCGCGCGAGAAGTGGCTCAAGGTGCAGTCGGGCTCGTATTTCCTCACGTTTCTCCAGATGCAGAGCGTGGCCTTGCAGCGCAAGTTCTTCGACCACTATTTGAAAGGCGCGGACAACGGCTGGGAGCGCGAGCCGAAAGTCGAGGTCACGGTGCGCGCTCACGACGACACGGTCGAGCGCGTGGTGGGCGATTCGAATTGGCCGCTCACCGGCACGCGCTGGACTCGTTTCTATCTCGATGCCTCGAGGAAGACACTTTGCGCGGCTTCTCCGAACAGGGGAGCGAGCGTCAGCTACGCGGCGCTGAGCGAAGGCGTGACCTTGAGCACGGCACCGCTGGAACGCGAGTTGGAGTTCGCCGGACCGATCGCGGCGAAACTGTGGGTGTCGTCCTCGACCGACGACATGGACCTGTTCGCGACCCTGCGCGCCTTCGATCCGCGGGGAAAGGAAATCACGTTTCTGTCCGCCGTCGAGCCCAAGGCGCCGGTCTCGCAGGGCTGGTTGCGCGTCTCGCAGAGAACGCTCGATTCGCGGCGCTCGACCGAGTGGCAGCCCTGGCACGCCCACGACCAGGCGCAAAAGCTGAAACCCGGCGAAGCGGTCGAGGTGGACCTCGAGATCTGGCCGGCGAGCCTCGCTCTTCCCGCAGGATTTCGTCTTGCGCTCACTCTGCAAGGCAAGGACTTCGAGCGGCCTGGAGAAGCGGGAGTACAAAAGGGCTCGGGCTGGTTCCTCCACGACGATCCGCGCGACCGGCCGCCCGAGAGCTTCGCCGGGACTCACAGCATTCACACCGGCAAAGGCCGGGAATCGTACCTGCTGCTGCCCGTGATTCACGAGCACCGATTGCCCTGAAACGCCCGCGCCTTCCAGGCTAGTATGCACCCGGTGATTCGTCAGGTTTTCACGACCTACCACACCCGCGACATAGAATAGTCTGCTCGCAGAAAAGACGCGCCCCGCGCGCCGTGCGAGAATCGCAGAGTCGAATCCGGGAGGGGACATGCTGATCTCGGTCATCAATCTTGCTCAACCCAAGATTGCGGATGCCGAACTGCAGAAGGCAATCCGCGCCATCAATATCCAGATCGCCGAGGACTTCGCGCCGTACTGGCAGTTCGGCGCGCGCCTGAGGCTGGAAGGCCCGGTCGGAGGTAAGCCCGACCCCAAGCGCCTGGAGGAAATGCGCGGTGACGCGATCCTCTACGTGTGGGACGCACCGAAGAGCGAGCAGGACGACGCGCTCGGCTATCACGACACCAACTTCAAGGGCATACCGTACGGTTTCGTATTTCCGCAGATATCGAAGAAGCTCAGCGAAAACTGGACAGTGACCCTGTCCCACGAAGCCCTCGAGCTTCTCGCGGACTCGCAGGCGAATATGCTGGTGCAGGGTCCGCACCCCGTTCACGCCGGACGTCTCGTTTATCACTGGTTCGAGATGTGCGACGCCGTCCAGGACGAGAGCTACGAGATCGACGGTATTGCGGTTTCCAACTTCGTGCTGCCGCTCTACTTCACTCCGGGCAACGAGTCCGGAAGCAGGAACGACTTCCTCGGCACCAAGGCCAAGGGCAAGACCCTCGAGTCCTTCGGCGTGAACAAGGGCGGCTACATCGGTTTTTTCGATCCCGAAAATAAAAAAGACGACTACTTCTATGGACGTCGCGGCATGGACAAGCGCGCGCGACAACGGTTCGCGATCAAGACCCAGGCGGGTTTCGGCCGCAGGGCGCTGCGGACGGGGCGCGCGAAATAATACCAATAGAAGCATCTCGACACGCAGAATACCTAGGTCGTAGTTGCTTACTCCTCTGGGCGACTGGCTGCCTCAAATTACCCGCTAAACCTTGAGAGAGGTCCGACTTTAGCTCGGCCGATTCCCGCACAGCCCGAAGGAGCGATCATGGAAATCACGATCCGGAATTCCCCACTCGACGTCGAACGGGGCGACACCACGTTTGTCCTCGACGATCAAGGCAGCGCCATGACGACCCTGATTCTCACCGTCGAGGGGTTCCCGCCGATCCAGCACGACGAGCCGCACAAGGGCTCCCTCACCAAGACCCTCAAGCTTGCCAAGGGAACCTATGACTGCAATATCTTCATTGCCAGCTACCGGCATGGGGCCTTGGGGCCTACCTACAAGTCAAAGGTGACTGTGAATGGAACGACGGTCGCCATCGCGGACGGATCGATCGGCAAGGATGAAAGCGAGCGCGACGACCAGGAGTTCACGCTGGTCGTGGGATAGTCGCCGGAAACCAAGCATGCACGTTCTCAGTTGCGAAGGAGGCATCATGAGCCAGTTACGACATCTCGCTTGCGCAGCGCTAGGCTGGCTGCTCCTCGACGTGCATTGAACAGCGCTCACTCGTCGCGCAAGGTGTGAATGGGCGGCGTGTTGACCACTCGGCGTGTCGCCAGAGTGCCGCTCACCCCGACCAGAATGGTGCCGCACACCAATCCGACCACCCACACCCAAGGGTCGAGTGTGTACTCGAGCGAGAACAGGCGTCGTGCCAATACCCAGCCCACCGCCGTTGCACCGAAGGCCGCCAACGTGCCTGAGAGAAATCCCAGCGCCGAGAATTCGGCGGCGACGCCCTGCAGCACGGTGCCGCGGCTGGCGCCCAGAGTGCGTAATATGGCGCTTTCATAGCGCCGCTCGTCGCGCGTCGATTGAACGGCGGCCAGCAGCACGACGATTCCCGCAGCAAGGGTGAACAGAAACACGTACTGCACCGCCAAGGAGGCGCGATCCATGATGTCGCGGATTTGCTTGAGTATGGCGTCGACGTCGAATACCGATATGGTCGGAAACTGACGCACCAGATCGGCGAGAGACGGCCGCTGCGAGGGCGTCAGAAATACGCTGGTCATGTAGGTGCCGGCCGCGCCATCCAGCAGTCCCGGTGGAAATACCAGAAAGAAATTCGGGCGGAAGCTGTCCCAGCGGATCTTGCGAATGCTGGCCACCTCCGCGGTCACCGTTTCTCCGGCCACATCGAAGCTGATCTTGTCCCCCAGTTTCAGCTGCAAGGCTTCTTGATATTCGGTCGATATGGATACCAAGGGTTTGCCCGCGTCCGCGCGCGTCCACCAAGACCCTGCGATCAATTGATTGTCTTCCATCAAGCCGGCGGACCAGGTGAGGTTCTGTTCCCGTTCCAGGAACCCGCGACCGGCATCGTCGCGCAATTTGATCGACTCGCTTGGCCGCGAATTGATCGCGGTAATGCGCGCACGCACCATGGGAAACATGGCCGGCTGCCCCAATCCATGCGATTGCAGGAATTCCCGCAAGGATTGGCGCTCCTCCGGGCGGATGTTGATCAGAAAATTGTTGGGCACATCCGCGGGCAGGCTATGCCGCCAATCGGCGAGCAGATCGCCGCGCACCACCGCCAGCAACAGCAGCACCATCAACCCTAAGCCGAAGGCGACGATTTGCACGACGCTGCCCCCGCCGCGCCGCGAGACATTGGCGAGACCGTAGCGCCACGCGATTCCCACGCCGCCGCGCAGGCGGCCTGTGAGACGCACTAAACCGAATCCCGCCAACGTTAGCACCATTCCGACCCCCAGCACGCCGGCAAGGACGGAGAGCACCAACTCCGTGTCGCGCACCAAGCTCCACAGAATCGCGAACAAGGCCGCGAGCGCCAGCAAGTAGCTCAATCCGTAGCGCAGCGGCGGCGCGCTCACGCTCTTGCGCAGCACGCGGGCCGGCGGAGTGCTTTTCAATTGCAACAGCGGCGGCAAAGCGAAGCCGATGAGCATGGCCAACACCGTGACGAGCGCGATGGGCAGCGGCGCGAGCGACGCCGCGGGCAGTTCGGTTCGGATGAGATCCCGCAACAGCCACGCAAGACCGGACTGCGCGAGATAGCCCAGCAGCGCGCCTATGGCCACCGCGAAGACCGCCAACAAGGTCAGTTCGATGATGGAGATCGCCAGCACGAAGCCCTGCGAGGCGCCCATGCACTTCATCAATGCCACGGTATCGATGTGCCGTGTCGCATAGCGTCTGGCGCCCATCGCCACCGCCACCGCGGCAAGCAGCACGGACGCGAGGCTGGCGAGATTGAGAAATCGGCTGGCGCGGTCGATGGCGGAATTGAGCTGCCGGCTCGATTCATCGACCTCGCGCAAACGCTCGCCCGGCGCCTTGGTCGTCACCAAGTACTCGCGAAAATCGGCTATCGGGACCGCGGGACCTGCGAACAGGCCGGCGTAGGTCACACGGCTGCCGGGCTGAATCAGCTCGGTCGATGCCACGTCGTCATAGTTGAGCAGCGCGGCGGGCGCGAGATTCACGAAGCCCGTGCCCTGATCCGGCCGGTAATCGAGCACTTGCGTCACTCGAAACGAGGCTGCACCGATCCTCAAGGGCGACCCGAGCGCGATTTTCAATTGGGCGATGATGCGAGCGTCGATCCACACTTCGCCGCGGTTCGGTACGCGGTCGGTGGTACGTGCGACACCGAAGGGTGCGTTCGCGATGCGTACGTGGCCGCGCAGCGGATAGCTCGCCGTCACCGCGTTGAGCGCCGCCAGCTGGCTCGAGGTTCCGCTGAATATGGCGGTCGGGAAGGACAGGATTCGCGCGCTCCGGAGGCCCCTGGCCTGCGCCTCGGCGAAATAGCGCGCCGGGATGGGACTGGGCGATTCCAGGCGCAGATCGGCCGCGAGCACTTCCGCCGCCTGCGCGCGCACCCCTTGCGAGATGCGGCTGGTAAAAAAGCCAACCGCGGTCAGAGACAGGACCGCCACCGTCAGCGCCAGCAGCAAAACCGAGAGTTCGCCGGATTTGAGGTCGCGCCATAGGTTGCGCAGTGCGAAGCGTGCGACTTGCATCAATTCACCGTGTGGCCGGCGTCGAGTTCGAGAACACGGCCGCAGCGCCCTGCCAACGTGCGATCGTGCGTCACCAGCACCAAGGTGCTGCCCGTGCGGCGATTGAGGTCGAACAACAAGTCGGTGATGCGTTGCCCGGTCGCCGTATCCAAATTGCCGGTGGGTTCGTCTGCGAACAGCACGTCCGGATGCGTCACGAAGGCGCGCGCGATCGCCACGCGCTGCTGCTCGCCGCCGGACAATTGCTTGGGGTAGTGCGCGAGGCGCGGCGTCAAGCCGACTTGGGCGAGCGCGCTGACCGCCACCTGCCGCGCATCGCGGCTCTGCCGAAGTTCCAGAGGCAACATGACATTTTCAACGGCGGTGAGCGATGGGATCAAATGAAACGACTGAAACACGAATCCCACATGCTTGCCGCGAACGGCGGCTCGGCCGTCTTCGTCGAGCTGGGTTATATCGACGCCGGCGATCAGCACTCGACCCGTGCTCGGAGAGTCGAGTCCCGCGAGCAACGCCAACAGCGTGGACTTGCCCGCGCCGGAAGCGCCGACGATCGCCAATGTCTCGCCGGTTCGCACACTGAGGCTCACATCGGCGAGAATAGTCAGCTGTCCCTCGGGGCTTGCGACGGTCTTGGAGACATTTTTCGCTTCGAGAACGATTTGATCTTGCATTGAGGAGCGCCTGTGAAACGGCTGTTGGTCCTATTCGTGTTGATTGCTGCATCCGTCTCGGCCAACGGCGCAGCGCCTGCCGAAGCACCGGTGATTCTCGTGTTCGGCGATAGTATCAGTGCCGGCTACGGGCTGGCGCGCGTCGAACAGGGCTGGGTGGCGTTGCTGCAAACGAGGCTCAAGGAGCAAGAGTACGGTTACCAAGTCGTCAACGCCAGCGTCAGCGGCGAGACCACCGCCGGCGGACTCGCGCGCCTGCCGAGGGCGCTGATGTTGCATCAACCCAAGATTGTCATTCTCGAATTAGGCGGCAATGACGGCTTGCGCGCGCTGCCGATCGCGCAAATGCGCGCCAATTTGGTGCGTATGATCGACCTGTCGGCGGCCGCCGGCGCGCAGGTTCTGCTGCTGGGAATGCGGATGCCGCCGAACTATGGGCCCGACTTTACGGAACAATTTCGCTTGTGTTACACCGAAGTGGCACGCGACAAAAAACTGCCTCTGGTGCCCTTCCTGCTGAATGACATTGCCCTTTTCCCAAATCTCATGCAAGCCGACGGAATTCATCCCGACGAACTCGGGCAACCCAAGTTGCTGGCCAATATCTGGCCATCGTTGAAGCCGCTCTTGCGCCGCTGACTGCGTCGCGCTCGACGGGTGCGGCCCGTCGCGCTACGGGCGGGCGCCGCCGACGCCCCCCCGCAACCTCAGCGCGCAGTAACTACGGTGCCGTCAGCCATTCGGCGACGCCGCCGCGGTGCGAACAAGTCCCGGAGTGGTGCTGCGACTTGGAATAAGTACCATCCTTGCACTTGGCGGTCGCTCCGGTCGGATCGGTGTTGCTCGCCGTCGCGGTCGGTGCCGATTTCGAAGCAGTCGATGACTTCGCGGCGGCCGGCGTAGCGGCAGCCGGTGCGGCGGCCGTTGCCGGGGCCGAGAGAGGGGCATCCAACGCGGGCTTGCTCTTGGATGGCTTTTGCACGCCGCCGTGGCCGCTGCACGCGCCCCGCCCGGTGGCCATGGAGGTCGTGCCATCCTTGCAGGTGGTGGGTGTGCCCGACGCCGCGGGAGCAGCCGGGGCGGCGGCAGGCTCCGCCGGAGCAGCGGCGGCCGCTTTGCTGGCAGCGTCCTTTTGCACGCCGCCATGGCCGCTGCACGCACCCCGGCCGGTGGCCGTGGAGGTCGTGCCGTCCTTGCACGTGGTAGGAGCGCTGGAATCCGCTGCGTGCGCGGGAAGCCCCAGCATGAATGCCATCAAGGGCACTGCCAAAAATCCGGCAAGATTGGTATTTTTCATGAAAGTTCACTCCCTGGTTTGATTCGGATAACCGCCGAATTGTAGACCGATTCGGGTCAAAACCAATCTGGAGCCTGGGTCTTCAGTGCGCGGTGGAAATGGGCAAAATCGTCGTCACGTTCATCACGAACGGCGTGTGCTGGCGGCCGGACCCCGCCTGAAACAGGACACCATCGACGCTGACATGTGAATTCTCGATGACGTTCTGCGGAAATTCCGCCACTCCGACCAACTGCACGTCGTTTGCCGGTAGACAGTGGTGGCTTTGCGCAGGCGCGTAGATATAAGCCGTCCGATCCAGCGCCAACACCGGCACATTGTCCACCCCGTCGGTGGCCGGGTAGTTGCGGAAGTGAACTCGTCCGGTCAGGTTATTCTTGACCGGCTGTTGGAACAGGCAGGGACCATAGCCTATGACACAGCCGGTCAGCCCAAGATACGCGCCAATTAATGACCATCGCCAATATTTCATCAACGCCGCTCCATGCGATTCAATGCCGCGCTTGCGATTCAGTGCCGCTCATACCCATGAGTGCAAGTTTACTCCCTGCCAACTGGAACATTGCTGGCATCGCCCCCGAATGCTATACACGCCACCAAGAATCTATCTTTGTGCTCGCGAAGCGAGCACCTATCAAGCGGGGTCGCCTCGACCCCGTTTAATTCGGCGCGCAGCGCCTGGCAACACTATGGATCGAAATTGGCTGAAGCAATACCCGCCCGGCGTGCCGGCGGACATCGACCCCGACCGCTATGCCTCGCTGCGGGACATTTTCGAGGAGGCGTGCATCGCCCATCGGCAAGCGCCCGCCTTTACCAACATGGGCGCAACCTTGACCTATGCCCAGCTCGACGAGCTCAGCCGAGCGTTCGCGGCGTGGCTGCAGAAGAAGTCCGGCTTGAGCCCGGGCGATCGTGTCGCGCTCATGATGCCCAATGTCCTGCAGTACCCGATCGCACTGTTCGGCGTGCTGCGCGCCGGCATGGTGGCCGTCAACACCAACCCGCTCTATACCGCCCGCGAACTCGAGCATCAACTGAAGGACTCCGGCGCGAAGGCCATCGTCATCGTGGAGAACTTCGTGCATGTGCTGCAGCAAGTGCTGCCGCGCACGGACTTGAAAAAGGTGCTCGTCACCCGTATCGGCGATTTGCTGGGAATCCCGCGCGGTTTCATCGTGAATTTCGTACTGAAGTACGTGCGCAAGCAGATTCCGGAATGGAAGATGCCGGGGGCGTCGACGTTCAAGAGCGCCTTGGGCGGCGGCCTGGGACTCAAGCTCGACCCCGTGCCGCTGACGGGGGAGGACATGGCCTTCCTGCAATACACGGGCGGCACCACGGGGGTCGCCAAGGCTGCGATTCTCACCCACCGCAACATGGTAGCGAACGTGCTGCAAGCCTCCGCCTGGATAAATCCCTCGCTCAAGGCCAATGAGGCGCGCATCGTCATCACCGCGCTGCCGCTGTATCACATCTTCGCGCTCACGAGCAATTGCCTCGCCTTCCTCTCCTTGGGCGCTCGCAATGTGCTCATCACGAATCCGCGCGATTTCAAATCGTTCGTAGCCGAACTGAAAAAATACAAGTTCAATTTCATCAGCGGCGTCAACACGCTCTTCAACGCGCTGCTGCACACGCCGGGATTCGAGACCGTGGACTTCAGCGCGCTGCGCGTTACCTTCGCCGGCGGCATGGCCCTGCAAGGAGTGGTGGCCGCGCGCTGGAAACAAGTGACGGGTTGTATAGTGACCCAGGGCTGGGGATTGACCGAAACCTCGCCGATCGCCACCGCCAATCCAACCGGCCTCGATTTCAACGGGTCGATCGGCCTTCCCGTTCCCTCGACCGACATCTCGATCCGCGACGATGCCGGCAAGGAACTGCCGGTGAACGGCATCGGAGAAATCTGTGTATTCGGACCGCAGGTCATGCACGGATATTGGAATCGGCCGGATGAGACCGAGAAAGTGATGTTCGGCGATTGGCTGCGCACCGGCGACATCGGCCGCATGGACGCCGCCGGCTTCGTTTACATCGAAGATCGGAAAAAGGACATGATTCTGGTATCCGGCTTCAACGTGTATCCGAATGAGATCGAAAGCGTCGTCGCCGCGCACCCGGGCGTGCTGGAAGTCGCCGCGGTCTCCCAGGCGGACGAGAATTCCGGCGAAGTCGTCGCGCTATTCGTGGTCAAGAAGGATCCGAGCCTCACCGCGGAGGCCTTGATCGCGTTTTGCCGAACCGAATTGACCGGCTACAAAGTCCCGAAGCATGTGTACTTTCGCACCGAGCTGCCCAAGAGCAACGTCGGCAAGATCCTGCGCCGTGCACTACGCGACGAACTCCGCGCGGCCCACCCCGTAACGGCTTGATTTCCGCTCGCGCAGCGAGCGCTATCGGACGGGATCGCCTCGACCCCGTTAATTTCGGCACGGAGTGCCTAAAACACAGTCGATGAGCACCGCGACGCGCTCCGGGTCGACGTCGGGCGTAATGCCATGACCCAAATTGAAGACATGGCCCGGGCCGTCACCGTAGCTCGCCAGCACTCGCAGAGTTTCCGCCCGCAAAATCTCCGGCGGGGCGAATAGAGCCGAAGGATCGAGATTGCCCTGCAGCGCCACGCGGCCGTCGACGGCTCGGCGCGCATCCGCAAGGTCCGTAGTCCAGTCGATGCCGACGGCATCGCAGCCGATGGCGGCGATTTTCTTGACCCAAGCGCCGCCGCCCTTCGTGAACACGATGTTGGGAACCCGGCGGCCGGCGGCCTTGCGAGTCAGTGCGTCGATCACCTCCGCCATGTAGCGCAGGGAAAATTCCTCGTATTGCGCCGGCGTGAGCACGCCGCCCCACGTATCGAACAGCATCACCGCCTGCGCGCCGGCGGCAATTTGCGCGTTCAGATACAGGATGGTGGCCTTGGCCAGCACTTCGAGCAACCGATGAAGATCGCGCGGCGCCTCGTACATCATGCGCTTGATCTGGCCGAAGGTCTTGCTGCCGCCCCCTTCCAC
>Ga0137409_10001302_pt1 | contig 10363 bp, 9 predicted proteins | sample CZODoug1_16funga_FD_122059 | JGI IMG/M metagenome (GOLD analysis project Ga0137409, IMG submission 122059) | Vadose zone soil fungal communities from Angelo Coast Range Reserve, California, USA - CZODoug1_16fungal (Hybrid Assembly) | ecosystem: Environmental > Terrestrial > Soil > Vadose zone...
GATCGGCTCCGGCGGCGGATTCGGCGGAGGTGGAGGCGGAGGCGGAGGGGGATCCGGAGTCGGCGGCGGTGGTTCCGGGGGCGGTGCTGGAGTGGGCTCGGGGGCGGGCGCTGGGACCGGCGCCGGCGTGGGCGGCGGGTCGGCGGGCTGCGCAGGTTGAGCCGGCGGCGGCGCGGCAGCCTCGTCGCTGTGCTGCGCGCAACCCGCGAGCACGAGCAACATAGCGAATTGCAGAACTAGGAACGAGACACCGAAAGCGCCGCGAAGCGGATGCAAACCGTTCCCCCCGGGCCGCGCCCTATCCATGCTGCACCTCCTGAGTCCGCGGTCTCGTGCAAGAGCCGGGCCAGACAAGGTCGACGCCTCGGTCGGACGTCTCCGCTCGCGTGTCAGGGGTTCCGGGATCCGCCGTTGCGGCCGTCGGCACGGTCGGCTTGCGCGCGCCCGGTCTCGACATTTTTCTTCGCACGCGGTTTCTTGCGGGCCGATTCCGCAGCTGCCCATTTCTCCTCGGCGTTGACGGGCGGCTGATCGGGCGGGCTGCTGCTCGGCGCATCGCTCGCGGGGAACGACTCCCTGATCGACTCGTCGACGGCGCGCGAATCCGCCGCGCCTTCGCCGCGGAGTCGCTTCTCGGCGGCGAACCAATCCTCCTCGGCGCGGCCGTGCGGACGCCCGCGTTGTTCCCAAAGCCGATGCGCCAACTCGCGCACCGCTTCCTCACTCGGCTTCTTGCTCATTTCGTCGCTCCCTAGCGTGGTCTGTTCGGTTTCGAGTGGTCTATCCGATTCCACACTGCACGAGTCATGCCGTCGGCAGCGGCGCGGCATGGCGCCGCGGACGCGGACTTCTCTTGCGGCGGGAGTTGCAATTCTTGGAATCGCCGCGTCCTCGCAAATTCGACGGTGCCCTCGTGAACGTTGGTACGGGACTTGCAAAATCGAGCCTCAGGGACGGACCCATCGTTCATGGAGGACGGCAATGAACGCGATGCTGAAGAAACTGATCGCCGGAGTCGCGGCGGCGATCGGATGGCTGACTCTGGTGCTGCCGGGCGTGGCCGAGCAGAACGCCGATGCGAGGTTCCTGATGGATGCGATCCGTGCGGACGTGGCTGAAGTTCGGCTCGGCGAGCTCGCGACGCAGCGCGGCCAGAGCGAGGGCGTGCGGCATTTGGGCCACATGCTCGCGGCGGACCACGCGAAGTCCATGGACAAGACGTCGGACCTTGCGAAATCGCTCAAGGTCGCGGTGCCCACCGAGGCGAGTGCCGACGCTCAAAAGGAATACGAGTCGCTCGTGCGACTCTCGGGCGGCGCGTTCGACACCGCGTTCATCAACGCGATGATCAAGGGTCACCGGGACGCAATCGCAAGCTTCAAGAAGGAGGCCGAGGACGGCGACGACGTCGACGTCGCGAGTCTCGCGCGGGAAACGCTGCCGACGCTCGAGGAGCACCTCGCGATGGCGCAGTCGCTGCAGAGCGGTAACCCGTTGTCCGGTGGCTGATCTTTCCCGCTTCCCGTCGCGCGGGTCGCGTCTCGGTTTTGCGGTTGGCGCCGCGGTCGCGCGCATCTCACCGCCAAACTGAAACGCGACCCGAGTTGCCTCCCGCCCGTCGGCGTGATACGTAACGCCCCGGAACGACCACACGTTCCGGGGGGACCATGCGTAACTTTCATCGGATCGGCATGCTGCTGGTGGCTGCTTGCTGCGCGGGCCCGTGCGCCGCGCAATCTCTGGTCGCGGAGGTCGGCTGGGCGTACGCGATCACCGAGGGCCAGGCGACTCCGGCGCCGAAGGACGATGGCACGCTGTTCACGCTGCCGGGCTCCGACAAGTCGTTCACGCTCGACCAGATCCGCAACCGCATGGGACCGGCGGATTGGTATCCCGGCGAACATCCGAGCATGCCGCCGGTCGTCGCGAAGGGTCGCGAGGAGGCCGGAATTTGGGCGTGCGGCCTCTGCCACTACCCGAACGGCAAGGGCCGTCCCGAGAACGCCGGCGTCGCGGGCCTGCCGAAGGGCTACTTTATCCAGCAGCTCGAGGACATGAAGAACGGCCTGCGGCACAGCGCGGAGGCGCGCAAGGCGAACACCGAGCTCATGGTCGGCTTCGCGCACCAGATGACCAACGCCGAGATGGAGCAGGCGGCAGACTATTTCGGCGCGCAGCGCTGGACCCGCTGGATCGAGGTCGTCGAGGCCGACACGGTGCCGAAGACGCGCGTCGACGGCGGCATGCACCTGAAGCTCGAAGGCGCGGAGGCGGGTACCGAGCCGCTCGGCCGGCGCATCGTCGAGTCGCCGAAGAGCGCGAAGGACACCGAGCTCTTGCGCAATCCGCACTCGAGCTTCACGGCGTACGTGCCGAAGGGCTCGATCGCGGCGGGCGAGGCGCTCGCGAAGAACGGCGGCGGCAAGGCCACGCCGTGCACGGTGTGTCACGGCGAGACGTTCGACGGCCTCGCGCTCGTTCCTACGCTGCGCGGCCGCTCGCCGAGCTACATCGCGCGACAGCTCGTCGACTTCAAGCAGGGCACGCGCCACGGCGTCTGGGCGCCGCTGATGGTGCCGGTGGTGGCGAAGCTCACGGCCGACGACATCTTGAATCTGTCCGCCTACCTCGCGTCGCTGCCGCCGCCGTAATCTTTCGAGCGATGTATGCGTGGCCGCTAGCGGAAGTGCTTCGTTGACTGCTCGTTTTCGAGGCAGATGAACTCGATGAGCTCGGTATCGAGCATGATCTGCTGCTTGATCGTCACCGTCCACGGTCGCGTGTAGGCATTCGGATCGTCCACGGTGACTTCGATCGTCAAGTTCCCGTAATTCACGCGTGTGAAACGCTCGGTCATGGTGGCTGCGTCGGTTAGCGGGTTGCCGTTGACGTCAAGCCATCCACCATCTCTGAATCCGCTGGTACGGACGACGAGCGTGTCGCCTTCCCAAGCGCCGGTCGAATAGCCGAACCACCATGGCTGTGCGTCGTTGTCCGGCAACGGCCGCCCATCGGTGAACAGCTGGCGGATACCGCCGTTGCCTTCATAGACGATCACGGTGACACCCGGCGTCTGAACAATCTTGCGCGGCATCGGATGGGTGTGTAGCTGCATATTGCCCATCGGCAGGCAATGGGCGTCGGGGTTGTCCTTCATGTTGTCGGCCACCCGCTGCGCTTTCAGCCTCGCCGCCGCGGGTTGAAACGGGAGCCCGCCCGGCACACCGGACGCGACGTCGAAGAAGACGTCCGGTCCTCGCGGCAGGACCGCCGGCCTACCCGGGGAGCCGCCGGTGCCGCTCACGCCGTTACCGAGCTCGTTCCACCCGGGGTTCTCCCAGATGCCGGAAAGATCCGGTTTGCCCTCGCGCGTCCGTGGCGCAGGGCCGAGCAGGTCCGGTCTTCCGTCGGCGGCTCGCGGCACGTCTCCTGTGGGGAACAGCGGCCACTGCGCAGAGACCGAGGGTGCAACCACGATCGCGATTAGAGCGATGACTGCAGCGGGACGCCGGAACATACGGCGCGATTCTACGCTCGGAGGGGCGCGAGACACTGGAGAAACTTGCGTAGATGGTCGCCAGGGAGGGAATCGCCACGAGCGGCGGATACTCTGATTCGCGGCGTCGCCGCGCTGCCGCGCCGTTTGCAAGCATGCGCACGCGGGTGCAGGCTACCCGTGACTTCGGGGGGGGGCAATCATGAGAGGCGTCTCAAGTGTGCAGGTCTGTGTGCTCGGCGCCGTGGTCGCGCTGCAATGCGCCGCGCGCGCCGATGATCGCACCGCCGCGCGCGAGCTCGCGGTCGAGCCACCCACGCTGATCTCACTCGGCGTGGACTGGTGGATCGACGGCGACGACAACCGCAACGCGAGCGTGAGCGTGGAGTATCGGCGCGCGAGCGACCCGACTTGGCGGCGCGGGTTGCCGTTGCTGCGCCTGCAGCGCGAGCAGGTGAACGGCCGCGTCGGCGGCCCGAGCTTCGTCGACGCCGCGAACGCCGCGGAGAGCGCGGCCGCGCTCGCGCGCGCGAACCCGCCGCCGGCCGCGGCGCCGGGTGCGGCGGTCACCGGCGCCGGGCCGTTCGCGTTCAGCCCGTTCTCGTACGTGGCGCCGAACATGTTCTCGGGCAGCGTCTTCGACCTCGCGCCCGATACCGACTACGACCTCAAGCTCACGCTGTCCGATCCCGACGGTGCCACGGGCGAGCTCGTGCGCACGCTGCGCGCACACACGCGTCGCGAACCCATGCCCGCGGCGGGCGGCAAGATCTATCACGTCTATCCGGTCGGCTACGAAGGGCAGCGCGCGGAGCCGTCGTTCACGGGCCTCATGGCTGCGTACTACATGGGCGCCGCGCACTTCGACTATCAGAACGCTTATCCGCCGCGCGTGCGGCCCGGCGACACGATCCTCGTGCACGCGGGCGTGTATTTGAGCGACCGGCATCACTACATGAACCGCGCGCCGTCGCCGGGCTACCTCGCGTTGGCAACAGTATTCGACGGCACGTATTACCTCACGCAGAGCGGCACCGCGGACAAGCCGATCGCGATCAAGGCGGCCGGCGACGGCGAAGTGATCTTCGACGGCGACGGCGCCGAGAACCTGTTCAACCTGATGACCGCGAATTACCACTACTTCGAGGGCATCACGGTCCGCAACACCAACGTCGCGTTCCTGCTTGGGCTGAAGGGCATCGCCGGCGCGAGCGGCTTCACGTTGAAGCGCTCGCGCCTCGAGAACGTGGGTCGCGGCGTGCACGACGACTGGTCGGGCTCGAAGAATTTCTACATCGCCGACAACGTGCTGATCGGCCGCCACGACCCGGGCAAGATGATGGGCTGGAACGGTGCGCTCTGGGAAAAGCTGCCGGGCTTCCCCGAGCGGCTCGACTCCGAGTACGCGATCAAGGTCTACGGGCAAGGCCACGTGGTCGCGCGCAACTACATCGCGCACTGGCACGACGGCATCGACTTCGCGACCTACGGCAACCCCGACGGCACGCCTAACCCCGATCCCGACCGCTTCCCGATGTCGGCAGACTTCTACGAGAACGACATCTTCAACATGGGCGACAACTGCATCGAGGCCGACGGCGGCGGCCGCAACATCCGCGTGTTCCGCAACCGCTGCGTGAACACGGCGCTGCAAGGTTTGAGCGCGCAGCCGATCTTCGGCGGCCCGGTCTATTTCATCCGCAACCTCGTCTACAACGGTCCGGGCTCGGGCTCGCTGAAATTCGTGTCGACGCCGACCGGCATCCTCGTCTACCAGAACACGTTCGTCGGTGAAGTTGCGGCGCCGGGCCCCGCGGCGAACGCGCATTTCAGGAATAACTTGATCCTCGCGCAAGGCGCGGCCGACGCAGTGTTCAACGTCGGCACGTTCACGAGCTACTCGTCGTCCGACTACAACGGCTTCCGGCCGAACCCCGGCGCGAAGACGTCGTTCCAGTGGAGCTCGCCGCCGCTCGAGAAGCGGGCGGAGTACATCGAGGCGCCGGTCGCGCGCTCGTTCGCGACGCTGCGCGAGTATCAACGTGGGACGAGCCAGGACGCGCACAGCCGCCTCGTCGACTACGACGTGTTCGTGCGCGTGACGAAACCCGACCTCGCCGACCCGCAGAAGGTCTACGACGTGAGCGGCTTCGACTTCTCTCTGCGGCGCGGCTCGGCCGCGGTCGACGCGGGCACGGAGCTGCCGAACGTTACCGATGGGTTCGCCGGGAGGGCGCCCGACTTGGGGGCGATCGAGCTCGGGCAGCCGGCGCCGCGGTATGGGCCGAAGCACTGAGTCGCGCGGTCTCGTCGAATGAAGCTCGCGTCATTGAAGCATGGCCGAGACGGCCGTCTCGTCGTCGTGTCGCGCGATCTCTCGCGCTGCAGCGACGCGAGCGCGATTGCGCCGACGCTGTCGGCGGCGATCGACGACTGGGCAGACGCGAGCCCGCATCTCCTGGAGCTCGCCGGTCGGCTCGAGAAGGGACGCGCGCCTGCCGCGGCGTTCGAGCCGCGCCACTGCGCCGCGCCGCTGCCGCGCGCGTTCGGCTGGGCCGACGGCTCGGCCTACTTGAGTCACGTCGCGCTGCTGCGCAAGTCGCGCGGCGTGGACCTGCCGCCGTCGTTTTGGAGGGACCCGTTGATGTACCGCGGCGGCTCCGACCGATTCCTGGGCCCAAGCGACCCCATCGCTCTCGGCGAGGAGGATTGGGGCCTCGACATCGAAGCCGAAGTCGCGGTGATCGTCGGCGACGTGCGCGAGGGCGCGACGCGCGCCGAAGCTGCGGCCGCGATCAAACTGTTGATGCTCGCGAACGACGTGAGCCTGCGGAACCTCATTCCCGCCGAGCTCGCAAAGGGCTTCGGCTTCTTGCAAAGCAAAGCGATGACCGCGTTCTCGCCGGTGGCCGTGACGCATGATGAGCTCGGCGCCGCGTGGAACAGCGCGAAGCTGAGCTTGCCCCTCTCGAGCGAAATCAACGGCAAGCCGATCGGGCGGCCGAACGCCGGCGTCGACTGCGCGTTCGACTTCGCGACGCTGATCGCCCACGCGGTGAAGACGCGCCCGTTCGCGGGGCCGAGCATCGTCGGCTCCGGCACCGTCTCGAATCGTGCCGCGGATGGTGGTTTCGCCCTACCGATCGGGGAGGGTGGCGCCGGCTATTCGTGCCTCGCAGAGTTGCGTGCGGTCGAGACGATCCGCTACGGCGCGCCGCGAACGCCGTATCTGACGTTCGGCGATCGCGTGTGCATCGAGATGCGTGACGCGGCGGGCGAGTCCGTTTTCGGCACGATCGATCAGCGGGTGGTTCGCGTCTAGGCGACCCCGAGACGTTCATGCGCGATCTCGAACGCGGCGCTCCGCAGTCCCCTTCAACGAGAGGCGCTGAGAGCGCCTTGAGCGGGGCGGTCGAGTCCGGCAACGTGCTTGAGGTCGAGGCCGGTTGCATCCGCCACCTGGGCGAGCGCGCCGCCAACGGCTTGTTCGATGCAAGGCCGGACGTGCTCGTGCTCGTGCCGCACGCGTGCTACGCCCTTGTAGTGCCGTAAGCCGCCTCGGCAGATCACTGTCGCCGTCGCGACGATCTCTCGATACAGCCGTTCGGCGCCGGAGGCGGACGAGAGGTCCAGCCCACTCGCGTCGATGGACCGGCTGATGCGCTCCGCCGTGGAGTTCCCGGTCGGCTCGGCGAGCGCAGGGGGCGAGGAGAACAGCGACGTGGCGAGAGTCGCCGCGGTCACGTAAAGCGATGCATTTCTTCGTGCGTTCATTGGCTCATCTCCGTTGGAAAACCTTTGCACTGGCGGCTAGAGCGGTTGCCCTGGCCTTGGAGTAAGCTTCCGCGTCCGGGGGTGAAAGCGCCTTGTTGCGTTGTGAGAAGACCTGCGAGCTTCTTCGAGCGAGGTGAAACGCTCTATGGCGACCCGAGAAGCGTACGAGTTCGGCGACTTTCGCCTCGATCCCGGTCGGCGCCGGCTTGAACGAACGGACGGCGCGCAACTCGCGGTGAACGCGAAGGCCTTCGATGCGCTCGTTTATCTCGTCGAGCATGCGGGCGAACCGGTCACGCGGAAGGCGCTGACCGAAGCGCTTTGGCCGAAGAGGGTCGTCGAAGAGAACAACCTGACCCAGGCGATCTCGGCATTGCGCCGCACGCTCGGGGATGGCTACATCGCCACGCTCGCGGGCCGCGGGTACCAGTTCATCGCGGAGGTCCGCCTCGTGCAGGCCTGCGCCCAGCCCGACGGTGACCCGCCGCTCGCGCCGTCTTCGGAGGCGCCCGAAAACGGCGGCGCACAATCGGTCGCGCCGACGCCGGCCGGTACGGCGTTACGCTCGGAGCGGCGCGGTCGCAGCGCGCCCCGTGCCGCGGCCGTTGCCGCGGCCGCCGCGCTCACGGCGATTCTCGCCGTTTGGGCCTTCCTTGCGTCGAAGACGGGGGAAGAGGAGGCTCGCGCGCCCGCCAAGCCGACAGTGACGCTCGTCGTGCTGCCTTTCGAGAGCTTGTCGGCGGAGGCCGAGGCATTCTCGGCCGGCCTCACCGACGAGCTGATCGTGGGGCTCCAACGGCTGCCGGGTTTGCGCGTGACGGCACGCACGACCTCGTTCGCGCTGCGGGACCCCGCGCGAAGCGTGCCGGACATCGCGGCCGACCTCGGCGTCCAGTACGTCCTCGAAGGCAGCATCGGACGCGACGGGGACCGCCTGCGCGTCCGCGGCCAACTGAGCGATGCGTCGGGGTTCGGCGTGTGGGCGGAGAGCTACGAGCGCCCGCTCAAGAGCATCTTCCAGGTGCAGGACGAGATCGTGAGCGCCATCGCCGCGCAGTTGCGGACGCCCCTGGGGCTGGAGCCGGCGACAGCACGTGCAGGCACGAGCAGCGTCGAGGCTTACGTTCTCTACCTGCAGGCAAGGTCCACGGTCGTAGCCGCGGCCGTGGGTCCCGCAGGCTACGCGCGTCCCCTCGCTTTGATCGAGCAGGCGTTGCGGCTCGATCCGCAATTCGCGACGGCCTGGATGACGAAATCGTTGATGTACAGCACGCTCTATGCGTTCCGGGTCGACGGACGAGAAGACCTCGCGGCTGCGGAGCTGGCCGCCGCGCGAGCGCTCGAGTTTGCGCCGAATCAGGGTGGAGGTTACACCGCACGCGCGCTCGTGCGCGGCCTTCGCGGGGATTGGCTCGGCGCGGAGCTCGACTGGTCGCGATCGCGCGCCCTCGGCTTCAGCGACTACGCGCCGTACCCCATTCTGCTTCTCTCGGCCGGTCATCTGCAGAAAGGGCGCGACACCCTACGCGAGCTTCTCGAGCGCGACCCGTTGAACGCCCAGTTGTTCGGGTTCCTGATGTTGAGTCACGAAATGCTCGGAGATACCGCAGCGGCTGATACGGTGTACGACCAAGGCCGCCGGCTCTTCGACCCGTGGCCTTTTGGGATCGCCACCTCGAACTGGATTCTCCTCGGACGTGGCGACGTCGGCCCGCTCACGGACGATCCCGCTCGGATCCCGCCGCCCTACGCGCGGCTCACCCAGCTGATCGGCGACCGCGATCGAGCGCTCACGGAGTTGAATCGCGCGGCCGCGGAGCCGGAGTATCAAAGCCCCAACGCGCTCGGGAACCTGGGGATGTGGGCAGCCTACTTCGGCGATGCGCAGTTGGCCCTCCGGCTGCTCGACAGAGCGGTGACGGGCTCGGCCTTGCTGATGTATCTCGCGTGGCTGCCGGTGTTCGACGAGGTCCGGCAACTCCCGGAATTCAAGGGGCTGCTCGTCGACATCGGCCTCGTCGGCTACTGGCGCGCGTCGGGCTGGCCCGACGTGTGCCGTCCTGTGGGGCAAAACGATTTCCAGTGCGACTGATTCAACTCGGCCGATTTTGAACAGAGCCGTTTGAGCGCGGCGCAACAGCTGCGAGCTTCACATGGTTTCAGCCGGCGACAGCTCTTTTTCACACGTCGTCCCATAGGCTCCACTCGAGCGGGGTCTCTCACCGGCGGACGTCAGGCCCTCCCCAAGGCACCCGAAACGCGGCCGGCGGGAGGCCCTGCTTGCGCCGTTTCGCGGCGCGGCATCGACGCCTCGTTCTCCGACGTTACGCCAGAAGCCGACGATCTCGCGGTAGGCGGGACTCAGGTTCTCGACGGTCGGAAAGCGCTGCCAGGTCCAGCCGCGTGCCGTGCGCAAGTCATCGTTCACGGTCTCGACGGTCCGCAGAGGTCGCTATCCAAGGGAATGCGACCATTCAAGCGGAACGCGACTCCTTACAATCAGGCCCTAGTCCTAGCCAAGTTGCAGGGCCTTCGGCGCCGCCAACGGTAGCTCCGCCGTCCTCGCTGACACACAGCCCAATTGCAGCCGCCGCAATGACCCTATCGGGGCGAGTGGGTGGGCACAGACCTGGTGCACGTCATGGTCGATATCGATCGTGGGTCGCCACGTGACGCCGCCGTCAGTGGATCGCGGGATGCCGCCCACGTGCACGTTCGCGAGAGCACGGTGCCGTTGCACGTTGCGGTTATCGAGCAAACGCCGAGCGGCGGGCCGACAAGCCGGCCGTCGATAGGCGCCGTTCCCGCGTAACATTTGTCTCGCCCCGCGACGGCATCAAACCCTGCAAGTTGCTGAACGTACGGTTCGCTCCGGCGCGAAGGACGCGTGCGTCGTCTGTCCCAACGTAGTTTGCGTCGCCGACAGCTACGCAGCATGACAGCTCAGACTCGCTGGTCGCTAACGTCCTCCACTCGCCCCCCTCGACCGCGCGCCGGTACTTTGCGACCGTCTGCTTGCGTCGCGGCCTATCGCGGCAGCATGTCCTCGGCGTCGCTGAGCCTCTTGAGCACGAGAATCCCGCATCCTTCACT
>Ga0137409_10008694_pt1 | contig 10363 bp, 6 predicted proteins | sample CZODoug1_16funga_FD_122059 | JGI IMG/M metagenome (GOLD analysis project Ga0137409, IMG submission 122059) | Vadose zone soil fungal communities from Angelo Coast Range Reserve, California, USA - CZODoug1_16fungal (Hybrid Assembly) | ecosystem: Environmental > Terrestrial > Soil > Vadose zone...
CGGATCATCGCGCTCGCGGCTTTCATCGATCAACCGATCATGATCTTCCACGTTTCGTCGGCGCAAGGCGCGGCGCGAATACGGCAGGCGCGTGGGGAAGGGCTCAAGGTCTTTGCCGAGACCTGTCCGCAATATCTTTTTCTCACCGCCGATGACCTCGACCGGCCTGGGGTCGAAGGCGCCAAATGGATCTGCAGCCCGCCGCTGCGCCAGCCGTCCGACCAGGAGGCGCTTTGGCAGGCGCTTGCGCTCGGCGACCTCCAGACCGTGTCGTCGGACCATGCACCCTATCGGTTTGACGGGAGCGGCAAATTCGTAAACGGCGCCGATCCGGACTTCAAAGCAATCCCCAACGGCCTGCCAGGTCTCGAGGCCCGGTTGCCATTGCTGTTCGATGCCATGGTCTCGCAAGGCCGGCTCGGCTTACCGAAGTTCGTCGCGCTCACCGCGACCGAACCCGCAAAGATTTACGGGCTGCACCCCCGCAAGGGCGAAATCGTGATCGGCGCCGATGCCGACATCGCGATCTGGGATCCGAAACGCGAGGTGACGATCAGCGCTGCCCTGATGCACGATCTTGCGGGCTATTCACCCTACGAGGGCCGCACGGTCATGGGTTGGCCGGTCACGGTGTTGAGTCGCGGCCGCGTCGTGGTCGACGACGGATTTCTGCGCGCGGCGCCGGGCTCCGGCCGCTTCCTCGCCCGCGATGCCGGCGCCGCCGCGGTGCCGACCGGTCGCCGTGGGCCTGAATTCGATCCGGAGCAGAATTTCGGGGCGCAAATCTGATCGGCCCGGGAGCGCGGGCTCTACTTGGATTCGCGAGCCGCGCCCAGCTTCGGATAGCTTGAAGCGTCATAGAAGTCGGCGCCCGCCGCGTAGGCGCGGCCAGGTGATAAGTCCGGCAGCTCGTCGCCCTCGATGCTGCCTTCGAAGGTGAGCTCCAGTTGGACGCCGCTCGGATCGTAGACAAATAATTGCCACAGCGTCGTCCCGGGCACGATGAACTCGCGGAACGGCAGCCCGGCGTTCGCAAAGCGCGTGACAAAGTCGCGATAGCCCGAGCAAGACAGCGACACATGGTCGATCGCCCCGGTCCCGCGCGGCGCCACCCCGGATGCGCCCAGCGCCGGGCCGCCGGCGTAGATGTGAATGATGGCCTGGCCACCGGGTTGCGGACATCCGAGCCAGGCGCCCGGATAGCCGAAATCCGGGCGGGCGACCTCCCGCAGGCCGATGATGTCACGCCAGAAAACGCGCGTCGATTCGAGATCAGATGTCTTGATGGCAACGTGGAATAGGCCGTGCAACATGGCGGATGGCAGCGCGCAGTTCGTGCTCATTGCTGATCTCGTGGGTTTACTTGCCGCATCGGTTGATCGATCCGACCACGCCATGGATGATGCATACGACTCATGTGACCGGTATCAAGCGGGCGCGAACACGTATATGGCATGAACGTAACCCAGAGCCAGCGCCGTATACCAGGCGACAACGGATGCCAGGGTCACGGCGAAGACGACGATGCCCGGCGCACCCATGCGCGGCGCGTCGACGAAGGTTCGCTGCGGATAGGCGCCGAAAGCACGCCCCTCCATGGACATCACCATCATCGCGGCGCGCCGCAGGCTGCCGACGAGAAGCGGCATGGCGTAACGTTTCATCTCGCCGATACGGCCGGCAATCGTGCGCTGCCGGGCGACGCCGCGCACGGCCTGTGCCGCCCGGATGATTTGGATCTCTTCCTCGATCGTGGGAACGATGCGCAAAGCGATGAAGAACGCGTAGGCAATGCGATAGGGCAGACGCATTTGCGTAACGAGCGAGATCGCGAGATCGCGAGGGTCGGTCGTGCGGACAAAGATCATCGAAGATAGGATGATCGTGTAGATGCGCAGCGCCGAGGCGAGCGCATAGTCGATGCTTTCGACATAGATTGGCTTGGAGAGTACACGGAACGCAATCGTCGTGCCCGGCAGCATCGTGCTCTGAATGACGAAGAAGCTCGCACAGGCAATCATCAAGAGCCAGGTGCCGCGGATGATTTCAAGCGGCGAAAGCCGGGCCAGCAATAGCGCCGTCGCGACGACGATGGCCGAGATTATGATCTGGATCCAGGCAATATAGGCGCCGAAGGCGAGGAGCGACACGCCGATCAGCCAGGCGAGCTTCGACAGCGGATCCAGGCGATGGAAGACGGAACGTCCGGATCGGAATTGAAAGACGTTGGAGCGGCTCATTGCGATGTCTTTCTGCCGGTGGCGACCAGGGCGTTGACGAGTTCCCGCGACGACAGCACCGGACGGATGCCGCGCTCGGGATTGCGGACCGCCAGGAGCCGGCTCACTTCGTGGATCGGGGGCGCGAGAAGTCCCGCCGACTGCAGCAAATCCGCATCGCCGAAGAGTTCGATCGGCGCGCCGTCGAACGCGATCTCGCCTGAGCGCAGGACCACGGCCCGGTCGGCCCACTGGGCGACAAGCCGGACGTCGTGGGTGATCATCAGGATCGTCGTGCCGTAGCGTTCCCGCAGCCTTGCCATCAGCCCCATGAGTTGCTGGGCGCGCTCGTAGTCTTGCCCAATGGTGGGCTCGTCAAGCACCAGAAGATGCGGCTCCAGCACCAGCATGGTTGCAACGCTCAGGCGGCGTCGTTCGCCGAGGCTCAAACTGAACGGCGAGCGGTGGCGGTAGCGCTTAAGATCGACAATCGCCAGCACCTCGTCGACCCGCCGGGCGATCTCGTCTACGGAATAGTTGCGGACCTTGAGGCCGTAAGCGATCTCCTCGTCCACTTGGTCCGTGACGAACTGATGGTCGGGATTCTGGAATACGTAGCCGACGTAGGCCGCGATCTCGCGGGCGCCGAGCTTGGAGAGATCCTTGCCGCCAAGGTCGATCGCGCCGGCGGGTGCCGCGTTGATGCCCACCAGCAAGCGCGCCAGCGTGGTCTTGCCGGAACCGTTGCGCCCGAGGAGCGCCACAATCGCATTGGATTCGAGCGCGAGATCAACCTTCTTCAAGATTGGCGTGTTGCGATCATAGCCGAAGCTCAAGGACTTGATCGCGAGCAGCGGCTTCTTCAATCGCTCGACCGGCGGTGTCGTGACCGCAACGGCTTCCTTAGGCGCGCTCCAGGCCGCGCAGAGGTCGACGGCGTCCGCGATGCAGAGCGGCACCTGATCCGGCAGGAGTTCCCGCCGCGAGGCGGCCGCGAGGTCCATGGCCAACTCCGCGACCTGCGGAAACCAGCTCGCCGCCGGGACGATATCGGCTTCCTCGGAATGCACGACGCGCCGCGCCGAGAAAGCCGCCCGCGGCGAGCCGTCGAAGACGATGGCGCCCTGGTCCATCAGGACGACGCGCGAGACCTTGTCGGCAAGTTCGTCGACGCGGTGTTCCACCATGACGATCGTCGTGCCGTATTCGCGATTGAGGCGCGCCAGCACCGCGAAGACCTCGGCCATCCCGGCCGGATCGAGATTTGCCGTCGGTTCATCGAGAACGAGGAGGCGCGGCCGGGCGGCGAGCACGGCGGCAATGCTGACGCGCTGTTTCTGGCCGCCGGATAGCTCGAAGATAGAGCGGTCGCCGAAGTCCGGCAGGCCGACACAGTCGAGGGCCTCCTTCTGGCAGGCCAGAATTTCGTCGACCCGGCGACACAGATTTTCGAGGCCGAAGCAGACTTCGTCGCGAACGCGGGTGTTGATGATCTGTGCGTCGGGGTCCTGGAACACCATTCCTACGTCTGTCGCGAAGTCGGCGACCTTCGTCTCGGCGACGACCTTGCCACAGATGACCGCGGTCCCTTCCAGCGTGCCGTTTAGAATGTGCGGCACCGATCCGTTAAGAAGATGGAGAAGCGTGCTCTTGCCGCAACCGCTGGGTCCGAGAACGAGTACGAATTCGCTGCGATTCACCCTCAGCGAAACATTGCGGAGCACCGGGTCCGCTTCACCCTCATACGTGTAGGTTACTCCTGAGAGATCGACCACGACCTCGGTATCGAGACTCCCGTGACAGGGGCTGGCGTCCGCGTTCGTGGCTTCGAGGAGCGACGCGAAGTCCGCAGGGGGGATTCTGTTCGGCGCGTTGCGTGCCGAGACAGTCAAGATCGGCCTTGCCGTGCTCCTGCTGTGGCTCGTGCTGGCGAACTGCGGGGAGGCCGTGGTCGGCGTCTTGGTCGGATCGTTCGTCGTCACGATGCTGATATTCGCCCTGGCGTTTTTTGTTCGCGACTACTGACGCAATCAAGCCGATGGCCGCCGCAGGTAAAGAGCTCACCCCCTCGGAGTACATCGAGCACCACCTTACTTTCTTCTCGAAGCCCGTCGGAGGCAAGGACGGCGACTTCTGGATGATCAACGTCGATTCGCTGGTCACCGCGCTGGTCCTCGGCGTGGCGGCGCTCGGCTTCATCTGGTGGGTGGTGCGCGGCGCGACCGCCGGCGTGCCCGGCAGGCGTCAGGCATTCGTCGAGCTGCTGATCGGTTTCATCGACGCGCGCAGCACGATCTGCTCCCCATTGCTGATGCCGCCTTCCATCCCTCCCGCACGGTTGGTTCTCCTGCGCACCCGCCCCGCTTTCACATTGCTCTCGTCCGGGTCTATCTCGTCGTGGACATCGGATCCTTTCCTCCGTGCGCATTCCACGCCGAGTCCGATCTCGACCGCCTTGACGGCGGGAATGGACATCAGAGCGGCGGCGAGCCGCCCATCAAGCTTCCTGTCCCATGATACGTGCGAACCGAGGCCCACCGGCACTCCATCGCAGATGACTTCGGCGACGCCGCCCAGCGTGTTGCCCTCTGCCTTCGCAGCGTCGATCCGCTTGATCATTTCCTGCTCGGCGTCCCGATCCAGCGTGCGCAGCTGCGACTCGTCCGTGGCCGCATTCAGATCCGCCGGCATCCTTTCGGGTCGCCGCGCGTCGACCCCTCCCAAGTGCACGACGTGGCTGCCGACGGTAATGTCGAATTCACGCAGAAACCGCCTGCAGACGGCCCCTGCGGCCACGCGGGCGGTCGTCTCGCGGGCAGACGCGCGCTCCAACACATCCCGGGCATCAGCGCGGTCGTACTTGAGCATGCCGGAGAGATCTACGTGCCCGGGGCGCGGACGCGTCACTGCGCGCTTGCGCTCGGGATCGCCTTCCCGGGGCGCGGGATCCATGATCTCCTGCCAATTCTTCCAGTCGCGATTCTGAATCAACATCGCGATGGGGGAGCCGAGCGTCTCGCCGGCGCGGACGCCTGAGAGGAACTCGGCATGGTCTGATTCGATTTTCATGCGGCGTCCGCGCCCGTACCCTTGCTGCCTGCGCGCAAGCTGCGTATCGACATCGGCGGCGACCAGGGGCAGACCAGCGACCATCCCCTCGAGGATGGATACAAGCGCGGGCCCGTGTGACTCGCCGGCAGTGGTGAATCGCAGCATTTGTCTCCAATAAAAAAAAACGAGCCCGGCTTTTGACCGGGCTCGTTATCCATTCAGTACCCGCGTCTGCGGGAAAGCTACGGGCAGGTCGTGGTAAACGTATTAGGTAGCGTTGCGATGACAACCCCTTGTGCTGTCGCCCCCACAATGACGAGCTCGCCCGTGGCGTTGCGGAAGGCCGCCTTCAATGGGCCGACGATTGGAGCCTTGACCGGAATGGTCGCAATTCTCTGGTAGCATCGCGTGTCATATATCTCGATCAATGGCTCGGACGATGCCGCGAATGCGAGGCGCGTTGTGAGCGGGAACGAATTCACACCGGTGTTGAGCGGGTGGAAATCGAACCCGGCGTTCGTGATCGTGGTCGCCAGCACGCCCTGCAGTCTGAGGGCCGAGTTGAGAATGTAGGTTGAATCCGCGCGGACGGCGCCAAGTGTGCCGTCAAAGTTGATTGCGACGCCCTTCACCTCGGCAAAAGTGTTCGCGATAAAGTCGGACACGGCGGACGGCGGAGAAACACCCAGGTCAATGTACGGGTAAACCGGATCGACGCCTCTTTGCGCATCGTACATCATCGTGCGGCTGCCGAATACGCTGCCGCCCTCACCGAACATGGCACGCTGGAAGGTGCCAGAACCGCGTACGAACGTCGTATCGCGGAATGCGAGCGCGTTGATGTCGATGGTAGTCGATCTATTGTTGATATCCTTGTACGGAAGCAGGACTGTCGAGTTCACGCCGTCCGCGTCGTACCGGGTTATCGTGAGCGTATCGGAACGTGCAGCTGACTGGCCAATGGCCTGCTCAAAGAACAGGTGCGACGTGCGCAGGGTCAGATTCTCCCAGCGCAGAGTGCCGTTACGGCTCGCGAAGGGCGAGGATTGCCCGGCAGTTGGAGTCGTCGAGTAAGCCAGCACCACATTGGTGCACACCCCGGCCGGCGCGATACAAGTCGGGGCTAGGTATTGCGGGCGATCGCTGAAGTCGTACTTGGTGGCCACCTGAATGGGCAGGCCGCTCGTTCCGGAAGTCGTCGTGGTGATCGTGAACGCGATGATGTTCGGCAGATCATAGCGGAAGACTTCGAGTCCGCTGCCACTGGCACCGGCATTCAGGTCTATGTAGCTGATGTTCGTTCCACCCGAGTTCGCTACCAGGATGGTGTCGCCCATCACGCCAGTGCGGTCGCGAGGCCAGCCTGCCAATCCCCACGGGCGCGAGCCCACGATGACGGGAGCCTTGAACGACGAATCCGCGAGATTGAACACCTCGACCTCGTTACGGGCGATATTCGTGAGGTAGAGACGATCCTTGCCCGGATGATACATGGCGTCAGCGACCTGGCCGCCGAAGGGCAGGAAGCGTGTAACGCCTGCCACAACGGTTACGGTGTCGATGCGATCCAGACCGCTCGCAAGCTTCGCGTACGCTCTTACACCGTTCGAGTTGCGAGCAAAAACCTGAATGTAGGCAGTGGTGGGGAAGGTCGTGTACGGCAGCTTCATGCTGAACGTATGCGGCTGGAACGTCAGCTGCCCGTTCGACACGAACGTCGACGAATCGTTTATTGGTCCGCCCGGCGCGCTCCTCACCTCATATCCAAGCTGCGAAATGCCGCTCGGATCGTCGGCTTCGACGTGCACGGTGTCCCCGACCTCGACGCGCTTGGTGTGTCCGCAGGCATTGTCGAAAGCGGTGTTGCCGACACAGAACTGGTTGACGACAGGCACCGAGTTGATCTGCGATGCTGTCTGAACCGTGATAGTGATGCTCGGACCCGTCGCGCGCTGTCCGAGTGAATCTCTCAGGAAAGGCGTGATGGTGATCGTGCCCGTTGAGGCGTTGACCGGTATGGCGACTGTGTCCTGCATGGTGATGGAATCACGCAGCGGGCTCGAGAACAGCACCGAGTCGTTTCTAACTACCGGACCGGTAGTCGTCAGGCCTAGCGAGAGAACCTTGAGCGGAGCCTTTCCGCTCACGGTCACGAGAATGGATTTGCCGACGACCGCCGAGCTTCCGGAGGTCGGGCTTATGATCTTGACGTCCGGCGGTGGAACGTTGCCGGTCGCCATTCTGAGCGTGTCGACCCCGGACGAATTGCCCGCACCGTCAACCGCGGTTGCTGTGATCGTTACGGGCGTCCCGGCTGGAACTGCACGTGATGCAAATAGATTGAACGGTATCTGGATGTCGGTGACGGCACTCGTGAACGTGGTGTCGTAAATGAAGCCAACCGCGCCAATCGCCTGCACGTGGATCGTCTTGAGGCCCAGATTGTCCTTCGCGTGCGTGCTGAAGGCAATTACGGTATCAGCCGAGCCATTGTTGGCGGTCAGCGTGACCGTGGGCGGAATACGGTCCCTTTGAGGATCGATCGACGTCGTGTCATTACACGCCGCGACGCCGAGGGATATGTACGCCGCAACCGCAGCCACTGAGAGGCCGCGGCGCAAGCCGACCGTAAGATCTATGTGCATTCGAGTCACCTTTAGCGGGTGGCTGGTGGGATCGGATTCGAGGATGCGCCCGGTATCGGCGCTCCGTCGTCGATGATGTGTGGTGTGACGAGGATCAGCAGATCACGCTTTTCGTCGTCCGTGCGCGTCTCGCCGAATAGCCTGCCGATGATCGGCAGATCCACGAGGAGCGGAATTCCCGACTTGGACTGCGTGGTCTGCGTTACGGTGAGGCCGCCGATAACCGCGGTCTCTCCGTCGCCAACGAGAAGCTGCGTGTCGCCAGACTGCTTGCCAAAGATGAAGCCAACGTCCGACGACGCCAACTGCGCATCAGAATTCTCGGCGTGCAGGAGGAGCAGGATCTGGCGATTGTTCGTGATGTGCGGCGTGACGGTCAGAATGATACCGACCTGCTTCATTTGCACCGTGGCGCGGGGCTGTGTAACCGAGACGCCCGTGCCCTGGTTGGCGGTGTTCGCGTCCAGCACTCTGATCGGAATTTCCTGACCGACCTGAATCGAAGCCTGTCTGTTGTCGAGCGTCACGATGCTCGGTTCGGCCTGAAGATCGGCGAGACGAACTTCCTGAAGCGCGTCGAGGAAGCTTGTCAGCTGGAATTTGCCGAGCGCCGTCGAGAACACGACGCTGAGCGCCGGGTTTACAACCCTGGCATTTGCGTTCGCGATCGCTGACAGAGCGTTGCCGCCGAGCAGGATCCTGTCGCCCTGAAACGGAGTGCCGCCGCCCAATGCGTCAGGAACCCCGTCGCCGTTGGTGTCGATCGGCTTGAGCGTCGCGGGATCAGGACGCTTTACCAGTTGACTGAAGAACTGATCGGTGCCCGTTCCCAAATCGTAGGAAAGTCCGATGTCTTCGATATTCGTTCTGTTGACGAAGATGATCTTCGCCTTGATGCCGACCTGCGGAGTGCGAACGTCGAGGTTGCGCACGTACTGCAGAACGTCGGCGAGGCGCGAGGCCGTCTCCGTGATGATGAGCGTGTTGGTGGTGCTATCGGCGGCGACGAGGCCGCGTGCGATGCAGTTCGGCCGCGCGTTGCTGACGACATTTGGGCTGCTGGGAATCTGTGGGCAGTCCTTCTGCAGCAGCGACTGAATGGTCGGAACAAGCGCCGACGCGCGAGCATAGTTGATCGAGACGAGCTGTGTCTGGAGCGGCTCGGACGCCTGGCGATTAAGAATATTTGCGTAGCTGTCCACCGTGATGATTCCGGAGATCAGATCTTCGGATGCGGCCAGGCCCTGTCCCTGAAGAATCGCGCGCAGCGCGACATCCCAGGGCTGATTCTTGACTTCGGCGGTGACAGTTCCCTGCACGTCCTTGCCAACGACGATGGTCCGGCCCGAGAACGCCGCGAACGACGCTATTACATCGCGGATATCGGTGTCCTGGAACGTGACGGTGATGGGCGGCTGCTGGGATTGCTGGACCGCCGAGAAGAGCGCGATCGGCTTGACATCGTAAGTCGAGTTGATTTTCGCGGTAACGGGACCGGCAACGGCCGGAGCCGGATCGTCCTGTGCATCGACTTGCGCGACTGATGTCTCGAGTTGGGCTACGGCCTTTCCTACTGTCGTGGTGGTCCGATCGGGCGTCGAAGCCGCCCGCGCCCTGGTGGCATCGGCACTGGCAAGCGCCAGTGGTCGTACGGTCGGCGCCAATGGAGCGGCGACGTATGCCTTGCGGGACTCTGACGATGGCCAGGCGGTATAGTCGGCGGTCTTGCCGCCGGTTACGGAGATACGAACCTCTCCCGTGTTGCGTGTGACCGTGTACGGGTGCTTCGCATCCAGGTCGATGACGACGCGGACGACATTCGGACGGAACTGCGAATAGCGAACGTTGGTGATGCCCCCGCGTGACACCCTGTCGTAGGTGCGGCGCGACATGTCGAGAGTGGCTCCCTTCAGATCGACGACAACCCGATAGGGCGCCTCGAGCGCGAAATCCTGCACGTCGACGGCGGCGTTGACCCCGATCACCACTTCAGCCTTCCCCGACGAAGGGACGACGCTGAGTGAGTGAACGGTTGCGGCCGACGAAGGCAGGAACAGGAGCGCCGCGGCTGGCAGCGCTTTCAGAAAACTCATTGACGGAGCCTCATTTTGCTCGAATCGGGCGGCGCTATCGGCAGGAGCTCCTGGCGACTATAACCGAACTCTTCGATCGTGAAAATCACTGCTTTGGGCTGGATGGCCGCGACGCGCATTCTTCCGATGGTCTGGCCAACTCGCACCTTGTACTGGTCTCTAGACGTGACGTCTCGCAAAACCGCAACAGAGTTCTGGCCCCGGGGGTCGTAGGCGACACCCACCAGTTTCAGGTCCGTCAGGAGGGGCTTGAGGTCGGATGTAGTCAATAGCGACACAAATGGATCGCGCCGGCCGTCGCCGTCGTACGAGAAGACCTCTCGGTTGATCAGCACTTTCGGCCCGCTGTCGACGG